>OHLB01000996.1_pt1 | contig 11494 bp, 9 predicted proteins | sample 1569021 | NCBI WGS metagenome assembly OHLB01 (sample SAMEA3879592, study PRJEB24766) | human gut metagenome | biome: human-associated habitat; feature: feces | place: USA | collected 1985/1987 | reverse complement strand
GGTAGCCACGGTCTATCTGTTCGATATTGCTGATCGTGCTGGTTCCTTCGGCGCTCATGGCGGCGATGAGAAGGGCGATTCCCGCACGGATATCGGGCGAAGTCAGTCGGGCGCCGCGCAGCTTGAAGCCGTGGTTATGTCCGATTACTACGGCACGGTGAGGGTCACAAAGGATGATCTGAGCCCCCATGTCGATGAGCTTGTCTACAAAGAACAGGCGGCTTTCGAACATCTTCTGATGGATCAGTACGCTTCCTTTGGCTTGGGTGGCCACTACGAGCATCACGCTCAGCAAGTCGGGTGTCAGTCCCGGCCAGGGGGCGTCGGCAATGGTCATGATGGAGCCGTCGATGAATGATTCTATTTCGTATGTTTCCTGTGCGGGGACGTAGATATCGTCTCCCCTCTGCTCCAGTTTGATGCCCAACCGGCGGAAACTTTCGGGGATGATGCCGAGGTTCTCGTAGGAAACGTTTTTAATGGTTATTTCGCTTTTGGTCATGGCAGCCATGCCGATGAAGCTCCCGACTTCAATCATGTCGGGCAATACGGTATGCTGTGTGCCGTGCAGTTCTTCCACGCCCTCGATGGTGAGCAGATTGGAAGCGATGCCGCTGATCTTTGCTCCCATCCGGTTGAGCATACGGCAGAGCTGCTGCAAGTAGGGTTCGCAGGCGGCATTGTAAATGGTGGTAGTGCCTTTTGCCAGTACGGCAGCCATCAGAATGTTGGCTGTACCGGTCACGGACGCTTCATCAAGCAGCATATAGCTGCCTTGAAGCCTGTCGGCCGTTATCTCATAGATGCCCCGCAACTCGTCATAACGGAAGTCAGCTCCCAAATTCTGAATCCCCACAAAGTGGGTGTCCAGACGACGGCGACCGATCTTATCTCCGCCCGGCTTCGAGATCAACGCTTTCCCGAAACGTGCCACCATCGGACCGATCAGCATCACCGACCCCCGAAGGCTTGAACACTTCTTCAAAAACTCATCACTCTCCAAATAAGCCAGATCGACGTTCTCCGCCTTAAAACTGTAGGTATCAACGCCTTCCTTTGCAACCGTTACTCCCATCTCCCGCATAAGCTGAATCAGATTGTTGACATCCAGAATGTCAGGTATATTGTTCACCGTCACTTTTTCAGCAGTCAGCAACGTGGCACAGATAATCTGCAAAACTTCGTTTTTGGCTCCTTGCGGATGAATCTCCCCGCTAAGCCGATGTCCTCCTTCAATTACAAATGAAGCCATTTATTTTAAGTAATAGGTAATAAATAACAAGTAATAGGTAATAGGTAATAGGTAATAGGTAATAAGTAATAATAAGTAAGATTCTCAATACACGCAACACGCCGAACGCAGCTATGCTATTACTTATTACCTATTACTTATTACCTTTTAATATCTTCTCCGCGGATTATTATTCCGATTATTATTGTAGTTCACCTTTGGGCGGTAGTTCTGGTTCAGGCGTTCTGCCATCAGTCGGATGATGTCGTCTGTCAGTTGTAGTTTGCCGCCGGAAAGTTCGTAGAGGTCTTCCGCAATTTTGCGGTCGTCTACGGTATCTTTGTTCCATGCCATGTAGTCTTTCTTCATGTGGTTACAAATGAGCGCTATCAAGTTCTGCTTCTCTTCTCCTTCCGGAAATTCGATGGCTTTCTTTATCAGTACTTCCAGTGTACGGCCATAGTGGCGGTAGCGGATTTTGGTACTGGGGTAGGGGATGCTCTCCGGCTTGGTATTCAGATTGTCCTTGCGGATAATTTCGTACGGATAATCTATATCCAATTGGAAGTTGGCCATGATGGCAAGGTGGTCCCATAGCTTATGTTTGAAGTCGGGCACATCGCGCAGATGGGGAAACATGTTTCCCATGATGTTGATGATTGTGTTTGCGCAACGCTGGCGTTCTGCACGGTCTTCGATTGTCAGCGCGTGGTCTACCATATTCTGGATGCTGCGACCATATTCGGGTAGGGGCATCCGTTTTTGTTGAGTGTTATATTGCATCTTTAATTAGTGATTAATGTTCAACGATTAGTGATTAGGGTTTAGCGATTAGTGGTTAGTGATTAATGGGCTACGTAGTGATACCGCATGGTATTCATCCCTAATCCCTAATCGCTAAACCCTAAATAAGTTTCTTTGGCGTGCCGGCTACGAATTCCTTCAAATAGAAGGGTTCGAAATAGGCCACATCCTTGAAATCTTGTTCGGCTATTGCCTTTTCTGCCAACGGGAACATCATGCCGGCAAGCGGGCGGATGCCGTCGATGAAGTGTGCATTGGGATGCGTGATTTTCTCTTTGCATTTGGCTGCACCGTCACCGAAGAAATAGACGGGATGTTGCTCTAAAAATTCCAGGTAGGAGTTTTCGTCCACAATATCGGCTGCAATGTCGCGCACCGATTTCAAGGCACGGTCGTAGATGGCAGCATAGACTTCCATACGGCGGGCGTCAATCATCGGGCAGAGTAATGCGTCGTCGGGTAACTCATCGTGGTAGAGCAATACCGGTACACACTGGACTTTCAGGGTTTCCAGCCCGATAAGTGGCAGGTTACGTCCATAGCAGACACCTTTTGCCATCGACACGCCGATACGCAACCCGGTATACGAACCAGGGCCGCAGCTCACGGCGACTGCATCCAACGGCATGGCATGGCTATCGGCAAAGGATAGCGCCTCGTCCACAAAGATTCCCAATGAAACGGCGTGTGAAGGGCCATTCAGGTCCTCTTTCTTGAAAACGTTCTGTCCATCCTCGCTCACGGCTACGGAGCAGGCAGAAGTGGACGTTTCAATATGCAAGATACATGACATAACTTTTATTCTTGATTTTATTGTGGCAAATTTACGTGATTATTTTCACTAATTAAAATAATCGTGTAATTTTGCGCAAAACTATAACATTATGATACAATCTATGACAGGCTACGGCAAAGCAACCGTCGAACTGCCTGATAAGAAAATCAACGTTGAAATAAAGTCGCTCAATAGTAAGGCAATGGACCTATCTGCCCGCATTGCTCCGCTTTATCGTGAGAAGGAGATGGAAATCCGTAATGAAATATCACGGAAACTGGAGCGCGGAAAGGTGGATTTCAGCCTTTGGATAGAAAAGAAAGAGAGTGCGGAAAGCGCCACTCCCATCAACCAGACATTGGTTGAGGGATATTACAAGCAGATTTGTGCTATATCAGAAAATCTAGGAATACCTGTGCCGGATGCGACGGACTGGTTTGCCACGTTACTCCGTATGCCGGATGTGATGACGAAGAATGATACGCAGGAACTGAGTGAGGAGGAATGGGCTGTGGTCTATTCGGCTGTGGAAAAGGCTGTCGGTGCGCTGGTGGACTTCCGTAAGCAGGAAGGAGCTGCCCTTGAAAAGAAGTTCCGTGAGAAGATCGCCAATATCTCCCATTTGTTGGAGACTATCGCTCCCTACGAGAAAGAGCGTGTGGCCAAAGTGAAGGAGCGTATTACCGATGCACTGGAAAAGACCTTGAGCGTGGATTATGACAAGAACCGTCTGGAGCAGGAACTCATCTACTACATCGAAAAACTGGATGTGAACGAAGAGAAACAGCGTCTTGGCAATCATCTGAAATATTTTATCAATACGCTGGAAACCGGAACCGGACAAGGCAAGAAGTTAGGGTTCATCGCCCAGGAGATGGGACGCGAAATCAATACCTTGGGCAGTAAGTCCAATCATGCGGAGATGCAGAAGATTGTCGTTCAGATGAAAGATGAATTGGAGCAAATCAAGGAACAAGTATTGAACGTCATGTAGTATCAAATAGTAAATCGTCAAATCGTAAATAATTCGATGGCAAAACTTATCATATTTTCAGCCCCTTCGGGCTCCGGCAAGTCAACGATTATCAACTATCTGCTGACTCAAAATCTGAACTTGGCATTTTCCATCTCAGCGACCAGCCGTCCGCCCCGCGGAACGGAGAAAGATGGAGTGGAGTACTTCTTTCTGACTCCTGACGAGTTCCGTCGTCGCATAGCCAATGATGAATTCCTGGAGTATGAAGAGGTATATCAGGACCGTTTTTACGGAACACTGAAGGAGCAGGTGGAAAAGCAATTGGCTGCCGGACAGAATGTAGTGTTCGATGTGGATGTAGTGGGTGGTTGCAATATCAAGAAATTCTATGGTGAGCGTGCTTTGTCTGTTTTCATACAGGCTCCGTCAGTGGAGGAATTGCGCAAACGCTTGGTGGGGCGCGGAACAGATGCTCCCGAAGTGATAGAGAGCCGCGTGGCGAAAGCCGAATACGAACTGGGCTTTGCACCGAAGTTCGATACCGTGATTGTGAACGATGACCTGGAGACAGCCAAAGCGGAAGCATTGAAAGTAATCTCTCAATTCTTGAACGAATGAAACAACGTGGAGGAGTGTACAACCAGTTGGCACCGAGGAGGAAGAACAGCCCGAAGCTGAACAAGGCTTTGTTGATTATTAATAGCGTTTTGTTCGTCTGCTCCCTTGTTGTGGGTGTATTGTATATACAGCATGGCGAGCCTCGTTCCAGTATTTCAATGTTTCTTATCTCTGTAGTGACGATTTTCAATGCTTGGGCTGCCTGGCGTGCGTTGCAAAGACGTCCTTTGTAAGGTTGTATATGAATAAGAATAAATGAATATAGGAATCTTCAGCGGCTCGTTCAACCCGATACACATCGGACATTTGGCCCTCGCCAACTATCTTTGCGAATACGGGGACCTGGACGAAGTGTGGTTTATGGTCACCCCCCACAATCCGCTGAAGGAAGAAAACGAACTGATGGATGACAAGTTACGTTTGAAGCTGGTGCAGCTAGCCACTGAGGGTTATCCCAAATTTCGCGCTTCCGATTTTGAATTCCATCTGCCTCGGCCTTCTTATACAGTTCATACGTTGGATGCGCTGAAACGAACTTATCCTCAACACACTTTCCATCTTGTCATTGGTTCGGACAACTGGAGGCTGTTCCACCGTTGGTACAAGTCGGAACGTATTCTTGCCGAAAATCATCTTCTGGTCTATCCTCGCCCCGGCTATCCGGTAGAGGCCGCCTCTTTACCTCAAAATGTGCGGACAGTTTCTTCTCCGATATTTGAAATCAGCTCCACTTTTATCCGTCGGGCCATGGAGGAGGGGAAAGACGTACGCTACTTCCTGCATCCGGCAGTGTGCGATGAACTCAAACGGATGCAGAATGAATCTTTAAACTGAAATAAATGTCTGTATTTGTACGTGTTTTCATATTTATTTCTTATTTTTGAACGTATCAACCTTGAATGCATGGAAGAGTTTTCTTAATACATAGATATTCCTTAATTTAATAATCCGCTTATGAGAAAAGAACTACTGTTACTGGGAGCATTCGGTATGCTGACGACAGCGACGCTTTGTGCGCAAGAGTTTCATTTGCAACCTACTCCCCAAGAATATATTACGCAAAAAGATTCTGTTGATATTCCCCGACAATACCAGATCCTTTCCGGCAATTCCGTGCAGGACGGACCTGCGTTGCCTTTACTCCGTTCATTGATGCCGGAAGAGGTGCTTGGCGCTTCTTTCCGTGTATATATAGGAGTGAAAGGAGATAAGATTATTAAGAAATACCAACATCGGATTCCACGCAAATCCGAAGGTTATTTCCTGAAAATAGAAAAAGACTGCATCGTCATAGCCGGTGCTGACGAACGGGGAGCGTACTATGGTGTACAGACTCTTGCGCAGTTGCTTGCTTTAGACAAGCTGCCTTTGGCTGAAGTGACGGACTATCCCGATGTTCCCTATCGGGGTGTGGTGGAAGGGTTTTACGGTGCTCCTTGGAGTCAGGAGGCGCGTATACGCCAGCTTGATTTTTATGGTCGGAACAAAATGAATGTCTATATCTATGGACCGAAAGACGATCCTTATCACCGGACTCCCAACTGGCGCAAGCCTTATCCTGCTCGAGAAGGAGAAGAGTTGAAAGTATTGGTGAATAGGGCGAAGGAGAACAATGTTATTTTCTATTGGGCCATTCATCCGGGTCAGGATATTCGCTGGAATGAAGAAGACCGCTCGTTATTGTTGCAGAAGTTCGAAAGCATGTACCAGTTGGGTGTGCGTGGTTTTGCCGTTTTCTTTGATGATATTTCGGGTGAAGGGACAAAGGCGGACAAGCAGGCTGAACTGTTGAACTATATTGATGACCATTTTGTAAAAGTCAAGCGGGATGTTGCGCCGTTAATACTGTGTCCCACGGAGTATAACAAGTCATGGACTGATGTGGAGGGGGGCTATCTCACTACGCTTGGTGATAAGTTGAACGAGGGTATCAAGGTGATGTGGACCGGTGATATGGTAGTTGCTACTATAGATAAGTCTACGCTGGACTTCGTCAATCCGCTGCTGAAACGTAAGGCGTACATTTGGTGGAATTTCCCCGTTTCGGATTATGTACAAGACCATTTGCTGCTAGGGCCGGTTTATGGAAACGGGCTTGATATAAAAGATGATATGTCTGCTTTTGTTTCCAATCCGATGGAACATGCCGAGGCTTCCAAAATCTCTCTGTACAGTGTAGCTGATTATACTTGGAATATGGAGAATTATGATAGTGAAACTTCTTGGAAACATGCAGTCAGAGACCTTATGCCACTTCATGCCGAATATTTGGAAATCTTCGCTGCTCATAATTCCGACCCGGGACAGAATGGACATCGCTTCCGTCGTGAAGAGTCCGTTGCCATTCAGCCTGCTCTCTCTGCCTTGTTGAAAGCCTATCAAGAGAAAAACGAGATAGATGAAGATGCCTATCGGCAGGTAGCTGAGGAATGCCGGAAGATAATCGTTGCCGCTGATGGATTGCTTGCGTCGGGAAATGAGAATCGTCCATTGATAACTGAAATAAGGCCTTGGCTCATTCAGTTCAAACAAGTGGGAGAGTATGGTGCGGAGGTGCTGAACATGATACGCCTGCGCCAGCAGAAGGATGCATTTATAGGTAGCTACGAACACGCCCGCGCCCTGCTGGTGCTGATGGGTGAGACGGATGCCCAATATAAAGCGGGCATAAAGAGCGGCAGCCTGCATCTGATGCCTACTTTCAATGCTTTGTTCGAAGCGGCGACAACGGGCTATAATGCAGCGTTCCATGCCGGGCTTGATACAAAGGCTGTTTATTCTCCCTACACGTTGAAGAGCGACGTGAATCAGTTGGCTTCGCTTCCTATTCAGCAGAAGGGAAAGGTGAATACAATTATTCCGTCCAATGAAGTCATCAACTGGCAGGCAGGCGGTGTGCTGACCATTTCGATGGATTATGCCCGCCAGTTGAGTTCGGTGCTTATCGATTTGGGAGATGCGGAGGTTGCTGATTCGAAGTTTAAACTGGAAGTAACTTCGGATGGCACAAACTGGCAGGCGGTGGATTTGAAGCCGGGATACAGAACGCAGGTGAAGGCATCTCTCAAAGATTTGAGCGTTGCGAAGATGAGGCTGGTGAATGTATCCGACACAGAGCAGAAGGTGTATTTCAAAATGTTCCGTTTTACGGAGAATTGATATGGTTCCTGATTCTTAAAATAGAGTTACGCGCCTGGGACGATGCTCCCCGTTGTTCTTAAGATCGGAATGACAGGGAGCACTTTTTTAGGAAGTTATTCAAGGCATTTGTCCAAGTCGCGGATGATTTGCTCTTTATCCATATTTTGTCCGATGAATACTATCTTCAGCATGCGGTCGCCGTATTGCTCGTCCCAGTCTCTTAGCAATCCCGGTTCTTGGCGCATCAGTTCTATCATGTCTTCTTCGGGGGCGGTGGCATACCATTGTCCGGCTTCAGTTATTTTCTTCTGTATACCTGCTTGTTCAAAGAGGAAGGACATGTCGCGGTTGTGGCTGAAGTAGCAGACACCCTTGGCGCGGATAACGCTGCGGGGCCATTTGGTAGCGACATAGTGGTCGAACTTATGAATGTCGAATGCAGGACGGCGGTAGTAGACAAATGTGCCAATACCGTATTCTTCTACTTCACCTCCTTCGTGATGGTGGTGATGACATTTCTCGTGATGATGTTCGCTTTCATGATGATGTTCATCTTCGTGATGGTGATGATGACCCTCTTCATGATGGTAATGCGCCTCTTTTTCCTCCTCTTCGCTTACTTGTTGCTCTATGCCACGAATCCATCCGGCGGAAGTTGCGGCACGTTCAAAGTTAAAGAGGTGGGTATGGATAATCTTATCCAGGTCTACATCTGCATAATTGCACTCTATAATTTGGGCACCGGGTTGCAAGGTGCGGATAATCTGTTTGATACGTTTTAATTCCTCGGGCTGTACTTCTGCTGCTTTGTTCAGCAGGATAATATTACAGAACTCAATTTGCTGAATGATGAGGTTCTCTATATCTTCCTCATCAATGCCTTTGCGTGTCAAGTTATCTCCGCAAGAAAATTCACTTTGCAGACGTAAGGCGTCCACTACGGTGGTAATGCAGTCTAAGCGGCAAATACCGTATTTAGTATACGCTCCTCCCATATGAGGAATGGAGCAGAGTGTTTGGGCAATAGGTTCCGGTTCACAGATGCCACTCGCCTCAATCACGATGTAGTCGAAGCGTTGCATCTTCATGATTTCGAACATCTGCTCTATCAGGTCTGTCTTCAGCGTACAGCAGATACAACCATTCTGTAGAGCTACCAGACTTTCCTCTTTCTTTCCCACCACGCCACCTTTCTGTATAAGGTCTGCATCAATGTTCACTTCGCCTATGTCATTGACGATAACGGCAAACTTAATGCCACGTTTATTAGAAAGGATGTGATTTACCAACGTCGTTTTGCCACTACCCAGATAACCGGTCAACAGCAGTACGGGGATTTCTGTTGTATTCATAATCGTTTGATTTTATTCAATGATGATGGTCTTCTTTCATTAACTTCTGCAAAAGTATCTGATTTATGTGACAATGGATTGGAAAAGAGATAATTTTTTGTTTCTTCTATATTATCTAAACAGAAAAAAGGTGAAAAGCTTTGAGCTCCTCACCTTTCTTCTGTTATAGTTGTACTATGGCTTTAGTCCTTACACAATCCCTTGTGCCATCATAGCCTTTGCCACCTTCATAAATCCGGCCACATTGGCACCCTTCACGTAATTTACATAACCGTCGGCTTCCGTACCATATTGCACGCAAGCTTCGTGAATGTTCTTCATGATGCTCTTCAATTTCTCGTCCACTTCCTCTGCACTCCAGCTCAACTTGATAGAGTTCTGAGTCATTTCGAGACCAGATACTGATACACCGCCAGCATTGGCTGCCTTACCCGGAGCATACAGAATCTTTGCATCCTGAAATACCTTGATGGCTTCCGGTGTAGAGGGCATGTTGGCGCCTTCGGATACTGCCATTACCCCATTAGCTATCAACTGACGGGCATGGTCGCCATTCAATTCATTCTGAGTGGCAGAAGGCAAAGCGATATCAGCCTTTTCGCCCCAAGGCTTGGCTCCTTCCACATATTTCACACCCGGATATTGTTCAGCATATTCGCGGATACGTCCACGATAGAGGTTTTTCAGCTCCATGATGTAATCCAACTTTTCGCGGTCAATGCCGTCCGGATCGTATACATAACCGTCAGAATCAGACATGGTCAATACCTTGCCACCCAATTCCAATACTTTCTCGGCCGTATATTGAGCTACGTTACCGGAACCGGAAATCAGACAAGTTTTGCCTTTCAGGTCAGTACCCTTAGTCTTCAACATTTCCATCAAGAAGTAGATGTTACCGTAGCCGGTAGCTTCCGGACGAATCAGCGAACCGCCGAACTCACGGCCCTTACCGGTGAAAGTACCCGTAAATTCATGAGCCAGCTTCTTATACATACCGAACATGAAACCTACTTCGCGACCACCTACACCGATATCACCGGCAGGTACGTCTGTTTCAGGACCGATATGACGCCACAACTCCAGCATGAAAGCCTGAACGAAACGCATAACCTCAGCATTCGACTTGCCGCGCGGAGAGAAGTCCGAACCGCCTTTACCGCCACCCATGGGCAGAGTTGTCAATGAGTTTTTAAATGTCTGCTCGAAAGCAAGGAATTTCAGGATGCTCAGGTTTACAGAAGCGTGGAAACGAACACCGCCTTTATAAGGGCCGATAGCGTTGTTGTGCTGCACACGATAGCCCATGTTGGTTTGTACGTTACCTTTATCGTCTACCCAAGTAACACGGAATTGGTAAACGCGATCGGGGATGCAAAGACGTTCAATCAGATTGGCTTTGTCAAACTCCGGATGCTTGTTATACTCTTCTTCAATCGTAGAAAGAACTTCTTCTACTGCTTGATGATACTCCGGTTCGTTGGGGAACCGTCTTTTCAGGTCTTCTAATACCTTAGCTGCATTCATAATCTATTTCTTTTATTGGTTGCTACTATATGTTACCTAAAACAATTCGATTTTCGGTTTGTTTCCTTTTCCTCTCATTGCGGTTGCAAAAGTACACATAAAAATGAAACGAGCAAACATTTTATAAAGAAAATGCGGTATAAAACAACAATTTTATTGTTTTATACCGCAAAATGGAATAAAAAGATATTATTTATCCTCTTTTTAGAGACTTTATGACGGGAATAAATACTAAAGCCGCCGAAATGGCAAGCGTTAGGATAATTGGACCGTCAATTCGTTCGACAGATATCAAAACAATGTAGCAAAGTGCTGCCCAAAGCAGCACAATGCAAACTATTTGGAATTTTGATAACGGTCGTCTCATTTGGCAGCCTTCTTTTTGTCTACGATAGCATCGATAACTGCTACTGCAGTGATGTTAACGATATCGCGCACGGAGCTCTCAAAATCGGTAAAGTGGATAGGCTTGTTCAATCCCATTTGGATAGGACCAATCAGTTCGGAGTCCGTATCCATCGCCTGCAACAGCTTGTAAGCAGAGTTTGCAGAACTCAAGTTCGGGAAAATCAGTGTGTTTACGTCTTTTCCTTTCAAGCGCGTAAACGGATACTTGGCATCACGCATTTCGCGGTTCATGGCGAAATTCACCTGCATTTCTCCGTCAATGGCAAGGTCAGGATAGTTTTGTTGCATATAATCCACTGCTTCGTGTACACTTACCGGACTTCCTTCCTTATCCGCACCGAAGTTGGAGTAACTCAACATGGCCATTACCGGTGTATGATTGAAGAAGCGGACGGTATATTCCGACAGCTTGGCAATGTCAATCAGCGTTTCGGCATTGGGATGACGGTTAATCAGCGTATCTGCCAGGAAGTATGTGCCTTTCTTGGAGTTCAGAATATGCATGGTGCCGAAATGCTTGTATTCCGGACGGATGCCGATGACTTCCTTGGCAACCTTGATGGTATTGCTGTATTTGGTGTAAAGACCTGTGATGAAAGCGTCTGCTTCACCCGTCTCCACCATCATCATACCGAAGTAGTTGCGTTCGAACATTTTGTCGT
>OHLB01000989.1_pt1 | contig 11591 bp, 10 predicted proteins | sample 1569021 | NCBI WGS metagenome assembly OHLB01 (sample SAMEA3879592, study PRJEB24766) | human gut metagenome | biome: human-associated habitat; feature: feces | place: USA | collected 1985/1987 | reverse complement strand
TAAAAGAGCAGGTAGCGGATTTCCCACCCCAGCCCGTAATCACCAAGGATAACGTAACCATGCGGATCGATACCGTAGTCTTTTACCAGATCACAGATCCCAAGCTGTTCACCTACGGTGTAGAGAATCCCATGATGGCTATTGAGAATCTGACCGCCACCACCCTGCGTAATATCATCGGTGACCTGGAACTGGACCAGACCCTGACTTCCCGTGAGACCATCAACACCAAGATGCGTGCGGCACTGGATATCGCCACCGATCCCTGGGGTATCAAGGTCAACCGTGTGGAGCTGAAGAACATCATCCCTCCCGCAGAGATCCAGAATGCCATGGAGAAGCAGATGAAGGCAGAGCGTGAGAGACGTGAAGCTGTTACCCGTGCAGAAGGTGAGAAGAAGGCTAAGATCCTGGAGGCAGAAGGTGCCAAGGAGTCCGCAATCCTTCGTGCAGAAGCAGATAAGCAGGCAGCCATCCTTCGTGCGGAAGCTGAGAAGGAGAAGATGATCCGCGAGGCAGAAGGTGAAGCCGAAGCCATCCTCAAGGTACAGCAGGCAAATGCCGACGGTATCAAGATGCTGAAGGAAGCAGGCGCAGATGCCGCAGTCCTGAAGTTAAAGAGCCTGGAAGCTTTTGAAAAGGTAGCTGACGGCCAGGCCACCACCATCCTGCTGCCCGCAGAGCTGCAGGGCATTGCCAGCGTGGCAGAGACCTTCAAGGCAGCCGCAGGCAAAAAGGAGGGTGGCTTTTTTATGTCGGATTCACAAAAAACAATGACGGGGGATAAATGCGAGGGGTTGAAAAACACAGAATAATGAAGTATATTGATTACATATAGCTTGTTACAGGCAACGTTCGTAACAGGGATATCAATGGACAAAATCAGAAAACAGAGGCTGCGGGCGCAAGGCCGGAAAGCTTCGGAAAAGAGGAGTATTATGGATTTAAAGGGACGCGATTTTTTGAAATTACTGGACTTTACACCGGAAGAGATCGAATATCTGCTGAATCTGGCGGCAGACCTGAAGGATAAGAAGAAAAAAGGAATCCCCGTAGATACTCTCCGAGGCAAGAATGTAGCGCTGATCTTTGAGAAGACCAGTACCCGTACCAGATGTGCTTTTGAAGTGGCAGCCCATGATCTGGGAATGGGAACGACTTATCTGGATCCCACCGGATCCCAGATCGGCAAAAAGGAAAGCATTGCCGATACTGCCAGAGTACTGGCAGGCATGTTCGAGGGTATCGAATATCGTGGCTTCGGACAGGATATTGTGGAGGAACTGGCAAAATATTCCAAGGTGCCCGTATGGAACGGCCTGACCAACGAATTCCATCCCACCCAGATGCTGGCAGACCTTCTGACCATCCGTGAACATTTCGGACATCTGAAGGGAATCCGCATGACTTACATGGGAGACGCCCGTTACAACATGGGTAACTCTCTGATGGTAGCCTGCGCGAAGATGGGCATGCACTTCACGGCCTGCGCACCCAAGGGCTACTTCCCCGATGCGCAGCTCGTCGCCGAGTGTCAGGCCATCGCGGCGCAGACGGGCGCGACGCTCGACTTCATCTCCGACCCCGCCGCGGCCGTGCAGGGCGCGAACGTGATCTATACCGACATCTGGGTCTCCATGGGCGAACCCGAGAGCGTCTGGGCCGAGCGCATTGCCGCGCTCGCACCGTATCAGGTCAACGCGGCGCTCATGGCCAAGGCCGACCCCAACGCCATCTTCATGCACTGCCTGCCGGCGTATCACGACAAAAAGACCGCCATCGGCAACGAGATGTGCACGCGCTTCGGCCGCGAGGCGATGGAGGTCACGGACGATGTGTTTGAAAGCGCGCAGTCGGTCGTGTTCCAGGAGGCCGAAAACCGCATGCACACCATCAAGGCCGTCATGGCGGCGACGCTTGCGGAGATCGAGCTATGAAGCGCTATCTCGTACTCGAAAACGGCGAGGTCTTTGCGGGCCTCGCTTTCGGCGCACCGTGCGACACGGTGGGCGAGCTGGTGTTCACCACCGGCATGAACGGCTACATCGAGACGCTCACCGACCCGAGCTACTGCGGCCAGATCGTGCTGCAGACGTTCCCGCTCATCGGCAACTACGGCATCATCCCGGCCGATTTTGAGGGCAAGTGCTGCGTGCGCGGCTATGTCGTGCGCGAGCAGTGCCAAACGCCGTCGAACTTCCGGTGCGAGGAAACGCTCGACGCATTTTTGAAGGAAAACAACATCCCCGGCATCGCCGGCATCGACACCCGCGCCGTCACGCGCATCCTGCGCGAGGCCGGCACGATGAACGCCGCCATCTGCGACACGGTGCCGGACGATCTCGCGCCCCTGCGCGCCTACCGCATCACGGACCCCGTGCCGCAGGTGACGACGCCGGAGCCCTACACCCTCCAGCCGGAGGGGAGCGTGCTGCACCGCGTGGCGCTCATCGACTACGGCGCCAAGCGCAACATCGCGCGCGAGCTCTGCCGCCGCGGCTGCGCCATAGCCGAGAATGAAATCCTCAAACACAAAGTAGCCCAGCACCATGATGATCTCGCCGCAGATGGCGCTCAGCAGCGCGAAGCAAAAGGACTTTTTGCGGCAGGCACGGAAGATCAGCGCCGCGACCACGGCCGCACACCCTTTGACGACGAGCGTGCCGGGCGCGTAGCTCATGTAGCCGGAGATCACATCCGCCAGACCGGAGCCGAAACCGGCAGCCACGCCGCCGTAGAGCGGGCCAGCCAGCAGGGCGGCGAGTACGACCACGATGTCGCCGGCGTTGAGATAGCCGCCGGTCACGGTCGGGATCTTGATGACGAGCGTCGCCACGCAGCACAGCGCCATGAGCATGGCGGTGTAGACGAGATTTCTGAGTTTCTGGTTCATAATTATCACCTTTTTATGTTATTGGCACAAGAATACGATATTCGACACAAATAAGCAAGGGTTGAGAACAACGAAAATTCCTGCTATACTGCTATGAGAAATGGGGGATTTGACCATGACCAGGAAATTATATGATCTCGACAGTCACCGGCGTGATTTTTCTGCGATCGTGCTGCGCTGCGACCCGGACGGGGCGCGCTATGCCGTCGTGCTCGATCAGACGGTGTTTTTCCCGGAGGGCGGCGGTCAGCCTGCCGACCGGGGCACCCTGACCCTGCCGGACGGCACCACGCTGAATGTGACCGATGTGCACGAGCATGACGGCATCCTCTGGCACAGCGTGGACGCTCTGCCGGAAAGCGCTGTGCCCGGCACTGCCGTTTCCGGCTGCATCGACTGGGAATGGCGCTTTGACAAAATGCAGCAGCACACCGGTGAGCACATCCTTTCCGGCATCCTGCACCAGATGTTCGGGGCCGAGAACGTGGGCTTCCACATCGGTTCCGAGGCTGTGCGCATGGACACCAGCGTGCCCATTTCTGCCGAGGGCCTGCAGGCAGCCGAGCTTGCCGCCAACCGCATCGTGTGGCAGGATGTGCCGGTGCTGGTCAGCTACCCCACCCGGGAGGAGCTTGCCGCCCTTGTCTACCGCTCCAAAAAAGAGATCGAAGGGCAGGTGCGCATCGTGACCATTCCCGGTGCGGATGTCTGCGCCTGCTGCGGAACCCACACCCGCACCACCGGACAGGTGGGACAGATCAAAATTCTGGCCAGCGAGAACTACAAAGGCGGCGTGCGGCTGAGCGTGGTGTGCGGCCAGCGGGCATTGCTTGCTGCACAGGCTATGCGCCAGCGGCAGGCAGAGATCGGGGCGCTGCTCTCGGCCAAGGCCGACCAGACCGCTGTGGCGGTGCATCGCGTCTACGATGAGTATACTGCGCTCAAGTTTACACACTTTGGTGTATGTTCTCAGCTGTTCGATGCACTTGCCCAGCTGGCAAACCCCGGTGAGGATGCCATCCGCACAGTGCCCGGCCTTGACCCGGACGGCCTGCACCGGCTGGCGGTGCGCCTGACCGAAGCCACCACCGGTCTCTGCGCCGCCCTGACCCCCACCGAAAAGGGCACCGGCTACTGCATCGCGCAGGCAGACGGCGATGTGCGCGCCCTGACCAAAGCCCTGAACGCCGCCCTGAACGGACGCGGTGGCGGCAAGCCCGGCATCTGTCAGGGCAGCTGCGCCGCTGCACCGGAACAGGTGGAGGAATTTTTGCGGGAGCAAAACCGGTAAGCATCCTCGCCCTCTCCGTCTTTGCTTCGCAAAGCCACCTCTCCCAAAGGGAGAGGCTTTGGCAGTACGGAAAACCTTCCGGCTTTGCCAAGGGCTCCCCCTTTGGGGGAGCTGGCGCGTCAGCGCCTGAGAGGGCGAGCCACGTTAATTTTAAGGAGAACAACAAACTATGAGAATGCGTTTCAAACCCTATGCCCACGACGAGCTGATGGCAGCCGACTTCCATGTGCACGAGCCGCTGATCTGGGGCGGCAGGTGGCACGCCCAGTATGCCCGCCCGGAGCAGCCCTTTGTGCTGGAACTGGGCTGCGGCAAGGGCGGCTTCATCTCCCAGTTGGCCTGCGCCCACCCGGAAAACAACTATCTGGGCATTGATATCACCGATAAGGTGCTCATCCTCGCCAAGCGCAAGATCGAAGCCGCCTATCAGGCTGCAGGCCGCCCCATCGACAACGTGAAGATCATGAGCACCGACATCGAGCGCATCAAGGGGGTCATTACCGCCGAGGATACGGTCAGCCGCATCTACATCAACTTCTGCAATCCGTGGAGCAAGAACGGCTCTTCCCACAAGCACCGTCTCACCTACCCGCGCCAGCTCATCAACTACCGTGAGTTCCTCAAGGACGGCGGCGAGATCTACTTCAAGACCGACGACGATGATCTGTTCCGCGACAGTCTGGAATACTTCCCCGCTTCCGGCTACGACATCGAGTGGATGACCTTTGACCTCCATGAGAACGAGCCGGAGTGGAACATCCGCACCGAACACGAGGGCATGTTCACCGAAATGGGCATCAAGATCAAGGCCCTGATCGCCCGCAAGGACCCGGACCCTGCCAGCGTGACCTGGATCGAGCCGAAGATCCTCAAGCGTCAGGCCCGCGAAGCGGCCGAGGCTGCTGCCAAGGCTGCACAGGAAGGCGAAGGCAATGAATGACCCCTGCGAGATCTGCCTGAACAATGTGCAGGACGAGTACGGCAGCTGGTACTGTGCTCAGGGCGGCTGTCTGGACGAGGACGAGATGGCCCGCTATCTTTCCCGCAGCACAGCTGCCTGCCCGTTCTTTGAGCCGGGCGATGAATACAAGATCGTACAAAAACAGAACTGACCTGCACAGCAGCATGATTCTCACAGGAGGTGTTTTATGCTCAACTTTCTCACGACCACCACAGTATGCGGCTTTTCGCTGTATCATGTGCTGGCCTTCTTCCTCATTTATTCCTGCACCGGCTGGTGTCTGGAGGTCATCTTTGCCGCCGCCACCACCGGTCAGCTGGTGAACCGCGGCTTTCTCAACGGCCCGGTGTGCCCCATTTACGGCTTCGGCATGATCATCGTGCTGTTCGCCCTGACCCCTCTGCAGGGCAGCGTCCTGCTGCTGTACATCGGCGGTGTCATCCTGCCCAGTGCGCTGGAGCTGGTGGGCGGCTGGGCACTGTATAAGCTCTATCACACCCGCTGGTGGGACTACAGCGACTTTCCCTTCAACATTGGCGGCTACATCTGTCTGGAATTCAGCCTGCTGTGGGGCGTGGGCACGCTGGTGGTCATGCGCATCGTCCACCCGGTCGTCGCCGGTCTTGTGGATATGGTCCCGCCCTTTGTGGGCTTTGTCGTTATGTGTGTGCTCTATGCGGTCTACGCGGCAGACGTAGTCGTTACGGCCTTTGCCGCCTCCGGTCTGGCCAAGACGCTGGATGCCATGGAGCAGCTGGCTGACAGTATCCATGCCGTCAGCGATGCCATGACCCAGCTGCTGGGCACCACCACCCTGAACGCCGACCAGAAGCTGGACGAGCAGCGCCTGCAGCTCAAGCTTGCTGCCGCCGAGGCCCGCGAAGCCGCACCGGAAAAGCGCGCCCTGCGTGAAACGCTGGCCGCCGTCCGTGCCAAGACCGAAGAGGCCCGCGGGGCCGCAAAGCGTGCTTCCGAGATCGCCAAGCTCAACACGGCCGAAGCCGCCAAGGCTGCACAGCTGGCCGCCAAGGGCACGATGGAGCGCGCTGCCGAGCTGCTGCGTCTGGAACAGCTGGCCGAGGAGCTGCAGGCCCGCAGCGATGAAATGCAGGCCCAGCTGCTGCGCACCCCCCGCATCGTTGGCCCGCGCCGCATGCTGCGCGCCTTCCCCGGCCTGAAGCATGGCGTAAAAAAGACCACCCTCAAGGCCCTGCGCCTTGGTCTTGCCCGCCGGGAAAGCCCCGAAGAAGAACCGAAGAAAAACGGCTCCGACACCCGCAAGGATGCCTGAGACCGCTGCCCAAAAGACCGCTGCACAGGAATGCAGCGGTCTTTTTATGCCCCACCTTCCGGACCTGCCTGGCGTTCCGTTCTTTTTTGCCGCAATGTCGCAATGTTTTAAATATCTATTTTCAAAGGTTTAAAATCGTGCTATACTGTTTTATAAAATGCCATATTTTGTCGAAAACATCCAACAGCGAGGGATTTATCATGTCCGAAGAACTGAAGTTGAATGAAAATGTCGGCGCACCGCAACCCGATGCACTTGCACAGATCGCATCGGTAGACCCCAGCCCGGCCGTGGGCGGTGTGCACCGCTTTACGCCGGCCATGCTCAGCCGGATCAAGGAGCAGCGTCAGCTGCTGAGTGAGCTGGAGCACGCCCTGAAAAATCACGAGTTCTGCTTCTTTCTGCAGCCCAAGTGCAACAGCATGACCCGCGCCATCGTGGGCATGGAAGCACTGGTGCGCTGGAACCACCCCACCCGCGGCTGCGTGCCCCCGTCTGAGTTCATGCCCCTGCTGGAAAGCACCGGCCTTGTGACCCAGCTGGATCAGTACATCTGGGAGTCTGTCTGCAAGACCCTGCACAAGTGGCAGGAGAGCGGCAGCAATCTTGTGCCTGTATCTGTGAACGTTTCCGTGGTGGATATCGTCAATCTGGATGTGCCGCAGATCTTCTCCAACCTTGTGGAAAAGTATCAGCTGGAGCCCAAGCTCCTGCTGGCCGAGATCACCGAGACCATGCTGGCCGAAAACGCTTCTCTGGTGGAAAACACCATCCAGGGCCTGCACCGCAAAGGTTTCTCTGTGATGATGGACGACTTTGGCAGCGGCTATTCTTCGCTGAATATGCTCAAGGACACCAACGTGGATGCCATTAAGCTGGACATGAAGCTCATCGACATGAACCAGCAAAACCGCAGCAAGGGCGTGCAGATCGTGGAATCGGTGGTGGATATGGCCCACCGCCTGAATCTGCCCATCATCGCCGAAGGCGTGGAAACGCCGGAGCAGGTCTCCATGCTGCAGGCCGCCGACTGCCTGTATACGCAGGGCTATTATTTCTACAAGCCCATGCCGGTGGAGAACGCCGAGGCCCTGCTGGCCCAGCCCAACAGCGAGGATTACTGGGATATGCGCCGCGACCTGATGTGCCGTGACCGCCGGGTCCCCGTCTCCGACAGTGAGCAGACCGCACTGGCACTGCAGGCCTACCAGATCTTTGCGGATAATGTGCTGGAGCTTTCCCTGCTGAACCTTTCCACCGGCGAATACCGGGTCATCAAGCGGGATCCGCGCCTGCCCGGTGCGGGTTCGGACACTGAGGAGGACTTTGCCGCTTACTGTGAGCGCATGGTGACGAACAAGGTGATCCACCCGGACGACGCGGAGATGTTCACCGACCAGACCGATCTGGAGGCCCTGCGCTCCGCTGTTTTCAGCACCCAGCAGCCGGAGGCCTACCGCTTCCGCAAAAACGTGTCCGGCCAGTTCGTGTGGATCACCATGGAATTTCTGCCCTGCCGCAACTGCTGCGCCCAGAACCCATGGGCCACCGTGGTGGTGCGTGAGGATGCACAGGCCAACCATCTCAGCGAGGAGCTGGACTTCTCCTACAGCCACGACACCCTGACTGGCCTGCTGAACCGCAGCCTCTTCGAGACCGATCTGCGGACGCTGCAGGCCAGCGAATACGACTCCATGGTGTGCACCTACATCGATGTGGTGGGCCTGCACGAGATCAACAACCATCTGGGCCACCGCAGCGGCGATGCCATGCTCTGCTTCATTGCCAATGCGGCCCGCAAGTTCTTTGTTTCCAGCCGCATCTACCGCATCGGAGGTGACGAATTCGTGATCCTCACCCCGAACCAGCCGCCCTACAGCGTGTGGGTGGCTGTGGACAAGATGCGTGCTTTCCTGCGCGAGAAGGAATATGAGATCTCGGTGGGCATCCAGAGCACCAACAACCTGCACCGGCTGGACGATGCCATGAATCAGGCCGAAGCTGCCATGCGGCAGGACAAGCAGGCCTATTATGCCCGCAACGGCCAGGAGCGCCAGCTGCGGGGCCTGAACGAGAAGCTGGAGCAGACCCTGACCGAAAAGCGGGATGCCGAGCATTTCCTGCGGGTCCTTGCCCCCAAGTACAAGAGCGTGTTCGTTGTGGATCTGAAGACCGACCGTATGCGCGGCGTGATCGTCCCGGACTATTTCCAGAAAATTCTGGACACCTCCGGCGGCTCTTTCCTCGCCGTTCTGCAGCAGTACCGTGATACGCAGGTGCAGCCCGCCTACCGCGAGAGTCTGGCGGACCTGCTGGACTACAACTATATCCGTAGCAAGGTCCTGACCGGCGACATCGTGGAGCACACCTATAAAAAGACCGACGGCACCACCTTCCGCGTCAAGGTGACACCCTACTCCAGGAGTGGCTCTCATATCGATGAAACGCTCTGGATCTTCTCGGATGAAGGGGCATCCCTTACCCCTCCCCAGACAAAATAAGTGATTAAACGTTAAAAAAATCGGAAACGACTGCGGTCGTTTCCGATTTTTGTTTTTACAGAAAAGTTGTGCCGGGTGCCCAGAGCCAAGCGGAGGGCATTTTAAATGGTCAGGCCCACAAATTCTCCGGGTACTGGCCCTCTGCCGTTTTGCGGGCGATGGCTTCCACCACCAGCGGCTTGTCCTCACGGTAGGTAACGCCGTACCATTTATCCGTGCTGCGCAGCACCTGAATTTTTGCCTTGCCCTCTTCGATCAGCTCCGTGACCACCAGCGGCAGGAAATACTCACACTTGAGCGGGTTTTTGGGCAGATTTTCGGTCAGCCAGCCCGCAAAGCGCTGCTCGGCTTCGTCCAGAAAGCTTTTGCCGAAGCCCCACAGGTTCATGCTCACCGGGGTATCGCCGGGCAGATCGGTCCAGCTTGCGCCGCCGTCCTCGGTGAAGTGTACGCCGTTTTCGTACGTTTCAATGCGGGTGCGTTCGGTCACACTGTGCAGGGTGCCGTCGGGTTCGGTCACGCATACGCCGCGGGCCACGCTGCCATTCTCGGAGACAGTGTTCCGGAGCAGATAGCTTACCATGCAGTAGTCGTAATAGCTGCCGTCCTCGTGGGTGGACAGGTAATCATACATCACCCGGAAGGCCTCCGGGCCGTAATAATCATCGGCATTGATGACTGCAAACGGGCCGTCGATGAGGTCCTTTGCAGCCAGAACGGCGTGGCAGGTGCCCCAGGGCTTGACACGGCCCTCCGGCACGGCAAAGCCTGCGGGCAGCTCATCCAGCTGCTGGAAGGCGTATTTCACGTTCATGGCCTTGGATACACGCTCGCCGATGGCTACCTTGAAAGCATCCTCGATCTCATGCTTGATAACAAAGATCACCGTCTCAAAGCCTGCGCGGCGGGCATCGTAAAGGGAATAATCCACGATCACCTGACCGTTCGGCCCCACCGGGTCGATCTGCTTCATGCCGCCGTAGCGGCTGCCCATGCCAGCCGCCATGACCACCAGTACCGGTTTGTTCATATAAGGTTCCTCCCGTATCTGAGCCGCAGCCGCGGCAGAATATTTATTGTCTCATTATACTCCATTTTGGACAGAAAAACAATTTGAAATGGCTCCGCCTCGCTCTGCCATTTTTCAATCGTCCCTTCGTTCAGCAAGTTAAAATTTCCAAAATATGCAATTTATTCTTGCAAAAGTATTGTTTTTGCCATGTAAATATTGTATAATGGCGGCATCAATGCAGGTTTTACCTGTCAAAAAGTGTCCTTTAGTGAAAGCAAAGCTTTCCAACACGATCAAGAAAGAGGTATTTTATCATGAATGAAGCCGTTACCAAGCGCTTTCTGCTGTATTTCCGCCTGATGCTGCTGGTGTGGATCCTGATCGCCAATGCCATCATCCATGTGACCGGCCTGGAGTACAGCTGGCTGATCTTTCTGAGCAATATCATGATGTTCACGCTGGAAGGCGATGTGAAGGATCGCTTCGTCACCGTTGAGCTGGGTGGTCTTGTGGGCCTGATCCTCACTGTGATCGCTCTGCTTTCCATCACGGCCCTGACCCCGGTGCTGGGCGGCTTCTTCGGCTTCCTCATCCCGCTGGCCGTGGTGCTGTTCATCCTCATCATCCTGCACCCCTACGCACCCAAGGTGCTGAACAACGTGGGCTTTGCCTACCTGACTGTGGCCTGCATCGACACCACCGCTCTGGCCACCCACCTGCCCCAGTTCTTCATCACCTTCATCGTGGGTTCCGTTCTCTTCAACGGCGTGTGTGTGCTGCTGATGAAGCCCGCCAAGGCTCTGGCCGTCAAGAGCGTCCAGAAGGAAAATGCGTAACTCTCTTTACGGAGTATATAACATAAGCGAAGGCCCCGTTCCGATCGGAACAGGGCCTTCCCGTTTATGTGTTGTTATTTGCCGAAAATTGCACACTGTCGATTTTTGTGCTATACTGGTCGCGCTGCCCTTCCCATTCTGGCATCAGAAGGGGGTGAGGACCGATGAACTCAATTTTAGTCAACTTTCTCGTGGCTGTCGCAGCGCAGGTAACGGCAAACTATCTGTGCAAGTGGCTTGATAGTCACCGCAAGGGCAAGTAAGCACAAGAACCCCCTTGGAGCGGCAACTCCGAGGGGGTTCACTTTTGTGTGAGACCGATGTAATACTCAATCTCTATCAACTTTCTCTACCCTTATTATATGCATCCTTGCAAAAAAGTCAAGGCGGCGGTATTTTTTTCAGTTTGCGGCATCCATACGGATCCTTACATTCGTTGTTGCCATGCAAAAAAAGCGCCGCTCTCCCCTGCCGGGAAAGCGGCGCTTTGTGTTTTGCAGTGTCTGCTTACAGGCTGCGGTTGCGGATCTCGGCAGTCACCTTTGCGATGAACGCATCCAGCTCCATCGTGGTGGTCTCGCCCTTGCGGTCACGCACCGAGATGTTGCCTGCCTCGGCTTCCTTGGCACCCAGAACCAGCATATAAGGCACACGGTCCACCTGCTGTGCCTCGCGGATCTTGTAGCCGATCTTCTGGTTGTCGTCGTCCAGCACAACACGGACACCGGCTTCCACCAGCTTTTCGGTCACGCCCTCGGCGTAGTCCAGCGTCTTTTCGGAGACGGGCAGCACCTTGACCTGCGTGG
>OHLB01000969.1_pt1 | contig 11825 bp, 8 predicted proteins | sample 1569021 | NCBI WGS metagenome assembly OHLB01 (sample SAMEA3879592, study PRJEB24766) | human gut metagenome | biome: human-associated habitat; feature: feces | place: USA | collected 1985/1987 | reverse complement strand
TGCGCAAAAAGATTTATGAACTTATCGACAACGAAATCAGCATTGTTAAAAAAGGCGGCACCGGGCATATCATTGCCAAAATGAACTCGCTGATTGACTACCCCGTTATCCAGAAACTGTATGAAGCTTCCATGGCAGGCGTTAAAATAGACCTTATTATCCGCGGTATCTGCGGCCTGCGCGCTGGCATGGACGGCATCAGTGACAACATTACAGTACGCAGCATTGTCGGCAGGCAGCTGGAACACAGCCGTATTTTCTGGTTCCAGGGCGGCGGCAAGGAACAGCTTTTCCTCTCCAGTGCAGACTGGATGCCGCGTAACCTTAACGACCGCGTTGAACTGTTCTTCCCGGTTGAAACGCCGGCGCATATCGAGCGTATTAAAAAAGTGCTTGATTTGTACCTGCGCGATAACGTCGGCGCGCACATGATGCAATCCAACGGCACTTACCGCCGCGTTACCAACCGCCTGGAGCCTGTTGGCGCACAGAGTACGCTGTATGAATGGGCGCTGCTTGCGGCTGCGGCCGATAAAATTCCCATGCAGGACCGCCTGCGCCCGATGTATGACCGCGACAAAGCATAACTGGCAGTAAGGCCTGCAATATGGTATAATGTAACATATCAAACAATTGCGAGGCTGACATGGATACAGAAATTTTACAACATATCGGGCATAGCCTGTATAATACCAAACGCTTGAAAGAATGGAAAAGATACGTTGTTTTCCGTTCCCGCTGCATGCTGCACAGCGAACAGATTGGCGGACTGCTGGATTTCTTTTCGGCAACGCCGCTGCGCCGTGATATGCTGCGCCATACAACAAGTTTTGTGGAGCAGGCGACAAGGCAGTTCTTTTACAAAAACTCCACCTATGATGAACGCATCCGCCTTGTAAAAGGGCATGTGGAATTTTTGGAAAGCAAGTTAACCGAAGACGCCCTGCGCAGGCTTTATGCAGATGGCGAAATGCTGCGCCTGTGGGAAGACAGCTACGAAGAAAAGCCGCTGACGCTGGAATTATGGTTCCACGCAGGGCAGCGCAAGGAAGGCTGCCTTTCGCTGGTGCTGATGTGGGATAAAGAAGCGCTGTATCAGATTATGTTCTGGCTGGCGCCCGGTAAAAACGGCGAACCGGCGCTGTGGATTGGCGCATTGCAGGGAACTCCCAACGGCTCGGAAGTTATTAAAGGGCTGACTAAGGCCTTTTACGGCTACCGCACCAAAAACCTTATTTTTTACGGCATCCGCAATGTGGCGGCGGCATTGGGCTGCGAAAGCATTTACGCTGTCAGCAACGAAGGCTATTATGCCATGAATCATATCCGCGTGGACCGCAAACTGAAAACTTCGCTGGATGCCTTCTGGCAGGAATGTGAAGGAACGCAGCTTGACGACAAGCGTTTTTACAAAATACCCATTCCCGAATACAGAAAATCCATGGAGGAGCTGAAGCCTTCCAAACGTGCCCAACACAGAAGGCGTTTTGCCAAAATGGACGAAATGAAAGATGCCGTAGCGGCAAGTTTTGCAAAATATTTAAAATAATAAATAAACCGGGTTTTGCTTTAATGCTTGCCCGGTTTTCAATTAGTTTACTGTTTTTTTAAGCTCTTTTATGATATAATTAATATATATTTTTGCACGGAGGTAATGAAATGAAACAAAAACTCCTTACTTTATTTTTAACGTTAACACTTACTGTTACATCTGCCTTTCCGGGCGTAGCTTTAGCCGCAGCAGGTGACGAAATTTCCGCCAGCGCTGCCATTGAAGCCTCCGCTGCGCCGAAGACAATGTCTGCCAGTGAAAAAATGGGCGCACTGGAAGTTACATTATATGGTACGGAACAGGCAGGCGCACTGGTCAGCAGAATGGACAGCCTTGAAGATGACGTTTACGGCACCATTACCACTGACCCTATTTTAAATAGAGTTGATAATTTGTATGATTATATCAACGGTTATGCCGGCAGCGGCGAAGCAGGCTTTTTAACCAAGCTGAACGCTGTTGAATGGCAGTTTACCGAAAGCACGGCAGGCGGCCCGGCCAAAAGCCGCATTGAAGCACTGGAAACCATGCTGAACGGCGAAGTTGGCGCAGGCTCTCTTGCAGGACGCCTTGAAGCACTGGCAAACCTTGCTTTTCAGGACGGCATTGTTGTTGTTGAAACCGTAACTCTGCCGAAAGATTCCGTAATCAAGCTTGAATTTGCCGAAGACCTCAGCAGCAAAACCGCAAAAGCAGGCGATGTTGTAAAATACAAAGTTGCCGACAATGTTTTTGTTAATGATGTGCTGGTACTGCCGAAAGGCGCTGAAGGCGTTGGCAAGGTAACCAAGGTTGTAGGCCCGCGTATGTTCGGACAGGATGCCCGCATTGATGTTGACTTTGGCTTTATTTACGCTATTGATAATACCCGCGTTAAAGTATTCCTCGGTGATGTTGCCAAACAGGCAGCCGAAACCGTTGCCGGTGCAGCAGGTGCCGCTATCGGCGGCATGGTAGTGCTTGGCCCGGTAGGTATTATCGGCGGTGCTTTTGTAACCGGTAAATCCGTAAATATTCCGGCAGGCTCCACCACCTTTGTACAGGTTAAAGCCGATACCGATATTCAGGGTATGGTTTATCAGGGCAGCAATTAATTAAATAACGGTAAAAATAAACCCCGTTGTCAGCTTTTTGGCAACGGGGTAATTTTTTGTTTAAAATTTTATTCGGCGGTAGCCAGCATTAATTTAATGCGGTTTTCCTGATTTACTTTGGAAGCGCTGGAATCGTAGTCGATAGGCAGGATATTGGCATTTTCGGCAATTTCCTTGATTTTGTTAAGCATGCCGCGCCCGGCTATATGGTTGGGCAGGCAGCCGAAGGGCTGCGCGCAGATGATGTTGTTGTAGCCGTTTTTGGCAAGTTCCAGCATTTCGGCCGTTAAAAGCCAGCCTTCGCCCATGTTGTTGCCGTAGCCAATAACGCCTTTGGCAAGCGCTTTGGTTTCTTCGTAAGAAGCGGGCGGCTTAAAGGGCGGGGTGGAAAGTGCGGAAAGCATGATTTTTTCCAGGTGTTTTAAATAAAGCATTGCCATTTTGGAAATGCCGTATTTAAAAAATTTGCCGCCGTACAGTTTGTAGTCCGTTAAGTAAGTGTCGGCGCAGTACATGATAAAGTTCAGCAGCCCCGGCAGCATGTATTCGCAGTTCTGCTTCTGTAAAAACTGCTCCAAATTGTTGTTGCCAAGCCCTGCATATTTAATGTAAATTTCGCCGACAATGCCAACTTTTATTTTATGCTCCGCTTTTTGCGGCAGGGCGGCAAAGTCCTCCGCCAGAGCGCGCGAAAGCTGTTTCATGGTTCCGGTAGCCTGCGCTTTGCCTTCCATAAAAGCGGTTTCAAGTTTGTTCAGCCATTTGCCTGCCAGTTCGTCCACCGCGCCTTTAATGGTTTCGTAGGGGCGGGTTTTGTTGGCAAGGTACATTAAAGTGTCGCCGTAAATAATGGCGGCCATAAATTTTTTTATCATGGCAAGGTTAAGCTCAAAGCCGGGCTGCTCATTCATGCCGTTTACATTAAGGCTGATGATTGGCACATTGCCGAGGCCTGCTTTTTCCATGCCTTTGCGCAGAAGGTATATATAATTGGAAGCGCGGCAGCCGCCGCCGGTCTGGCTGAGCATAACGGCCGTTTTGCTGAGGTCGTATCTGCCGCTTTCCAGCGCGCTTATAATCTGCCCGATAACGAGCAGCGCCGGGTAACATATATCGCTGTTAACGTATTTCAGCCCTGTTTCAATAACGTTGCGGCCGGTGTTCTGTAAAATTTCGGCTTTGTAGCCGCAGCTTTGCAGCGCGGAACGCAGCAAGGCAAAATGAAACGGCAGCATATTCGGCACAAGTATGGTGTGCGTAGCTTTCATTTCTTTGGTAAAAACCGGTAGCACAGTTTCTGACATAAAAATTGCTCCTTCAAAAATTATTTCAGCATTCAAAGCCCAGTGCCGCAAACAGGCTGCGCAGCCTTATGCGTGCCGCACCAAGGTTTTCAATGTCATCAATTTTTATCTGGGTGTAAATTTTGCCGCTTTCTTCCAGTATGCGGCGGCATTCGTCGGCAGTAATGGCATCGCAGCCGCAGCCGAAGCTTACAAGCTGAACAAGGTTCATGGCAGGGTTCTGCGCGGCAAATTTAGCGGCGGCATACAGCCTGCTGTGATAGGTCCACTGGTTTAAAACTTCCAGGTCTTTGTTCAAATCTTTGCGGTCAATATTGCCGCTTACAGAGTCTTCGCTGATTAAAGCAGCGCCAAGCCCTGTAATAAGGCGGTCTATGCCGTGGTTAATTTTCGGGTCGGTATGGTACGGGCGCCCTGCAAGGATAATAACCGGCATGTTTTTGCTTAAGGCTTCTTCGGTTATTTTTTTGCCCTGTTCCTTAACGCGGGCTTCAAAATCATGGTAAGCCTTAAAAGCGGGGGTAAGCGCGTTTTTAATTTCCGCACTGCTTAAATCCGTATAAACGGGGCTTAGCATTTTGTATAATTCTTTGGCCAGCAGTTTTTTGTTCAAAAGGCCAAGGTAATCGTAAAAGAAGTGAATATTTTTTAATTCTTCAATGTTTGCCGCCAAAACTTCGGGGTAGTAGGCAACAACCGGGCAGTTATAGCAGTTCTGCGCTGTGTCCTCGTCAACGTTGTAGGTCATGCAGGGGTAAAAAATGCTTGTAATGCCCTGCGCCAGCAGCCATTTAATATGGCCGTGCATCATTTTGGCGGGGTAACATACTGTGTCGCTCGGAATGGTGTTCTGGCCTTTCTGGAAAATGGTTTTGTCATAAATCGGGCTGGTAATTACTTCAAAGCCCAGCTCCGTAAAAAAGGTATGCCAAAACGGCAGCAATTCGTACATATTAAGGCCGAGCGGCAGGCCGATTTTGCCGCGCTTGCCGGGTACGGGCTTAAATTCTTCCAGTAACTGCAGCTTGTAGCGGTAAAGGTTCAGGCTGTCGTTGGGCGCGCAGTGTGTAACCGGGCGTTCGCAGCGGTTGCCGCTGATATAGGGTTTGCCGTCGGCAAAGATATTTACCGTTAAGTGGCAGTGGTTGCTGCATAAACCGCAGGTAACGGATTTAACCGTATGTGAAAAAGTGCGCAGCTGTTCCGCTTTAAGCAGCGCGGAATCCTGCGGATGCAGTTTGCGGCGTTCCTGCGCATATAATGCCGCGCCGTAAGCACCCATTAAGCCTGCTATATCGGGGCGCACAACTTCAAGGTTCAGTTCCTGCTCAAAGGCGCGCAGCACGCAGTTGTTTAAAAAGGTGCCGCCCTGCACAACAATGTGTTTGCCAAGGTCATCGGGCCCGGAAGGGCGAATAACTTTAAACAGTGCGTTTTTAACAATGCTTATGGAAAGCCCGGCGCTGATATTGGCAACGGAAGCTCCGTCTTTCTGCGCCTGCTTTACGTTGCTGTTCATAAATACGGTGCAGCGGCTGCCAAGGTCAACCGGTTTATCGGCAAACAGGCCTATTTTGGCAAAATCTTCCGCGCTGTAACCGAGAATTCCGGCAAAAGTCTGCAAGAAGCTGCCGCATCCGCTGGAGCATGCTTCGTTTAAAAAGATGTTGTCGATGCAGCCGTTATGTATTTTAAGGCATTTAATGTCCTGCCCGCCGATGTCAAGAATAAAATCCACTTCCGGCAAAAGGCTTTTGGCAGCAATAAAATGCGCCATGGTTTCCACAATGCCGTAATCGGCGTGGAAGGCGTGCTTTATAAGTTCTTCACCGTAGCCGGTAACGGCAGCGGCAAGTATTTTGCAGTTGGGGTATTTTTCGTAAAATCCGGTCAGGTAATCGCGCACGGCGACAACCGGGTTGCCTTTGTTGCTCTGGTAAAAAGAATCAAGCAGCTTGCCGTCCGGTGCAACTACGGCAATTTTTATGGTTGTGCTGCCGCTGTCAATACCGAGATAGGCTTCCCTGGCGGCTGCAATATTGCCTAGCTGAACATTGTCGCGGTTGTGGCGCGCAATAAAGGCGTCATATTCTTCAATATTTTTAAACAGCGGCGGCAAATGTTCAAACTGGCGGTTGGCATCCGCAGCGTGCATTTTTTCCGCCAGCGTGGTAAGGTCTACGGTGTGTTCGGCACAAAAAGCGCAGCCCATTGCCACATAATATAAGCTGTTTTCGGGGCAGGTGCCCTGTAAATTTAAAATTTTGTCAAAGCTGGCGCGCAGGCAGCCAAAAAAGGTCAGCGGGCCGCCAAGGTAAAGCACGTTGCCTTTAATGGGGCGTCCTTTGGCAAGGCCTGTTACCGCCTGGCTGGCAACGGCGTCAAAAATGCTTGCTGCAAGGTCATTTTTTTCCGCGCCCTGGTTTAAAAGGGGCTGAATGTCGCTTTTGGCAAATACGCCGCAGCGGCTGGCAATGGTGTAGCGTGTTTTGGCAGTGGCTGCCAGTTTGTCAAGTTCTTCGGCCGGTACGTTCAGCAAAGAAGCCATCTGGTCGATAAAAGCCCCTGTGCCGCCTGCACAGCTGTCGTTCATGCGGGCGTCAAAATGCCGCCCTAAAAATAATATTTTAGCATCTTCGCCGCCCAGTTCAATAACAACGTCCGTATCCGGGTTAAGGCGTTCCGTACATATTTTTTCTGCAAAAACTTCCTGCACAAACTGCACGCCGCAGCTTTCGGCAACGCCAATGCCTGCGCTGCCGCTGATGGCAAGACGTGCTGTTTTAAGCCACGGCATTTGCGCAGCAAGTTCATCGAGTATGTTTTTTATGGTTTCCGTAATGCGGCTGGCATGACGGGCATATTTACTGAAAAGCAGTTTTCCGGCATCATCCAGCACGGCTATTTTTACAGTGGTGCTGCCGATATCCAAACCTATCTGCATATAAAATCCTCCATTTAGGAATGACTTTTGCTAATTAATAAAAAATATTGTTTTTAAAATTGCGTCTGCTTTCTATGATAACACAAGTTTAAAATATTTTCCAGTATTTTATTTCTCAAAAGCATATTGTTAAACTGAAATGCGTAATGGTTAGCTTTTGCTTACATCATACTATATATTACACCAATTATTTTATTTGTAAATATTTTTAATGCAAAAGTTCAGCAGGCGTTTGTAAAAATTTATACTTAAAAAGCATATAAAACAGCCAAATTAAGTATTTGTTTTTAACAATGGCGTTCTTTATAATAAATTTATTAAAGCGGCTTTAATTATAAAAATTTAAAGGAGAAACTGCATTGTTAAAATCAAACTGTAATTTAATGATATTTATTTTAACCATTGGCGTATTCAGCATTATTAATACCGAAATGGGCGTTATAGGCATTCTGCCGCTTCTGGCGGAGCGCTTTGGCGTAAGCATACCGCAGGCAGGGCTTTTAATAAGCCTTTTTGCGCTGGCGGTAGCGTTTTCCGGGCCGGTTATGCCGCTGCTGTTTTCCGGTATAGAACGCAAAAAAGTAATGCTGCTGGTGCTGGGGCTGTTTGCACTTGGCAATATAGCGGCCATGTGTACGGATAATTTTGCCGTGGCGCTTGCTGCCCGCGTGCTGCCTGCCTTTTTGCATCCGGTGTACTGTTCGCTGGCGTTTTCCGTTGCCGGTGCTTCCGTGCCAGAAAAAGACCGGTTAAAAGCCGTTGCCAAAGTTATTGTAGGCGTTTCGGCAGGCATGGTGCTGGGCGTGCCCATAAGCAGCTTTGTGGCGGCCAATTTTTCGCTTGACGCGGCAATGGCGGTATTTGCGGCAGGCAACCTTCTGGCGTTTGCGGCAACACTTGTTTTTGTGCCGCGTTTGCCGGTAGAGGGGCGCGCTTCCTGCAAAGAACAGCTGGTACTGTTAAAACGCCCGGTGCTCTGGCTTTCTATTGCAGGCATTATTTTTATGAACGGCGCCGTTTTTGGCGTATTCGGCTTTTATTCCGGCTATCTTGAACAAATTACGCACCTTTCGTGGAACAATATCAGCGCGGTGCTGTTTATATACGGCTGCGCCAATATTCTGGGCAATATTATCGGCGGCAGGCTGCTTACCAAAGCACCGCTGCGCACGGCAGTACTGTTTGCCCCGGCACTGGCGGCCGTATATATGGCGGTGTATTTTACGGGCGTTTACGCACCGACGGTGGTGGCATTAACGCTTGTATGGGGTATTATTGGCGGCATTAATGTAAACATAAACCAATACTGGATTACCTCTGCCGCGCCGGAAGCACCTGATTTTGCCAACGGCCTGTTTTTAACGGCCGCCAACCTCGGCACAACTTTCGGCACCATGCTGTGCGGCGAAATAATAGCTTCTTTGGGAATGGGCAGTATGTTGTTTGGCGGCATAATTTTTCTTGCGCTGTGTTTTGCGTTTGTGTGCGCAAGAATTTATGCAGGCAGGCCTGCCGGAAACCTACAGCGCGCATAAAATTTTTTGCAGAAAAATTATTGAAAATGCTTGACAAAGCAATGATTAATTTGTATAATTATTTTGTTGCTGGAACGGGCTTGACGTTTTAGTAACTGATGTGATCCACTAGCTCAGTCGGTAGAGCACCTGACTTTTAATCAGGGTGTCCCGCGTTCGAGTCGCGGGTGGATCACCATTTTTATTTTATAGCCAAAGCACTGTAATCAGTATTGCAGTGCTTTTTTTATTTGCTGCCGCAGGCATAATAATAACCCCCTTCGCTTTAACAGCGGAGGGGGTTGTACTTGTGTAAGCGGATTCTTTATTCGTACTTGTTTACTGCGGTTTATTTTAATTTGCTGTATTCTTCGTCGGTAACGGGTTCCAGCCATTCGTTGCTGCTGCCTTCAGCCGGTACTTCAATGGCAATGTGCGCAAACCAGCTGTCCGGTGCGGCGCCGTGCCAGTGTTTAACTTCGGGCGCAATGTTTACAACGTCGCCTGGTTTAAGTTCCTGCGCGGGTTTGCCCCATTCCTGGTAGTAGCCGCGGCCTGCGGTTACCAGTAAAATCTGCCCGCCTTTGTGGTGAATATGCCAGTTGTTGCGGCAGCCGGGTTCAAAGGTTACGTTGGCTGTGCCAACGCGTTCTTTGGTCAGCGGGTTTAAATAGCTCTGGCCGATAAAATACTGCTGGTAAGCCACGTTTTTTTCGCCGAGCCCAAAAATATTTTCTTTTGCAAATTCTTCAGGTATTGTTTGTTCCTGTGCCATAACTGCATTACCTCCCATAATCATAAATGCGCATAATGCTAATAAAAGTTTTTTAGTTTTCATATGCTTTACTCCTCTTTCGTAAATTTCCGCCTCCGGGCGGATTTTTTTATTTGCGGAATCGGGAAACTTTTTTATTCTGCCGGTACAACGGCGTTAATGGCACTGATGGCGTTGAGCGTGCGCGGATAGCCGATGTAAGGCAGCGCTACGGTAACGGCGTCAATTAAATCCTGACGGGTGTTGCCAACGCCGAGGTTGCCGTTAACATGTGCTTTGGCCTGCGGGTCGCAGCAGCCGAGCGTGATAATTGCGGTAAAGGTAATCAGCTCGCGCTGTTTTAAATCAAGCACTTTGCGGGTGTAGTAATCGCCAAAGCAGTTGCCGCTGAGCCAGTTGTTAATGTGCGCCTGGTCGCCTTTGCCGGAATTTGCAAAACCGCGCATACGGTCGCCAAAAATATCAACCTGCGTTTGTTCGCCTTTGGCAATGCGGTCGGCGTCGGTAGTTGTGCCCTGGTTTTCCAGCGGCAGTTTTACGCCTGCTTCTTCAAAAGCAATCTGCATATCAATCAGCGCGGCCTTGCTGCGTGCAAAACCAACATAAGGCGTACACTGGTAAAGGGTTTCGCGTATTTCTTCGGGCGTTGCCCCGGCATTTAACGCGCCTTTAACGTGAATGCCGATATCTTCCGGAGTGTTGTTGGCAGTTAAAACCACCAGTGTCAGCAGCTCTTTTTGTGCCAAAGGCATTTTTACCTGATTGTTTACATCGCTGTAAATAAATTTCTGCATAATTTCGCCAAGTTCCGGCGCACCTTTAATGCTGCACGGATTTTCCGTACCGTAAAGGGCTTTAACGGCAGCGGAGCTTTCTTCCATTCTGTCCTGTGCCATAGCGGCATTACCTCCTATAAGCATGCAAGCGCAAAGCGCAAGCAAAATTCTGGCTGTTTTTTTCATAATAATCCCTGCCTTTTTAGCCTGCCCTAGGCAGGATTTGTTTTTACGCCTTTATTATAAAAGTTGAAGACGGCTCTAAGTCAAGGGCTGTTGAAAAATGTTCATAAAAATTTCTTATAAATAGCATTAAAAATACAATTTGTTTTGAGTTTAGTCTGTTGTATATGATAGTAAATAATTAAAAAACATGCTTTTATGCGGTAAGGCATGGCTTTGTAGCAGAAATAAGAAAAGTTTATGAAAAATCTGCGTAACGGGTTGACTGAAAGTAAAATTAAAACTTTACAATAAAAAATACAGTTCCTGAGAGAGGAGGGACGGCTTATGCTGCTGAGGCAGATTAAATATTTTGTAACCGTAGTGGACACCGGCAGCTTTACAGAAGCGGCCGAAGAATGTTTTATATCTCAGTCGGCAATATCCCAGCAGATATTGTCGCTGGAAAAAGAACTGGGGGTACAGCTTTTGGTGCGCAGCACGCGCCGCTTTACGCTGACTGAACCCGGAAAATACCTGTACAGCCACGGCAAAAAACTGCTTGGCGAAACTGAAAAACTTAAAAACGGCACTATTGCCGCTGCTGCCGGGCAGGAAGGCAGCCTGAAAGTGTGTTACCTTAACAGCTTTGCCGATGACCGTTTGTATAAGACGGTAAGCATGTTTAAACAGCAAAATGCAGGCGTGCGCCTGAATGTAAGCGGCGGCACGCATGACGAAATTGCTGCGCTTCTGCGCGACGGAAAAACGGATATAGCTTTTAACCTGCAAAGGCATGTGGTATCGGAAGAATACGAAATGCTGCCGGTAGTATCGCTGCCGTGCTTTATTGAAGTATCCTCCGTTTACGGCGGCTTTGAAGGCGGCTGTGCTGAGCTGAAAGATTTGGAGCAGATTCCCTGCATTCTGGTAGCGGATGAAAAACAGCGTGAAACGGAAAAGGATTTTTATACGCAGGTGCTGGGCTTTGAAGGCAGTTTTGTTTTTGCGCGCAGCGTAGAAGAAGCGCGCATTATGGCAGCGGCAGGCAACGGCTTTTTGTTTGGCGGCAGCGCCGCACCCGATATCAAGCCCAGCGAGGGCATCCGCATTTTGGCGCTGTACCAGGGCGGCAAGCAGGCACAGATAAAATACTACCTCTTTTGGAAAAAGGACAACACCAATAATTATATTAAAGACTTTGCAAACGTAATTCTGGAAGCCTTCCGCCCGCAGAAAAATGCCGGTAATTAATAAGCACCGCTAATAACTGGCATTAATTATTGAAATTGCAGATTAAACTGCCTGTTTATATAATAAAACTGTGAAGAAAGACTGGCCGGTCAGGCCGGTTGTTACTTTGCCCGGGAAAAGAAGGTTGGGAACATGAGATTTTTCTACATCCCTTTTGGCAGTTTTAGCCGGAGTTTTTCACTGTTCCGTATTGCAAGTACGCCTTCTTTTTTAAGGCTTTGCCAATTCCTCAGGGGCAAAGCCTTGGCTTAGTTATATTGCGCAAAAGGCACAGGTTAAAGGCAGGCGGCAAAACAGGTAGAGGAAACCAGGAGACTCGCACCGTAAGTTTTGGCAAAAGCCGGTAATTTGTACCTCCGCGCTTTATAAAATATAAAGAGTTTTTCTAAAAGGAGGAAAACAAAATGAAAAAATCTTTAGTATTAGCAATGGCTATGGCTCTCGGCGTAA
>OHLB01000960.1_pt1 | contig 11908 bp, 7 predicted proteins | sample 1569021 | NCBI WGS metagenome assembly OHLB01 (sample SAMEA3879592, study PRJEB24766) | human gut metagenome | biome: human-associated habitat; feature: feces | place: USA | collected 1985/1987 | reverse complement strand
GTTCCGTCGCAGTTGGCGTTTACAATCGGCTTGATGAATTCGTCCGTTACACCTTCATCGTAAGATTCCTGCATAGCCTGAACCATATCGGTAGCTTTCTTACCCTGGCCGTTTACCAGCAGGTCATAGGCTTCCTTCACACGTTCCCAACGTTTGTCACGGTCCATAGCATAATAACGACCGATGATAGAAGCGATCTTGCCTGCCGATTTCTCGCAGTGTGCAGAAAGTTCTTCGATAAATCCCTTGCCACTCTTCGGGTCAGTGTCACGACCGTCCATGAAGCAGTGGATGAATGTATTGTCGATGCCGTATTCTTTGGAGATGTCGCAAAGTTTGAAAAGATGAACCATTGAGCTGTGTACGCCACCGTTGGAAGTCAGTCCCATGAAATGAACGCTCTTTCCGTTTTCTTTCGCGTAAGAGAAAGCAGAAACGATTTCGGGGTTCTGCAGGATGCTGTTGTCAGCACATGCGCGGTTGATTTTCACCAAATCCTGATAAACCACACGTCCGGCACCAATGTTGAGGTGACCTACTTCCGAGTTACCCATCTGTCCGTCGGGCAAACCTACGTTCTCACCACTTGCCTGAAGTTGGGAATGAGGATAATTGTTCATCAGATAATCCCAGTAAGGAGTGGGAGTGTTGAAGATTACGTCGTCTTTCTTTTGGTCGCCTAGTCCCCAACCATCGAGGATCATTAAAAGGGCTTTCTTACTCATAATATTTCAATATTTAAATTATCACTCTGATTTTCGGGTGCAAAGGTACAAAAAAGATGATTACGTAAACGTTTAATCTATGTTAAGTTAAAGGGGAAAAAGAGAGGGAGCGATGGATATTTTTCTTTCTTTGTATAGGGAACTACTAAACGCATTTATTCAAAATTTAATATTATGAAAACGATTCTACTCTGCATGATGCTCATGCTGTCGGGTATGCTCACAGCACAAACCGTCGACAATCCGCCATTCAAAGCCCGTTCGGGAAGTATTGGTAACATCACCCGTATAGAACGCACGCCCGATGGCACGCGTGTTTATATTCACGCCATCTTCCGTCCGCACTGGTGGATAAAGGAAGAAGGAGACAGTTATCTGGAAGATGCAGCCACCGGCAAGAAATATCAGTTCAAGAGTGCGGAAGGCATTGAGCTCAATAAAGAAGTGTATATGCCCGATTCGGGCGAGATGGACTATGTGCTCGTTTTCGAAGCCCTGCCGGAAGAGACGCAGGTCATCCATCTCCTCAGTCCCAGCGATACGGAAGGAAATACGTATGACATATCCTTAGTACCGTCCTCCGACAAAAACGTTTCGCCGTTGACGGCAATCAAGGGAAACTGGTTCAAGGCAGACGACTTGAACGCCTGGGAATACGGCATCTACGATTCTGTCACGATTATGGACAACCGGATATTTACCAACGAAAACATCCGCAAGAAAGGGAAGCGGGTGGAAATCACCGTCAAGGACAAGCAGAATGGAAACATACGTACCCTGCTGGTGACTCCGCAGAAAGACGGAAGCTGCCAGATACAAGTGAATGGAGAAAAGAATCAGCTGTATACCCGGCAAAGGGGAGCTACCAAGACAATCGCTGCCGACACAGGCTTTCAGCAGTTCTTCCACACAGATACCACCTGTCTGCAAGGGTACATCGACGGCTACGACCGCCGGCTGGGATTCGACACCGGACTCATCTATCTATCCAACCATATCACCCGCCAGGACTATCCGACTGTGATTCAGATAGACGAAGACGGCAGTTTCCTGTGCAAGTTTGTCATCAAGCATCCTGTGGAACAGTCCGTCACGCTTGACAATAACTGGATTCCATTCTATATCGAACCCGGACAGACACTTACCATGTATATCGACTGGGAAGCATTGCTGGCACGCAGTCGTGCACGCGACTATTATTTCCCGATCAAGAATACAGCCTACATGGGTCCGTCGGCTCCCCTCTCCTATCTGCTGAAGGAATTCAAGTCGCTGATCCCCTACCGTTACGATGATTTATCCAACGCGCGCAACAAACTGACTCCCAGCCAATATCAGGAGCACATGAAGCCGATTGTCGCCCGATGGGAGCATACAGCCGATTCACTTATTCAGATTTGCCGCCCATCGGCAAAGGCTGCCCGTCTGATCAAGAATAAGGCAGACCTGCAGGCAGGAGGCTTATTCTTCGACTTTCTGATGAGCAGAGATTATTATGCGAAGCAGGATACAGCCAACCAAGCCTTGAAAGTGAAAGAAGAAGATTCTTATTACGACTTCTTGAAGAAGATGCCGCTGAATGATGAAACAGTGCTCGCCGATGCCAATGCCAGCTCTTTTATCAACCGGTTTGAATATATGGACGCCTTCAGAACAGCCTATAATTATTATGCACCGGAGCCAAAGGATACCATCTCTTACACGTATCCGGAAGAATCGCTTCTCGCTTTCCTTAAAGAGAAAGGAGTAAAACTGAATGCAGAACAGGAGGCAATCAGACTGAAACAGGAGAAACTGGCAGGAACAACCGTCAGAATCCCCTTAAAAGAACTTCAAGAAGAGAATGACAAGGTGAAAGACTTATACGGAAAAGAAGAAAAACTGGTCCTGGAGTACATCGACAAGCAGTATAAAAACAAGCAGTCAGAGCAAGACATGGACAGAAACTTTATCTCGATGGAACAAAAAACCAGTCATAAGAAAGACAGCATTCTTGCCCGGCTATATGATGTGCCCGATCCTTTGCTTTGGCAAATAGCCAAAGTCCGCAACCTGGGTTTCAGCCTGCAGAATATCAAGACACGTTCCATTGCCCGTGAGTATGTGGACAGTATCAAGCAAAAGCTCACTCACCCACAATTGGCAGAAGAGGCCGAATATCTGTTCGCCAAAACGCATCCGAAGGAAAAGGTCAATTCCTATCAACTTCCGGAAGGCAAAGCCACCGACGTTTTCCGCAACATTATTAAGAATCATCCGGGCAAAGTCTTGTTCGTAGACTTCTGGGCAACAACCTGCGGACCTTGTCGCGCAGGAATAGAAGCGACGGCAGACCTCCGCAAAAAATACAAAGATCATCCGGAGTTCGAGTTCATCTATATCACCGGACAGAAAGACTCACCAGCCGGTGCATATAAGCAATACGTGGAAAAGAATCTGAAAGGAGAAGCCAGCTATTATGTCACCGACTCAGAGTTCAATTATCTGCGCCAACTTTTCCGCTTCAACGGCATTCCGCACTATGAACTTGTGCTAAAAGACGGCAGTATCTCCAAGGAAGAACTGGGGACGCATAGAATCAGAAAGTATTTGGAGGAGCACTTCCCCGTTTCCGAATCTGCCGGACAGGGAGAAAATGCTCAGTAATCCCGGCTGAACCTAAGTGGAACACATTGATAGCGAAGCATCTCTTCTTCAGTTTATACTAAGAGGAGATGCTTCGACAAGTTCAGCATGACAAATACTCTCTAGAAATAAATGCTTTTCTATTGTCACTTATCACCTTTCGAAGATAACAAACTGATAATAAACACACTTCGGGTGATAATAGCTGGTGACAATAGGGTGATAATAAGGTGATAATAGCCGTAAATCATGCTTTTTATTGTCACTTTACCCCTATTTCACGACTTATTACCTGTCACTTCCTCCCCATCTTATTACCTATTACTTATTACCTGTTACTTATTACCTATCACGCCTCATCCGAGCCTTGTCCTTATACAACAAATACCATAAGCTACCAATGCTTTTAGCTCATCATGCCTTTATACTTCCATTAAGCTACCGACATCTTTACCTGTTCACGGCCGTGACAAGACCTGATCACATCCGTGAGCAGCGTTTACCACGACCGTGAGCAACTCTTACCACGGCCGTGAACAACTAACAATGTCGGCACCTTATCCCAACTTTCCTTATAAGGAAAGTCTACTATGTAAGGAGCTAACGGGAACTTTAGCACTATCTTACAAGTGATTTTACCATAGCCAACCAATGAACTCCCCGCATGCTGAAAGACCATAAACAACAAGAAAATCTAAAAAAAGCGATGCAAAAGACGGAACCTCGGTTAATTTTCCGTACTTTTGTATCGCTTTTAAATTAAATCATAGAAAAATGGACGATTCAAACCCGCGAACGTGCACTTATAGTATTAATTAAAGCGATCAGAGTCATTGAAAACTGATGCCTCTGCTCGTGTAAACAAACGAAAGGAGGCAATAAGATGAGAACATATCTTTATTGTGAAGCTGGCTTTGTGGAAAAACCGCAATGGCTTCCTAACTGCTGGGTAAATGTAGTATGCCCGGACAACGATGACTTTGAGTTTCTGACTAAAACCCTGAACGTACCCGAATCATTTCTGAACGATATAGCCGATACGGACGAACGTCCGCGAACCGACACGGAAGGCAACTGGCTATTGACGATTCTGCGCATCCCGATGCAAAACGGTCAGAACGAAAGTCTTCCCTTCGGCACCGTACCCATCGGCATCATCACCAACAATGAAATCATTGTATCAGTCTGCTACCACAATACAGACCTGCTACCGGACTTCATCGAACACACCCGCCGAAAGGGAATCGAAGTCCGCAACAAACTCGATCTGATTCTCCGGCTGATTTATTCGTCTGCCGTATGGTTTCTGAAATATCTGAAACAGATAAATCTGGATATCAGCGCCGCCGAAAAAGAACTGGAACGCAGTATCCGCAACGAAGACCTGCTCCGTCTGATGAGACTGCAAAAAACACTCGTTTACTTCAACACCTCCATCCGAGGAAATGAAGTAATGATCGGAAAGCTGCAAAGTATCTTTCAGGACACCGACTTTCTGGACAAGGAACTGGTGGAAGACGTGATTATCGAGTTGAAACAGGCATTTAATACCGTGAATATCTACAGCGATATCCTCACCGGAACGATGGACGCCTTTGCCTCCATCATCTCCAACAACGTGAATGCCATCATGAAACGCATGACCAGCCTTTCCATTACACTGATGATCCCGACATTGATAGCCAGTTTCTACGGAATGAATGTGGATATCCATCTGGAAGAGATGCCGTATGCCTTTGCACTGATTATCCTGTGCTCTGTCGTGCTGTCGACATTAGCGTTTATCGTATTCCGGAAAATCAAGTGGTTCTAATTCAAGCGACTGCCATTCAAGCAGTTCTAAATCTCCCTTTACGTCAGAGACATAAAAAAGCAGCCTGTCATTCTTAAGACCTGAATTCAAGGTCGGCGATGACAGGCTGCACACAATACGTTTTTTGTTCGATAGAGAATATTAAAAAGAGAATGTTTAAGAGAGAGAAATTATTTTATCCTTCTTTACTGGATTTCTTTCCGCCCAATGGCACAGAAATACCAACAAATCCACTTACAGAATTGGTGTTCTTACCTAAGAACATGTAGTCAGTTCCGAGGAACACCGGACCCAACTTCAAGCCCAGACCGAATGACTTACCGGCAGACTGAATAGCCGAGTAGCTGAGCGCAACGTTAAGCCAGCTTTTCGGACGATAGTTTGCGGAAAATGTTACTTCTGTCAGCGTTTTCGGTTGCACGAAGCGAGTCGTAGACAATACACCTACTCCGAGCTTGTTCTCAAAGAAGCCGTATTCTGCTCCTACCACAACTGTAGATGCCAGACTAGACTTGCGTGATTTATGTACGTCCTCTGTCTGAAGTTGCAACATTTCATAGTCGAGTACATCACCACCATTTACACGGTTCATATATCCGTCAGCATCAGCCTGTAGCTGAGTAATATTGTTCTGAATCGCAGTAATAGAATTAGGAATATCGTTCGCATCAATACCATTGACATAGCTAGTTCCCTTCATATTGATTGATTCCGGATTGGCAGAAGCTATCTTAGTGGCGCCTTTCGTCCATGAAATAAATCCCAGGTCGAGAATAGAAGCGGACACTGTCAGGTTATCCATAATTTTATAAGAAACACCCAAATCAATGCCGAAACCGTAACCTGCAATACCCAGTTTTCCACTGTCAAAGTCAAAGTCACTGATATAGTCCTGTCCATCTTCTTGTACCAATTCCAATCCTTTGAAAGAACTTTCCAGATGAGCATCAACATTCAGATTGGCATGGTAGCTTTCAATTTCAGATTTCAGCTTTGTTATACCGGCAGCATCCAATCCGGACAGATAATTTTGATCCTGCAATTGGCTGATGCGAGCATCACTCGGAAGTTTAGCGTTCATCATTACATTGTTGATCTTCAGATTCATATTACCGATACCCAGCAATACTTTCACCTTACCACCGACTGTCAAACGGTTATTGATCTGACGCGCATACCCTAAACCAACTTCACCATAAGCGTTAATATCCAGTTTCTGACCGCTGATATCGTAATTGCTGTTTCTCCAGTTATCTTCAAGCGCATCCATCTCATTCAGGAAAGTAAACATGGAACGGGTAAGGCTTGCACCTATATCCGCACGAACACCTACGTTGAATGACCAGAAGTTCTTTCCTTTATACCATCCGGCAGAAAGAATCTCCGTGCTTACGTTTACATTTAAGTTGTTTTTATCTTTCAGACGGCTCAGGAAATCGGGATTAGAGTAGAAATTGTCGCTATCGTCAATAATGTCGATAATATCCTGATAACCCAATGAAGTGGACCCGACAGTAGCATTGACCGATCCCAATACCGGAATATTAAAATACCCCTGAGTCGGAATCAGAGCCGGATTCAATTGTTGCCGATAATGAGTACCTTCCATAAAATAAGAAGTACGTAAAAACTGCGCATTGGCAGGTAAAACAAAACCCATCATAAGAAGTAAAGCCCCCATCAACTTCTTAGATGCATAAAGTCTGCTTGTTGTCATGATTTTATCTTTTTTTAATTCTTGTTATCGAACACAAATATATAGCATTTAAGTAACAAATAAAAGCACAAGTCAACACTTTTTTAGCATAAACCGAACATTTTCATGGCTATTTGGAGAAAATTCGTGCTTATTCTGCAAAAATATGTAGAAAGTGAAACAAAAGACAATATCAGAAATTCAGGTTCAACTGCCCGTCACCAAGCAGATTGAAGGTCATTCGGTGGTAAGGGGTCGTTCCACGTTCGGCGATGGCGGCACGATGTTTTTTAGTCGGGTATCCTTTATTCTTATTCCAGTCATAAAACGGATATTCTTCGTGAAGACGATTCATATAATCATCTCTGTAGGTTTTAGCCAGTATAGAAGCGGCGGCTATCGAGAGATATTTACCGTCTCCTTTTATCACGGTAGTATGAGGAATGTCAGGATATTTATTGAAACGGTTTCCGTCGATCAGCAAATGCTGAGGACGGACAGAGAGCTGATCGACAGCCCGGTGCATCGCCAGAAAGGAGGCGCGGAGAATGTTTATCTCGTCTATCTCTTCGGGCGACACCACTCCTACCGCCCATGCCAGCGCTTCTTTCTCTATCACTTCACGAAGTGCGTAGCGTTGCTTCTCGGTCAGTTGCTTCGAATCATTCAGCAACTCATTCTTGAAATCTTTAGGAAGAATGACGGCAGCGGCATACACTGATCCTGCCAGGCAACCGCGGCCGGCCTCATCGCAGCCGGCTTCTATCAGGTCTTTATTTAAATAAGGTAGTAGCATACTTATTCTTTTTTTCTTATTTGCCACAAAGATAAAGGAAATAAAAAAGGAGACCTCATTCAAAGTCCCCTTTTTCCGTCATTCATTCACACAAACAAACAATTGTTCCCCAAATATATTCTACCGGTTCACAGCCCTAGCGACCGGAACCATCACCCTACCATTCGTTTTACAGATTTTGTTCGTTGATAACATCAGCCTTTCCCCTTAGCCATTATGATAGATTTCTTCCATTTCCCCTTTATAACTTATAATATATCGTCTTGCAAAAGTATCTAAATAATAAGAGACGAGAAAATGGCTTTGAGCGAGTATTTGCATGAAATGCCCCGAAACAGGATTATCTGCCGGAAAAAAGTGATTAAGTGCGCAAAAAAGGTGTTTACCCGGTTCTATATAATCAGAAGGCGATAAGCGGACTTATCTCCGGCTATCGCCCTCTTCAATAAACAAACCTTCTCTTAGTTAAAACAAACTCCAGGCAACGGTAAGCCCTGCCATCACAATGGCTACCATGCTCATAAGCTTGATTAAAATATTCAGACTCGGGCCGGAAGTATCCTTAAACGGGTCGCCCACAGTATCGCCTACTACGGTTGCCTTATGCACTTCACCGCCTTTGCCTCCAAAGTTCCCCTCTTCTACATATTTCTTCGCATTATCCCACGCACCGCCTGCATTGGCCATAAAGATAGCCAGCACAAAACCTGTGCTCAAACCGCCGATCAACAGTCCCAGTACTCCGGTCACTCCGAAGATTAATCCGGTAGCGATAGGCGCAAGGATAGCAATCAGCGACGGAATCACCATTTCGCGCTGCGCACCCTTGGTTGAGATAGCCACACAACGTTCATAATCCGGCTCGGCTTCTCCTGTCAGAATGCCTTTAATCTCACGGAACTGACGACGCACCTCATCCACCATGTGTCCGGCTGCGCGGCCGACCGCATTCATCGTCAGTCCACAGAACAGGAACGCCATCATCGAACCGAGGAACATACCGGAAAGAACTTTGGGATTCATCAGCGTCACGTCGTAATAGTTCATGAAATCGACAAAGGTAGCATTGGCGGTAGAGACGACATCGCCGTTCGGCATACTCAGGTCTATTGTCCCCAAACGGGTCAGACCGATACGGATTTCTTCGATATAGGATGCCAGCAAAGCCAGTCCGGTCAATGCAGCGGAACCGATAGCAAAACCTTTTCCGGTTGCCGCGGTTGTATTTCCCAAAGAGTCGAGCGCATCGGTACGCTTGCGGACTTCGGCACCCAGACCGGCCATTTCGGCATTACCGCCTGCATTATCAGCAATCGGGCCGTAAGCGTCCGTAGCCAGTGTGATTCCTAATGTGGACAGCATACCGACAGCGGCAATACCGATACCGTAGAGTCCCATACCCACATTGGAGAAATCGAAACCGGAAGCAAGCAGGAAGGAGGCAATGATGCCCACCACCACCGCAATCACGGGAATAGCCGTAGAAAGCATACCCAGACCGATACCGGAAATAATGACGGTGGCAGGTCCGGTCTTTCCGCTTTCACTCAGTTTCTGAGTAGGGCGATACGACTGGGAAGTATAATATTCGGTAGAACGTCCGATCACAATGCCGACCAACAGGCCGACTACGACAGCGCATGAAATCCAAATCCAGTTGTCCAACTGCAAGAGCCACAGGATTAAGAAGGTAGCAGCCACAATCAGCACGGAACTCAGGTTTGTTCCGAATGCCAGCGAGCCGAGCAAATCTTTCACCGTCGCATTTTCTTTGGTGCGCACGGAGAAGATGCCGATAATGGAAAGCAGAATACCTACCGCAGCAATCAGCATCGGGGCAATAACTGCTTTGAACTGCATGACCGTATCTGCCGAATGTATAAAGGCGGCAGCACCCAATGCGGCAGTCGCCAGGATAGAACCGCAATAAGATTCGTACAAGTCGGCTCCCATACCTGCCACGTCGCCTACGTTATCGCCTACATTATCGGCAATGGTGGCAGGGTTTCGCGGATCGTCTTCGGGAATTCCGGCTTCTACCTTACCCACAAGGTCGGCGCCTACGTCGGCAGCTTTTGTATATATACCGCCACCTACACGGGCAAAGAGCGCCTGTGTGGAAGCTCCCATACCGAACGTCAGCATCGTGGTAGTGATTACGCAAAGTTTATGAGTCGGTGTCAGTGCGTCGGCGGGAATCACCGCGTTCAGCAACAGATACCAGAAAGATATATCGAGCAGCCCCAGTCCAACTACTACGAGTCCCATTACCGCACCACTGCGGAAAGCGATTCTCAGTCCGGAGTTCAATGAATTACGTGCCGCATTCGCCGTACGTGCCGAAGCATAGGTTGCCGTCTTCATACCCAGAAAACCGGAAAGACCGGAGAAGAAACCACCCGTCAGGAACGCAAACCAAACCCACGGATTCTGTAAACCGGGCCCGTAAGCCATCCAAGCAAAAAGCACACATAGAACAAGAAAAACAAGGGCTACCACCCGGTATTGCTGACGCAAATAAGCCATAGCCCCCTTGCGGACATGCCCGGCAATACGTTTCATCGTGTCGGTTCCTTCCGACTCTTTCATCATCCCTTTAAAAAAGATCCTTGCGAAAAGGAGAGCGATAATAGCACATACAGGTACTATCCAAAATAGATCGTTTAACATGGTATTATATATTTGTAGTTAGTAAAAGTCATACAAAAAATACTCGTCAAGATTTAAACGAACCCTGATGAGTAAAAGTACGAATAAAAATGAAAAAATATTCCCGATCTTTTATTTTTTTACAACTAAAAATAGATTTCCATTATTCACACTTAGCATAAAGCTCGAATTGGCCCGCTTCCGTGATAAGAACTTCGTAAAATTCCCCTATTTGCAACGCTTTTTCACTTGTTACAAACACTTCCTGATCCACTTCCGGGGAATCATATTGCGTACGTCCAACAAAATAATCTCCTTCCACCCGATCTATCAAAACCCAAAACCGTTTACCCACGCATGATTCATTGAGTGCAGCAACGACTCCTTCCTGTAATGCCATCAACTTTTCAGCCCGTTTATTTTTCGTCTCTTCGGGCACATCATCTTGGTAATGCTTATCACAATAAGTATCTTCTTCATGAGAATACGGGAATACACCCAAACGTTCAAACTTCATTGTTTTAACGAAATCCTCTAATTCCCGGTAATCCCCTTCCGTCTCTCCGGGATGCCCGACCATGAGAGTTGTACGTAATGCAATCCCGGGAACTTCTTCCCGAATTTTGTTGATGAGGTCTATCGTCTGTTGTTTTGTCACCCCTCTTCGCATCATTTTAAGCATATGATCACTACAATGTTGCAAAGCAATATCCAAATATTTACACACGTTTTTCCGTTCCCGCATCACGGTAAGAAGTTCCATGGGGAATCCGGCCGGGTAAGCATAATGCAACTTGATCCACTCGATTCCCGGTATATCCGCAATTCGGTCCACCAACTCAGCTAATCTGTTTTTCCCGTACTTATCAATCCCGTAATAGGTAATATCCTGAGCCAACACTAACAACTCCTTTACACCTTGTTTTGCCAGTCGCTCGGCTTCATCAACGATTTCTTCGAATGGGCGTGATTTATATTCTCCCGTCATAATCGGGATAGCACAATAAGAACATCCCCGGTTACATCCCTCGGATATTTTCAGATAAGCGTAATGCTTCGGGGTCGTCAAATGACGCTCGTTTTGAAGTTTTTCGTCATAACTTTTACCCAACTCCGCGAGAATCCCCTTCCAATCGAATTTCCCGAAATAAGCATCCACCTCCGGAATTTCTTTCTTTAAATCCTGATCATAGCGCTGGGACAAACATCCCATGACGTATATTTTATCAACTTCTCCCTCCTGTTTCCGCTCCACTTGCTCCAAGATCGTATTTATTGATTCTTCTTTCGCATCCCCGATAAACCCGCAAGTATTAATGACAACAATTTTCGCTTTCGAGTTTTCAACATCCACTTCAACACCATACCCCGCTTTCTCCAGTTGTTTCATCAACAACTCCGTATCCACTAAATTCTTGGAGCATCCCAAGCTGATAATATTTACTTTCTTCATGCTATATTCTAATTTGCCCGCAAAGGTAATAAAATCTTCAGCGACTTTCCGTATCTTTGCACCGGAATTCAAGCAAATGTTCTATCATGGATTACAATATACAACAATGGTTACCGACCACCAAAAAAGAAGTCGAACAGCGGGGATGGAA
>OHLB01000945.1_pt1 | contig 12017 bp, 10 predicted proteins | sample 1569021 | NCBI WGS metagenome assembly OHLB01 (sample SAMEA3879592, study PRJEB24766) | human gut metagenome | biome: human-associated habitat; feature: feces | place: USA | collected 1985/1987 | reverse complement strand
CAGCGTTTCGCCCACAAAGTAAAGGCCCGGACAGCCCTTGAACTGGAAGTGCTGATCCACCTCCCGCAGGGCCAGCCCGCCGCCGGTGGTCTGGGCCTGCTTCCAGCTGCAGGGGGTCAGCCCTTCAAAGCGCCAGTGCTTGGCGGTGTGGGCCAGCTTCTGCCACTGTGCGGCGGTGAGCACGGCAGGCGCGTCGCTGTCCTGAAGCCCGGCGGCAGACCACACAGTACGGCCCAGCTTCTGGTTGAGCAGGCCCAGCCAGAAGTCAGCGGCGCTGCCCCCTGCCGTCTGGGCGGCGTGGGCCGCAAACAGGCTGGCAAGTGCGGTTTCGTCCACTGCCGGGAAGAGGTCCAGCTCCACAGCAGGAGCCTTGGGGCCGCGGCCCGGGGCCAGCAGGCCGGACAGCTGCATGATGCAGATGCCGGAAAGGCCGTAATCGGTGAACTGTACCTCGCCGTTCTCGCAGGCAAGCACACGGGCACCGTCCAACAGGGATGCTGCTGCCTTGGCACGGATGCCAGCCAGCGCTTTGCGGGGCTTTGCGCACTGCAGGGCGGTCAGGCAGGGGTACAGCGGCTCCACCCTGCCGCCGCACTGGGCGGCGAACCGGGTGCCAAAGCCGTCGGTGCCGAACTGCGGCCCTGCCTCGCCGCCCATGGCGCAGATGACGGCGTCGGCCCGCAGGGTCTCGCGGCCTGCCTCTGTCTCGATTTGGTGCTGCCCTCTGCCGTCTCGAACTGCACGGCGTAGCCGCTGCGGCTCTGGTTCAGGGTGCGCACGGTGCAGCCGGTGCGCAGCTGCACATGGTGCTGCGCAAGGTGATGCTCCAGCAGGGCCAGCACGTCCGCCGCCTGATTGGAGTACGGATACACCCGGCCCGCCTCGTCGGTGCGGGTATAAAGCCCCAGCGCACGGAACCAGCGCAGCGGGTCGGCGGTATTTACGGCATCCAGCAGCGGACGAAGTGCTGCCGGGTCGGCAGTGAAATACAGCTCCGGTGCAATGCCGGTGTTATCCAGATTGCAGCGGCCATTGCCGGTGGCAAGCAGCTTTTTGCCCGGCTTCGGGTTGCGCTCCAGCACAATGACCTGTGCAGCGGGGGCACTTTGTGCCGCCGCCAGCGCGGCTGCAAGACCGGCGGCACCGCCGCCCAGAATGAGGATGTTCGGCATCCGGACACCTGCCTTTCTCAGTAGAATTTTAGGAGCTGTCTTCATAAGCGGGGTGCTGTGCTTATGAAAACGGCTTTTTGTATCATTGTAGCAGAACCCTGCCGGAAACGCAACGAAGAGGCAGCTTTCCGTGCAGGTCTTTTTGCGCGGGGGCAGCAGGTATAAATGGCCCGGCCTGACAGATACTAGTGCTGCAGGCATTTTTAAGGAAACGGAGGAGCAAAAACATGAAAGCAACAGGAATCGTGCGCCGCATCGACGAGCTGGGCCGGGTGGTGATCCCCAAGGAGATCCGCCGCACCCAGCGCATCCGCCGCGGCGACCCGCTGGAGATCTTCACCACGGGCGACGGCGAGGTGATCTTTAAAAAGTATTCGCCCATTGGCGAGATGAACGCAGTAGCGGCCCAGTATACCGAGGTGCTCAGCAAAAGCTTTGCGCTGACCGCACTGGTGGCCGACCGTGACCGCATCCTTACGGTGAGCGGCTCCGGCCGGCGGGAGCTGGCCGACCGCAGCATCAGCCAGCCGCTGGAAAAGCTGATGGATGGCCGCAGGTTGTACCAGAGCGAGGGCATTGCCGAAAAGTGCATCCTGCCCTGCGAAGGCTCGCCCCGAGCAGTGCTGTGCGCCGCACCCATCATTGCGGCAGGCGATGTGACCGGCGTGGTGGCCCTGCTGACCGAAGACCGCACGGCCACGCCGGATGCCGCCCAGCTCAAGGCCGTGAATGTGGCAGCGGCATTTCTGGCAAGGCAGATGGAAGAGTAAAGAACATGCCGGAGCGCTTTCCTTATAATAAGGAGGGCGCTTTCTTCGTTTATGACAGAATTATGAATCTTTTAAAACATTTTTCCAAGGGGCTTGACAGCACCGGAAAATTGGCTATAATGGTCTTAGCACTCAGGAACAAGGAGTGCTAAACAAACAAAGCGAACGCAAAAAGGAGGCAGGCGCTATGACGATGGATGCACGCAAGCAGCGAGTCTTGCAGGCGATCGTGGCGCTGTATGGTCTCGAAGGCGAGCCCGTTGGCAGCAGCGTGCTGGCAAACTACTTTGACATGGCAGTTTCCAGCGCAACGCTCCGCAATGAGATGGCGGCGCTGACAAAGCTGGGTCTGCTGGAGCAGCCCCACACCAGCGCAGGCCGTGTGCCCAGTGCCAAGGGCTACCGTTACTACCTTGATAATCTGCTGACCGACGATCAGCCGCTGGATCGTGTGAGCCGCGCCCGTGTGGATGCGGTGTTCGCAAGCCTCGACCATGAGCCGGAAAAGCTGGCCGCAGGTGCCGCCAAGGCGCTGGCCGCCATCAGCGGCTGCACCGCCGCCATCAGCACCCCGTGCGCCGAGGATCTGTGCATCGCCCACTATGAAGTGGTTCAGGTGGGCCGCAGCGCAGCGGCTGTGCTGGCCGTTACCACGGCCGGTTACGTCCGCACCCGCGTGGCGCGGGTACGCACCGGCCTCTCCCGCGAGAATGCGGCAGCACTTGCCGCACTGCTCAACCGCAACCTCACCTTTGTAGCGCCGGTGGATCTTTCCACCCGGCTGCTGGCAGAGCTGTGCAGCCAGATCGACCCAGAGCTGGTGCCTGTCATCAGCGCGGCGGCTGCCATCCTGCAGGATTCCGTCAAGCCCCACGTATTTCTGGGCGGCGAGCAGTACCTGCTGGACTGGCCCCAGCTGGACGGCAAGGTGGGCGACATCCTCACACTGCTGAACGACGAGGAGCAGGCCGCTGGCCTGATCGCACCTCCGGCAGAACGCAGTGAGAGCGTGCTGCTGGGCGAGGATCTGGAACCGCAGATCCCGGGCCTGTGCATCGTGAGCGACCGGTATCTGGTGGGCGGAGGCCTGTGGGGCTCCATTGCATTGATCGGCCCCACCCGGATGCCCTTCCAGAAGCTGATGCCGCTGCTGCATTACTTTGCAGACCAGCTGGGCGAGGGCATGAGCGGCAAACGAAAAGACACCCCGCAGATGGCCGCACCCCGGCGGACTGTGATCTATAAGGAGGATCTGGAATGAGCGAAGAAGCAAAAAAGACGGCTCCGGCTCAGGAAGCGGAGCAGCCCGAAACGGCTCCCGAGGAAAAGGCCCAGCAGGCAGCACCCGAACAGGAACCTGCTGCTGAAGCTGCCGACCCGAAGGATGACAAGAAGAAGGATGGCGGCTGGTTCAACAAGAAGGCCCGTGAGCTGGAAGCCGTCAAGGCAAAGCTGGACGCGGCCGAAGCCAACGCTGCACAGGCCAAAGACCAGCTGCTGCGCATGGCAGCGGAGTACGAGAACTACCGCAAGCGCTCCACCCGCGAAGCCGACCAGAAGTTCAACGATGGCATTTCCTTTGCGGTGAACCAGATCATTCCCATTCTGGATACGCTGGAGATGGCGGCCAACGCCCCCACCACCGACGAGAACTACAAAAAGGGCGTGACCATGACGCTGGACAAGGCTGCTAAGGCGCTGGATGCCCTCCATGTGGAGGAGATCGAGGCGCTGGGCAAGCCCTTTGACCCCAACTTCATGAACGCGGTGCAGCAGATCCCCGCCCCGGACGGACAGGAGAGCGGCACCGTCATCACGGTCTACCAGAAGGGCTACAAGCTGGGCGATAAGATCGTCCGCCATGCGACCGTTGTAGTGGCCGAATAACAAAGCAGAAACCCGAAAGGGTTTTGAATATAACATCCGCTTACAAACATTTGAGCATCACATAAACAATAAGATTTGTTCTTTCGAGAGGAGTTTTCATTATGAGTAAGATCATTGGTATCGACCTTGGTACTACCAACAGCTGCGTGGCTGTCATGGAGGGCGGCGAGCCCGTTGTTATCGCAAACTCTGAGGGTGCACGCACCACCCCGTCTGTGGTGGGCTTCACCAAGACCGGCGACCGTCTGGTGGGTCAGGTCGCAAAGCGTCAGGCCATCACCAATCCGGAGAACACCGTTGCTTCCATCAAGCGCTTCATGGGCACCGACCACAAGGTGACCCTGAACGGCAAGGAGTACACTCCCCAGCAGGTCAGCGCTATGATCCTGCAGAAGCTGAAGGCGGATGCCGAGGCTTATCTGGGCGAGCCTGTTACCGAGGCTGTCATTACCGTTCCTGCATACTTCAACGACAGCCAGCGTCAGGCTACCAAGGACGCAGGCACCATTGCAGGCCTGAACGTCAAGCGTATCATCAACGAGCCTACTGCCGCTTCTCTGGCATATGGCATCGATAAGGAAGAAGACCAGAAGATCATGGTCTACGATCTGGGCGGCGGTACCTTCGATGTGTCCATCATCGAGATGGGCGACGGCGTTACCGAGGTCCTGGCCACCAACGGTGATACCCATCTGGGCGGCGATGACTTCGATGAGCGCATCATCAACTGGATGGCAGATGCCTTCCAGACCGAGAACGGCATCGACCTGCGCAAGGACAAGATGGCTGCGCAGCGTTTGAAGGAAGCTGCCGAGAAGGCAAAGATCGAGCTGTCCAGCGCAATGAGCAGCCAGATCAACCTGCCCTTCATCACTGCCGATGCTACCGGCCCCAAGCACTTGGATATGACCCTGACCCGCGCAAAGTTCAATGAGCTGACCGCTGATCTGGTCGATCGCACCATGGGCCCCGTCCGCAAGGCTCTGCAGGATGCAGGCCTGCGTCCCTCTGACCTGAAGAAGGTTCTGATGGTCGGTGGTTCCACCCGTATCCCCGCTGTCTACGATGCAGTCAAGAAGGAACTGAACTGCGAGCCCTTCAAGGGCATCAACCCCGATGAGTGCGTGGCTGTGGGCGCTGCCATTCAGGGCGGCGTGCTGCAGGGCGATGTCAAGGGCCTGCTGCTGCTGGATGTCACCCCGCTGAGCCTGGGCATTGAAACTCTGGGCGGCGTGTGCACCAAGATCATCGACCGCAATACCACCATCCCCACCCACAAGAGTCAGGTGTTCTCCACCGCTGCAGACAACCAGCCCTCTGTTGAGGTCAACGTTCTGCAGGGCGAGCGTGAGTTCGCACGCGACAACAAGAGCCTGGGTGTCTTCCATCTGGACGGCATCGCTCCGGCTCCCCGTGGTGTGCCTCAGATCGAAGTTACCTTCGATATCGATGCAAACGGCATTGTGAAGGTCAGCGCAAAGGATCTGGGCACCGGCAAGGAGCAGAACATCACCATTACCGCTTCCACCAACATGTCCAAGGAGGACATCGACAAGGCTGTGAAGGAAGCTGAGCAGTTTGCTGCCGACGATAAGAAGAAGCGTGAAGAGGTCGATATCCGCAACGGTGCCGACCAGATGGTGTTCCAGACCGAGAAGATGCTGAAGGAGAACGGCGACAAGCTGCCCGCCGACGTGAAGAGCGAGGCCGAGAGCAAGCTGGCCGATCTGAAGACCGCTGTTCAGTCCGGCAACGTGGACGACATCAAGGCAAAGCAGGAAGCCCTGAGCCAGGTGTTCGAGAAGATGTATCAGGCAGCTGCTGCCGCACAGCAGGCCGCCGGTGCACAGCCCGGCCCCGACGCAGGTGCAAACAACCAGCAGAAGCCGGGTGATGACGGCGTTGTGGATGCCGACTTCAAGGAAGTCTGATAAAAAACACAGCAGTGTGTGCCCGGCCAAACCGGCGGACGCACGCGTGGAATAGCAAAAGCCGCTCCGGTTTTGCCGGAGCGGCTCTTGCTGGTTATAGAGCGAGGAACCAACCGGGGCGTTTCCCGGATCAAACGTTCCCGGAGAGGTGAGTGGATATGGCACAGGAAAAGCGTGATTACTACGAAGTGCTGGGGGTATCCAAGACTGCGACCGATGCCGAGATCAAAAAGGCATACCGCAAGCTTGCAATGAAATACCACCCGGACTATAACCCCGGCGATAAGGATGCCGAGGAAAAGTTCAAGGAAGTAAACGAAGCAAACGAGGTGCTTTCGGACCCGAAGAAGCGCCAGCTGTACGACCAGTACGGCTTTGCAGGTGTTGACCCTGCCTATGCAGCACAGAACGGCGGCGGCCCCGGTGCGGGCGGCTTTGGCGGTTTTGGCGGCGACGGCGTGGATCTGGGCGACATTTTCGGCGATATCTTTGGCGGCGGCTTCGGCGGCTTTGGCGGTTCGTCCCGTCAGGCGAACCCCAACGCACCGCGCAAGGGTCAGGATATCCGCGTGCGCATCACCCTGAGCTTTGACGAGGCCGTGCACGGCTGCAAGAAGAACATCACCATCACCCGCCAGCAGGAGTGCACCGAGTGCCACGGCAGCGGCTGTGCCGCCGGTTCCAGCCCCGAGACCTGCCCGGACTGCGGCGGCCGCGGCTTCGTGATCCGTCAGCAGCGCACCCCCTTTGGCGTGATGCAGACCCAGCAGCCCTGCTCCCGCTGTGGCGGCAAGGGCAAGCTGGTCAAGAATCCCTGCAAGGTCTGCCATGGCAGCGGCAAGGTGGCTGCTAAAAAGACGCTGGAGGTGTCCATTCCCATGGGCATCGACGACGACCAGAGCTTTGCACTGCGCGGCATGGGCGATGCCGGTGCCAACGGAGGCCCTGCCGGTGATGTGATTGTGATGGTCACGGTCCGGCCCAGCGAGGTGTTCCAGCGCGACGGCTACGATGTGTGGGTCACCGTGCCCATCACTTACAGTCAGGCTGTGCTGGGCGACACCGTGCAGGTGCCCTCCATTGACGGCAAGGTGGAGTACACCGTGCCCGAGGGCACCCAGAGCGGCACCACCTTCCGCCTGCGCGGCAAGGGCATCCAGTATCTGAACGGCCGCGGCCGGGGCGATATGTATGTCAAGTGCGAGGTGGAGATCCCCAAGAAGCTGAACAAGACCCAGCGGGAGGCCCTGAAGAAGTTCGAGGGCACCCTGAAAGAAGAAAACTACGAAAAACGCAAGGGCTTCTTCAAAAAGCTGAAGGACATGTTCAACAACTGAGACTGAAAACTGCATAACATAAAAAGCGGCGGCACTTCCCAAACGGGAGGTGCCGCCGCTTTTGCTTTTTCAGAACAGAGACCGGGACTTAGTTGCCGAAGATCAACAGGGCGTTGGGCACAAGGCCGATGATGGTTGCGCAGGAACCAATGAACCAGAAGCTGCAGCCGATGTCATGGATGGTGTTCGTGGGGCTTTTTTCAGCATGGGCAACCAGAGCGTTCATGCCGTTTTCCACCCAGTTGGAGTTGATATTTGCCTTGCGGTAATCGTGGATGGCAGAAACAGCCTTGTACCAGCCGTACAGCGGGAACCATGCCATGGCGGCTTCCACAACACCTACGCCGCCCTCGGTGTAGGTCATTTCTTCGCAGGACAAAACATTGTATGCAGCAGGATAAGTAATGGCGTTCGTCATAAAGCAAAACTCCTTTTTTAGGTTTGATAAAAAAAGCGGCGGCTCTTCCGTTGAAGAGCCGCCGCAAAAAGCCCTTTGGTGTACTCCTGAAAATTAGAAGTAGATGATGCCCAGAGACATAACGGCAGAAAGGCCAAAGCTGCTGATGGTCGATGCAGCATTCCAGAAGATCATGCCGGCATGGTAGAAGGTGTTGGTCACATTGCCCTTGCAGTCGGCTTTGATATCGCTCCAGACGTTGGATACCCAGTTGTCGTGATCCTTCTTGCGTGCTTCACGGCAGGTGTTGATGCCGATAACCGTAGCGTAGCCGGGCCACAGCCATGCAGCGACAGCCTGACCGACGGTAGCACCGCCTTCGGTGTAGGTCATTTCTTCGCAGGACAGAACGTTGTAGGAAGCAGGCATCATGATTTTGTTTTCCATAATAACACTCCTTTGAATCAAAGCTATCCAGACAGTGCAAGATCGCACTGTTTAAAACCCAAAAATAAACCGGGATATGCGCTTGGAGATCGTTCTCATAAAGCAGGGCGCGCCGCCGCATGACGCGAGTAGTTGCTTGCAGGAAAAGGAAAGCAGTGCTGTTCTCTGCAGGCAAAAGACCGTTCAGACGGTATACAGTGCTCAGGCAGCCGATTTCTTATTTCTGCTTGATGAAAAGCCCGCGGCCCTCTATGGCGGAAAAGGCCGCGGGTAAAGGGGTCTTTGGTCTCTCCGGACGGATCTTATGAGCAGGGTCAGAGCAGGACGATGGCAGCATTGACCAGAAAACCAACGCCGGTAGCGCTGGTCGCGGTGACCCAGACGATGCGTCCCAGATCACGCAGCATGTTCTGCGCACTGGAATCCATATCGCGGCTCAGAGCATCCAGACCGGTATCCAGCCAGTCGTTGGGGTGGCTCTTGCGGTAGTTGCGCATGGCGGTAACACCCATGTACCAGCCAATGGGCGGAATCCAGTTCAGCAGAGCTTCCGTAAAGGTAGCACCGCCCTCGGTGTAGGTCATCTCTTCGCAGGAAAGAACGTTGTAGGAAGCAGGCATCATGATCTTGTTTTCCATAATAACACTCCTTTGAATCAAAGATCGTATCAGCACATTCTATGCACTGTTCACACCAGATCGAACCATCGATGAAGAACAACTGCTCTATATCGCCATTGTACAACACCCGTTGATTTTTTGCAAGGGGTGAATGGGCAGAGTGCGCAAAAACTGGAGAGACTTCCGAAAAGAACTAGAAAAATTTGTGAAAAAAGACTGCAATAATTTGACATAAAACAACAGCGCCCTTTCCTTTGCGGAAAAGGCGCTGCCATGTTTACCCGGCCACACCGGCACGGTAGAGGTACGGGTCGCTCTTGAAGCTGTCAAAGCTGTACAGCACCAGGATCTGGTCATAATCGTTATCCGCGATCAGCTGATCCAGACCGTAGTTGTAGTTGCGGAAGTCCACCACATCGATCTGGGCGTAGTTTGCCGTCAGATACGGTGCAAAGCAGTTGGCGTAGCTGTCCTTGATCACCAGAATGCGCCCGATGCCGTCGCCCTCAATGCGGCTCAGGCCGTTGTTGCCATGCAGGAACATGGCGTACTTATCGTACACGTTCAGCTTGTCCGTGTCGTACAGGCCGGTGGTCTGGCCGTCTGCGGGCTGACCTGCAGCGGTGACATTATAGATGGTCAGGCTGTTCGGCAGGTCGTAGTAGGTGATAGTATCCGGCACGGCATTCCATGTGCGGGCCTTGGAGTAGTGGGTGCCGTAGAAATTTTCGGCGGTCAGAGCCGTGTGCGCGGCGGGGTCGAAGGGGGTCAGGCTCAGCGTACCGCACAGCTGCTGGTAGGCGTAGTATGCGCCAAGGCTCGTCCAGTGATGGTCGGTGCGGTAGTAGATATATTCGTCCTTGTGTTCGGCAAGGGTCTGCCGCACATCCACAAAGCGCCCTCCGGCGGCCTGTACGGCGGCGGAAAGCTGGTCGAGATAGGCATCCTCGTCCAGCAACGGCGCGTTTGCAGGCACGTTTTCCGGGTAAATGACCGATGCTGCCGGGGCCAGCAGCACATCCACCTTGCCCGGGTGGCGCTGGCACAGTGCTTCCACGGCGGCGGTGTTCTTGGGCAGGGTGCGGTTCTCGCTGTCCAGCAGGCTGAAGGTGCGGGGGAACATCATGTGCTCTTTGCCCAGCAGGATGCCGCCGTTCTGCTCCTTCTGCAGCAGGGTGGTCTCCACTACGCTCTGCAGGCTGATCCACTCATCGCGGCCGAACACCTGATCCTTCACGTACTTTGTGTAGGCGGTAAAGTAGCTGTTCAGCCCCTTGGCGGAAAGCTGGGTCAGCGCCGGGCGCTGGGAAAGGGTGGTGTTTTCCATCTCGCTGTAGGCGCGGTCCGGTGTAATAAGGTCCAGTGCGAACAGACCAATAAAGAACAGGCTGAACACCACCAGCACCGGGTAGTGCAGGAGCGAGGAAGATTTTTTGGAATGCTTGTCCATCTTCACGCCTCCTTAAAAGTTGAAATAGAGGAACGGGCTGTTGGTACTGCCCACCACATAGGCGGTGGAGACCACCAGCAGCGCCAGAATGGCGGCACAGCGGGTGACGGCATTCTTTTTGAGCAGGTTCCAAATCTTTTCAATGAGCGGGGTGCAGCAGAGGATGCTGACCACCAGCAGCACACCGTAGTTGCGCAGGAAGTACAGCGGCGAAACACCGCCGGAAGGAACGAACAGCTTGTGGAACAGCAGACCGAAGCTTACGCCCGTATCGTTGCCCACGAACATGGCCCAGCCCACCACAACGAGGAACAGGGTGTAGATGTGGGGCCACACTCTGCCCTTTTGCAGGTGGGGCAGCAGGAACAGCTTTTCTACAGCCAGCAGCACAAAGTAGTACAGGCCCCAGCAGATAAAGTTCCAGTTCGCGCCGTGCCAGATGCCGGTGAGCAGCTCCACCACGAACAGGTTGAAGATTTGGCGCTTCAGGCCCTTGCGGTTGCCGCCGAGAGGGATATACACATACTCCCGGAACCAGCCGGAAAGGGTCATGTGCCAGCGCCGCCAGAACTCGGTGATGGATGCGGAGATATAAGGGTAGTTGAAGTTTGCGGGGAAGTCGAAGCCCAGCATCTTGCCCATGCCAATGCCCATCATGGAGTAGCCGGAAAAGTCAAAGTAGAGCTGCAGGCTGTAGGCGATGATGCCCAGCCACACCAGCGGGGTGGATGCATTGGCAAGGCCCACAAAGGTGGTGGAAGGGCTGTCCGCAACGCCGATGATGTCTGTCCACAAAGCACCGATGGCATCCGCCAGCAGCACCTTTTTGGCAAGGCCAAAGGTGAACAGGGTCATGCCCTCTTCGATCTGCTGCAGGCTGTAGCGGTGCCGGTATACGTGCAGCTGGTTAGAGACATCGCGGTATTTCACGATGGGGCCGGCGATCAGCTGAGGGAACATGACCACATAGGCACCAAAGTCGATGATATTACGCTCTGCCTTTACATCCCGGCGGTAAACATCGATGGAGTAGGAAAGGGTCTGGAAGGTGTAAAAGCTGATGCCCAGCGGCAGAGTGCCAATGCCCTGGATCTCGGCAAAGGCGGTGCCCAGCAGGGCGTTTGCGCTGCGCAGCACAAAGTTTGCGTATTTGAAGTAGAACAGCATCCCAAGGCTGCCAATGAGGGCCACCAGCAGAAATGTCCTGCGCAGGGCCGGCTTTTGGTCGAAGTGCTCGATGCACAGGCCGCTGATGTAGTTGATGAGGATGAGGGCCACCATGACCGGGAAAAACCGTACCTCGCCCCAGCAGTAGAACACCAGACTGCAGAGGAACAGCACGGTGTTCTTGAGCTTTGCGGGCGCAAGGTAATACAGCGCCAGCGTGATGGGCAGAAACCGGAACAGAAAGATGATGGTGCTGAAAACCAAAGCGTCAGCCTCCTTTTAGCCGAAAAAAGCCGATGCCGCAAATGGCACCGGCCTTGGGTGGATCCAGATTCAGTCTGCCAGTGCGCTGTCCACGGCGCTGTCCAGATCGGCAGTGCACTCGTTGGATGCGATCACCATGACAATGGTGTTGCCCTTGAAGGCGATGACAGCGTTCTCCACGTTATCCTGCGCCTGAGCAAACTCGGCGTAGTTGCCGTAGAAGGCCACCTGATCCTGCTGGTAGGAAGCCAGCTGGTTGGCTACGTCCTCGGCCTTGCCGTCGGCAGCTTCGAGCACCAGCACCAGACCGGCATCGCCGTTGTCGTTGCTCTTCACGCCCTTGTAGCTCACCACGTCCTCAGCCTTCAGGCCGAAATCGTACTCAATGTTCATGGCTGCGATCTCGAACTGGTTGGAGATGGGGTCGGCTTCCAGCAGAGCATTGAAAACACCGTCCAGTGCATCAGAGCCGTTCTCGGCAGCATTGTCCACAACAGCGGATGCGGCGGCGCTGGAAGCGGGAGATTCCGCAGCAGCGGTGGAAACGGAGGAGGGAGCGGCCGAAGAGCTGGCGG
>OHLB01000928.1_pt1 | contig 12295 bp, 8 predicted proteins | sample 1569021 | NCBI WGS metagenome assembly OHLB01 (sample SAMEA3879592, study PRJEB24766) | human gut metagenome | biome: human-associated habitat; feature: feces | place: USA | collected 1985/1987 | reverse complement strand
TGGTATAGCCCAACAGCTGAAACATTTTGCGGAAAAATACGGAATGAATAAGGAAGTGGTTTATCCTCATTCATTTCGTCATCGTTTTGCCAAGAATTTTCTTGACCGTTTCAATGACATAGCTCTGTTAGCTGACCTCATGGGGCATGAGAGTATAGAAACCACTCGTATTTATCTCCGCCGAACAGCCAGCGAACAGCAAAAAATCGTGGATAAGATTGTAAACTGGTAAATACGTTATAATCCTTAGAAGTGCATTTGACTACACTTCTAAGGACTTTTTAATATGGTCAAGAAGGGAGAATAGTTTCTCTATCTTTTGGACGATACGTTGCTGCTCGGGGAATGGAGGCAAAGGAAATAACCATTCATCTATATGACTTTTGTTTATGGATGGAGAATTATCGCCTTTCATAAATTGATTTAGTCCTGTTACAACATAATCAGAGATCATAAGGTAATAACAATACTCGGAATTAAGGTCATCAATGGGACTACATACATAAAAACCAGTTGACGCAATGCAGCCATCCACACTAACTTTAGCAATATTACGCAAATAAGGACGTACCATTGAAAATACAACATCTCCCTTTTGTGTATAACGGCTTGCTCGACTCGGTGCGTTAGCTGTTTTTATACTTTTAATTTTATTAATTATCTGCCGTTTGTTATCAATTGAATCAATATCAATATACAAAAATTCATCATTATGAGGTTTGGTAGATTTCATCGGCAAAAAGATTTGTCTTCCTTTTGCCCAGCACCAACTTTGAGGCAACTTCCACTTATGCCCGTTATCACTTGTTATTTCTGTCTTTGGATTGATGCGTTTGAGTAATTTTGATGCTGGTTCTTCGTTCGGGTCTTGTGGTACGAGTTTGCCATGAATGGCAAGGTTAAGAATCTTATTTTTGGCTTGCTTGATGGTGTCTCGCAAATCATTCTTGCCACTTTCTATAATGCTAATCAATGAGAACCAACGCTCTATTTCAACAACTATACGATGCTGCTCTGCAAGGGGTGGAAGAGGAATCCTCATATTTTGAGATTGTGTCAAAGAAATATTAACTTGTCCAACAGAACCACGTGTTGTAACAGAATCGATTTCTGACATTTCCTCTAAATATGATTTGAGGTATAAAGCCAATATATCCTTATACATATATGGACGTATCAACACCGCCGCTTGATTGAAATTTGCTTGTGGAAGTGTTGGTGGAATAAGTGCAAGTTTACCCAAAGGAGGTCCAACAATATTCATTATTAAATCACCCACTTCTGTTCGTGAACGTTGAAGTTTACCATTATGAGTATCTTCTGTTATATATTGAGGGTGATAATCAAAATCTATTTGTTGATTTCTAAGATTGTACATCTTTATATATGGAATACCAGCTTTTTCTACAAAGCAAGTCTTCGCTGGTGTACTTCCGGAGGCGACATAAGCAATATCTTCCAGCTTACACCATTCCCACCCTTTCGGCAACAAGTAGGGATAATGGGGCGTATCAGAAGCCTTTGTAGACTTTTTGCTCTTTTTAATTTTACCCTCTTTTATCAGTCGCTCCTTTTCTGCCTTGATACGTTCAAGGAGAACAGATGCAGGCTCATCATTCGGGTCTTGAGGGACGAGTTTACCATGAATGGCAAGGTCGAGTATCTTTTGACGTAATTTCTTAGTATCCATACCAGTTAATCTATTTGTCCAATTTTTGGTTGGACAGTTTGTGCAGTTCTTGGCTGCACAATTAGTTTTTGTTTATTTGTTTCTCTTCTTCACTCTCTTCAAACTCTTCAATCCACTCCTTTACCTTGGCCTGCAATAGAGCTTTGTTAGGGAGATAGAGCTGATATGCCGAGGCGTATATATTGGCATCTTTGGGTAAGGTAAGTTCCACAAGTGCATCGTTTTTCTCCTTACACAGCAGGATGCCAATTGTCGGCTTTTCAAAATCTTGTTTGACGTGGCGATCGTAATAATTGACATACATCTGCATCTGTCCTAAGTCTTGATGGGTAAGTCTCTCTATCTTCAAGTCTATAAGCACATAACATTGTAGCAAGCGATTGTAGAACACTAAGTCAACATAGAAATGTTGTTCATCAAATGTAAATCTCTTTTGACGAGCCTCAAAAAGAAATCCCTTGCCAAGTTCCAATAGGAATTGCTGCATCTTGCTGATAATGGCATTCTCTAGTTTAGTTTCCGAGTATACAGCATCAGGCTTTAGACCAAGAAACTCTAATGTAATGGGGTTCTTGATAATGTCAGATGGCTTTTCAAGGGTTTGTCCCTCCTGTGCCAACCGCATCACCTCGTCTTTGTTACGTGAGAGCGCAAGACGTTCGTAAAGCGAAGATGCCACTTGCCGGCTGAGTTGTCGCACACTCCAATCTTGTTGTCGGCACTCAATTTCATAGAATCTTCGAGCCATTGGGTCTGTTATACGCATCAATATTAGATAGTGTGACCACGAAAGAGTAAATGATTCTTCTGAAAAGGCTAAACAGTGTTTGTCCTTTTTATCCTGCACTAAATCTTGATCGTATTTCCTTTCCTCATTTTGCAACCTAAGTTTGCTGTTTTCAATTGGCTCGACAGTGTTTAGCCTTTTCGCATAAACTAAATAGAACTGTTTGATGTTTTTTAAAGTTGAATATCCCCAACCGTCTCCTAATCTGTCAGTCAGACGTTTAGAGAGTTCTTTCAGTACAGTCTTTCCGTATTCAGCTCTAATCTCTCCCTTTTGTTCATATTCTACTATATATTGGCCAATATGGAATTTTGTATAGACTTCAGCGATATTGACTGTTGTCGCCACACGTTTCCTTGCCTGAGTGATAAGGTCAACAACTTTTTGAAACAAGTTGTTTATTTCTTGATTGTTTGTGATGATGTCTTTGCCCATAAAATTTAGTCCTCCTCTATATTTGCCAATAACTTTTGCAGCTCTGCCACGGCATTGCTGATAGTATCGCTTTTCTCCTTTATCTCATCCATTAGTTCCGATAATGAGCGGTCGTCCACTTCGCCACCTTGACGAATCCAAGTGATGTCGAGACTGGTTTTGTCGCGAGCCAATAGTTCGTCCACAGCATATTTGCGCCAACGCCCTTGTGGATTATTCTCGGCATCGTATGTTTCTTTTCGTTCGGCTAAGTTACCGGAATTGTAGCAGGAAACGAAATCATCCAAGTGATGTCGTTCCAATTTATTGGTTGCCAAAGTGTGCTTCACATCGGTACGATAGTCATAGAACCAAACCTCTTTAGTGGGTTGCCCCTTTGTAAAGAACAATACGTTGGCTTTCACTCCCTGAGCATAGAAAATACCGGTGGGTAGGCGCAGGATGGTGTGAAGATTGAAATCCTGTAACAAGCGTTTGCGGATAGTTTCACCTGCTCCGGCTTCAAAAAGAACATTATCGGGTAATACCACCGCAGCACGTCCTCCTGTTTTGAGCATCAGCATCATGTGCTGGAGGAAATTCAACTGGTTATTCTTTGTCTCGACATAGAAATCGGGACGGTTAATATCTACCGAACCTGCCGGACGAGTGCCGAAAGGAGGGTTGGCAAGAATCACATCAACAAGCGTGGAAGGCTCTTTCTCCAAAGAATCCTCGCATACAATCGGGCTTCGGTCTGTACCGACACCATGCAGATAGAGGTTCATGGAAGCAAGCGTTACAACTAATGGTGTATTGTCTACTCCATGCAAAGCTTTGTTACGCAGAAAGTCACGCTTTTCCTTGTTGGCGGATTGATCTTTCATATAGTCGTATGCCGTCAGCAGGAAACCTCCAGTACCACAAGCCGGATCACAAACCGTTTCGCCCATTTGTGGAGCGATGCAATCTACCATTGCCTTAATCAATGGACGAGGCGTAAAGTATTGCCCGGCTCCGCTCTTCTTATCCTGACCATTCTTCTCCAAAATGCTTTCATAGATAGCACCCTTTACATCTCCATCCATGATGAGCCACTGCTCTTCATCAATCATCGAGATAACCTTTTTGAGATAAACGGGCTTGTCAATCTTGTTTTGGGCTTTGGTATAAATTGTGCCAATCAGGTTTTCTTGTTCGCTGAGCTGCTTTAGCGTATCTTCATACTGCTTGACCAGATCCAATCCGTCAAGAGAGATTAAGTCCATCCACTGATAACCGGTGGGTATAGCTGATTCCTCTCCAAACATTTCTACATTTTCGGCATCCATCTTCAAAAACAGAAGATAGGTCAGTTGGGTGATATAGTCGGTGAAGCCGATGCCTTGTCCGGCAAGGGTTGTTGCCAAATTCCAAACCTTTTTTGTGAGCGACTGCTCTGTTGCGTTATTTGTTGCCATTATATTATGCTGATTTTCTTAAAACTACAAATGTGTAAAGTGAGTGCAAAGCCTCGTCTGCCTTCTGCATATTACCAAAGGCTCGTATCATTTGAGCCGCTTGGGTTGCATCGTCCTCTCGGATGTCTCTAATAGTGCAAGCTCCATTGGATGCAATATAATCTACAATGCGGCTGATTACTTCTCGCTGTTTGTCTGTTATGTTACGTTGCGTTTGTCCCAGCCACAAGTTGAAGTATTGCTTGGAGGTGGTAACCACGCTATCCAATTTTTCAATCTGATGGTAAGCGAAACGAACCAACTGTATGATATTGGTCAGGGCATCACTTTCTTCCTTTGTTGTGGAACGTCTTACAACCGCTGGATTGACTATGGCATAGGAGTTCCAAAGTTGTTTGGACGTAAAATGGTTATTCGCCATTTTGAGTTTATTCTCCAAGTCCTTCAACATTGAATAAGTGATTGGCTCTCCTTCATTATTATATATAATGCGTAAAGCTTCTATCTCGTCACTATGTTCTTTGCAGAACTCCTCGAATGCCTCCGTCGTACTTTTTGCTTCTTCTACGGAGAAACCTTTTGAGATAAGCGTGTCCTCGCCCGGCATCAATGTATTGACAAATCCGGCAGCAAGGATAAGCAAATATCTTCTGGCATCCGCATGATTTGCAAGTGGAGAAACCAATCCTTTGCGTTCGCTATTGGGTTCATTTGCATTTATAAAAGGAGGAAGTGTGTCGTTTTCAAGTGCAGTGTAGATTCTTGCCGACAATTCCTTCATATCACCGTGAGCCAAGTTCTCAAACTCTTTTCGTTGAGAATTATCAGCTCTGTTATAGATTCGGGCAAGTGTTGCTGCAAGCCGTTTCAGATATTCATCGGGGATATAACCATGACTAATCCGTTCCAATAATTCTTTGAGGGTAATGGTCTTTGTCGTAGGCTCATCAGTTGCTGTAGGGACAGTCTTTTCGTGTTCTGTAACACCCACAGCATCCACCAAGTAAAAGCAATCCTTGCTAAAGGCATTTGGAGTAACATTGCGTAGCTGCTCATCTCCGATGGTACGCACGCCACGACCTTTCATCTGAACATAAAGAGATTGGGACTCTACATCACGCATAAACATCACCACCTCCAGCGGCAACCAATGTGCAAGTCACGGCAATACGGAAATCCTTATCGTTTCGGAATTGTCGTATCAGTTCATTGCTATCTCCTGCCGAATAAGTGATTTTCTGAACGAAACGGTCATCAGTACGTCCAAACACTTCTTTCGCTATCTGCACTATGTTGGTGGCATGGGCTTCGTTGAGAGCAAATATCAAAGTCTTGGGCAGATAGTCCATATTTGGTTCACGCTGTGGGTCGTTGAACATCTCGGTATAGACCGCATCACGATAAGTGGAGAGTATTAGTTTGATTTGTGCCGGGTTGATAATGCTTCGGTTCAGTTCTTTATTGGTGTAGGTCTTTGTCTCTTTGTTGCTGATTGTTTTTATCTCTCCTGTATAGCGAGTCTCCTCTTTTACTTTTTCTCCTTCCAATATAGCTCCACCGTTTTCGGTAGCTTCTGTCTTGATATACACGGCAATCCACATTTACACCGTCCACAATACTCTTTTCCAAAGTATAGTTGACGATACGATTGTTATTGAAGAATGCTATTGTTTCTGGAATAGGGGTTGCCGTCAGTCCCACTAGTTTTGCCGTGTCAAAGTATTCGAGTACCTTGCGCCAGTTTCCATAGATAGAGCGGTGGCACTCATCTATGATAATCATGTCAAAGTAATCGTGGGGCAAATTCGGATTATCAGGCAAGGCGACTTCTTCCGTTAGTTCGTTGTCGTCATCATCATCCGTATCTTCTATGGCTTCTCCTTTCAAGAAAGAGAAAAGGCGTTGTATGGTTGATATAACTACATTGCTATCAGCAGGAATGGAAGCAGAACGAAGACGGTTGACAGTGAATATTGTGTTGAAAGCATCACCGTTTTCAGTCAATCGGAATGTGCCAAACTCTCCTTCAGCTTGTTTTCCAAGATTGTTCCTATCCACAAGGAACAAGATTCTGCGCATAGGAGTGTATGACAACATACGATATGCAGCAAGGCAAGCCGTATATGTTTTACCTGCACCTGTGGCAAGAACCATCAATGCACGATTTTGACCTGTGCGAAAACTTTTCTCCAGTTCTGTAACGGCTTCATATTGGCAATTACGCAACCCTTTTTTGCGCAGAGTAGGTAGTCCAGCAAAATAATCATTTATTCCCAACTTCTTAACCAGTTCGTGCGGTGTGGGTATAGTCATTATTTGGATGAAACAAGCATCCTTTTCGCGAAAATCACAGAAATATAATTCCTTGCCGTTGGAGGTAAAGATAAAGGGTAATGGCTTCTGATACGTTTGGTAGATATTGGGTACACTTTTAGCATATAGTGCAGCTTGCTCACACACTTTTGCCGAGAAAGCGTCCGTTTCTTCACGCTTGGCTTCAAGCACACCAACAGCCTTTCCATTTATAAAAAGGAAATAATCGGCTTCAAGATTACCTTTTAGCAATCCTTCCCTTATGGCTACAGCCGTACAAGTCGGTTCATATTCTTCTCGGTTTATAACTTTCCAACCGGCTTCGGTCAGCCATTGGTCAATTTTAATTCGAGCTTTTTCTTCCGGTGTCATATATTCCTATATTTTTATATTATCAGAAGTTGTAGTGTAAAAATAATTGATAACGACAAACGCTATTGACGTTCGTTTTTGTCCGTTATCAATTCTTTTAAATCCACTTGAAGTATTTCCGCAATCTGCTGTAACGTATCCAAATTGGGCTGGATTCTATTACAAGCATAGGCATTAACCATGCTAAAACTTTTGTCAAGTTGTTTGGCTAGCCATGTCTGCGAGATACCTTTGTCTGTCAAGACTGCCTTTATTCTATTTAGCTTCATTCTTAGATGTAATTTTATTCTGCAAATATAGTGAATTATATTCAATAGTCTGGGTCCTTTTTCGTATTTTTGTAAGTGTCAAAAGAATCTCTAAGCGTATGATGGATAACTTTAAGGAGAAATACGACACACTTGTCAGAAAATACGACAGCCTTCTTGCGGAAAACGAAGAATTGAAATCAATCCTTCGGCAATACGGCATTGCCTATTCTACTACAAACAGAATGGATGAGGAATCAGTATTCTCTTCTATCTCATTTCCTCCTGTATATTTCTCTCTTGATGAGAAAATAGAATTATTCCATAGCTTTTTCAAAGGAAGGGATGATGTATTTGCACGACGATGGTTCAGCAAAACCACAGAAAAAGGTGGCTATCAACCAGTCTGTATCAACGAATGGCGTAGAGGAATATGCGACAAGAAAAAACATAAATGTACGGAATGTCCCAACCGTAATTTTGCGTCATTGACAAACCAAGACATATATCGTCATTTGGAAGGTAAAGACGAAAACGGATGTGATGTTATCGGCCTGTATGTCATCACTCCGGATAATAAATGCTCTTTTCTGTGCGCTGATTTTGATGACAAAAACTGCACTCACGGATATAAGGATGATGTGTTGGCATTCGTTTCTGTTTGTCGAGATTGGAATGTCCCATGTAGCATTGAGCGTTCAAGGTCTGGAAATGGAGCACATGTATGGGTCTTCTTCACTGATGCGATTCCAGCTATTAAAGTGAGACGGTTTGGTAATATCATTCTTACGGAAGCTATGAAGCGGAATGGAAGAATTTCTTTTGATTCATACGACCGTTTCTTTCCAAACCAAGATAGAATACCGGAAGGAGGATTTGGAAATCTAATAGCACTACCATTACAAGGTGGAGCAAGAAAAGTGGGAAACAGCGTTTTTGTTGATGATAAATTTCTTCCATTCAAAGACCAATGGGCATATTTGTACAATGTCAAGAGAATTGACGAATGTGTCGTGGATAGATTGTTGGTTGAACATCAACAAGAGGATTTTGGAGCATTAGCCACATCTTCGGAAGCAAAGCCTTGGGAAATACCTATTGTACAAGAAGTCGCACGGACAGACTTTGATAGTAAACTTAAAATCAACAAATCCGACAATATTTATATCCCATTAAGTTCAATTTCCAGCAAGGTGATTAATCAGTTGAAGCGATTTGCCGCCTTCAAGAATCCTGATTTTTACAGTAAGCAGGCAATGCGTATTTCAACATATAACATTCCTCGCATTATCTGTCGCGCTGATTTCAATGATGAGTTTCTTGTTATGCCTCGGGGGTGCGAAGAGGCTATAATAGCCATGTTGTCTTCTCTAAGTATTGATTATGAAATAATTGATAAAACCAACCATGGCAAATCTATTGCGATAGCCTTTAAGGGTAAAGAACGTGATGAGCAGTTAGAAGCCATTAATTCACTTATGCCCCATACAAATGGAGTATTGTCGGCAACAACCGCTTTTGGAAAGACTGTTACAGCGGCAGCATTGATTGCCCAAAGAAAGATAAATACACTTATCTTGGTACATTCTAAAGCATTGCTTATGCAATGGCACGAACGCCTTTCTGAATTTCTTGATATTGATTTCATAGAGGATAACGTACCTAAGAAACGTGGTAGAAAGAAAGTCTTTTCTCCAGTCGGAAGTCTTGATTCAACTTCAAATACATTGCATGGAGTTGTTGATGTGGCTCTTATGCAATCTTGCTTTGAAGATGGTGAAGTCAAGTCTTTTGTACAAGATTACGGAATGGTTATTGTTGATGAATGTCATCATGTATCTTCAATAACTTTTGAAAATGTTCTAAAACACGTTACGGCTCATTATGTTTATGGGCTTACTGCCACTCCAATTCGCAAAGACGGACTACAGCCAATTATTTTTATGCAATGTGGCCCGATTCGATTTTCATTGATGCTAAGGCACAGATACAAAAACAATCGTTTCAACGTTATCTTGTGCCGAGGTTTACTTCGTATCGACCCGTTACAGACGACAAACATACATTTACGGCACTCTCACAATCACTTGCGGAATCTGAGATGCGAAATAATCTCATCATAGAAGATGTTCTTAACGCAGTAGCCTCAGGTCGTACACCAATTATACTGACAAGTAGAACTTCTCATGTCGAGTTGATTACGAAAATGCTTGAACCACAAGTAGCTAATGTTATAAAACTTACAGGAGAGGGTACGAGCAAACATAAACGTGAAATTATACAAAAACTACAGGATATTCCACGGGACGCTCCTCTTGTAATAGTCGCTACAGGAAAATATGTAGGAGAGGGCTTTGATTATCCAAGGCTTGATACACTATTTCTTGCTCTTCCTATTTCGTGGAAAGGATTGGTTGCCCAATATGCAGGTCGATTGCATAGAGAGAATGAAGGTAAAACAGATGTTCGCATTTATGATTATATTGACATACACGAACCTGTGTGCGAAAGTATGTATCGTAAACGGCTAAAGGGATATTCAGCCATTGGTTATCGTGTTCTTACGAAAGAAGTATCGACTTTATTTGATGCGACTGAGGACTTGCATTTATCATCGTGTGAAGGGCAAATCTTCAATGGGAATACGTTCCGTTATCCCATTGTTCAAGAATTGAAAAGCTCAAATCAATCTGTTGTAATATCATCTCCAAGACTTTACCGTGTAGAGCGGAACGCGCTTATAAAAAACTTGCTTGAACTTCAGGCAAATGGTATTGATGTTGCTATTTTTACAACAACCGAGAACGAACAAACCGAGTATCTAAAGAATCAAGGGTTATTCATAAGGATTGTTCCAAAACTATCGTTATGCGCCTGTATCATTGATAAAACGGCCATCTGGTATGGTAGTGTTAATGTTCTTGGATATTCAACAGAAGAAGACAGTATCATTAAAATTTCAGATACCAAACTAGCAAACGAACTATTGAATGTCATATATGATAAGGGGTTGGCCTAATCTTATTATGCGAAACATGCATAAATTTAATTTTGCTAATGGGTCTGCACATTGTACTTTGCCAAAATATTTTCGTCTATTTCAATCTTATGCCGTCCTGTGGTTGTACGCAGATTCTTTCTAACAGTATCAAATGTGGAATTGGCAAACCACTCTGCAAATGTCGCCATTACAAATGATGTAGTCATATCTCTACCTATATTATATTGAAAAGCGATATTCCAAGCAAAGTTCTTCAACGAGATTTGAGTGAGGGACGTGCGCTTCTTGATATGAATTTCGGTTGCAGAAAGCACTTGACGGTTAATTGCAAAATAGCGGACAGATTCGCATATTTGGTAAATCTCTATTTCCTCCAAATCAAACCGTTTAAATGTATCTCGTGTGTATCTCAGGATAGCATTCAATTTTTCATCTTCTTCTCTTTCTTTTTGCCATTGGTATTGTTGTTGCTCACGTTGGTATTCATAATGAAATAGCTCCAGTCGCTTTTTCTGGACTTCTTCATTGTTTGAGGTAGGTGAATACGCTAAAGGCTGTGTCTTTTTACTCACACACTTTTTGACAGATATTAGCAATGATGGAGGAATTGCATCAACAAGATACCTTGCTAAGATAATGCAAAGATGGTGTAGTAGTTTTTGTATGACATATCCGATGACCATAACTAATGGAATCAAACTCATTCGTATTCCAAGCATATTGCATACTTGAAACGCTATCATTGAAGCTAATAGCACCATAGTAACCTCGATTATCAGAGAGTGAAGTATATCTTGTTTTTGCTTCATACCTATTATTGTTTATTTTCCCTATGCAAAGGTACAATAGATTTTCATAAAAAACGATAGACAAATCGTAGGTGTATTTTTGCAATCACATAGTAATCAGTGATTTTTGAAAGCAAAACCATAACAAGAGAAAATATCCAAGACTATTTGAAAACAAGAGAAAACAGAAATCACACAAAATAGCATAGTTAAACTAAGTTAAAGTTTTCCTGTGGCGGTTTTTCTGCTTTTTCTAAGGCTTAAATATGTAGTAACTGGAGCAAAGTAATCATATCTGTACCAAGCAATATATAATGTATTGATATTCAGTAATGATTATCTTTGAGGAAGTGAAATAAAATTCTAATATCTACATAAAAAAGCTGTAAACTTATCGTTTACAGCTTTTTTTCATACTCCAATGACATCCTTCCTCATACACGACATGGAAATTCATGACGAACTTCCATGCACATAAATTAGAAATACAATAATTTTATAATAATATCAATCAAACCAGATACTTGGCAATCGTTTCCTTTAATAAAGGAGCAGACAACGGCTTAGTTAAATAATCATTACAACCTGCCTCTAATGCTTTTACCCGATCATCATCAAAAGCAAATGCTGTTAAAGCTATAATCGGAATTTCTTGAGAAACTTTACGAATGATTCGAGTTGCCTCTAGCCCGTCCATTTCCGGCATTTTAATATCCATAAGAATAAGATCAGGGTGGGATTGTTCATATATCTCAACAGCTTCCTTTCCATTCCAAGCATGGAGCAATGTATAAGTCTTCCCGATAATTGCTTTTAATAAAAGAAAATTACTCTCCACGTCCTCCGCCACTAAAATTGTTCTTCCGACGCTTACATTTTCTTTAATCTCGTTATTTTCCATATCGTTCATGTCTGTTTCGATAGTAATTCTTTGATAAGGAATTGTAAATTTAAATATAGAACCACGTCCCTCTTCAGATTGAACAAATATGTTCCCTCCCATTTTCTCTACAAGCATTTTACATATCGCCAATCCTAAATCAGAGCCTTGCGCAAAGGTATTCAATTTTGTGAAACGATCAAAGATTGTAGGTACTTTATCTTTAGGAATTCCACACCCGGAATCCGCCACGTAAAATTCGATAAAATCGCCCATAAATAGCACGCATTGTCTAAAAAAACAGATAATAAAAGCTTTAACAGTAAAACACAGATAATAGAA
>OHLB01000916.1_pt1 | contig 12455 bp, 8 predicted proteins | sample 1569021 | NCBI WGS metagenome assembly OHLB01 (sample SAMEA3879592, study PRJEB24766) | human gut metagenome | biome: human-associated habitat; feature: feces | place: USA | collected 1985/1987 | reverse complement strand
AACTAAATATTAGAAAATTAAATCCCGATACCTCCTTATAGGAGATATCGGGACCATCATCATCTTCACTAAAACAGATAAAAAATAAGAACGTTTTTTAGGGTCAGCCTATAAAATATCTTTCACAAAAGTTACCTGATAGAAAATATCTTTTGAACGTCTTCTTTTTTAGGCTCCTGCGAGGGCACACTATCGGTCTTAGCAGGTTCTTCGCTCATACAAACCCACGATGCCTCTGATTTAGGCTCCTCTTTCTTAGGTTCTTCGGTTGGGACACTATCTTTCTTTACAGGCTCTACATTAGAATCCTGTGCATACAAACCAAGAGTAGATACTCCCATCATAAACACAGCTACTGATAACATTAACTTTTTCATAATTCTAACTTTTTTAATTATACACTCTATATTCCATTCTTCGACTATAAAACAACAATCGTTGTGCCAACACTTCCAAAGAATACATAAACAACTGATTATAAATAAATTAAACAAATAGCACACAAAAATCTTATGTGGAAATTTGTAGAATAAAAAGAAAAGGGTGTGGAAAAATTCCACACTCTTTTATTCTCAAATACAGTGAGAGATAAGTGCAAAGGCAAGCGGAAATAAGATTTCCGACTTGACTATGCCGAGCCGTATCCTATATTCTATAAATATATAAGTTACTCGATTTGATACAATTTCAACTTGTTATACAATGTCTTTCTATCTATGCCTAACATTGCAGCCGCTTTACTTTTGTTACCCGAACATTTCTGTAATGCCGATACAATCTTAGTCCGCTCACTATCCGGATCGTGTAAAATATTTATCGGCTTGTTTATATTTATGTCTATGCCCAAATGTTCCACACATATGGGATTCCCCTGAGCAAGTAAAGCAGCCCTCATAACAGTATTACGCATTTCTCTTAAATTTCCCGGCCAAGTATATTGAGAAATCCGTTCCATCGCTTCCGGCAAAAATCCGGGAACAGGCTTTTCGAGTTCTCGATTGGCTTGATCCAAAAAGAAATTAGCAAACAACGGTATATCCTCACCTCGTTCGCACAAACGCGGCATATAGATCGTAAATTCATTGATTCGATGATACAAATCTTCCCTAAATACACCTGATTTTATAGCCGCCTTCAAGTCTTCATTTGTCGCGGCAATCAACCTCACATCGACTTTTACTTCCGTTGTAGTCCCAATGGGCTTCACTCTGCGTTCTTGCAACACACGTAGCAACTGTACCTGAACATCGTAACTCAGATTTCCTATTTCATCAAGAAAAATCGTTCCACCATCTGCTTCTATAAAAGCACCGACTTTATCCTCAATCGCTCCTGTAAACGAGCCTTTCTTATGCCCGAAAAATTCAGAAGCAGCCAATTCTTTCGGAATGGCTCCGCAATCGATGGCGACAAACGGTTTCTCCGAACGTTTACTTAATTGATGTATCCGTTTAGCCACATATTCCTTTCCTGTCCCACTGGCCCCATTGATCAGCACAGACATAGAGGTCGGAGCCACTAACTTCACATAAGTATACAATTGACGGGCTGCTTCACTCTGCCCCTCTAAATAATTTGTTTCCTCTGGTACAGATTCAGACACAGGAATCTGTTTCCCAGTCTTGACACCCGCATTAAAAACCTCGTTTATCTTTTGCAATAAATCTTCCGGATTCACCGGCTTAGATATATAATCTCTCGCACCGAGTTTCATCGCCTGAACAGCCGACGGAATAGCCGCGTAGCTCGTCATTACGATCAAAGGAACATTTATATTCCGACTGCTCACCCATTCCAACAAATCGATGCCGTCTCCATCGGGTAAACGTAAGTCGCAAAGCACCAAATCGACCGAACTTTCGATAAGAGTCTTTTTCGCTGCTGCAATTCCCGAAACAGATGCTACCGAAAATTTTTTCTTGGAAAGCCACGTCTGCAACATAACAGCAAATGTCGTATCGTCTTCTACAATGAGAATATGCTTCATAATTATTCCTCCTTTGCCAATACCAATTTAAGGCCTGTACGTATTTTCTCGGCACAGACCAGCAACTTATCAAGGTTTCGAGACAACTCATCGGTCCACCTATGCGCACCTTCTTCTTCCAATCGAGACAACACCGGCAACATATCCGAAATTTTCAACATGGCGAAAATCGGTTGCCACTTATGAGCAATACGTGATACCACAATTCCATCGCGACGAGCCGCGGCCCCTTTCAGCTCCTCTATCTGGCTATTTATCTCCTGAAAGAATGTCTCCAATATTTTCCGGCGAGCCTTCGCATCATCTTCGGCAAAAGCCGTAAGAGCCGCAAAATCATACGGAGCCTCTCCTTTTTCACCCTCATCTTCTATCTCATGGGGAATTGCCTCTTCGTTCCAAATCCCCGATAAACAAAAAGATAATTGCGCCAACGAAAAAGGCTTGTGCAAAATTCCCGAAAAACCTTCCGAAAGGAATTGGTCTGCATCGCTCCTTGCCGTAACCATTACAACCGGAACCTTTCTCGCCAGAGCGATATGAGACTCCCTCAAAAATTTCAAAAAACTCACTCCGTCCATTTCCGGCATCTGCATATCGGTAAACAAAGCATCGAAATGCTCATGTTCCAGATAACCCAAAATCTCCTCGGCCTTCATGCAGGCAACCGATTCTATACCCAATTGTTTCAACTGATTCTCAAAAAGTGTCAATTGTAATTTATCGTCATCGAGCAATAGGCAACGTTTCCCCGAAAAAGCCTTCGTATCGCCGGTCTCCTCCGAGACTTCTTCCAATGGAATTTCCACGGTAAACGTACTGCCAACTCCCTCCATACTGCGGACATCTATGCGCCCGCCCATCAAATCGACGAGCTGTCGAGTAATAGCCAACCCCAATCCGAACCCCTCGACTCCCTGTGCCGAAGAAAGCCGTGTAAAAGCCTGAAATATATGTTCCAAATCATCTCGGGCTATTCCCCGTCCCGTATCGCTAACCGAAAAAACAAGATATCGGACACGCACAAACACATGAATCGTCACCGTACCCCGGGCTGTAAACTTCAAAGCATTGGACAACAAATTATCGACAATTTGCTTAATCCTTAACGGATCGCCCGAAAAATTGGCATCGGCCGATTTCTCAACTTTCAATATCAGATTCAGTTGTTTCTTATCCGCCACAGGTTGCATAGCAGATACTATTTTATCGAATAATACTTTGGGGCTGAAAGCAATACGATTTATATCCAATTTATGAGATTCCAAACGGTGAAAATCGAGCAAATCGCTTACCAGCGAAAGCAAATGATCCGACGATGCCTTCATGTTTTGCAAATAGAACTTTTGCCGTTCGGTATTATCCAGCCTCATCATCAACTCCACATATCCGATAATAGAACCGAGCGGAGCCTTAAAATCATGCGTTATCGTCAACATCAACTTTTCCCGGGCCTCCAATAAATCTTCGGCTCGTCTCCGAGCTTCTTCCAATGCCCTACGGAAACGATCGTCCCTTAACCAACCTTTCCAAACCAATACCCCAAAAATAACCGCCAATAAAATAGCACCGGAAGCCACAGCGACCAAAGCTCTCATAGACTCCTGACGAATCTGTTCATTTCGTTCTTGTATCTTCTCCGATACAAAAAGTTGCTCTCGTTCAAAGCTATTCATCAGACGATTGATCTGACCGTTCAACCGTTGATTATCGTTTCTCAATCGCCACCGCTCCCGTTCGAGAGCCTGTTGAGACAACTCCCGGATCTCATTATAACCGCTTTCCATCGCTTTCAAATCGGCAGCCAACGAATCGCTCAACGCTCCTATACGTTTCGATTCTATCCGAATGCTATCTAACCGAGTAGGTGCTTTCCCCGAAATAGCATCGGCTATTCGTCCGAACACATTTTTACGGCGGCGTTTCTCTATCAGCGAATCGCTCTGTCGAACCAATCTTTGCTGACGATTCTGAATAAGGATCAACGAATCTTGCTGTTTCATCATATCCTCTATTTTCCGGTTTTGCTCCTTGGCCACATCGATTGTGGTTCCCATCAATCGCCGTATAACCGCATTTTTCCGATTCAGCAGACCGATAATACTATCGATTCGGGACAGCTGGACAGAGTCCGATGTAATACGACGTAACGAATCCACACATGTTACGGCATCATTCGTCACTCTCCTATATACCGGATAATCCGAAAACTGTCCCCAAACGAGCGATTGTCCCACCGTCTCCGCTCTATACAGAGCCGATAAAGCGGAAGACATCTCCTGACGTTTCAGCCTCATATCTGCCTCGACCGCTTTTATCGATACCAACAAATTTATCTCATGATACACAAACCACGAAGATGACAACAAAACGGCAATAAGCAACAGATATCCCCAAAGAGCTTTATTACGGGTCGATTTTCTGGAATAAGATGCCATAATTCATTATTTGGTGGTGAAGATAAAACATTTTCACAAAACCTATTCACACTCGTCCTTCAATTTTTTATGCAATTACGAGACTTACTCCTATTCTTCACGCTAATAATATAGCGAAAAAAAATACTCCGTGTACATGCTATCATATTTATCCGGTTCATGCTCCATTATATACGTGCTTCCACTCCAATCGGAATTCATGCACATCGCAATAATCTCCCGAATGGGGAAACTGTCGGTATCCTCTAATACATCTCTTCGAAACATTAGCTCCACAGTTTCCAACTCACCCGTACGAAGAGAAAACATGAGCCACACACGTACGGATAGCCTCTCCAAAGGGAAATCTCGCAAATACTCTTCCCAGATTCGCTTCCTCAGCGCAAGAACACGAAGCTCTATCACCCTGTCCCGATAATGAAACCAGTCCGGCGCAACAGCTTTCTGCTCTGGAAATATCCGAGGATAATTCAAAGGCCGAATCATAACATACGTTTCGTAATATTCGTACAGGAGCAAACTGTCCGCCGATACGTAACTGTTCAAGCACTCGTCTTTGCTCCCGGCTGCCGTGGAGAAAAAAAGCCCCACAGCACAGACGACGACCGAAAATATTCTTCTCATTTCCATATTGAAATTTATATTATCGCCATAAAGTTCTGCTCGAACAATCTATTAGTCAAATATAGGAATTATTTTCTTAAATTTAAAAATACTCTTTCTTATTTTTCCAATGATTAAACCACCGACAAATAGATTTTTTGGCAGGATCATAAAAAGTCCGTTAAAAACAGAAAGAGAATACCCTGCATAGCAAGATATTCTCTTTCCTAAATAAACAATAAGACTTTATTAAAGTCGAATCAACTTTAAACAGTCGATATGACAATCATTAGCGTCTTCCCGTCCATGCGACATATTAAAGTCATATCCCTTCCTCTCAGGATCGATAGAAAGCGACACCGTATGTTCTCCGGCATTCAACCCTCGAAGAACAATATAATTGGAATCCAACCATTGTTTCCAATCGCCTGTTGCTTCCAAAATGAATGTACCGGCGTCGTTTCCGTCCACTGCCACCGAACGTATGGCGCACCATGTACCATGCGGCCCGTGTCCGTTAGCACCCCAAAGGGCTATGGCATAATCGCCGGCCTCGGGGACTTGTACCTGAAACTTCACATTGGCCGGGCGTGCAAACAAATCGATAACAAAGCCACTCCCCGAAAACCCGTTGTGAAGATTACAAACCGTTCCTGAATGAGAGCTCTGCTCCGCTTCACAAACCGATTGCCAGGTAGAATAAACAACCGCATTGGACATATCCGATGCAAATCCTTTTCCATCGACAGCATAAACCGAATAAAATCCATCGGGAGCCCCAATTAAATCGTAAGGAGAGGTTACCAGTTTATCCTCCTCAGAAAAATTGGAATGAAGGTAGTACTTCATATTTTCCTCTTCCTTCCAACTTAGAGTCGAACCGTTCAATACCAAAACAGGTTCTACCGGCGACCAGCATTTCCCGGGTCCGGCCTTCACCAAATTTATTTTGCCTTTCGGTTCATCGATCATCATTTCTATCTCGATCGAATATTCCCCCTTACTATCGGCCGGAAGGACAAAAGGCAATGCTTGTTTCTCGCCATTGACTTTCAACGATTTCACCCGATTTCCCTTTCCAGATACCTTTATATCTATCGTCGCATCGCGATAGCGGAAATCCGACAAAGAAAGCCAGCCGTTCACCATATCGGGTACAACAGGATTAAATGCGATTCCTCGTTCCGTCAAATTCATGCCGAACAAAACTCTATACACCAAACTGATATAGGAAGAAACTGACCACAGTTGCCTATCCGAGTTCAAAGCTGTACCCCGATCATATCCGGTGTCGTAAGTCATATTCTCCTTATGTGTCAGGAAAAGAGCCGAAGCTCTCGTTAAAGAAGCCGCCATGTGTTCCACTGCCGATATATTGCCCACCTGACGAGCCGCATACATATACGGTGTTTGCCAAACCGGCCAAATACTTTTATTGTGGTATGCAAAATCGTCGGGAATAGAAGGATAAAGAACAGCGGCCCCGTATGGATATAGCGGGAAATTACCGACCATACGGCGAATTTGCTCATCGGTGCTCGCTCCCAAAACAGCACACAGTCCGTTCGACATGACACCGACCCGTTCCGAAGCCTTATACCCCGAAATTTCGGGATACAAGTAACACTCGTATAAACCTTTGTCTTCGTTCCAGAAATGTTTGTTTATCGAATCCTTCAACACATTCCTGAAACTTTCCCAATATGTTTTCTCACTTTCCGGTTTACCAAGTATGCCGGCTGCCTTCGACAAAAACTCATACATGAACATGTGCAGCGCATTTGTTCCACAAGAAAACGAACTGCCTATCGTCACATTGGTAAACCAGTTCGGATAAGTATGGGTACGCCAGTCCATCGAACAAGTCTCCCCTTTGAACAGCCCTATGCGTTTATCGAATGCTACATGAATGTCCTTTCGAGCTGTATAGCTCAAACCTTCATAAGCACCTTCGAGCCACGAACTATCTCCTGTGTACAGATAGTACTCCCAAGCAGCGAGTGCCCACACCACACGGTCGGTCGATATAGGCCATGAACCTCCGCTACCTGTGTCCTGCAAGGCCTCGCGAGGATTACGAAGAGTCTGCTTATCGAGAGTTTTCCGAGACACTTCCGGCATAATCCATGCATAGCTGAACCATATACTGTACACGGCATCACGAGTCCATGTATCGGGCCAAAGAGCGCCGGCCCTAAATGTGCTGTCGCTGCGCACATCCATCAACATCTCTTCCAATGCCATATTGTACAGAGCCTCTATCAACAAATTGTTTTCAGTGGAAAATTTCGGAAAAGACGAAATATCCTGAGATAATTTCCATACTTTCTCTCCGTGATAATCGGAGTGTATCTCGGTTGGAGAAATAGCCTTAGCCGTTCGTATTCCCTAAAAAGAAGCATCCGTAACTCCATCGGGAGTAAAAGAATAAGACAAGGCGTACCCTCTTCTCTCACCCAAGTCCAATGGGCAGAAAAATCGGTATTTCTGTTTGCGTTATCCTGCATGCAAAGTGTACCATCTTTTTCCACCAAATGCAAATTCGACTCGGCCGAACGATTCGAAATTGTGTACCAGCCGCTATTAGTTTGAGTAACAAAATCGAAATTTCCGTAGTACCATTCGGCAGACTCGGTAACCGGTTGATCGACCACAGAACAAACGACCTGCCCATTATCGAGAGACAAATATCTACCGCTCTTCTTATTTACGATACAAACATGATCGCCCTCGGCAGCCGCTATTTTCCACAAAGACTTATCGCCTTGCTTTTCACGGCTGAATTTACATTCGCCGTCGTCTTCATACAAATATTCTCCCGTCGCCCTATTTTGAAGTGCCCAAAAAGAATACACCTTCTCATCTTTTTGGTTACACGAAGAAAAGATACTCCCGGCAATAAGAAACAGAAATATATATTTCAAATAGATTTTCATACAGACTCAATTCACTTATTGAACGATTAATTTAGACGAAGAAACGGCACCTTCACTTTCGCAACAAACAAAATATGTTCCCTGAGCCCAACCATCGACCGAAACGACAACCGTCGACATGCTACCGTCGGTATCGATTTCCTTAACAAGTTGTCCCATCATACCGTATATTTTCACTTTCGTCACATCGTTACCTTTCACGGTAAAAGAATCCCCAGCCCGTACTAAGGTAGGATATACACTGACATTTGCCACGGCATGCTCCGATTCGATGCCGGTCGTTCCTTTACTCTTTACAGCACATACACAAGTAGGATTTATACCCGAAGGCATAAGTACAACCTTATCGAAAGTACCTCGACCATTATCGCTGCTATATCCGTTATTTGCAGTTTTCGTCGCACTATGGAGATTAAAACTAACTTCCTCGTCATCGACAGAACACAACCCCATATCGGCATACCCGTCACCGTCCACGTCGCACAACACAGGTATATCGTACGATGTTCCGAAAGTCACCTGCACATCTTTCGAAGCAAAATTAGGAGTAGCTTTTGATGGAGTAAATGAACACAACCACGAACCTTTATCATAGCAAACGATATCGTCCTGTCCGTCTCCATTCATATCTCCGGCGACCAATAAGTCACTATCACTAATTCCAAATTCCAAGTTCACGTCTTCGGCCATCGCTTGGAACGTAATCAGCCACCAAAGACCGAATTCATTATCGCGACGAATCCCCACGTCACCGATACCATCACCGTTAAATTCTCCGGCCAATTTTTTATCTCCTTCCGACATGCCATATATGACTGTTTGAGGGTCTACGAAGTTATTATTCCCATCATTATAATAAAAAATCCAATTAATGAGATTATCGTTCAAATCGACCTCACAAAGGTCGAAATACCCATCGCCATTCGCATCGAACACAAATACTTGTGAAATGGCTTTATCAGTCGTTTGTGTCGGTAACGAAAAATCTACCGTTCCATCTAAATCAAAATCGAATTTGTAACCGTCGGCTTGCGACCAATATACCAACCCGTCCTGACTCCATGCACTCATGGATAAGCATAAAGCTGTTAATAAAAAGACAATTTTTCTCATGGTAATCACTTTTATTGTTATACATATTTTAATTTGCGATGCAACGGGTCTGCAGCACCGTCACATCAGTTTCTTTATCTATGACCTGTACAAAATATGCACCCGGCGTCGAAAGTATCGTCTCGGATAATAATCGATAACTATCTACAATGCAGTCTTCCATACCAATTACCCGCCCCGACAAATCGGTAATTTGTAGACGAAACTCTTCTCCCCGATAAAAATCGGAACCCTCGATGCATATTCTACCGTTTTCAGTCCAACACTTTATTTTGTCGTTTTTTTTTTGATTATCGATTCCACTGTTATAATCGGGCGACATAAAAATCAAGTTATCATAGTCTGCACTATTTCTATCTACCGGTCCGTAATGCACATCGGTTACAATCGCATTCGCCCATTCCGCACCCCACAGACCAATCACATCGCTCAAAATATCCCGCTCATATTCTACCCATACTCTGTTCTGCGGTTTCACAGGAGTCAATGTGATATAAGCGATATTAGGCTGACTATAACCTACGCGATAATACAAGTCCCTCGATTCCCACACAGACGATGTTTCAGACGGTTTCAATAGTCGGAATCCGAACCATGAGGCAGTCGTATTATTCGAGCGAACAGCAAGTTTGAACCGGTTGAATTTTTCGATAGGAATCCGAATTGCTCCGTTGTCCGTCGTATTGAACCGAATATCGCCGGCAGTCACGCGAATAGCGGATTCTCCCTGATAAGCATCCGTGATTTCATACCACTCGGCCACATTCCCGCCGAACTCGCTGGCTACTACATAAGGTTTCCCCTCTTGCATGACAGGGATATAGGTAGCCTCATCTTTATTTAAAGTCTCACCTTTCGCATCATAACCGAATGTAAACAATTCTGGCATACTTCCTACCCCGCTCGGTTCCGAAGGGAGCTCTTGCGATTTTGTCGAAGTCAGTACCAACGAAGCAAATACCGACACCGATGGAAGAGAAACCTCCACTTTATTGCCGTTCAAGGAATAGGGAACTTCGTTTCTTCCGTCGATAGTAATGCAATACAGTTTATCTGCGACAAAACCATCGGGTAAAGTAAATGAAACCGAAACCTGTGTAGAAGAAGGAACTGTATTAACTTCGTCCCAACGTAAATCGAGGCTGTTGCCATAGTTCACAAGATCCACGACAAAAGCATCTATCTCACGTGTCCTTTTATCATAACGCTTTTTCAACGTCCCGAACACTCCGCTATTACTCCCCGAAACCGTAAAGTCTCCCCGGACATAATCGGTAATAAGATAAGTCGGGTTCGAATAATAGAAATAAGCACCATAAGCAGCGACAAATTTATTCCACTGGGCGATACGTTCGAGTACGCTTGCCGGATAATTTACGGCATGAAACGGTACAGGATCGGTAAATCCGGCAACTCCGTCGACCACCTGTGCAGACGGGTATCCTCCTGCCGAAAGACAGGTAGCAAATTGGTAATCTATGTTTTCAACCGGCCAACTGGTCGATAAATTCATTTCCGTCGGAGGATAAAAATTAGCGAACACAGGTTTATCGGGATAACGCGATTTAGCATCATAAATATCACGATACAAATCACTATATTTTGTTCCCGTACCATACGGCCAAAGTTCCATAAACTGATGATTGACCACTGCTCCCGTCGTCAAATGGGGCACATTTCCACTAGTCGAAGGAAGTTGCAATGCCGTAGTCGTAACATCGCTCCTTACTTCCTTAACAGCAATATCCAATTGATTGACAAATTGTGCCATTTCATAAGAAAAATTTCCCGTACCGGCCAATCCGTCACAAACATACGTTTCCGGCAAACCATACCAGTCCCAACGATAACCGTCATAATTATATTCCTGTTGAGCAGCGACGGCCTGCGCTATGAAATATTCATTAAAGCTCTTATAATTCTTTCCGTTCACCTCATAAGGAGCGTTCACATTCTCGTTAGTAGACATTAAATACAGATAAGATCCCCCGTATGTCATGAAACTTTTATCAGCCTCATTTTTCATGGCCCAACTGGGGTGTGCAAGAGCAAATGCTGGTGTACTGGCATAAATACCTGTATAACAAATTGAACGCCCTCCTATCGATCGAAACTTCTCTACCTTCTGTTTCATCATAGCCTTGCTGGTCCACAAACGGTCATCACCGACATACGTATTCCATGTTTCGGTCTCCGGTGCAACCTCCTCATGAGCTCTCATCCACGGGTGATATTCCAATGTATTGATACCCGCATATTGCAACGCAGCAGCCCATTTATCCACATCAAGAGAATTATCGAAAATACAAGTCCAGCCATGTCGCAGATTTACCTCTGATCCCACCTCTTCCTGCGTAGCCAAAGGCAATGATTTAGGACGGGACAAATCAATGTCTGCCGCCGAAACAGCCACTACATTCTGTATTGGGATAGTAATCTCCAAATCAGAAACTCCGACACCGTTTAGATCGGCATAATGCTCATATTTAGGTTTCTTTCGATCATATAGATTAACCAACACGCGGTTCTCCAATGCTCGTAACAAAGCCATATCGTCATACCCATCGCCATCAAAATCTCCCACAAAAGGAATATCGCCCGACGTCCCGAACAAAACTCCATTAATAGCCAAATGGCTCTCGAACTCTGGATACCCCGAGATATCGGCGAAACAAACATACCAAGTACCGGAAGAGGGGCGATATACGCAAATATCATCTACTCCATCGGCATTGAAATCGCCCGATAACGGAATATCGCCCGATAAACCGAATCTCCCCTTTTCATCGAACTGTCCGTCACATGGAGCATAATCTATATACCACGTAGCCAAAGAAGAACCGGATCTCATCACGGCAATATCGGCTTTCCCGTCACCGTTAAAATCACCTACCGCACATTTATCGGTAGCTGTTTCTCCAAACGTTATAGCCTCAATATCACTCCATTCATTGTTGCCGTTACCCAGTTTCCATATCCAACGTATCTCTTCGCCCGATGTATCTATCTCACAAATGTCGGGAATACCGTCGCCATTATAATCGGCAACCACCGCCCCGCCCAAGAATGCAGAACCGTACGTTTCCGAAATAGTCGACTGATTTCCAGCATCGAAGCTCCACTCCGAAGCGGTTCTATACACAAGATCGTCATGAGCATAACTCGCTCCTATGATAAAAGCAGAAAACAATAATGTTAGAATTCGTATTTTCATGATTTACATTTTTACATCAAACAAGCTTTTCGCTCAATACTTTTTCTCTCTGTGGGAAAACTAATCCCGATTTTAGTACCCCGGATTATTAGGCAACAAATTAGGATTGGCATCTATATCGTCGATAGGTACTGGCAATAGCAAATGCTTAGGTGTGGTAAAATTAG
>OHLB01000909.1_pt1 | contig 12552 bp, 7 predicted proteins | sample 1569021 | NCBI WGS metagenome assembly OHLB01 (sample SAMEA3879592, study PRJEB24766) | human gut metagenome | biome: human-associated habitat; feature: feces | place: USA | collected 1985/1987 | reverse complement strand
CCAGCAGCATGGTATGGCGCACTACCCTGCCGATATTATGCCGCTCGCCCCTGCCCAAAAGATGGGCAATTATCGGCATGGAGCCAAGCAAAATACCGTTCAGCGATGCCATAACCGGCATCCATAAATTGCCGCCGATGGCAGTACCGGCAAGGTGTACCGCACCGGCATGCCCGCTCATGGCCGAATCGCAGAAATTCATTGCCATAATGGCCGTCTGCGTTATTAAAATGGGTATCATTACGTCCAGCAGCCGCCTAAGGCGCACTGCATTCTTTTTGCCTAACATAAACTTCCTTTCTATTTTGCCGCTTCCGCTTCGGCAAGTTCTTCCAAATACGCCCAGCGGTCGGTTAAATCGCTGATGCGCTGCGTAAGCTCCTGCTGCTTAGCAGTAAGCTCCGTAAGTTTTACAAAGTCCGTGCCGCAGGCGTTAATTTCCATTTCCGTCATTTTCAGTTCCGCTTCTGCCTGCGCAATAACCTGCTCTATCTGCTCATATTCCAGCTTTTCCTTATAAGTCATTTTGGGCGCACGCTGCTTTTCCTCGCGCTGCTGCGGTTTAACCGTGCTCTGTGCGCGTTCCTGCTGGCGCGCAATGTTCTGCGCTTCGGCGCGGGCCTGTTCGTAACGGCTGTAATCGCCAATAAACTGGCGCACTTCACCGCCGCCCATAAAAGCAAAAATTTTACCGGCAAACCTGTCTAAAAAATAGCGGTCATGCGATACGGCAATAACTGCACCGTTAAAGGTATCAAGGTAGTCCTCCAGTACCGAAAGCGTCGGTATGTCGAGGTCATTGGTAGGTTCGTCCAAAATAAGCACGTTAGGCGCGCTCATTAAAACGCTCAAAAGGTACAAACGGCGCTTTTCGCCGCCGCTTAATTTACTTACCGGAACCCATTGCAGCTCCGGCGGGAACAAAAAGCGTTCCAGCATCTGCGCCGCCGTTATGCGCGTGCCGTCTGCGGTTTCAATATAATCGCTGACGTTTTTTATATATTCCAAAACGCGGCAGTCAGCATCCTTAAACTCGCTGTGCTGGGCAAAATAACCAATTTTTACGGTTTGCCCAACCTTAACAGTGCCGCGTGTCGGTGCAAGCCTCCCGGCAATAATATCCATTAAACTGCTTTTGCCGCTGCCGTTAGGGCCAACAATGCCAATGCGGTCATTGCGCAGCAGCACGTAATTAAAATCATCAATATAGGTTTTGCCGCCGTAATCCAGCCCGATATGCTCGCACTCAATAATGGTTTTGCCAAGGCGCGAGCCAACGGAAGAAATTTCCAGCTGCTGCTCGGTATTGATGTTATTTACTTCTTTTTTCAATTCATTAAAACGCTCAATGCGCTCTTTGCTTTTGGTGCGGCGTGCTTCCGCCCCGCGGCTTATCCACGCCAGTTCACGCCTGTACACGTTGCGCAGGCGCTGCGCTGCCCCAGCTGCTGCAATGCGGCGTTCTTCGCGCTTTTGTAAAAACAAACTGTAATTGCCTATATATAAATAGCCTTCGCCGCCATCAATTTCCAAAGTACGGTTTACAACACGGTCAAAAAAATAGCGGTCGTGCGTAACCATTAAAAGCGCACCCTTGCGTTTCTGCAAAACTTCTTCCAGCCAGGCAACGGTTTCGTTATCCATATGGTTTGTAGGTTCATCCAAAATCAAAAGGTCGCTGGGGCGCACCAAAACACCGGCCAAAGCCACGCGTTTGCGCTGCCCGCCGCTTAATTCTTTCATCGGCTGCTGCAAATCGGTAATGCCAAGTTTATCCAAAACGGCTTTGGCTTCGCTTTCCATCTGCCAGGCAAATTTGCTGTCCATCTCCTGCTGCAGGGCAAGCAGCTTCTGGCGCACGGCTTTATTTTCCGGCTCTGCCGCTGCCTGCTGCACGGCTTCTTCATAACGGCGCACAACGTCAAGCTGCGGCGATTCGCCCCTGAATACCTGCTCCAGCACCGTTGCGTCAGGGTCAAAAGCCGGGTCCTGCGGCAAATATTCAATTACGCAGGTGCCGTTTTTGGTAATTTTGCCTTCGCCCGGCTCGCCGGTGGCTATATCGCGCAGCAGCGTGCTTTTGCCCGTGCCGTTAACGCCGATAACGCCTATTTTGTCGCCTTCTTCTATATTAAAACTGATATTTTTAAACAAAGTTCTTACGCCATAGCTATGGCCCAAATTTTCTGCACTTAAAATCATAATCTTACCTCGCTCACAAGTATGTTTATATCTTAACACAAATCAGCGCCAAAAACAAAATCGCCCGGCTTATGCGCAGATTTGCTTGACAAAAAAGCCGTGGCTGATATAATTAATTTATTCAATTGCATAGGCGACGCGGAACTGACGGATATAAGTGGAACTAACCACGTGGACCGCGCTGCTGTAAGATTAGCCGGCCGTCTGGGCAGAGAGAAATGCCCGGACGGCTTTTTTGTCTGGATGTTTCTCTCCTTCGTTGCACAGTAAAGGAGATTTTATCATGAAAAACAGATGGCTTATCGCACTGGCAGCAGTAGGCATCCACATTTCCATCGGCAGCGTTTATGCGTGGAGCGTACTTACCCGCCCCATTATGGCGGAACTTGGCTTTACCTTGCAGGAAACAACGTGGGCTTTTTCCATTGCAATTTTGTTTTTAGGGCTTTCCGCCGGTTTTTTAGGCGGCTTTGTAGAAAAACACGGCCCGCGCAGAAGCGGGTTTACCAGCGCGCTGTTTTTTGGCACCGGCATGCTTGGCACAGCCCTTGCCGTGCATTTAAAAATCCTTGCGCTGCTGTATTTGTTTTATGGTTTTATCGGCGGCATCGGGCTGGGCGTTGGCTATATAACGCCGGTATCAACTTTGGTTAAATGGTTTCCCAATAACCGCGGCTTTGCCACCGGGCTTGCCATTATGGGCTTTGGCTTTGCAAGTTTAATTGCCGGGCCGTTAATGCAGCACCTTGTTGCGGCCTACGGGCTTATGCAAAACTTTATTATTCTGGGCGCAGCCTATATGGTAATTATGGTACTTTCAGCCTCGTACTTAGAGCCGCCCAAACCACAGCCGCAGGAGCAGCAAACCAAAAGCGGCTACACCACACTTTTGCAGCCCAAAAGCTATACTGCTGCGCAGGCGCTTAAAACCTGGCAGTTTTACGCACTGTGGTGGATATTCTTTACCAACATCACCTGCGGCATCGGGCTTTTGGCCGTTGCTTCGCCCATGGCACAGGAGGTTGCAGGCATGACGCCGGAAGCAGCGGCTTCCATGGTTGGCATTATCGGGCTTATTAACGGCGGCGGGCGCATTGCCTGGTCCACTGTTTCCGATTATATCGGCAGGCGCAGCGTATATGTTTTGTTTTTCATTATCGAAATTGCAGCTTTTTACCTGCTGGCACAAACAGCTAATGCCCTGCTGTTCCAGATTTTGGTATTTGTAATTATTTCCTGCTACGGCGGCGGCTTTTCGTGCATGCCGGCGTATTTAAGCGATTTGTTCGGGACGAAAGAATTAAGCGCCATCCACGGCAAAATTTTAACAGCGTGGGGACTGGCAGGCATTGCCGGGCCTCTGCTGTTATCCTACATGCGCGAAACCACCAGCGGCTACATGGCAACGCTGTATGTTTTTGCAGCGGCATTTGTGTTAAGCCTTATCGTTGCGCTTGTGCTGAAATGGAAAACATCCGTGGATGCGGAGATAAAAAGGCAATAATTTTATATTTGTTATATTAAAACGCCATGACCGAAAAGTCATGGCGTTTTTGGTTAATAGTTTTTATTTACGTTTAATCTTTGTATTTACGTTTAATGTTCTTAATTTACTTTATTACTCATGTTCATTCTTTGTAACCAAAGAACGAACCAAGAAAGTTTTGCGGCTGCGGATTTTTTAACGCAATATTTTAGTATAAAAACGCTAAAAATTGCGGAACTCGCTTCGCTCAAACAGCCTTATTTTTACCGTTTTTCTTATTAAATATTGCTAAAATCCAATGCCGCATTTTGCCGTAACTCGTACTTTTTAACTGTTTAATTTAGTGTATTGAATTTTCTTTTGTATTGAACTCCGCAAGTGCTTTAATTATACTTTTCCTGTTTTTTGAAAGTCGAGCTCCGCTCAAATTTCGTACTTTGGTAAATTTATATGAGTAAGAGCAATGTTGCCTCAGGCTTTAATAGCAAATAATCATAAGTTGTACAATTTTGATAATAAGCAGCTGTAAAGTACGATACAAAGGCAAAACATACTAAATTAAGCAATAAAAAAGTACGGGTTAAGTGCAATCGCGGCATTAAAAATTTAGCGGTATTTACAGAAAGAAAATAAAATTTTCCCGGTGTTTGAGCGAAGCGAGTTCCGTGGAAAATTTTATTTTTATCTAAAGAGCCGCGTTAAAAATTTTTTCAGCCGCGTGACTTTTCTTGCTTCGTTCTTTTGGTCACTCAAAAGAATGAAGATGACATAAAATGTAAATAAAAATATAACAACCTAATTACAAAGCCGTAACGTAAATAAAAAAACCAATACAAATAAAAAACGCCGCTGTTAAGGCGGCGTTTAATCTGCACATCTGCATATCTGTACATCTGCATATCTGCGTAAGCAGGGTTATTTTATTTCCCTTCACCCGTTAAGCGGCGGATTACTTCGTGGTAGGCTTCTTCAACATTGCCCATGTCGCGGCGGAAACGGTCTTTATCCAGCTTTTCGTTGGTGTCCCAGTCCCACAGGCGGCTGGTGTCCGGAGTAATTTCATCGGCAAGGATGATATTGCCTTCGCTGTCGATGCCGTACTCGGTTTTAAAGTCAATCAGGCGTACTTTGCGCTGCGCAAGGAAGTCTTTTAATACGGCGTTGATTTTAAGCGCCATTTCGCGGATTTTGGCAATCTGTTCATCGGTTGCAAAACCAAAGGCTTCGCCGTAGTCGGGGCTGATCATCGGGTCGTCAAGTGCGTCGCTTTTGTAGTAAAATTCTACCAGCGGGCGTTTAAGCACATAGCCTTCTTCAACGCCCATTTTTTTGGCAAGGCTGCCTGCGGCAATGTTGCGGCATACAACTTCAACCGGAATGATTTTTACTTTTTTGCAAAGCTGTTCGCGGTCGCTGAGTTTTTTAATAAAGTGGTGTTCAACGCCGTTTTTGCCGAGCAAATCGAAGAAGAAGCTGGTAATGGTATTGTTCATAATGCCCTTATCAACAATAGTGCCTTTTTTGGCGCCGTTTAAAGCGGTAGCGTCATCTTTATAATAGATAACTACTTCGTTGGGGTCGGCGGTGGCGAAAACTTTTTTGGCTTTGCCTTCGTATAACATTTCAGCCATGTGTTAAAACCTCTTTCTTTTATCAAGTAATGCCCGGCGTTTTCCGGGCATCCTGGTTAACTTGTGTTTTTGATGTAAATATTTTAGAACTTTTAAAAGTGCTTGTCAATTGTTTTTACAGAAATTTGTCTAATACATATGGCACAAAATCCACTAAATTTTCAGAAAATAAAAACATTTGCCTGAAGGCTTTACAAAATGTGTAAAGGGGGCTATAATTACAGCATAAGCAACAGCGAAGTTGCAGAAGCATTTAAACTTCGCACGTTGCTTTTTTTATTTTGTTTTTATTTTGAGGGGGACTGAAAAATGACGAGTGTTCCGAAACTTTTTGGCAGCGAGGTTTTTAACGAAACTGTTATGAAGGACCGCCTGCCAACCGCTACTTACAAGGCTTTTAAAAACGCGGTTTTAAAGGGCGAGCCTTTGGATTTGCCTATTGCCAATATCATTGCCAACGCTATGAAGGACTGGGCGCTGGAGCATGGCGCAACCCATTTTACGCACTGGTTCCAGCCGATGACGGGCATTACCGCCGAAAAGCATGAAAGCTTCATCACGCCTACGGCGGACGGGCGTGTTATGGATTTTTCGGGCAAGGAACTGGTACAGGGCGAGCCTGATGCTTCTAGCTTTCCTTCCGGCGGGCTCCGTGCTACTTTTGAAGCGCGCGGCTATACTGCCTGGGACCCGACAAGTTATGCTTTTATTAAAGACGGCTGCCTGTATATCCCAACGGCGTTTTGTTCTTACACGGGCGATGTGCTTGACAAGAAAACTCCGCTTCTGCGCAGCATGTGCTGTGTAGACCGTGCGGCAAGGCGCATTTTAAAACTGTTTGGCGAAAGCACCGAAAAGGTTATTACAACGGTTGGACCGGAGCAGGAATACTTTTTGGTAGATAAAGATATGTACGATAAACGCCGCGATTTGAAGTTTGCCGGCCGTACGCTGTTCGGCGCAATGCCGCCGAAAGGGCAGGAGCTTGAGGACCATTATTTCGGCATTATCAAACCCCGCGTTAAGGCGTTTATGAAAGAGCTTGACGAAAAACTGTGGGAACTGGGCGTGCTTGCCAAAACGGAGCATAACGAGGTTGCACCTGCCCAGCACGAGCTGGCGCCGATTTTTGCAGGCACCAACATTGCAACCGACCATAACCAGCTTACCATGGAGCTGATGCAGAGCGTGGCACGCAAGCATAACCTGGTGTGCCTGCTGCACGAAAAACCTTTTGACGGCGTAAACGGCAGCGGCAAGCATAACAACTGGTCCATGTCCACCACCCACGAGAACCTGCTCGACCCGGGCGACACCCCCATGGAGAACCTGCAGTTCCTGGTGTTCCTGGCTGCTGTCATCAAGGCTGTTGACGAGTACGCCGATCTGCTGCGCACCTCCGTTGCCACTCCCGGCAACGATCACCGTCTGGGTGCCAACGAGGCACCTCCGGCTATCATTTCCATCTTCGTGGGCGAAGAGCTGGAAGCTGTCATCGATGCTATCGCATCCGATTCCCCCTATGCCGGCCCCGTCAAGATGAAGATGGATCTGGGCGTTGATGTCCTGCCCAAGTTCAGCAAGGATACCACCGACCGCAACCGTACCTCTCCCTTTGCCTTCACCGGCAACAAGTTCGAGTTCCGTATGCCCGGTTCCGCTGAGAACCTGAGTGATGCCAACACCATCCTGAACACCGCCGTTGCAAAGGAACTGAAGGGCTACGCCGACGAGCTGGAGAGCGCTGAAGACTTTACCAGCGCCGTGATCGCTCTGGTCAAGCGCACCATCCGGGACCACCGCCGGGTCATCTTTAACGGCAACGGCTACTCTGCCGAGTGGGAAGAAGAAGCAGCCCGCCGCGGCCTGCCCAACAAGAAGAACGCCCCCGCTGCCCTGCCGGCCCTCATCGACCCCAAGAACATCGCCCTGATGGAGGAGTTCGGCGTGCTGACCAAGGTGGAGATGTACAGCCGCTACGAGGTAGAGCTGGAGCACTACTCCAAGATCATCAACATCGAGGCCCTGACCATGCTGGAGATGGCCCGCAAGCAGCTGCTGCCCGCCGTCAACGCCTACATGAGCGAAGTGGCCAACACCGCCGCTTCCAAGCTGGCCGTCAGCGAGAGCATCAGCGTGCGCAGTGAGACCAAGACCCTGGGCCGTCTGTCCGCCGACGCCGACGCCATGAGCGACGCCATCGACACCCTGCAGGATGCCGTGGATGCCGCCAAGGCTCTGCCCTCCGAGAGCGAGAAGGCCGTTGCCTTCCACGACAACGTGCTGCCCGCCATGGACACCCTGCGTGCCGCCGCCGACGACGCCGAGACCATCTGCGGTGAGGATTATTGGCCTCTGCCCAGCTACAGCAAGATGCTCTACTACGTCTGATCTTTCATCAGCGTAACAGCAGAATAGCATCCGTAGGCTGCGGAATTTAAAATTGCCATTCTCCTTTTCCTATTTCTTACACCAGCCTAAAGACCTGCTCCCATTCTGAGGGCAGGCCTTTAGGCGTTTTATTTGAAAGGGAAACCATTATGAGCTATTCGACCCAACAGGACATCCTTGATTTTGTGGAGGACAACAACGTCAAATTTGTGCGCTTTGCCTTCTGCGATATCTTTGGCACTCAGAAGAACATTGCTGTGCTGGCAAACGATCTGCCCAAAGCTCTGGAAGACGGTGTCTGCTTCGACGGCAGCTCCATTGCCGGCTTCATGAAGGTGGAGGAAAGCGACCTTGTGCTGCGGCCGGATCTGTCCACCGTGACTATCCTCCCCTGGCGCCCTACCGAGGGCCGGGTGATGCAGTTCTTCTGTGATGTGGAAAAGCCGGACGGCCAGCCCTTTGGCGGCAACTGCCGCGGCTTTCTGCGCAGCGTGAACCGAAAATTCAAAAAGCTGGGCATCACCTGCAATGTGGGCGCAGAGTGTGAGTTCTACCTGTTCGAGAATGATGACCGGGGCCGCCCCACCCGTATCCCCATCGACTTTGGCGGCTACTTTGATGTAGCCCCGCTGGACGCCGGTGAAAACCTGCGCCGGGACATCTGCCTGACCATGGAGCAGATGGGCATGAGCCCTCAGCACAGCCATCACGAAAGCGGCAACGGCCAGAACGAGATCGACTGCCACCACGCAGGCCCCCTCAAGACCGCCGACAACGTGATGATGTTCAAGCAGATCGTGCGCGCCATTGCCACCCGCAGCGGCATCCATGCAAGCTTCCTGCCCAAGCCCCTGCCGGATCAGGCAGGCAGCGGCCTGCACATCAACCTGTCCCTTTACATGGATGGCCGCAACCTGTTTGAGGGCGACATTGCCCCGGACAGCATTGCAGGCAGCTTTATGGCCGGCGTGCTGGCCCACAGCCGGGAGCTGACCGTGTTCACCAACCCTCTGCCCAACAGCTATCAGCGCTTTGGCTGCGATGAAGCGCCCCGCTATGTGAGCTGGAGCCGCCAGAACCGCAGCCAGCTGGTGCGCATCCCGCAGGTAAAGGGCGACAACTGCCGCATGGAGCTGCGCAGCCCGGACCCTGCCTGCAACCCCTATCTGGCCATTGGTCTGGTTCTGGCTGCCGGATTGGACGGCATCGAGAACCGCATGGTGCTCTCTGCCCCCGTGAACAAGAATCTGTTCGATCCCTCCATGGCTGAGGGGCTCGGTCTTGAGACTCTGCCCACCAGTCTGGAAGAGGCCGTGCAGGCTGCGGAGGAGAGCGAATTTTTGCGCAGAGTGCTGCCCGAGCAGCTTGCCAGCCGCTACTTTACGGAAGAACTGAAGCGCTGCGAAGCACTGAAACACGCGTCCGACCCTGTTGAGTACGAGCGTACCCATTACTTCAACGCCATCTGACCCCTGCAAAAGAGAGTGTGTAGGAGAAAGGAGCGAAGGAAATGGGACGTGCACTGATCGTAAGTGCCGGTGCAAGCTCCAACGAGTATATCGCTGCACGGCTGACCGAAATGGGCTACAGCCGCCCGGTGATCATTCCCAGCGGGGCCGAAGCCCGGCGGCGCATGACGGAATCGGATTTTGAGCTGATCGTGGTCAACTCTCCCCTGCCCGATGAATTCGGGCATGAGGTGTGCATCAATGCTGTGGAAAAAACAGATGCCGGTGTCGTGTTTCTGGTCAAGGCCGCACAGGCTGAGCAGCTTTTGGGGCCTTTGAGCGAGCAGGGGGTATTGCTGCTGTCAAAGCCCTTCAGCACCGCCTTTTTTGTGCAGGCCATGCACATGGCCGCCGCCAGCAACCACCGCCTGCTGCGTGCCCGGCAGGAGAACGCCCGCTTACAGGAAAAGATCGCACAGGTGCGGCTGGTCAGCCGGGCAAAATGCTGCCTTGTGGAGCACGAGCACATGACCGAAGCCGAGGCACACCGCTACATAGAAAAACAGGCCATGGATACCCGTCGTGACCGCACAGAAATTGCACAGGAAGTCCTTGAAAATTATGAGGACATGGGTGTATAATATTGGATTGGGAAAAGTATCCTTGCTTTCACCGGCTCATTTTGGGAGAGGCTGAGAGCAAGGCCGTTCACCTGAAAGAATTCACAAAGGTTTATAAGGGAAAGAATTCAGAAAAACAAAAATAGAGGAGGAAATTCTATGGCAGAGAAACAAACCAAATTCATCTTTGTCACCGGCGGTGTCGTTTCCGGTCTGGGCAAGGGCATCACGGCCGCATCGCTGGGCCGTTTGCTCAAGTGCCGCGGTCTGAAGGTGGCCAGCCAGAAGCTGGACCCCTATGTGAACGTAGACCCGGGTACCATGAGCCCGCTGCAGCATGGCGAAGTGTTCGTGACGGATGACGGTACCGAGACCGATCTGGATCTGGGCCACTACGAGCGCTTTATCGACGAGAATCTGAACAAATACTCCAACCTGACCACCGGCAAGGTGTACTGGAACGTACTGAACAAGGAACGTCAGGGTGCATATCTGGGCCAGACCGTGCAGATCATTCCCCACATCACCAACGAGATCAAGAGCTATATCTACAATCTGGCCTCTTCCACCGAGGCTGACGTGGTCATTACCGAGATCGGCGGCACGACCGGTGATATTGAAAGCCAGCCCTTCCTCGAGGCCATCCGTCAGGTGGGTCTGGAGCAGGGCCGCGACAACTGCTGCTACATCCATGTGGTGCTGGTGCCTTACATTTCCGGCTCGGACGAGTACAAATCCAAGCCTGCACAGCACTCTGTGAAAGAGCTGCAGGGCATGGGCGTGAACCCGGACATCATCATCCTGCGCGCAGACGGCAGTGTGGGCGGCGACATCCGCCGCAAGATCAGCACTTTCTGCAATGTGAAGCCGGAGTGCGTGATCGAGAACCTGACCATGCCCAGCTTGTACCAGTGCCCGCTGATGCTGCACACCGGTGGTCTGGACGAGGTCGTGGTGAAGAAACTCAAGCTGGACGTTCCTCCTGCCGACCTGACCGAGTGGAAACAGGTGGTCAGCCGCATTGCCACCCGCAGCAAGACCTGCAGCATTGCACTGGTGGGCAAATACGTCAAGCTGCACGACGCTTACCTCTCCGTGATGGAGAGCCTGTACCACGCCGGCTTTGAGAACGACAGTCAGGTGGAGATCCGCTGGGTGGAGAGCGAGGACCTGACCGACCAGGCCGCCTGCAAGGAAGCCTTTGCAGATGTGGACGGCATCATCGTACCCGGCGGCTTTGGCGATCGTGGCATTGAGGGCATGATCCAGGCTGCACAGTATGCCCGCGAGAACCATGTTCCCTACTTTGGCATCTGCCTTGGCATGCAGATCATGGTGATGGAGTTTGCCCGGGGCGTTTTGGGCTACAAGGATGCAAATTCCAGCGAATTCACCCCGGATGGCAAGCATAATGTGATCGCCCTGATGGCCGACCAGCAGGGCAACATTCCCAAGGGCGGCACCATGCGTCTGGGTAAATACCCCTGCAAGGTGATGCCCGGCACCAAGATGGCCGAGTGCTACGGCGAGGCCGAGATCTGGGAGCGCCACCGCCACCGCTACGAGTTCAACAACGAGTTCCGTCAGGAGATGCAGGACGCCGGTCTTGTTATTTCCGGCACCAGCCCGGACGGTCGTCTGGTAGAGACTGTAGAGCTGCCCGGCCGTGACTTCCATTTGGGCGCACAGTTCCACCCGGAGTTCAAGAGCCGTCCGAACCGTGCTCACCCGCTGTTCAAGGCATTCATTGCTGCGGCACTCAAGTTCCGCGCCAGCGAGCAGCGCAGCCTGCTGCACATGTAAACCATAAAAATAAGGTGCTGTCTGTGCGGACAGCACCTTATTTTTTACCCATATAATCCATGATCCTGCAAGGCATGGTTCATAGTGGTCATTTTCCAGATCACACACCACAAACCGGTCCACGATGCGGGCCATCCCGTGGAACATCTGTTCCGTAAGTTCCTTGCGGCGCTGTAGCTCCATCCGTTCCGCTTCCGCTTTTTGCAAAGAACTCCCGGTGGCTTCGTTCTATCCTTGATTTCCGATCAGCACCACGGCCACATCGTTGACATTCGTGCCGGTCGCGCCGGTGATGATGAGCCCATCCACCGCCTTGAGGGCATGGTAGGCATCGTTGTTCTGCAGCACATCGTACACGTTCAGCTGGTTCTGCGCCAGTGCCGCGGCCGTGCTGCCGTCCACATAGCCGCCCGCAGCATCGGTTGGGCCATCGGTGCCATCGCTGCCCACCGAAAAGACCGCTGCATCCAGCCCGGCGATCACCGGTGCTGCAGCAAGGGCCAGCTCCTGATTGCGCCCACCCAGACCTGTTCCGGTCAGTTGGACGACCGTCTCACCGCCTGCAAGAAAGGCCAGCTTTTTGCCCTGCCCCGCGTGGGTGCGGGCTATGGAGCCAAGGAAGCTGCCAGCCTCCCGCGCTTCACAGCAGAGCCCGTCGGTCAAGATCACCGGCTCATAGCCCAGCTCCCGGCAGGCGTTGGCTGCTGCGCTGCACAGCTCCCGCACGCTGCCGGTGATCTGCGTGGCAACACGGTCCAGCACCTTTGGAGTCTCCTGTGCCAGCAGAGCCTTGGCCTGTGCCGAAAGCTGCAGGTGATATTTTTCCGCAATGGCAAGGGCCTGTGCACAGGTGGAGGTATCCGGCACCGCCGGGCCGCTGGCGATCATATCCAGCGGGTCGCCCAGAATATCACTGAGCACGATGCTGAACACCTGCGCAGGGGCACAGCGCTGCGCGAACCGCCCGCCCT
>OHLB01000883.1_pt1 | contig 12869 bp, 10 predicted proteins | sample 1569021 | NCBI WGS metagenome assembly OHLB01 (sample SAMEA3879592, study PRJEB24766) | human gut metagenome | biome: human-associated habitat; feature: feces | place: USA | collected 1985/1987 | reverse complement strand
GAAGAACTGGAGGAGGAAGATAATTCTATTCCGGCAGACCCGACAGTGAGAAACTTTTCCTATACGTTGGTAGACGATAAAATCTACTATCGTGAAAATTCCCGTATGACTCCGGTGGAAGTGTCGGCAACCGCAGAGAACCGAATTAAGGGTATGATTGCTATTAGAAATTCCGTCAGAACGCTGATTGAATTGCAGACAGAAGATTACCCTGACAGCGAAATCAAAGCGGAGCAGGAGCGATTAAACAGACTTTATGATACCTTTTCAGGTAAGTACGGACTCATTAACAGCCGTGCAAATACTTCTGCTTTCTCGCAGGATAGTTCATTCTCTTTGCTTTCCGCATTGGAGATAATCGGAGAGGACGGAGAACTGGAGCGTAAGGCTGATATGTTTTCTAAGAGGACAATTAAGCCGCATACTCCGGTTACTTCTGTTGATACGGCAAGTGAAGCGTTGGCGGTATCTCTTGGAGAAAAAGCCACGATTGATATGGACTATATGATGGGGCTTTCCGGTAAATCGGAGAATGAAATCTTTGAGGACTTAAAGGGTGTTATCTTCCTAAACCCGCTTTATGAGTATGGAAATTCTTACGAACCGAAGTATCTGATGGCTGATGAATACCTTTCGGGTAATGTCAGGGAAAAGCTGAGAATTGCAAAGAACTCGGCAGAACTCTATCCGGAAGATTATAAGGTCAATGTAGAAGCACTTCAAAAGGTGCAGCCGAAAGACCTGACTGCAAGTGAAATTTCCGTGCGACTTGGTGCAACTTGGCTGCCACCGGACGATGTGCAGGAGTTTATCTTTCATTTGCTTGAAACACCACGCTATGCACAGTGGAATATCAAAGTTCACTTCTCTCCATTTACGAGTGAGTGGAATATTGAGGGCAAATCCTATGACAAAGGAAATGTAAGGGCATATAACACTTACGGAACTTCCCGCATCAATGCCTATAAGATTATTGAGGAAACGCTGAATTTAAAAGATGTGCGTATCTTTGATTATATCGAAGATGATGAGGGCAGGAAAAAGGCTGTCTTGAATAAAAAGGAAACAGCAATTGCTCAGTCGAAGCAAGAAATGATTAAGCAGGAATTTCAGGACTGGATATGGTCTGACCCTGAACGCAGGGAAAGGCTTTGCAAATCCTACAATGAGAAATTCAATAGCGTCAGACCTCGTGAGTATGATGGAAGTCATATCATCTTCAATGGTATGAACCCTGAAATTGAACTCAGGGAACATCAGAAAAATGCAGTTGCCCATATCCTTTACGGAGGAAATACACTTCTTGCACACGCAGTCGGAGCAGGAAAAACTTTTGAAATGGTAGCGGCAGCACAGGAGTCGAAAAGGCTTGGGCTTTGTAACAAGTCACTGTTTGTTGTACCAAATCACTTGACCGAACAATGGGCGGCTGAGTATTTGCAGCTCTATCCGGCGGCGAATATCCTTGTCGCAACAAAGAAGGATTTTGAAACCAAGAATCGTAAAAAGTTCTGCGGCAGGATTGCAACCGGAGATTATGACGCCGTTATCATCGGACATTCACAGTTTGAGAAAATCCCGATGTCCATTGAAAGACAGAGGGCAATCTTAGAACAGCAGCTTGAGGAGATAACTGGAGGAATTGCAGAACTCAAGCGAAACCGAGGGGAAAACTTCTCCATAAAGCAGCTTGAAAAGTCAAAGAAATCTATCAAGCAGAAACTTGATAAACTCAATGACCAGACGAAAAAAGATGATGTTGTAACCTTTGAGGAACTTGGTGTAGACAGGCTTTTTGTGGATGAAAGCCATTATTACAAGAACCTTTATCTTTATACGAAAATGCGTAATGTGGGCGGTATCGCACAGACGGAAGCACAGAAATCTTCCGACCTCTTTATGAAGTGCCGTTACCTTGACGAGATTACCGGAGGGCGAGGAACCGTATTTGCAACGGGTACACCTATCTCAAACAGCATGGTGGAACTCTACACGATACAGCGATATTTGCAGTACAACACGCTTGTGAAAAATGGGTTGCAGCACTTTGATGCCTGGGCTTCCACTTTCGGAGAAACCATTACGGCAGTGGAACTTACACCGGAAGGAACAGGATACAGAGCAAAGACAAGGTTCGCAAAATTCTATAACCTGCCTGAACTAATGGCGATGTTCAAGGAGATAGCGGACATTAAAACAGCAGATATGTTGAACCTGCCAGTACCGGAAGCAAAGTACCATAACATTGCAGTAAAGCCGTCGGAAATGCAGAAAGAAATGGTTGCTTCCCTTGCAGAGAGAGCCGAGCAGGTGCGTGGCGGCGGTGTAGATTCAAGCGTAGATAATATGCTGAAAATCACGAATGACGGAAGAAAACTGGCTCTTGACCAGCGTATGCTAAACGATATGCTGCCTGATTTTGAGGGCAGTAAAATCAATGCCTGCGTCGATAACATCTATCGGATATGGAAAGAAAATGCCGACAAGAAATCAGCACAGCTTGTGTTTTGTGACCTTTCCACGCCGAAGAATGACGGCACATTTTCCGTCTATAACGACATCAGAAAGAAGCTGATTGAGAGAGGTATTCCTGAAAGTGAAGTGAAGTTCATACACGAAGCCGATACGGATATGAAGAAAAAAGAACTGTTTCAAAAGACCCGCAAGGGAGAAGTCAGGGTGCTTCTTGGCTCTACTCAGAAGATGGGAGCAGGAACGAATGTGCAGGATAAACTTATCGCACTTCACGATGTGGATTGTCCGTGGCGACCTTCAGATTTGGAGCAGCGTTCCGGTAGAATTGTCCGTCAGGGCAATGAAAATCCGAAGGTAGATATTTATCGTTATGTAACAGAGCAGACCTTTGATGCATACCTCTATCAGCTTGTGGAAGGTAAGCAGAAGTTCGCAAGTCAGATTATGACGAGCAAATCTCCGGTCAGGTCGGCAGAGGATATTGATGAAACCGCACTGTCCTATGCGGAGATAAAAATGCTTGCAACAGGTAATCCATATATCAAAGAAAAGATGGACTTAGACATTCAAGTACAGAAGCTAAAGATGTTAAAATCCAATTTCTTATCAGAGAAATACGGACTGGAGGATAAGGTCATCAAGTTCTATCCACAACAGATTGCTTACTTAAAATCCCGTGTAGAGGGACTTACAAAAGATGTTGAAACAGCAAAATTACACCCGAAACCGATAGACGAGCAGCCGCTTGGAATGATGGTATCGGGTGTTTCTTATTCCGAAAAAGCCGAAGCAGGTCAGGCAATCATCAATGCCTGCAAGTCAATGAACAGTCCCGATGCGATACCACTTGGCGAGTACCGTGGCTTTCAAATGGAACTGTATTTTGATACGGTGCAGCGTAATTATGTTGTGAAATTAAAAGGCGAAACAAGCAGAGATGTACCGCTTGGCGATGATGCTCACGGTAATATCGTGAGAATAGATAACGGCATAGAACGCTTTGAGGAAGCACTTGCTGATACGAAAAACAGCCTTGAAAATACGGAAAAGCAGTTTGAAACAGCGAAGCAGGAAATCGAAAAGCCGTTTGCCAAAGAGGAAGAATTGAGGGCAAAAACTGCTCGACTGGATGAGCTGAATATCCTGCTCAATATGGATAAAAAGGAAAATGAGATTGTCGGCGGAGAGCCTGATGAGGGCGAAGCAGTCGGCGGCAGAAAGGAGAAATCGTATGAGAGATAAACAGGAAGGCGGTGGTCGATATGCCATTTATCGCACCTGAGTTAATCATTCAGGCGAAGCAGATGGACTTATTAACCTACCTGAGAAATTATGAACCGTATGAGCTGGTTAAGTTTTCAGGTAACACCTATTGCACCAGAACCCACGATAGTTTGAAGATTTCAAACGGGAAATGGATATGGTGGTCGAGAGGTATCGGTGGCAGGAGTGCTTTGGATTATCTGATTAAGGTTAAAGGTTACAGCTTCCTTGAAGCGGTGGAAACCATTATCGGACACACAGCGATTCAGGCTCCGGTCTATGAAAAGCCACAGCCAAAAGAGGAAAATAAACCGCTTCTTCTCCCTGAAAAATGTGCTTCCAACAGAGTGATTACAGAGTATCTTTTCGGGAGAGGAATAGATTTTGAAATCATCAATTACTGTATCTCTAATGACCTTATCTTTGAGAGCCTGCCGTATCACAATGTTGTGTTTGTAGGCTATGACGAGAAGAAAGAACCAAAATATGCAGCCTACCGTTCCACGAATAAGCGTAGGATTATGGGCGATTGCAGTGGCAGTAAAAAAGATTATTCTTTTCGGCTTGGTAAGGAAAACTTGGAGGAAGTACACCTCTTTGAGTGTGCCATAGACCTGTTATCCTATGCCACGCTTGCGAAGCTGAACGGGCAGGATTGGAAAGAAATGAGCTTTGTTTCGCTGTCCGGGGTGTATTCTCCGGCAAAGAAAATTGAGGACAGTAAAGTGCCGATTGCACTGGAAAAGTATCTTGGCAGTAACCCATCTGTCAGGAAAATCCGTATCCATTTTGACAATGATATAGCGGGCAGAAAGGCAGCACAGACCTTAAAAACCATTCTGCCGGATAAGTATGAAATCGTTGATGAGCCACCAAAAGCAGGTAAGGACTTCAACGATTTTCTTTGTATGCGGATGGGAATTTACAATAAAAAAACACACGAAAGGAATGAAGAACGATGAATGATTCTAAGATTAAAGTTCTCTTGGTAGAACCGGAAAAGTACCCGAAGGAAATTGTAATCGACGACAGTCTGGAAGCAATGCAGGAGGTTGTCGGTGGGGATATTGAGGAATATATGCCCTTTGATGATGACGTTGCAATCATCTGTAATGAGGAAGGAAAGATGAGAGGACTTCCGCTTAACCGTGCAGTTTATGTGCAGGATAATGATAAGAAAGAGATGGTAGATATTATCTGCGGCAAGTTCTTTATCTGTTATGCACCACCTGAGAGTGAGAGTTTTCAGAGCTTGCCGGACGATATGATGAAGAAATACAAGGAACAGTTCAAGTATCCTGAACGCTTTTCTAAGGAAGTGGGCGGCAATATCGTGGCTGAACCTTTTAAGCCGAAATCAAAGGATTATGAGAGATAGTAGACTGAGAACGGGGCAACCCGGAGGAGATGTTTATTCTTAGCGAGCAGACCATTTGGATAAACACAGTTTCCCAAACGGTAAAAGGCTCGTTAGGGGTTGCCCCTAATACCCCGTGAGAAAGGAGAACTTGATTTGAGAGAGTTATTACTTATCGCCGCCGGAACACTGCTCGGCAGTTGTCTTGGCGTTACGATGATGTGCTTATTCCAGATTAACAAAGATTGCAGAGTAAAGAGAAAGGAAGATACCGATTATGAGAAAGAGAAACATTCAGAAGATTGTACGCTTTAACCGCAAGGAAGCACAGGACTTGGCAGCAAAGGCAAAGAAGGCTTGTCTTTCCGAAGCCGGACTTATCCGTTTACTTATCAGAGGTTACGAGCCGAAAGAGAAACCCGATGACCGCTTCTATGATGTGATGAGGGAACTTTCCTCTATCGGTAATAACATCAATCAGCTTGCGGCTAAAGCTAATACGCTTGGTTTCATTGACGCACCTATGCTGAAGAATGAAGCTGCGAAGTGGAATAAGTTCCAGTCAGAGATTGAGAGGACATATCTTCGTCCAAATCAGAGCGAAATGAAATGGCAGTAACAAAGTTGTGGTCGGTTACAGAAAGGCTCGGTCAGGTCATTGACTATGCGACCAATCCCGAAAAGACTTCTGCAAAAATCAAAAGGGAGTTTTCGCCGGAACAGTATCAGGCTCTTGCAGATGTTATTGCTTATGCAAAGGACGAGGAAAAAACAGAGCGTGAGTTCTATGTTGAGGGTATCAACTGTAATGTAGCGATTGCCCGTGACCAGTTCATAACGGTTAAGGAGCAGTACCAAAAGACAGACGGTATCCAAGCCTATCACGGATATTTGAGTTTCAAGGAAACAGATATATCTCCTGAGATGGCACAGAAAATCGGAATGGAGTTTGCGAATGAAGTGTGGGGGAAAAGATTTCAGGTCGTTGTGACAACCCACCTGAACACAAAGCACCTGCACTGCCATTTTGTCGTCAACTCTATTTCTTTCGTCGATGGCAAACATTTGTGGGGCGAGGAAAAAGCGTGGTTCAAATTCCGAAAAGTTGCAGACAGGATTTGTGAGAAGTACGGACTTTACTATGACCCGAATCCGAACCGCAGTAAGCAGTCGGAGTATCTGACGATGAAAGAAAAAGCAGGTATGCCGACACGCTACTCGGTTGCAAAAGAAGCCATTGATTATGCTATCGACCACAGCAAGACCCTGAAAGAATTTCAGTTTGCTCTCAAGGAAATGGGATATGCCTATAACCTGAGTCCAAGCCGAAAATACTGGACGGTCATTCCAAAGGGATACGATAAGCCAATACGACTGAAAAATCTCGGAGCAGATTATACCAATGACCGGATTGTAGAGCGTATCAAAGAAAATCGTAACAGATGGGCAGAGATTGAGCCGTTCCAAAGGGCGACTTATAAACCAAGACAGTACCGTATGCAGACCAGAGGGCAGAAGCTGAAAAAGAAAGGCGGACTTTATGGGCTGTATCTGTATTACTGTTACAGACTCGGTTATCTGCCAAAGTATAAGAAACAGAATAACGCAAGGCTTCATTATCTTTTGAAAGATGATTTGATGAAGCTCGATAAGATTACTGATGAAGTAAGGCTGCTCGGACGAGAAAATATTTCCACGGACGAACAGCTTTTTTCATATAAGACTTCCTTAGAGGAGCAGATGAAAAATTTGATTGCCGGAAGAACACATCTCCGAAAAAAGATAAGAACAAATATTGATGATGGTCAGCTTCAGGCGGCAAAAGATGAAATCGCTTCTATCAACGGAGAATTGAAAAAACTCCGACGGGAAGTAAAACTCTGCGAGGATATTGCGGAGAGGTCAAAGGTTATGGAAGAAAACTTTGAGCATATCGAAACGGAGGAACAAAAACAGCAGAGAAAGGAGAAATCACGCTATGAACAACGGTGGTGACGCAGCAGAGCAGGTCGTTAGGCTTTCGCTTGAAGGATTTGAAGTTGCTGCAAGATTAAGCGGTTCGGCGGCGAAGAATATCGCATTACTTTTGGTATCGGTTCTGAAGCAGGAACAAAAGACGAAGGGCAAAGCAAGGCTTACCAATATGATTAAGTCAGGCAAGGAGCTGAAAGTCTTTTCCATTCCGCAAAAGGATTTGAAGAAGTTTACCGAACAGGCAAAACGCTATGGCGTTCTTTATTGTGTCCTCAGAGATAAGAACACAAAGGGAGAGAACGCTCCGGTAGATATTATTGCAAGAGCAGAGGACGCTTCTAAAATTCAGCGTATCGTTGAAAGATTTGAACTTGGCAAGGTGGATAAGGCTTCGATTGTCAGTGAAGCAGAGAAGGCTATCGCAGACCGTGAAGCGGTTGAAAAAGAAAAGCCGACTAAATCCAAGAGTGAAATCATTATGGAAGAAGCGGTCAGAAATCCAATGCAGAAAGAGGAGCGAGCAAACGCAAACCCCTCAGTCGCCAAAACAGACAAAAGCCCTCTGTCAAGGCAAAACTCAGAGCCGGTAGAAACGCAATCTGATAAGGGTGTTGCAAAGCCAGTGGAAAAGCCATCGGTCAAAGAGAAACTTGACCGTTACAAAGCACAGGCAAAACAGCAAAAAGAAGCAGAGCGTAAAGAGCCGGAGGTTAAGAAAGACGGCAAGAATCCGCAGCAGAAAACCGGTCAGACGGTACACCGTCAGCCGAAGAAGAAACCCAAAACAAAAGAGAGGTAATTCACTATGACAAATGATTTCAAACCCGCAAAGGCTGGCGGTAATCAGCCAAGATTATCCAAAGAGGAGTATGCAGAAAAGAAGCGAGCAGAAAAAGAAAAAGTCTATCAGATGATTGATGATGCTGCCCGTGAGATTGTGAGTGACCCTGAGAAGTTCAAGAACTTTCTTGATACGCAGAGTCGAATGGACAGATATTCCGCAGCAAATGCTCTCCTTATTTACAGTCAGTATCCGCAGGCAACACAGCTTAAAGATTTTGATGATTGGGGTAAGGACAATGTGAAGATTACCAAAGGGGCAAAGAGTATTTCTATCCTTGAACCAGTGGAATACACAAGAACAGATGGTTCTCCGGGTATTTCCTACAATGTCAAAAAGGTATTTGATGTTACGCAGACAAATGGAAGAAAAGCTCCGGCGGTATCAGTAAACCGTGACCCGAAAGCACTTATCACGACAATGCTTGATGTATCTCCGGTGGAGGTTGCGTCAACCGATGAACTTCCGTATCCGAATATGGCAGCTTTCTATAATAATGAAAAGCAGACCTTGTATGTGAAGCGTAATGTGGGCGACAGCGTAGCGGTTGCTCAGTGTGTCGCTCAGGAACTTGGACACGCACAGCTTTCCATCAACAGCGAAAGTTACAGCCGCAGGGATATGGGCTTTCAGGCAGTGTGTATCGGATATATGCTTTGCAAGAAGTATGGCGTAGATACACAGAATTTTGCAATTAACCGTATTCCGGAGGGACTGGCTTCCAAAGAGCCGAAAGAAATCCGTGCGGAGCTTTCCAAGACTCGAAATGCAATGGCAGAAATTCACAGTCATATCTCTGATGAAATGTTCCGCAAGAAGCAGGAGCGTTCAAAGGACTATGAGAGATAATGGAGGGCAGATATGGAAAAAGAAAAACTCTACCACATTGCTTTGGACGATTACGAACACGGTGTTGTCATTCGCTCCTTAAACGATGAAAAAACAAAGTTGATGGAGGAAGGCAAGTCCGCAGATGCAGTAGACGACCTGCTTGTAAAAGTCGGAAATGCCCCATTGAAAAAGTTCAAAGTAATTGAAAGGAAACGCTCAGATGAAGCGAGATAATGACAGGCAGACTGCCATTATTTTATCCATTGTCGGTATCGTTCCAGTCATATGGCTGGCACTTCTGATTGCACCTTCCATAAGCGGAGGATTGCCGGAGATAGCAGCCAATCTTGCGACACTCTTTGATAATCCATTTTCCATAAAATTATGTGGGGACAGCCTGAAAACTGTCCTCATTTTACTTTTATGCTATGGAATGGGTATCGGGATTTATTTCTCAACAAGAAAGAATTACCGCAGACGAGAGGAACACGGTTCTGCCAAATGGGGCAATGTCAGAGCCATTGATAAAAAGTACCGACAAAAGCCACTGTCAGAAAATAAACTGATGACTCAGAATGTATGCATTGGGCTTAATGCCAAGAAGCACAGACGAAATCTGAATACGCTTGTGTGCGGCGGCTCCGGTGCAGGTAAGACGAGGTTTTATGCAAAGCCTAATATTATGAATGCTGCCAGAAACAGCTATGTGATATTAGACCCGAAAGGGGAAATCCTGCGAGATACGGGACATCTTCTTGAGAAGAAAGGTTACGAAGTGCGTGTGCTTGATTTGATTTCAATGGAGAAAAGCCATTGTTACAATCCGTTTGTTTATTTGCAGAATTACAATGATGTGCAGAAACTCGTAACCAATCTATTCAAGAGTACCACTCCGAAAGGTTCACAGAGTAATGACCCGTTTTGGGATACGGCAGCGTCAATGCTTCTGCTTGCACTTGTATTTTATCTGCATTATGAAGCACCGCCGGAAGAACAGAATTTTGCAATGGTAATGGAAATGCTCAGAGCCGGGGCGATTGAGGACGAGGACGACCCAAGTCCTTCTCCGCTTGATAATCTGTTTTCGGATTTGATGATAGATAATCCTGATCACATTGCGTTGAAGTATTATCACTCTTATCATTCCGGTTCTTCCAAAACATTAAAATCTATACAGATAACCCTTGCAGCAAGGCTTGAAAAGTTTAACTTGGAAAGTCTTGCTGCTCTTACTTCTGCCGATGAACTGGATTTGCAGTCACTCGGAGAGAAAAAGGTGGCACTGTTTGCACTGATACCGGATAACGACTCCAGTTTCAACTTCTTGGTATCCATTCTTTACACACAGCTTTTTCAGCAGTTGTTTTATGCAGCCGACCATATCCACGGCGGTTGTCTGCCGATGCCTGTTCATTTTATGATGGACGAATTTGCCAATGTTTCACTGCCGGACGACTTCGACAAGATACTGTCGGTTATGCGTTCCCGTGGGGTATCGGTAAGTATCATCTTGCAGAACTTGGCACAGCTTAAAGCCTTGTTTGAAAAACAGTGGGAGAGCATTGTGGGTAACTGCGATGAATTTCTTTACCTTGGTGGAAATGAGCAGTCAACCCATAAATATGTGTCGGAGCTGTTGGGCAAGGAAACCATTGATACCAACACGTTCGGAAAGAGTACCGGAAGAAGCGGTAATTATTCCACCAACTATCAGATTAGCGGCAGAGAGTTACTTACCCCTGATGAGGTGCGTATGCTCGATAATCAGTACGCTATTTTGTTTATCCGTGGGGAAAGACCCATTATGGATTTCAAATATGACATTATGAAACACCCGAATGTGGCACTTACCACAGACGGAAAGGCGAGTCCTTATAAGCATGGAGAAGTCACAAAAGATATTGCTTCGATTGCCATTTGGGACATTGACCCTGCAACACTTCCTGAAAAGGAAATGGAAGAAACGAACTGGGAACTTCTTTCCGAGGAGGAGATGGAAGCTCTGTTCATAAACAATCAAACAAATTAAATTTTGGAGGTATTCAACTATGACTATTTTTAAGAAAAAAGCAACTGACATTCAGGAAACAAAGAAACTGCCTATGACCGGAAAGGTTAAGAAAGGCTTCCGTGCTTATTGCACAATGGTCATTGTCGGTGCATTGGCACTTGGAATGACAACGACTGCATTTGCAGCGAATGACCCGCTTACCGTAGTCAACAATCTGTCTGACTTTATCTTCGGACTTATCCGTGCCATCGGTATGATTTTGCTTGGCTTTGGTATCGTGCAGGTCGGTCTTTCACTCAAATCTCACGACCCTTCTCAGAGAGCCAATGGCTTCCTGACTCTTGCGGGTGGTGTCATTATCACTTTTGCGAAAGAAATCCTTACTCTTATCACAGGCTAAGATAAGAGTTACACAGTTATCGAGGGGTGTGCCAAGTTAAGGTACACCCCTTAATTGTAAGGAGGTGCTTTGAATGAGTGATAACTGGGTAGTTCAAAATCTTGAAAATGCCCTTGAAACTTGGAATGAAAAACTGTCGGAAATATGGACGCTCATCACAACTACACCGCAGAACTTTAAGGGCGGGAATATCTGGAAGGTTATCGTTGACATCAACGGTGCAGTTCAGGCTATTGGGCTTGCCTTACTTGTGTTGTTTTTCGTGATAGGTATGGTAAAGACCTGCGGAAGTTTTACAGATGTGAAGAAACCGGAACACGCTTTAAAACTCTTTGTCCGTTTTGCATTGGCGAAAGGTGTTATCACATACGGAATGGAGCTTATGCTTGCATTATTTAATATCGTGCAAGGGACGATTTCAACCATTATGAATGCTGCCGGATTTGGAACTCCGGAACAGACGACCTTACCCGCAGAGATGGTAACGACCATAGAGGATTGCGGATTTTTCGAGAGTATTCCATTGTGGGCGGTAACGCTTATCGGAGGATTATTTATCACGGTGCTGTCGTTCATTCTGATAATGACAGTGTATGGACGATTTTTCAAGTTGTATATGTACACAGCACTTGCACCGATACCGCTTTCCACATTTGCAGGAGAACCGACACAGAATGTCGGCAAGAGTTTTATCAAGAGCTATTGTGCAGTTCTGCTTGAGGGAGCAGTCATTGTACTTGCTTGTATTATTTTTTCCGTATTTGCTTCATCGCCACCAGTAGTGAATCCTGATGCAGCAGCAGTTACGCAGGTGTGGGCATATATCGGGGAATTGGTATTTAATATGCTTGTTCTTGTCGGTGAAGTAAAAATGTCTGACCGTATTATCCGAGAGATGATGGGACTTTAAGGAGAGATTTTGAGATGAACCAAAGAGATTGTAAGAAATGCGTTTACTATGGCGGTAAACGAAAAGGCAAAGTCTTTTGCCTGAATGATAAATGCGTGAGGGAGAAAGACCGAAACCGCAGGAAAGGAAACAGATATGGAAGTAAAAATTAACCGAGAAATCAGAAATTATACAGAGTCAATGTTTTTTGGACTGTCGCTCAGACAGTTCATTTTTTCTGTTCTCGCTTGTGGCGTTGCGGTAGGACTGTATTTCTTGCTCAGACCGTATGTTGGCACGGAAACCGTATCGTGGGTGTGCATTTTGGGTGCTGCCCCGTTTGCGGCACTTGGCTTTGTGAAGTACAACGGTATGACCGCAGAGAAAGCAATCTATGCGTGGATAAAATCGGAGTTTTTAATGCCGAAGAAGCTGGTATTTCACTCCACCAATGTTTATTACGAACTGATGAAGCCAAGCATTGAACAGAAGCAGAAAGACCATTTCCGAGAATCTAAAACATAAAATGAGATTTAAGCTATTGACAGACAAGTGCTTTCTGAATATACTATAATGATTTAGCATTTGACTAGATGGGCGGCTTGGGAAGAAAGGAGAAATGTTAATATGTATAAGTATGTGGAAGACAAACAGTTTCTGAGCCGTATGCGTTCGTTATGTGGAGAAATAATGCAAGACCTTTGTCATACGCTTAAAGAAGAATATGATATTGGTGCTTCATTCTATCTCGTGGGTAGTGGTGCAAGAAACCTGATATTACAAAATGCTAATCGACCGATTGATTTGGATTATAATCTTGAAATTACA
>OHLB01000880.1_pt1 | contig 12888 bp, 10 predicted proteins | sample 1569021 | NCBI WGS metagenome assembly OHLB01 (sample SAMEA3879592, study PRJEB24766) | human gut metagenome | biome: human-associated habitat; feature: feces | place: USA | collected 1985/1987 | reverse complement strand
AATATAAACCAAAGAATATTACCTATAGTTCTCATGACAATACATCCTCCTTATCCAATGTTTAATATTCTTTTGCAATTTCCTCTGTTATCTCATATATCTCTTTAAATTTTTCTAAGTCCTCCGGCGATCTGATCAGCATGATTTCTTCGATTTTTCCGGTCCGTATGTCTTTGAACCCTGCTACTTCTTCTCCGGTACAAATACTTGCACGAATAACTGGTTTCATATGTTCTCGGTCATATGTTTTTTTCATGATTTTCTTTTTGAATAATCCCATACTTCATCCTCCGAATAATTACAGTAACAAGATCAACTATTAATTTCTGGAACATTTTTCTGCATCGATTGCCAGTACAAACATCAGCGCATCCAACGCATTTCCTGGATCCTGCACATCAATAACATATGTATCAGTCATATGAAACAGTTCTTTACTAACCCGTGCAATTGAATAACCGCTTCGATCAAGAATGCTATAGTTCCATTCCATAATGGTTCCATCAATATGCCATCCATTGTAATCAATATTATAATGTGGCGTCAGGAATGAGAATTCTTTGCTCAGGCATCCAATATAACTGCCATTTTTATAAATCTCAAATTTAGGAAGAAAAGTAAGTACTTTCTGAACAACCATTCCTACTTCATTTCCATAAGCGTCATAAATTGCAAGTTTATGTCCCCAGGAAAACTGGCCTTTTACTACATACACAGTATTGCCGGCTTCATCATAAATATCATAGCTGTCAAACCATGAAAACAACCTTTGTTTAAACAATAACTTCATAACTTTTCACCACTCTCCAACAAATATAATCGTTCCTTATGCGTCTGATCTGGAGTATGCATTTTTCATCTGATTACTAAGTTCATATAATACTTTATTCAAAGTATCCTGCGTTTCTTTTTTTACCATATCAGCAATCGTCTGGTTTGCCTCCTGACGAAGCTGCATGCGTTTTTCTGCGTTGCTTTCCTTCGCAAGAAGTTCATCATATTGGTTGATATATTCATGTCCTTTTGACATGACTCTTTCCTGATAACGTTCAATATGGAAAATGGATTTACTATAAGAAGCATCTGCCATGGCTGCGATCATCCTGCTTGCCCAGTAAAAATTATCTGTTGAAGCATCTCCGGTCGTATTGGAAAAATACTCCGGTACTTTCTCTACATCTGTGTAGAACGGTGCGGCTGTATTAAATACGTTTGAAGCAAATGCTACCCATTCGATTGCCCGGCTGTCTTCTCCTGCATCCGGTCTCATCTGTATGATTCCCAGGAAATCTGTCCGGTTTACACCAATTGCACGATATGCACCTTTCATAGATTTATCTCCATAAGATGCATACGGATCATACGGTGTTCCCTGAAAATGAGAAGAAAGAACGTATTTCACATCTTCGATCGTCACCTTTTTCTCCGGAACCATGCACCATGGAATATCATCAGAAAGTGGTGTAAAATCTGCATCCGGTCCATCCCAGTTCATTGTACTCGGATTCAGGCAGCGTGCCATATACCATGCTCTCGGTGTATTGTATACATGATCAGAGTCATCATGACTGCCAAAAATATCTCTTGGATTAAACGTTCCATCCTGTGAAAGGTTCAAATGATATTTTTCAACAAACTCCTTCAGATCGACGGAACACATATATTCTTTCTGGTTTGAAAGTGCATCCTCAAGATCGAACTGATCCATTCCAAACTGATTTGGCATCATGACATAAACATCATCCGGTACTTTTCGTGCGATCCAGTGATGTCCGCCAATTGTCTCAAGCCACCAGATTTCATCTGCATCCTGGAACGCAATTCCATTCATTTCATAAGTACCATACTGTTCTAACAGGCTGCCAAGACGTTTGACACCTTCCCTTGCACTGTGTATGTATGGAAGTACAATGTATACAATATCCTCTTCCCCGATTCCTCCAGGAATTTCTTCTTTTCCGTCTTTTGCAGGCTGATATCTTACAAGAGGATCAGCTCCAAGAACTCTTGGATTGGATGTGATTGTTTCGGTTGCTGTCATTCCGACATGGGCTTCATTCACTCCGCAGGCTGCCCAGATACCTTCGCCCTCTTCTGCATTTGGCATTGCAGTATAACGCATCGGATTTTCCGGAAGCTCGATCTCTACGTGAGACAGAACCGATCTGTATTTTCTCGGCTGGTCTTCTGGATGAATGACTGCAAATTTTTTGGATGTGTAATGTCCGGAACCAGAATCATCATTTCTTGCGATTATGGTTGATCCATCATAACTTGCTTTTTTTCCTACTAAAATTGTTGTACATGGCATAGCTGTCACACTCCTTATTTTCTTTCAATTTTCTTTCAATTTTTTATCATCAAACATACATCCGCATAACTGCCATCTGCATATTATATCTTCTTCTTTTATCTCTCGTAAAATCCGTTATCATGTTCCAGTGGGATGCTTTTTGCATCCATATTATCATCTGGACTTTTTAAGCAAGATGAGAGAAGACCTGTATCACTTAGATGATAAGGGTTTTGCAAAAAAATGATCAGCTCATCGATCAGCGGTTCCTCGCCTTCTACTTCCATTTCCACGCTGCCGTCATACAGATTTTTCACCCAGCCGGTCAGTCCAAGCTGGTTTGCTTTCTGTACTGCATAATAACGGAACCCTACTCCCTGAACTCTGCCATAAAAAATGATATGTTTTCTTATTTTTGTTTTCTTTTCCCAAAACATACTGATCCGCTCCTGCTGTCTTTCCTGATATCTACATGAATTCAACTTGAACTTTAAAACTTCAGTCTCATCTGATTCCACACGATATTTCCATGCACAGATTCTGAAACTCCTTCATTTTCAAAACCAAATTTTGCATAGTAATGCACCAGCCGGTCTTTGCACGTAAGACCTTTTCTTCCCTGGTCTTTTGCATCTGCGATCGCTCTTTTTAAAAGTTCTCCTGCATAGCCGCGGTTCCGGTATGCCGGAAGCGTATTGACACCAAATATCATCTGCCATGCTCCATCCTCATGATGCATGGATGCATTCTCATACATTTCATCTGTCAGATCGTCCTGATCTGTCACCATTCCATCAACAAATGCGATTAATGTATCATCCTCGAACATCAGCCAGAAATGATCTGCATACTGTTCCAGCCTTTTTGCAAATTCTTCTTTTGTCGCGGCCTCTGCTGCCGGAAAGCATTCTTTTTCCACTGCCGCAATCTGGTCGATGTCTTGTAATGTTGCAGTTCTTATATTCATTTTCATCATCTCCTGTTTGTTTCCGGATTTATATCTAATGGTGTTTGTTCTGCAAATGTTATCTTTTTTCTAACGTTCCTTTTCATTGTTTCTGGCACGGTAATCCGGAATTTTATAATATGCGGCTGCCTCTTCAAAATATTTTTCATCAATATGCGGCCATTTTGTCTGAACATTGTCCTCTAATGCAAGTTTTTCTGCCAGCTCAACCATTTTGGCTGAACAGTCGATTCCGGTAAGGATTGTCAGAATGTTGCTGTTCACAAACCACGGTGCTATAGAAAGCAGTCCGCCGGTGATCATATCCTGTGCAACTTTCTGATTGTCATAAGGTACTTTCAGAAATTGAGGTTTCCAGATTGTTGTTCCATTTTCCACACCGGACTCTAACAACATGCACTGTGCATATCCGGCATCATCAATGGATATTCCAACACTGCCTGAATTAAAGTAATGTTTGTTTTTGTATGTCATCTCTCCCGGATAATGCGTATGAGCGCAGATCATGTAATCGGTGTCAATCTTTTCTAACCATTGTTTTACCGGATCTTCATTCAACTGCAAAAGTTCCCTGCTGCTCGCCGGTGATCCATGACAACAGGTAATGGACGGATAACCTGCTTTCTCATAAATAAATGTAATTGGAAGAGTCCGAAAAAAATCAAAATCTTTATCCACAAGCTGCCCGTAAGTGTAGAGTAAGTTTCCACTTGCGGAGTTACTTATCCACATCTGCTCTGTGCATTCCTTTTTTCTGGCTTCCTGCTGCGTGAGCATGTACTCCTCACGATTGCCCCTTAGCAGATGACAGGTATGGTTTTCCATAAATTCATACAGATAATCCATGGTTTCTCTTGTGTAAGGTGTATCGGAAATATAATCTCCGAGAAAGAAGTACTCGTCACAGTTCTGTTTTTCCATATACTCTGTGCATGCCTTAAAAGCGTAAATGTTGCTGTGTATGTCTGAAATAATTCCGATTTTCATAATAATACTCCTGTATTCCCGTTGTGAGATTATCTCTCTTCTGTCCGAAACGGAATCTCTGTCTTATCTGCCATGATCTCGTAATATCTATAGTCACTATAGATGACGCTGCTGCTTGAGTTTTTATTTCTTCCTGCAAAAATAAGATAACCGTAGTAATAACTCTCATACATTGTTTCCCAGGAATCATATTCATTCTGCAGATAGACTGCAAGCGGTGCGGCATGAATCAGATATTCGTCATACGAAATATAACCACATATATAGCCAAATGCAAATAACCGGATGCATCTGCAATAGTCCCACGCATCCACTCCGGCATCCCCAATGTTATTGTATGCGTAATAAGTTCCCAGATATTTGCACATTTCATCTGGGGCATACAATTTGTATGTATAATAGATACTGTCCTCCGGTAATGCCAGCGCCTCTTCCCCTAATTTTTCCAAAGTCTGTGCATAAGTATATTTATCGCCTTTTTGTAACAGGGAATCGGTTGTTTTCATAAGGCTTTTTCTGTCATGAATCCCCCAATAATCGGAGATATTTTCCCGGATAGCTTCCACCTTATCCTCTCCCATGACGTCCGCATAATTTTCCACATCAAATGCATCAAACTCTCCAAAGCTGGTACTGTTCACATAAAAATATGGATAGAAGGACTGTTTCAGCCATTTTTTCAGTTCTTCCCGCTCCATTCCTGCAGCCTCCACCGCTGTATTTGTCTGTTCATCTGTGACAGCATCACGCGCTGTCCACTCTGTTTTTAAGTTTCTTCCGTCATGTGTGTAAATAAAAATCTGCGCTTTTCCAAACTTATATCCACGAAAACCAATCCATACAATGAAAGCGATACAACCCACGGTCAGGATAGGATGCCGTTTGATCCATTCACCTGGGGTAAGTCTTCGTCTATCCATGAACATTTTAAACTTTAACGGCTCCTGATCCAGTAAGTATGGAACAAACGGACTGTACCATAAGATTTTCTTTTCGCCAACACCCAATCCCCATGCAGTGTCCGAAGCGTTTACTTTGTCCGATGGCCGCTGATGTTTCACTCCATATTTATCCTGAAATTCATAAATCAGGTGACGATCCGAATCGGAAGATCTGAATGCAAAATCTTTTTCATTGACAGCAGTCCCTTCCACACGATAGAACGTCGGCTTTGTGATTTCAAATTCTTTTCTGCGGCAAAGATATTTACTCCGTAACATTCCAATAACTCCACCGAAAAAGAAAATGACCGCCAATTTGCCACTTGTTCCACCAGGAGTGTTAAAAGCCAGCATAAACATTCCTCTTAAAAAAATAATCAGGCTCACAATCTGTGCTATCTGGAATATTTTTCTGTTTTTTTCAATCTGCTTTTTTATATTCTGGTCAAACTGACTGTCCTGCTTTTTGTCCAATACAGAGGAGGTCTGTGGCACGTAGTATAACGATTTATAGCTATTGATTGTCTTGGAAACTTCTCCCGTTGCAAGATAATCGGTAAAAATTCTGTCACTACCTTTTACGACAACCTGTTTTCCGTTTCTGACGGAAAATGTAAATGTACAGGTTCCTGCTTTTTGCAACGTTTTTAAAATGATCTGCTCTTTATCCTGAGTACTTTTATATTTACAGATCAGATTTGATTTTTCATCGAATAATCGGATCTGTTTTCTTCGTCCAATGGTGCATACTTTTACATCCTGAACCGGGATATTTTTTGTTCTTCCTACAAATGGCGTTACATAGAAAGTATTGATATCTAATACGGTTTTCTCCCTGTTTACTTTAAAAATAAACGGTATTGAAACTATCATCGGAATGATACAGGACACTCCGATATATCCCACAATTCTATCTGCTGTTGATCCATATTCCAGAAAGTTCACACTGATTGCCGCCAAACCAAACATACACAAAAAACTGATTGCTGGCATGAGTGTGACGATCACTCTCTTTGCCACAGAATTACGTACTACCACTGTTCCCATAACCTCTACTCCCCCTGATTTCACTATTCCTTTATAAAAAATGTGTATTTTCCTTTTCCATGTCCGGTTACTTTTTGGATGATATTTCTCTCGAGTAGTTCTTTTAAGAACAATGATGCTCTTGTATTTTTTAACCCGGTTACCTCTTCAACCCTGCTTCTTCCAAATATTTCATTTTTATCAAAGGAATCACACAGTTGTTCCATATGCTGTATTGTTTTCTTTGAAATACCGGAAATTTTCTCTCCAAACATTCCAATATTCACTTTTTCCAGTTGAATGTTCACTTTTCTATTTTCAATGTTCGCTTCTGATGTTTTATATTCTATTTTTGGCTCTCTCACAAGCATTTCCTTATAATCAACATGCATAAGACGATTCTGTAATAAATTTTTTTCATCCAACAACAGATTTCGCAAAAACAGTTCCAGATACTCTGTTGTTTCATGAATCTCATGTTTCAGATCATTATAATTTGCCCGAACCAATGCATTTCTGAAATACCATGCATTTTCCGCAAATATATCATTCGTTGCATCAAATCCAAGTGTTCGAAGATACTTGATAAAAAATACGGCTGTCGTTCTTGTATTTCCTTCTCCAAATATATGGATCTGCCATAAATTTGCAACAAATACTGCCAGATGGTGAATGATTTCATCCATGGATAATCCTTTGTAACTATAATGTTTCTCTTTCATAAAATCATATTCTAACGTTTTCCTTAGTTCAGAAGCACTTCCGTAAATAACAGTTGCTCCATTCAGCACCCATTCTTTTTTTGTAATATTATAATCACGGATTTTTCCTGCGTGGTCATATATTCCGGTAAATAATTTTCTGTGAATTGAGATATACTCATTTGGTGTAAAAGAAAATGCATGTTCCGAAAGTATTTTCGCAATGCGTATGGAAACTTTATCAGCCTCTTCTGTCCTGTCATGATTTTTCTGTGGTTTTTCTTCATAGTAAGAATCTAATAAATTTTTTACTTCATCCAGCGTAATTTTACCTTCAATATTCTGAATTGCTGCATCAACGAGATATTCGGACGGCTTCAATCCATCGACTGCCTGCAATCCAATCGCAGTCTGCCATGCATAACCTTTATACTTTTTATCTGGCTCCTGCTGTTTTAGATATTCTTTAAATGGATCTGTCTGCATGAACACACCTCCAAAAATGATAAAAAATTACGCTTCAAATGTTATTTCTCGTACATAACCTCTACTGCACCGCAGAATTCCTTTGCTTTTTCCATCCACATATCCAGTGACTTGAAATGCTATATTTTCTTCCAATTTTTTTATTCTTTTGTTCTCATTTTACTCCAACGTGCAATATTTTTTGATTGCTGTCTCATACAGATTGTTTCCCTCACTGTCAATGACAACGATCACCGGGAAATCTTTCACTTGAAGCTTACGGATTGCCTCAGCTCCAAGATCTTCATAACATACGATCTCAGATTTTGTGATACATTTGGATAAAAGCGCCCCTGCTCCGCCGACTGCTGCAAAGTAAACTGCATGGTTTCTGACAATCGCGTCAATGACTTCTTTCGAACGTTTTCCTTTTCCGATCATCGCCTTTTCTCCGAGATCTAAAAGAGTTGGCGCATATTTATCCATTCTGGTTGCAGTTGTCGGTCCTGCAGAACCTATTGGACGTCCCTCTCTTGCCGGGGATGGTCCCATGTAATAGATTGTGGAATCTTTGATGTCGATCGGGAGTTCTTCGCCACGCTCCAATGCCTCGATCATTCTTTTGTGTGCAGCATCTCTTGCCACATAAATGGTTCCTGTTATGTAAACGTAATCACCGGACTTTAAATTTTTTGTCACTTCCCCGGTGATCGGTGTTGTAATATGCTTGTCCATATTCTGCGCTCCCATTTCTAAATTTATATTTTCTTCATTTATGACTGTAAAATTCAAAAAACTACATTTGTAGTGATATGTTTTTTCTTACACTTCCCTCACCACATGCCGGTTCACATGACAGCAGATATTGACTGCCACCGGAAGTCCTGCAATATGTGTCGCGTAAGTATTCACATTCACTGCGAGAGCAGTGGTTGTTCCGCCAAGTCCACCCGGTCCGATTCCAAGCCGATTGATTTTTTCTAACATTTCTTCCTCTAACTCTTTCACGTATGGGATAGCAGAATGTTCGCCCACCGGTCTGGTCAACGCCTTTTTTGCTAAAATCGCACATTTTTCAAAAGTACCGCCAATACCAACTCCGACAACCATTGGCGGACAGGCATTCGGTCCTGCATCCTTCACTGCTGTAAGAATTGCATTTTTTACACCCTCAATTCCATCAGCTGGTTTTAGCATGAACACACGGCTCATATTTTCACTTCCGAATCCTTTTGGAGCCATTGTAATTATCACTTTATCTCCCGGAACAATGCTGTAATGAATCACCGCTGGGGTATTATCTTTCGTATTTTCGCGGATGATAGGATCACCAACGACTGATTTTCTTAAATAGCCTTCCGTATATCCCTGACGGACACCTTCGTTTACCGCATCTTCGACTGCCATTCCCTCAAAATGAACATCCTGTCCGACTTCCAGAAAAATAACTGCCATTCCGGTATCCTGACAGATTGGGATCATCTCTTCATCTGCAATTTTCAAGTTTTCCTGAAGCTGATTTAATATTTTTTTACCAAGTTCTGATTTTTCAGAAACGGTGGCATCTTTCAGGGCTTTATCCATATCTTTGGAAAGATAATGGTTTGCCTCGATACACATTTCTTTTATATTTTTTACGATATCCTCTGTATTGACTGTTCTGATCATGTTAATTTCTCCCGATAATTGTATTACATTTGTAATTTAATATATATTTTCCTATTCATCTTTCTTATGATCCGGTTTGCGGATGTTAAAGTATTTCTTGTATTTCTCCAGAGATTCATTCTGTTCACGGGAAGTCATATCTGGGAACGCCTTCATCAAACGCTTGAAACCAAAATTCTTCTCTGCAAATAATTCTTTGTATCTGCGCTCAAGTTCCTCTTTCTCATGCTGTTTTTCCAGACGAGCCGCCTCGCGTGTTTCTTTGTAAGCAGCAATCTTTTCTTTTACATTGATATTTTCTGCAGACTCAGAAAGTTTTTCTCTGGCACTTGCTGCAGTAGAAGCAATCTTCTCTTTTGCAGTGGATGGCAGATCCATAAGATTTTCTTTCGTATCAGAAATTTTTGTGAGAAGTTCCTCATGTGTTTCCTGGAACTCCTCCGATTTTTCTACTGCAGTTGTCACATTTTCGTAGATATTTTCACCGATTTCATCGGATAATTTATGTATTTTCGCAGCCATTTCATCCATAACTTTTAATCGCTTGTTAAACTTCAAAATTGTAGTAACAGTAACACCGCAGTCAACAGCGAAAGCCGACATGATAATACAGAGCAGCACAACACCCAGAATATGTGGAATCATGGTGATTCCTTTGTAAATGATTGGATGAATCACATCCATAATAAATGTACATGCGAGTCCCCAGTAGATGGAAAATTTCAAACATATATATCCGTGAAGATTAAACGGCTTATTGCTATAGTCCCACCATTTATTGTGAAATACTTTCTCCAGAATAAATCCTGTAATGTATTCCAAAATGGAAGTCAGTAAGAAAGAACCCGCAAATAATATCAGCAGGTTGTCCTTTAGCGGAGTCAAAGCAGCTACAACAATCACCACTCCACATCCGTAAATTGGACAATACGGTCCATTTAAAAATCCCCGGTTTACAAAAATTCCCCGGTCCAATGCTGCATAAGATACTTCTGTGCACCATCCGATAAATGCATAAATAATAAAAATCCATACTAACTCATAAAAATTTTGCGGCACTTTTCATTCCCCCTGTTGTTCTGCTTTCTAATTGGAGTTTTACTACAATTTTAAAACTCATGTATTCTATATTTACGCAAAAGTATAAACGAAAGTTTTTGCTATGACAATGAAATTTTTCCACGGAAGTTGGATTTTCGCAACACGTTATCCACATTTACACCATGGATTTCTTGATAACATATGTTGTTTTTCATTTTTGTGTTGACATCATTCATTTTTCAAATAATCAAAATTGAACATCCTTTTTTTCAAATCAGGCTTGTTATCATGAAAAATAATTTGTTTTTAGATAGACAAATCGGCTGCTACATAAAAATGTGGCAGCCTACTGTCCAGACCACAGTGAAGTCTTTGTATCACTGCGGTCAAAATATTTTTTTATTCCTCTTCCGAATCAGACTCAGCACGGCTTAATAATTCCTGCATTAATTCATCATCCGTTTCTGTCATCTGACCTGCCGCTTTTTTCGCAGCCTCTGCTGCAGCCGCAGCACTCTTGGCTTCCTCTTCCTCTGTGACAAGTTCAGATTCATCTGTATTTTCCATGAGGGATTTGTCCTCACGTACTTTTGCAATGCTTGCAACTGTGACATCATCCGCAAGATTCATCAGTTTTACACCGGAAGTAACTCTTCCGAGTAATGCCGTATCACTGACTTTGATACGGATAATGATTCCCTCCGTTGTGATCAGCATCATCTCATCATCCTGATTGACTGCTTTCACACCGACGATATTTCCGGTTTTCTCTGTGATCTTATAGCATTTCACACCTTTACCACCACGGTTCTGGGCTGTAAATTCAGATGCAAGTGTGCATTTTCCAAGACCTTTTTCAGATACGATCATCAGTGATTCGCCCTGGGATTCCATCTGCATTCCGACAACTTTATCGCCGTCCGTCAAATTCATACCGATCACACCCATAGAGGTTCTTCCGGTACTTCTGACATCTCTCTCATTGAAACGGATACACTGTCCGTATTTTGTCACAAGGAAAATATCCTGTTCGTTATCGGTCTTTTTCACTTCGATCAATTCATCATCTTCACGCAGTGTGATGGCTGCAAGTCCTGTTTTTCTGACATTCGCATAATCGGTGATCGGTGTTTTCTTCACAATACCGTTCTTAGTTGCCATAAACAGATAGTGTCCTTCGGTATATTCCTTGATTGGGATCACTGCGGTAATTTTCTCTCCCGGCTGAAGCTGCAACAGGTTAATGATCGCAGTACCTCTCGCGGTTCTGCCCGCTTCCGGAATTTCGTATGCTTTCATTCTGTATACACGACCGGTATTGGTAAAGAACATCATGTAATGATGGGAAGTTGTCATCAAAAGTTCCTCGATGTAATCTTCATCGATTGTCTCCATTCCCTTGATTCCCTTGCCGCCACGGTTCTGGGCACGGAAATTATCAAGGCTCATTCTCTTGATATAGCCAAGTTTTGTCATTGCGATCACAGTGTTGGTTACCGGAATGAGATCCTCCATGGAAATATCATACTCGTCAAATCCGATGGAAGTTCTTCGCTCATCACCGTATTTTTCTGCAATCAAGAGGATTTCCTCACGGATAACACCAAGGAGTTTTTTCTCATCTGCCAGAATTGCTTTTAACTCTGCAATACGATCCATCAACTCTGCATACTCAGCTTCGATCTTCTCGCGTTCAAGACCTGTCAGTGCGCGCAGACGCATATCGACGATCGCCTGTGCCTGGACATCTGTCAGGGAAAATCTCTCGATCAAACGATTTTTTGCTTCCGGTGCATTTGCACTGCTTCGGATAATATTGATCACTTCATCGATATTATCAAGCGCAATGAGTAATCCCTCCAGAATGTGGGCTCGTTCTTCTGCTTTATTTAAGTCATATTTTGTTCTTCTGGTCACAACATCTTTCTGGTGATCCAGATAATAGCCTAACATTTCCTGAAGATTTAATACTTTCGGCTGATTGTCCACAAGGGCTAACATGATAACACCAAACGTATCCTGCATCTGGGTATGTTTGTAAAGCAGATTCAAAACCACATTCGGATTTACATCACGGCGCAGCTCAATACATATACGCATACCCTGACGGTCAGACTCATCACGAAGATCCGTGATTCCGTCAATTTTTTTATCTCTTACAAGCTCTGCGATTTTCTCGATCAGTCTTGCTTTGTTGACCATGTATGGAAGTTCAGTCACAACAATACGGTTTTTACCGTTTTGCATTGGTTCGATATTGGTGATCGCACGAACTCTGATTTTTCCACGTCCGGTGCGATAAGCTTCGTTAATTCCGGTTGTTCCAAGAATCATCGCTCCGGTTGGAAAATCCGGACCTTTTACAATACTCAAAAGTTCTTCGATATCTGTCCCCCGGTCCTCTAGCACTTCGTTGTCGATAATTTTTACGACAGCATGAATCACCTCACGCAGATTGTGAGGCGGAATGTTTGTTGCCATACCGACAGCAATACCGGTTGTTCCGTTTACCAGAAGATTCGGATAGCGGGAAGGAAGCACCGTCGGCTCTTTCTCAGTCTCATCGAAGTTTGGTACAAAGTCAACGGTATCTTTATTGATGTCCGCGAGCATCTCCATGGAAATTTTACTAAGTCTTGCCTCTGTATATCGCATTGCAGCGGCACCGTCACCGTCGACGGAACCAAAGTTTCCGTGGCCGTCGACGAGCGGATAGCGAGTCGACCACTCCTGCGCCATATTAACCAAAGCTCCGTAGATGGAGCTGTCTCCGTGAGGATGGTATTTACCCATGGTATC
>OHLB01000871.1_pt1 | contig 12985 bp, 9 predicted proteins | sample 1569021 | NCBI WGS metagenome assembly OHLB01 (sample SAMEA3879592, study PRJEB24766) | human gut metagenome | biome: human-associated habitat; feature: feces | place: USA | collected 1985/1987 | reverse complement strand
ACACCGCCGACAACATAGACGCTCTCATGCTGCGGCGGTATGAAAACAAAAAGCTCCTCCGTGCCGGAAAGCACCCCAAGGGGAGCCCAAAGCGGACGAAGGAGCAGGATGAAGCATTTGTCACCACACTGACAGATATTTTAGCGAGCATCTGATTTTCTGAACAGAACACCGGCGAATTTTTTTCGCGTCACATTCTCTGTAAGTGAAACCCGTCAGAACAAAGCACCTCTCCACTGCATGAAATCATTGAGATACCGCCGCTTTATCCTCTGGCCACGATCTTCTGAGCGCCGCATAGGAAATAAGGAAGTTTGCAAGCCAACCTGCCGGGACTGCAAGCCAAACAAAAGCAATGCCAAAACGCGGTGCACAAATCAAAGCAACAGACAAGCGGATTGCAAGGTTTACCATATTTGCAATAAGAAACGGCCGCATAATTCCAAGTCCGCGAAGAACGCCATCCGTTGCCATCTTGATGCCCATGAAGATGAAAAAGTAACCAAGCCATCTCATATAATCACCGGACACCTGATAGGCCAACGCGGTTCCGTCCTTTCCCAAGAACAACGAGGAAATCTGTGTGTGCAGTGTTTCAATGACCACGAAAGCAAGAACTGCAAAGCATAGATCCAACACCAGTGCAGCATGATACCCTTTTTTGATACGCTCAATTTTCTTTGCGCCAAGATTCTGGGATACAAACGGCGAAACTGCATTGCCGATGGATACGAAGATCAGCGAAAAAACATTTTCTACCCGCATCGTTGCCGCATACCCGGCAAGTGCCTGTGTGCCGAAGGGATTTACCACTGCCTGCACGATCATCATACCGATAGACACTGTGGACTGCTGCAAAACCGATGGTACCGCAATGCGAAGTGTGGAATACAGCTCCTGCCGGTCGAACCTGCTAAAGGAGCTCTTGTATTGCCGCATCCGAGACAGAAAGATCAAAAACGAAAACACGGCAGAAATTCCTTGTGCGATCAAGGTCGCAAGGGCTGCACCAAACACCCCCAGACCAAGACCAGCCACCATCCAGAGATCCATAAAAATATTCAGGATAGATGAGAATATCAGCAGTCCCAACGGAATTTTGGATTCACCGATGGAAGTGAACATGGTGGAAAGAATGTTGTACATGAATAGAAATGGGAAACCCACAAAGTAGACACGCAGATACAATACTGCTTCTTCCAATATATCGGCAGGGGTCTGTAATCCGCTCATCATGAAATGGGAAAAGCAAAAGCCAAAGACACCAAGGACAACGCTTAAGATCAAAAAGCTGATCAGGGACGTTGACACAATGGTTTTCATTTTACCATAATTTTTTGCACCAAAATAGCGGCTTACAAGCACACCTGCGCCCACACCAGCACCAAGCGCCACACAAATAAAAACATTGGTCAGTGCAGCACAAGCACCAACAGCCGCAAGTGCCGAGGAGCCAACAAATTGACCAACTATTATGGAATCGGCCATATTGTATACTTGTTGAAAAAAGCTACCAAGGATCATCGGCATTGCAAAAACAGTCAGCGCTTTAAGGGGTGGATCTGTGATCAAATATTCATCTTTCGACATGATTATATTCCTTCCAAAAATCGTTTATTGCAAATTTTATCGCAAGTTAAGAAATTAGTGCAACATTCAAACGGCATCTTTGCGATATGCAATTCACCGCTGTTGCATTAAAAAGTTGAATTGCTATAGTATTGGAATCTATCCAATATAAGTATATTCCCCCCTGTCTCAAAATGCAATCTGCGACTTCTGGCGGAGATGGTGGATATTCTCCCGCGGGCTAAGCAACAGCCCGCAGGGCTGGTTGCTTGCGGTCTGCGGACCGCCGCCCTGTTCTCATCCGCACCATCTAGCCGCAAAAAAGGCACCAGCCTGAGCTGATGCCTTTTGTTGGCGGAGATGGTGGGATTCGAACCCACGTGCCCGATTAAGGACAAAACGATTTCGAGTCGTTCTCGTTACGACCGCTTCGATACATCTCCAAGTATATTTTCATGGCAAATTTACGATTTGTATATTGCAAATCGGCCTTGAAACTTGGAACAGTTGCTGTTAGAATATTGTTAGAAAACGCATCGTTCAGACAGGTTCTGAAGCCTGTCAGGACATCAAAATTGACGTTCCCTCGTGTGATATGGAGACATCCGGCGAAGCATCCACTTGGATTTCGAGTCGTTCTCGTTACGACCGCTTCGATACATCTCCATATATTAGCCTTTACAGTATAGCAAAAAAGCGGTTTTCCGTCAACACTTTTCTCCCGTTACGGCACGGCTGCAAGCCATACGCAGCCGTGCCGTTTTGCGTTTTTGGGGCAGAAAGCGCGGTTTCTTTGCAAAAAAGGCTGTTCTTTTGGGCGGGAGCCGAGTATAATAGGAACGATATTTTTCAAATTTGAAGTACAGAGGAGAGCATTCCAATGGCACAGGCAAAACAAGATATGGGCACCGGCAGCATCAAAAAGCTGATGTTGCAGCTCATGATCCCCGCCGTGGTGGCGCAGGTGGTGAACCTGCTGTATAACATCGTGGACCGCATTTACATCGGCCACATTGCGGGCATTGGCGCGGCAGCGCTGACGGGTGTGGGCCTGTTTGCCCCCATCCTGATGCTGCTCAACGCGTTTGCCATGCTCATCGGCGCGGGCGGTGCGCCCCGCACGGCCATCGCGCTGGGACAGGACAATAAAGACGAGGCCGAAAAAATCATCGGCAACAGCTTTACCATGCTGCTGCTCTTTTCGGTGGTGCTGACCATTGGCTTCTATGCCGGGGCACCGGTGCTGCTGCGGCTGTTCGGTGCCAGCGATGCCACCCTGCCGTACGCCCTGAGCTACAGCCGCATCTACATTGCAGGCTCGGTGTTCGTGCTGGTGGTGCTGGGCATGAACCCCTTTATCACCACGCAGGGCTTTGCCAAGACCAGTATGCTTACCACCGTGATCGGCGCGGTGATCAACATTATCCTCGACCCCATCCTGATTTTCGGGTTCGGGCTGGGCGTGCGGGGCGCGGCCATTGCCACGGTGCTCAGTCAGGCCGTGGGCGCGGCATGGATCATCCGCTTTCTCACCGGCAAAAAGACCATCCTGCGCCTGCGCAGAGACTACCTGCGCCCGGAAAAGCAGATCATTCTGCCGGTGCTGGCGCTGGGCATCTCCTCATTTGTGATGCTCTCCACCGAAAGCCTGCTTTCCATCAGCTTCAGCTCCAGTCTGGCGCGGTACGGCGGCGATGTGGCTGTGGGTGCCATGACCGTCATCACCAGCGCATCCCAGCTGTGCACGCTGCCCATTCAGGGCATCTGTCAGGGCGGACAGCCGGTGATGAGCTTCAACTTCGGCGCAGGCAAGAAGGCCCGCGTCAAGGAAGCCTTCCGTTTTCAGCTGACGCTGTGCGGGGCCTACACCTGCTTGTTCTGGCTGTTGATGATGCTGTTTCCCGGCGCGGTGGCGGGCATTTTCACCTCGGACACCGCACTGATCCAGTACACCACGTGGGCCATGCGCATTTACATGGCGGGCATTTTTGCCATGGGCTTCCAGATCGCCTGCCAGCAAAGCTTTATGGCGCTGGGGCAGGCTAAGGTCAGCCTGCTGCTGGCCTGCCTGCGCAAGATCATTCTGTTGATCCCCCTCATCTTCATTCTGCCGCACGTTCTGCCGGATGCAGTGTTCGGCGTGTTTCTGGCCGAGCCGGTCAGCGACATTCTGGCCGCCACCATCACCACCATCACCTTCTTTGCCCGGTTCGATAAGATCCTCGACCGCGGTGCGGCAAGAATCTGACAAAGAGCTTTTTCTGCACAGTTATCAACCCCATCAAAATCCTTTTAGCTTGTATCTGATATCAGCCCACCTATCATAAACCTTGCATCATTCTGTAACACTATGTAATCTTTTGTTTTTTCGCAATTATCCAGCTGACGAAACATGTTCCATGTGATATACTATTTTCAAGTAATTCGCATTTACATCAAAAGGGAGGCTCCGATATCATGGCCCTGCAAAACTATGCAATTGAACCCATGAAAACCTTTTTGGATGGTCAATATTCCATTCCAAATTATCAGCGGGAATATTCCTGGGAGGAAAATGAAATTCAGGATTTTCTGAATGATCTGGAGGATACCTGTGCCAATCCGAGCACCATTCACTTTTTCGGGCAGATCGTAGTTCACAATGATGAGGACTCCCAAACAAAATTCATTATTGATGGGCAGCAGCGCACAATTACATCCATGATTTTTGTGCACTCTCTTCAGCTTTTGTACGAAAATCTATATTTTACCACTCAATATCATCCTGCATCAAAAAAGGAAGTTCTATTGTCCAATTATGTAGGAGAATACTCTGATGAGGAAAAAAGCCTTCATCTCATCCTTAGTGAAGCGGATAATCCTTACTTTATTCAAACCATAACTGCTAGACAGCCGTCTGATTCCAAAGAAACGAAAAAGTCCTGGGAAAGAATCCGAAAAGCATTCAAGACTATTTATGAATATCTTGATTCGCACTGCCAGGACGCTTCCGATACTTCCAAGAAAATGGATTGCCTTAACCGATACTTCGAGGCCTTCTTCGAGCGGTTCAAAGTCATGTATATTGAGGCCACCAAGCTGGAAGAAGCTTTTATCATTTTTGAAACATTGAATGCTCGCGGAAAAGACCTTGAAACAGCAGATTTACTCAAAAATTTTGTTTTCAGCAAGTCAAAAGATGTGGATGACACTCAGAAAAAATGGAATTCCATTGTAGACAACCTGGATAAAATTGATACAACCAATTATATCCGACATTATTAGAACTCTTCTCATAAATTCATTCGCAAAAACGACTTATACCGGGAAATCGTAAAATTCATCAAGACCCCTGCTGATGTGTCAGCTTTTCTCGATAGTCTTGAAAATTGTTCTCAATTCTACCATGACATTGCATTTCCGGAGGAAAACGTTGATTTTACAGACGATAAATTGATCTCTTGTCTAAAGAATCTCAAAATCCTCAAGGCCAAAACTTTTTACCCGATTTTGCTTGCAATGAAACAGGCGAAAGAATCCTATTCTGAAAAAGACCTCTTGACCGTCGCCGAAACCATTGAAGTCTATGTTTTTCGTAATTTTACAATCTGCGGAAAGGTTGCCAACACCGGTGAACGATTCTTTTCTGAGATCGCTCTCCGGATTTACGGTGATCTAAATTCCGTTACCGCCATCTGTAAAGAAATCCGAAAATCAATTGTCCCAGACGATGAGTTCACTGCTGCTTTCAATACCTGGTCAGGTTCCAACCGTGAAATTATTCGCTATATCCTGAGAAAAATCAACAAACAATTATCTCCAACAGATGAATTGAATCTCAACAACAGCGATGTTCACATCGAACATGTAATGCCAATTGAAAACAGTAAATGGAAAATCCCGGAAGATACTCACAATGAGTATCTTTGGCGGTTGGGAAACCTCACGCTTTTAAGCGGAAAGCTGAATATCCAGATTTCCAATGAGGTTTTTCCAATTAAAGTGTCAGAATATGCCAAATCAAAAATTGACCTTAATAAATCGCTGTGCACCTGCAGCGATGGTACTCCGCGCACAAAATGGATCGTTCCCGATGATATTGATATCCGTCAAAAATATTTTTCGGATTATGCACTCATAATCTGGCACATCCATTAAACAACTTTTCTATTCAATCAATAAAACAACGCGGCCCCCATACATGAAAAGGGAGCCGCGTTGTTTTTTATTCCGGTTTTATTTCCCCGCCAGCAGAATGGCCAGCACGGCTTTCTGCACATGCAGGCGGTTCTCGGCTTCATCGAAGATCTCCGGTGCGTGCTGCTCGAACACCGCCGAGGAGATCTCCTCACCCCGGTGGGCGGGCAGGCAGTGCAGCACCATGACATCGGGCTTGGCGCTTTCCAGCAGCTTGCTTGTGAGCTGATAGCCCACGAAATCCCGCAGGCGCTGCTCACTTTCCGGCGTGCCAGGCTTGGCGGTGTTCCACACAGCCGTTGCCACCACGTCGGCATCCTGAACGCCCTCGGCAGGGTCTGCGGTCAGGTGGAAAGCACTGCCGTACTTGTGGGCGAACATCAGCACATCCGCCGCCGGGCGGTAGCTCTGCGGGCAGACGCAGGTGACCTGCATCCCAGCCAGCAGTCCGCCCACGATGAGGCTGTTTGCCATGCTGCTGCCGTCGCCGACAAAGCAGAGCTTCCGGCCCGCAAGGCTGCCCCGGCGCTCCCGAATTGTCATCAGGTCGGCCAGAACCTGGCAGGGATGGGCGTAATCCGTCAGGCCGTTGATCACCGGCACACCGGCCAGCTCGGCAAACTCTTCCAGATCGCTCTGGCGGTAGGTGCGCCACACCACGCAGTCGTAGTAGCGGCCCAGCACTCGGGCGGTGTCCTTGAGGGGCTCGCCGCGCCCGGCCTGCAGCTCGGCGGTGTTCATGTAGTTGCCCAGACCGCCCAGCTGGTACACACCCACCTCAAAGCTGGTGCGGGTGCGGGTGGACGCCTTGGAGAACATCAGGGCAACCGTCTTTCCTGCCAGCAGCGGGGCCGTGCCACCCAGCTTCTGCTGTGCCTTGAGTTGATCGGCCACATCCAGAATGTGGGTCAGCTCGGCAGGGGAGAGGTCGCTCATTTTCAGCAGATTTTTCATGCCTGCTCCTTCGGAGCCGTCGGCTCCATCTTGCCCAGCACATCGCTCAGGATCTCCAGCGCCATGTCCACATCGTGCTCGCTGAGGGTCAGCGGCGGCAGCAGGCGCAGGCGGGTCTTGGCTGTCAGCACCAGCAGGCCCGCTTCGCGGCAGGCGGCCAGCACATCTGCGGCCTTGAGGTCGTAGAACTCGATGCCCACCATCAGGCCGATGCCGGAAATGCTCTTGACATGGGGCAGCTTGGCGATGCCGGCACGCAGCTGCACGGCGCGGTCGTTGACATTGGCCAGGAAGCTGGTGTCCATGCGGTCCACCACCACGTTGGCACCGGCGCAGACCACCGGGTTGCCGCCGAAGGTGGAGCCATGGGTGCCGGGGCCCATGCCCTCGGCTACCTTTTCGTTCATCAGCACTGCGCCGATGGGCAGGCCGCCGCCCAGACCCTTGGCCAGCGTGACCACGTCCGGCTTGAGGTTGTAGTGCTCGCAGCACAGGAAGGTGCCGGTGCGGCCCACGCCGGTCTGCACCTCGTCCACGATGAGCACAAGGTCTTTTTCGTCGCAGAGCTTGCGCACGGCCTGCACGTAGTCCGGGTCCAGCGCCATCACACCGCCCTCGCCCTGAATGAGTTCCAGCATCACGGCGCAGGTGGTGCGGTCCACCAGCTCCTCCAGCGCTTCGATATCGCCTGCCGGAGCATACAGGAAGCCCTCGTTAAAGGGGCCGAAGTAGTTGTGGAACACCTCCTGACCGGTGGCGGTCAGGGTGGCGATGGTGCGGCCGTGGAAGCTGTTCACCAGCGTGATGACCGTGGTGCGGTCCTTGCGGTAGTGGTCCACGCTGTACTTGCGCGCGGCCTTAATGGCACCCTCGTTGGCCTCGGCACCGGAGTTGCCAAAGAACACCTTGCTCATGCCGGTGCGCTTGCACAGCTTTTTGGCCAGCTTGCCGCAGGGCGCGGTGTAGTAAAGGTTAGAGGTATGCTGCAGCTTGTGGGCCTGCTCCGAGACGGCCTCGGCCCAGTCCAGATCACAGTAGCCAAGGCTGTTCACGCCAATGCCGCTGGTAAAATCCAGATACTGCTGGCCCTCGGGGCCTGCGGCGCGCAGGCCGTGGCCTTTTTCCAGCACAATAGGGTTGCGGTTATAGGTGTGCAGGACGTATTCGTTGTCCCGCTTGATGACTTTTTCAGAATCCATAGGTGTACCCTCCTGTGAACAGAAACTGTGAACAGAAAACCCTCTCAGGCGCTTTCGCGCCAGAAAATGCTGGCAAAGGCTTGAGAGGGTCATTTTTCTTATTATACCGCCTGCACGGCACCTGCGCAATGCTTATTCGCGGTGGCTGCGGCGGTAAAAGCGGGTGCCGGAGCCGCGGTTGGAGAACAGCTCCAGCAGGATGGAGTGGGGCACGCGGCCATCGATGATGACCGCCTCGTGCACGCCCTGATAGATGGCATCGGCCATGCCGCCGATCTTGGGGATCATGCCGCCCGCAATGATGCCGGCGGACTTATAGCCCTCGATCTCGGACACCTCCACCTCGGGGATGAGGGTGCTCTCGTCGTCCTTATCCCGCAGCAGGCCCGCGATATCGGTCATGGATACCAACTTCTCCGCTTTCAGCGCAATCGCGATCTGCGCAGCGGCGGTGTCGGCGTTCACGTTGTAGGCCTGACCCAGATCGTCCATGCCCACCGTGGCGATCACGGGGATGAAGCCGCCATCCAGCAGGCTTGCGATCAGGGTGGCATCCACATGGACGATCTCGCCCACATGGCCCAGCTGGGGGTCCAGCTCGGTGCAACGCAGCATCTGGCCGTCCATGCCGCACAGGCCGACGCCGCGGCCGCGCAGCTTTGCCACCAGATCCTTGTTCACCTTACCGGCCAGCACCTGCTGCACGATCTCCATGGTGGCGTCATCCGTGACGCGCAGACCGTTGGCGAAATGGCTCTCCACGCCCACCTTCTTCAGCATCTCGTTGATGGCCGGGCCGCCGCCGTGCACCAGCACCACGCGCACACCCAGCAGGGTAAGGGTGACCAGATCGTTCATGACGGCATTTTTCAGTTCTTCGTTGATCATGGCATTGCCGCCGTACTTTACCACCATGGTCTTTCCGTGATACTTCTGGATGTAGGGTGTCGCCTCAGAGAAAAGGCGCGCCATTTCTTCGTTTTTCATATACTCTCCTTGCCGCCAGCACGCTTGCTCCGGCACTCGTTTTCCACCAAGACGAACTCCTTCCGTCATCGCTACGCGATGCCGCCCATTCCCCTTCTGGCACTTTCGTGCCACCTCCCCCGGCCGGGGGAGTCTTTCTCAAGGAGGGAGGCTTTCAGGCTCCCTCTTTGAGGGGGCTGTCACCGCAGGCGACTGGGGGAGTTCCATTAAGTTCTATAGTCGCCGTTGATCTTGACGTAATCGTAGGTCAGATCGCAGCCCCATGCCTTTGCGGATGCATCGCCGGTGCCCATGTCCACCTTGACCAGCACATCGTGCTCAGCCAGCACCTTGGCGGCTTCGTCCTCGCTGTAGGGGTGGTAGGCGGCGTTCTCGCAGACGTAGACCTCACCGGCCTTGCTGGAAAGCCAGACGCAGACCTTATCAATGGAGAAATCGCCGGGGGTGTAGCCGATGGCGCACAGGATGCGGCCCCAGTTGGCATCGCGGCCGAACACTGCGGCCTTGAACAGGTTGGAGCACACCACGCTACGGCTGACGGCACGGGCGGTCTTCAGGTCGGGGGCGTGGGTCACTTCGCAGGTGATGAGGTGGGTGGCACCCTCGCCGTCACCGGCGTGCTCGGCACACATGTGCTCGGCAATGGCGGTGAGCGCGGCAACAAAGGCTTCGTAGTCCGCGTTCTCCTCGCAGATCTCCGGGTTGCCTGCAAGGCCGGAAGCCATGATGATCAAGGTATCGTTGGTGGAGGTGTCCAGATCCACGCTCATCTGGTTGTAGGTGCCGGGCACCACGGTCTTGAGGGCCTTTTCCAGCAGGATGGGGGACACCGCCGCATCGGTGGTGTAGAAGGCCAGCATGGTTGCCATGTTGGGGGCGATCATGCCGCTGCCCTTGCCAATGGCACCCACCGTGCAGGTCTTGCCGCCCAGCTCGAACTGGATGGCGTATTCCTTTTTGTGGGTGTCGGTGGTCATGATGGCGGTGGCGGCATCGGTGCTGCCCTGCTCGTCCGCAGCCAGCTTTGCGGCGGCGGCAGGGATGCCCCGGGCAAAGGGGTCGATGACCATGGGCTGACCGATGACACCGGTGGAAGCGGGCAGAACGTCCTGCGGGTCGATGCCCAGCTCCTTGCCCACCAGCTCACAGCATTCTTCGGCCAGAGCCACGCCGTTGGCGGCGCAGGTGTTGGCGTTGCCGCTGTTCACGATGATCGCCTGTGCGTAGCCGTCCTTCAGGTGGGCGCGGTCCACCTTGATAGGTGCGCCGCAGACCTTGTTGGTGGTGTACACACCGGCGGCGGCGCAGCGCACGTCCGCCTTGATGAGTGCCAGATCGTATTTTTCTGCATGGTTTGCGCGGATGCCGCAGTGCACGCCAGCCGCTGCAAAGCCCTTGGGCGCGCAGATGCCGCCCGCAACTTCCTTGTACTGCATAATGATCTTCCTTTCCCACAAAGAAATACTCCCTCAGTCACGGCATTCGCCGTGCCAGCTCCCTCATGGAGGGAGCCTTTGCGTAATCGTCAGCTGCAAAAGCCTCCCTCTTCGAGGGAGGTGGATGCGAACACCGTGAGCAGACGAAGGGAGTTTTTATTCCAACCATTTGGTCTCTTCCAGACCCAGCATCAGGTTCATGCACTGGACAGCGGCACCGGAGGAGCCCTTGCCCAGATTGTCGAACACAGACACCAGCATCATCTGGTCGCCTGCAGCGTTCACGGTCATGTACAGCTCCATGCGGTCGGTACCGGCCATGGCATTGGAATACAGGCCGTTCTCCGGCAGGGCTTCGTTCAGAGCGTGCACCTTGACGGTGGCAGCATCCTTGTAATATGCCGCAATGCCCTCGGCCACCTGTTCGGCGGTGCTGCCCGCCAGCGTCAGATCCAGCGGCACCAGCACCTGCATGCCGCAGTAGTAATCGCACACCACGGGCACGAACATGGGGGTGTGGGCAAGGCCGCTGATCTTCTGCATTTCCGGCAGATGCTTATGGGCAAGGCCCAGACCGTAGCTCTTGGGTGCATCCAGCTTGCTGTGCGCCGGGCGATCAGCGCTCTCGTACTCGGCGATCATCTTTTTGCCGCCGCCGGAGTAGCCGGAGATGCCGGTACAGCTGAAGGGATAATCTGCCGGTGCAAGGCCCAGCTCCACCAGCGGGCGGGCAATGCTGATAAAGCCGCTGGCATAGCAGCCGGGCACTGCCACGCGGCAGGAATTTTTGATTTTTTCCTTCTGGCCCGCCAGCTCCGGGAAGCCGTAGTCCCATGCGGCATCGGTGCGGAAGGCGGTGGAGGTGTCCAGCACCTTCACGTCCGGGCGCAGCAGGGGCATGACCTCTTTGGAAGCGGCATCCGGCAGGCAAAGGAAGGCGAGGTCGGCAGAGTTGATGACCTTCGCGCGCTCGTTCACATCCTTGCGGCCCTCTGCGGAAATGGAAAGCAGCTCGATCTCCGGGCGTTGTGCCAGACGGTCGGCAATGCGCAGGCCGGTGGTGCCGGAAGAGCCATCAATAAAAACTTTCACGCTCATGCGTTCTTTTCCTCCCACGCATCCAGCTGTGCGTTTGCCAGTGCGATCTGGTTGTTCACGCTGGCTTCGCTGGGGCCGCCGTAGCTGGTGCGGCCCTCGCAGCACTTGACCAGATCAATGGCATCGTAGATATCGTTCTCAAACAGAGCGCTGTAGCCCTTGAACTCGTCGAGGGTCAGCTCTTCAAGGGTCTTGTCCTTTGCGATGCAGTCGGACACCATGCAGCCGGTCAGCTTGTAGGCATCGCGGAAGGGCATCCCCTTCTTGGTGAGGTAGTCGGCGCAGTCAGTGGCGTTGATAAAGCCCTTGGCGGCGGCGCGGCGCATGTTGGCCGGCAGGGTCTTCATGGTGTCCAGCATGGGAGTGACCGTCTTCAGGCACAGCTCCAGCGTATCCACTGCGTCGAAGATGGCTTCCTTATCTTCCTGCATGTCCTTGTTGTAGGCGAGGGGAATGCCCTTCATCATCACCAGAAGGGTGTTCAGGTCGCCGTAGACGCGGCCGGTTTTGCCGCGGATCAGCTCGGTAACATCCGGGTTCTTCTTCTGCGGCATGATGGAAGAGCCGGTGGTAAAGGCATCGTCCAGCTCAATGAACTTGAACTCCCAGCTGCACCAGAGGATGATCTCCTCGGAAAGCCGGGACAGGTGCATCATGCAGATGGAGATGGCATTGGCCAGCTCGATGCAGAAATCGCGGTCGGACACGCCGTCCAGACTGTTGGCACAGGGAGCCGCAAAGCCCAGCTTTTCGGCGGTGAACTGGCGGTCCAGCGGGTAGGTGGTGCCAGCCAGCGCGCCGCTGCCCAGCGGGCACTGTGCGTCCATGCGGGCGGTGGCATCCTCAAAGCGCTGCAGGTCGCGCAGCAGCATGGAGGCGTATGCCATCAGGGCATGGCCAAAGGTGATGGGCTGGGCACGCTGCAGATGGGTGTAGCCCGGCATGACGGCGGTGGTGTTCTCCGCTGCCTTTTTGCACAGCACCCGCACCAGCTCCACGATGTAGGCCTGCAGGGTGTGGCTGTAATCCCGCAGGGTCAGGCGGATATCCAGCGCCACCTGATCGTTGCGGCTGCGGCCGGTGTGCAGGCGCTTGCCTGCATCGCCGATGCGGGCGGTCAGGGTCTGCTCCACGAAGGTATGCACATCCTCGGCGTTGGGGTCGATCTCCAGCGCACCGCTTGCCAGATCGTCGGCAATGGAAGCCAGCCCGCTGAGGATATCCTCGCAGTCCTTTTCGGAGATGATGCCCTGCTTGGCCAGCATGGCGGCATGGACCCCGCTGCCGCGCATATCCTGCGCGATCATCCGCTGGTCAAAGCGGATGGAGGAGTTGAAATCATTGACGCGCGAATCGACCGCCTTGGAGAAGCGGCCCTTCCAGAGTTGTTCTGCCATCGTTATTATCCCTCTATCTCAAAATGTTAAAGCTCTGCGCAACCAAACCCCTCAGTCTCGCATACGCTCGACAGCCCCCCTAATAGTGGGGCCCTTGGCATAACGGGAAACTCGCATATCCTCACGCAACGCCAGGGCCGCCCCTACTAGGGGCGGTGGCAATGCGAAG
>OHLB01000827.1_pt1 | contig 13544 bp, 11 predicted proteins | sample 1569021 | NCBI WGS metagenome assembly OHLB01 (sample SAMEA3879592, study PRJEB24766) | human gut metagenome | biome: human-associated habitat; feature: feces | place: USA | collected 1985/1987 | reverse complement strand
ATGTGAAAGGCAGCGACAAAGCCTTTAACTTCTGCTACCGGGGCGAGGGCGAAAGATTGTTTGTTTTTGAAGCCCCGATCTTCGCATTTTTCATTTTGAACCTATCACCAAAATTAGCCAGCGAATGCCATTAGCAGAATTTTCGGTTCCAGCTAATAAAATCAGGCTTCCAGCTAATTGAGGCCAAAATCGCCGTTTTCTATGCTTTATGCAACTTCACAGCATAAGAAAACCTTTTGGACATACAAAAAAGCGCAGAAGGCTTCCTTTGAGAAACACCTTCTGCGCTTTTTTGTTTTTACATTGCGATCCAGCCCAGAGCATTTGCCACAGAGCTGATCAGGATAATGGCCGCAAAGATGGGGCACAGATACTGGATCATGAAGTTGAAGATCTTTTTACGGCGGAAGGGCTTGCCGCCCAGCGTCACCTCTTCTTCAATCTTCTGCACGCCGATCACGCGGGACACCAGCAGGCAGATAGCAATGGCTGCAATGGGCATCATAACAGAGTTGGTGAGGAAATCGAAGAAATCCAGAAACTGCATTCCGAACACCGTCACGCCCGCCAGCGGGCCATAGCCCAGTGCCGAAAGGCTGCCCAGCGCCACCATGATCAGGCCGATCAGTGCCGTTGCGCGCTCGCGGCTCCAGCCCAGCTCGTCCTCAAAGGTGGAGACAGCGCTCTCGGTCAGGGCAATGGAGCTGGTCACGGCTGCAAACAGCACCAGCAAAAAGAACAGGATGCCCACCACATGGCCAAAGCCCATGCTCTCGAACACCTTGGGGATGGTAATGAACATCAGCGCCGGGCCGGCCTGCAGGGTGTCCGGGTCGCCGCCGGAGAAGGAGAACACCGCCGGAATGATCATCAGGCCCGCCATGATGGCAATGGCCGTGTCAAACACCTCCACGTTCTCGGTGGATTCCTCAATGGAGACCTCCTTCTTCATATAAGAGCCAAAGGTGACCAGAATGCCCATAGCGATGGACAGCGAATAGAACATCTGGCCCATGGCCGTGACCACCGTCATCCAGGAAAAATTTGCCACGTTCGGCACCAGAAAATACTTCACGCCTGCCAACGCACCCGGGCGCGTGACCGCGTAGCCCGCAATGACCACCGAAAGCACCACCAGCACCGGCATCATCACCTTGGAAACACGCTCCACGCCGTTGCGCACACCTGCAAAGATGATGGCCAGCGTAAAGGCCGTGAAGATCAGAAAGCACACCTCTGCCGACAGTCCGCTGGAAATGAAATTGGAAAAATAACCGTCCTGCGAAAGCTCACTGCCATGGCCGCTGATATACTCCGACAGATAGCGGATGACCCAGCCGCCGATGACCGAATAGTACGGCACGATCAGAATGGGAATGACCGCATTGATCCAGCCGCCGAACCGCAGGCCGCCCTTTTTGCCAAAGGCGCCAAAAGCACCCACCGGGCTTTTGTGGGTCATGCGGCCCAGTGCCGTTTCGGCCACGATCATCGTGTAGCCAAAGGTGACGGCCAGCACGATGTACACCAGCAGAAAAATGCCGCCGCCGTATTTCGCGGCGAGGTACGGAAACCGCCAGATGTTGCCCAGACCCACCGAAGCGCCTGCGGCCGACAGCACAAAGCCGATCTTGCCGGAAAAGGCGCTGCGCTTTTGTTTTTGCGTATCCATGATTTAATTCCTCTTTTCCTATATTCCTATACACAAGTGGCCTTAGTGTACCATATCTGTCCGTCAAATACAACTGTCCCGCCTGTTTGCGTGCAAAAAACAAACAGCGCCCCGCAAGGGAGCGCTGCCTGTCTTTTATAAGAGGTATACGCGTTGAGCTCAGAAGATGCTGTAGCCCAGCAGCTGCGGCAGGGCGGTAGTAAGCGGGCCCCACAGGCTGATGGAGATTAGAACGATCACGTTGCAGATCACGTAGGGCGCTGCGCCCTTGAAGATCTCGATGATGGGCATACGGTTGATCTTGTTGCAGGCGTTCAGGCACATGCCGACCGGCGGAGTGACCAGACCGATGGCCAGACCGGTGATCATCATGGCACCGAACTGCAGCGGCGAGAAGCCGTACTGCACCATGACCGGCAGCAGGATGGGGGTGAGCAGCAGGATGGCCGGGCTGACGTCGATGAAGGTGCCGATCATCAGGATCAGCACATCAAAGATCAGTGCAATGGCCCATGCGGGCATGTTCAGGGACATGAAGAAGGCACCCACCGTCTGCGGCACCTTCTGCATGGTCAGCACCCATGTAAAGATGGTGGTAAAGCCGATGATGAGCATGATGGAGGAAGAAGAGATCAGGGTCTTTTTCAAAGCCTCCCAGACGCCCTTCCATGTCAGCTCCTTGTAGACGAAGAAGCCCACCAGCATGGAATACAGCACGGCCACACCGGCACTTTCGGATGCAGTGCACACGCCGAAGGAAACGCAGATGATGATGAACAGCGGCATGATGAGGGCAGGAATGCCGGAAAGCAGGCTCTTGGCGGCGCGCTTGCCGTCAAACTTGACCTTTTCCGGATGCCAGCCCTTCTTGGCGCTGATGATGTACACCAGCACCAGCTGGGTCAGACCGATCAGGATGCCGGGCACGGCACCTGCCACGAACAGCGCACCCACCGATGCACCGGAGATCATGGAGTAAACGATCATGGGGGTGGAGGGCGGGATGATCATGCCCATGGTGGAGGATGCCACCGTGATACCGGCAGAAGCTTCCGGCGGGTAGCCTTCCTTCTCCATGGCGGGGATCAGGATGGAACCCAGAGCCGAGGTATCAGCCACAGAGGAGCCGGAAATACCGCCAAAGATCATGGAAGCCACGATGTTCACTTCGCCCAGACCGCCGCGGATGGGCCGTAGCAGCTCCATGCAGAAGTTGATGATGCGCTGGGTGATGCCGCCGGTGTTCATCAGTTCGCCAGCCAGCATGAACAGCGGCATAGCGATCATCAGCTCACTGTAGGCACCGTTCCACACGCGCTGCGGCAGCATGGTAATAAAGGTAGGTGCATAGATCAGGATGTAAGTCACACAGGAAGCGCCGATGGCGAAGGCCAGCGGGATGCCCAGCGCGGCAAAGAAGATCAGCAGCACCAGAAGGATGAGCATTGCCATAGTTGTGTATTCTCCCCTTTCCGCTTATGCGTCGTCACGGCTCAGCGCCTGATTCTTGGGCGCAAAGTAGGAAATATCGGCCTTATACAGGGTGATGATCTTGATCACGACGCAGATGGCACAGATGATGCCGCACACCGGCATGATGCCGTACATATACATCATGGGGATCTCCATGCCCTGACTGATCTGCTTACCGGCAACGCCCACATACTTGAAGCCCTGATAGGTGAACACCAGCACCACAGCCAGCACGATGAGGTAGTTGATGATGGCAAGCCAGCGCTTGCGGGCAGGCTTTACGCCGTCGTAAAGGATGTCGATCATGACGTGCTCGTCCTTGATCACGTTGATGCCCATGCCCCAGAAGGTGGTAAATGCAAACAGGGTGGTATTGAACTCTGCCAGCTGCTTCCAGCTCAGGGAGAAGCAGTAGCGCGCAATAACGGTAAAGATCACAAGAGCTGCCAGCAGTGCCATGGCGATCACGCCGATGGTAAAGTATACGTCAAACAGCTTTTTCCCGAATTTTTTTAGCTTTTCGATGGTGCTCAGCCCCTTTCGGTTATTTTACAACTTTTTCCATTGGCCTGTTACAGCAGAGGGCAGCCCGCAGGCTGCCCTCTCGCCTTTACCGTAACGTGGCCGTTCTAGCCTTTGGTCGTTTCTGCTTATGCCTTTGCGACGATATCCTGCATCTCCTTGATCTCGTCGGCGGTGCAGATGCCCTCGGTGACACACTGGTCGTACACGGACTGCACAGCAGTCTGGAAGGCCTTCAACTCATCGGCAGAGGGCTCATAGACTTCGCAGCCGGAATCCACGATGGTCTGCTTTGCGGCGCTGGAGTTCTTGTCGATCAGCTCGTCGTTGTACTCGCCCATCTTGGTGGCGCACTCGGTAATGATATCGCGGTACTCCTCGGGCAGGCCGTTCCACCATGCTGCGTTCACATAGAAGGGGTCCGGATGGAACTGGTAGTTGACCTCGGTGAAGTACTTCTGCACTTCATAGAACTTCATGCCCTCCACGTTGACCCAAGGGTTCTCCTGACCGTCTGCAACACCGGTCTTCAGGCCCATGTACAGGTCGGAGTACGGGATGGTAGTGGTGGTAGCACCCATTGCCTGGAAGGTCATGTCAATGGTCTTCATGCCGTTGGTGCGCATCTTCAGGCCCTTCAGGTCTGCGGGAGCCTTGATGGGGTGCTTGGAGTTGGAGAACTGGCGGTAGCCGCCTGCATCGCACAGGTTAATGATGACAGTGCCCGTCTCGCCTTCGGCCTCAGCGCACACCTTCTGTGCCAGATCGCTCTGCAGCAGAGCCGTGACCTGTGCACGGGTGTTGGTCAGGAAGGGTGAACATCAGCAGGCGGGGGCTGAAGTCGAACTGACCGCCTCGCATGCCCTGCACGGTGCCGGCCACGACCTGCTCCAGCATCTCCTTCTCGGTGCCCAACTGGCCGTTGCCGTAAACCTCGATCTTCACATGGCCGTTGGTGGCCTCTGCCACATCGGCGGCAAACTGCTCCATGGAAACAAAGCGGGGGTTGCCTTCGGGCTGTGCATGACCAACGGTCATGGTGAAGTCGCCCAGAGATGCAAACTTGTCCTCACCGGCTGCTGCGGCACTTGCTGCAGTGCTGGTGGATGCTGCGCCGGAAGCAGCCGGAGTGGATGCACCGGAACCGCCGCAGGCTGCCAGAGCACCTGCAGCTGCCATTGCACCAGACACCTTCAGGAAATTGCGACGAGAGATCTTTTTCATAATCTTCTTTCTCCTTGTTTCAGGGGTGCCTTTTTGCCTTATACGCTAGCAAAGTTTTTAGCGGTCCCTGTATACAGCATTTTCATTGCACGCTAATCGTAACAGAAAATTCACATCCGCACAAGAGCCAAACTTCGCCAACTTCGTAAAGTTTCTTTATGCATAACTAACAATCTTATCCGTTTCTCGTGGAAACTGTTACAATCCGGCGACACTATTTGGTTCATTTTCATCTGATATATCAATTTTTGTCAGATATGATAAATTTCGGAGCTTTTCCTATACTTGTATACAGGCTATTGTATACTTCATTCTCATACGTTGACAATCTCTTTTTAGCAGGCTAAAATAGAAATGTCTTATCATCAACTATGTAAATGGAGTGTGAGCACATGGCTGAACAGCTGCATCCGGAGGACATCTACCAGACGCTGGAATATGAGATCGTTACGCTGAAGATCAAGCCCGGAGAGACCATCAGCGAAAATCAGCTGTGCAAACGGTTCGGCATTTCGCGCACACCGGTGCGCGCTGCCCTGCAGCGGCTGGAACAGAACGGCTTTGTGCAGATCATTCCCTGCAAGGGCACCATCGTCACCCCCATCAATCTGGATATCGTGGATCAGATCGTATACCAGCGCACAGCCGTTGAAAGCACGGTGCTGCGCGATTTCATTCAGGTCTGTTCGCCCAAAGAGTACATCGAAATCAAGCACAAATATGACCTACTGGAAGAGATGGCCCAGACCATGACCGACCCGGACAACGTGGATATCAATGCCTTCCTGACGCTGGATCTGGAAATGCACGCCATCTGGTTTTGCAGCATGAACAAGTGGTACATCTGGCAGAACCTGACAAAGCCGCAGCCGGATTATTCCCGCTTTACCCGTCTGGATGTGGTGCGGGCCAACAATGTGCCGGATGTGCTGAGCGAGCACCGGGAAATTTTGCGGGTGATCCGGGAAAAAGACCTGGATGCCATTGAACCGCTGATCCGGCGGCACCTGTACGGCGGCCTGCGCCGCATGGGCACCCAGCTGTACGCAGAAAAGTACAAATCCTATTTTACCGGTATCTGAACCAATAAAAACAGGCGCATCCGCCAGCCTTTCGGCCTTTGGATGCGCCTGTTTTGTTTTTTGTATAATTTACTGCTTGTGGTACTTGCGGTCCTCTTCCTCGTAAACAGGGTCACAGGTCAGGTACATTCCCAGCCGGTTCAGGGTGCTGGTATCCACACCCGAAAGCAGCACGGTGGAGTGCACATCGCAGCCCTTGAGGTTGGGCAGCTGATGCATGGCCGCTGCAGCCTGCTCGTTGGAAGCAGCCGAGCTGGAAAGCGCGATCAGGATCTCGTCGGTGTGCAGGCGAGGGTTCTTGCTGCCCAGATAGTTGGTCTTGAGGGTCTGGATGGGCTCAATGGAAGCCGCACTCACAAGGTCGGTCTCCTGCGGGATACCGGCCAGCACCTTGAGAGCATTCATCAGAGCAGATGCTGCTGCACCCAGCAGCGGACCGGTCTTGCCGGTAACAACGGTGCCGTCCGGCAGCTCAATGGCGGCAGCAGGGGCCCCGCCGGTGCTCTCGCTGCGGGCATGAGCCTGCTTTTCCACTTCGCGCTGGCCCACGGTCAGGTCGGCCTGATTCATCAGCAGTTCCAGCTTGTAGCGCTCGGTCTCCTTGACCGTGCCGGTGATCTTCTGCTCACACAGGCACTTGAAGTAGCGGCGCAGGATCTCCTTGCGGGAGGCTTCGCGGCAGACCGCATCGTCCACGATGCAGTTGCCTGCCATGTTCACGCCCATGTCCGTGGGGGACTTATACGGGCTTTTGCCGGCGATCAGCTCAAACATGGCGTTCACCACCGGGAAGATCTCAATATCGCGGTTGTAGTTGACGGTGGTCACGCCGTAGGCTTCCAGATGGAACGGGTCGATCATGTTCACATCGTTCAGGTCGGCTGTAGCAGCCTCGTAGGCCAGATTCACCGGGTGCTTGAGGGGAATGTTCCAGATGGGGAAGGTCTCGAACTTGGCGTAACCGGCCTTCACGCCGCGCTTGTACTCATGGTACAGCTGGGAAAGGCAGGTGGCCATTTTGCCGCTTCCGGGGCCGGGGGCCGTGATGACCACCAGCGGACGCTGGGTCTCGATGTAATCGTTCTTGCCGTAGCCCTCGTCGCTGACGATGCGGGCCACATCGTTGGGGTAGCCGGGAATTTTGTAGTGGCGGAAGGTGCGGATGCCCAGACTGTTCAGCCGCTTTTCAAAGGACTCCACCTCCGGTGCAGCGGCGTACTTGGTCACGCACACGCTGCCCACATACAGGCCTACTTCCTGGAAGGCATCGATCAGGCGCAGCACATCCAGATCGTAGGTGATGCCGTAGTCGCCGCGGATCTTGTTGCTGATGATGTCCTCGGCGCTGATAACGATGACCACCTCGGCCTGATCCTTCAGCTGCAGCAGCATCTGCAGCTTGGAATCGGGCTGGAAGCCCGGCAGTACGCGGGACGCGTGGTAATCATCGAACAGCTTGCCGCCGAATTCCAGATAGAGCTTGTTGTCAAATTTCTTGATGCGCTCGCGGATATGTTCTGACTGCATCGAGAGATATTTGTCGTTGTCAAATCCAATTTTCATCGTTCGTTTCCTTTTCCTCTTTGCTGTGCCCGGCACACCGCACCGGAACTTTTCCATAACAGAAACAGTATACCACACTCAAAAACCGGGTGCAATCCAAAAGGGCGGCTGCAAAGCTTTTTCCAGCAAATGCGGTGTTTCGCGCCGTTCTTTGCTGCATTTTTTGTGAAAATGGTTCTTGCCGCGTTTTTGACAGCGGGTGTATCATGTTATATCTGATTGGATTGGAAGTCGTGGGCGGTTACTTTTTCTTTTTATCCTTCTGATCCTTCGCGCGATCCTGCGTAATACAGCAAGCCCCCGGGTCTCCCCGGGGGCTTGCTGCAGCTTTATGAAGTATCTCGAATATGGAAGGAATGGCGTTTATTCTGCGTCGGTACGGTTTTTCTTGAGCAGGCTCAGGATCACAGCACCCAGAACGCTGCCCACAGCCAGCGCCACACAGTACAGAGCGGTATGGTCCACGACTGGGAACACGAAGATGCCGCCGTGCGGTGCACGCAGAGCGCAGCCGAAGGTCATGGAGAGCGCACCGGCCACCGCTGCACCGGCCACGCAGCTGGGCAGGACGCGCAGCGGATCTGCTGCTGCATAAGGGATCGCACCCTCGGTGACGAAGCACAGGCCCATGACGTAGTTCACGATGCCGTTGCGGCGCTCGTCGGCAGTCCACTTCTTGGGGCAGAAGGTGGTGGACAGGGCGATGGCGATGGGAGGAACCATGCCGCCCACCATGACAGCGGCCATCACCTCATAGTTGCCGGAGGCAAGGGCTGCCGTGCCAAAGACGTAAGCTGCTTTGTTGAACGGGCCGCCCATATCAATGCTCATCATACCGGCCACGATGGCACCCAGCAGCACCTTGGAGGTGCCGCCCATGGCGTTCAGGCAATCGGTCATGGCAGTGTTGATCATGCCCATGACCGGGTTGATGCCGCACATCACCGCGCCGAGGATGAGCATACCGCCCAGCGGGTAGATGAGCATGGGACGGATGCCGTTCAGGCTGGCAGGCAGCTTTTCGGTGATCTTTTTCAGTAGCTCGACGATGTAGCCTGCAGCAAAACCGGCCAGCAGTGCAGCAAGGAAGCCGCCGGAAACACCGGTGGTCTCACCCGCTGCAATGCCTGCAAAGTTGGTGCCGTTCATGGCCAGCACACCGCCCACAAAACCGACCGCCAGACCCGGACGGTCCGCGATGGACATGGCAATGAAGGCAGACAGGATTGGCAGCATGTAACCGAAGGCTGCGCTGCCCACCGTCTTAAAGAAGGCAGCGACCGGGGTGTTCATGCCAAAGTTGGAGGGATCGATGGTGTAATCGTCCAGCAGGAACGCCAGTGCGATCATGATGCCGCCGCCCACCACGAAGGGCAGCATGTGGGAGACACCGTTCATCAGGTTCTTGTACAGAGCGCGGCCAAAGCTGTCCTTGCCGGAAGCATCCTCGGCGGCCTGTGCGCCGCCCTCGGCGTGGTAAACAGGCACCTCGCCGTGCACAATCTTCTTGATGAGCTCCTCCGGCTTGTGGATGCCATCGTCCACCCGGGTGAACAGCACCGGCTTGCCGTCGAAGCGGGCGGTCTCCACCTTCTTTTCTGCTGCCACGATGATGCCGTCGCAGTTTGCGATCTCTTCTCTGGTGAGGATGTTCTTTGCTCCATCCGAGCCATTGGTCTCCACCTTGGTGGGCAGACCCAGCTTGTCACCGGCCTTGGTCAGGGCTTCCGCTGCCATATAGGTGTGGGCGATGCCGTTGACGCAGGCGGTCACGGCCAGAATGCGGTAGCCGCTCTGGGGGATCTCCTGCTGGGTGAAGCTCTCCGCGCCGAACTGAGCCTCCTCCTGTGCATCGATGCAGTCAAGGAACTCTGCAGGGGTCTTTGCGGCCTTCAGCTTTTCTACAAAGTCCTCGTTCATCAGCATCTGCATCATACGGGCCAGCATGTCCACATGCAGGCTGCCGTTTTCCGGGGCCGCAATGGCAAACAGCAGGTCGGTGGTACCGTCGTCCTCGGCATTGTACTGCACAGGGCTGCTCAGCCGCAGCGCCGCCAGACTGGGCCGGGTGACTACATTGGTCTTGGCGTGGGGCACCGTGATGCCGTTGTCCACATAGGTGGAGCCCTCCGCCTCACGGGCATAAAGGGCCTTTTTGTAGGCATCCTTGTCCGTGATGTTGCCATGGGTGGCCTGCAGCTCCACCAGACGGCTGATGATCTGCTCCTGATCGGTCAGAGCCTCATCCAGTGCGATGGACTGCGCGGTGAATAATTCCGTAATACGCATGATTTTTCTCCCTTCCTATATAACTGCAACCCTCTCCGTCACAGAGGGTCAGATTTCCTTCATCAGTTCGTCGATTTTTTCTTTGGTGGCAAGACCCAGACTGAATGCGGTGGCACTGCCGCAGGCGGTGCCCAGACGCAGTGCAAAGGAATAGCTCCGGGTCTGCATCCAGCCAGCCACAAAGCCGGCCACCATGCTGTCGCCTGCGCCCACGCTGTTTACGACCTTGCCCTTGGGGCAGCCGATGCGGTGCACCTCGCCGTGCTCATCCACCAGCAGGGCGCCGTTTCCGGCCATGCTCACCAGCACGTTGCGGGCACCCTTTTCCTGCAAAGTGCGGGCCGCTGCCGCGATCTCTTCATCCGTGTGCAGCTCCCTGCCCACGATTTCGCCCAGCTCGTGGTTATTGGGCTTGATGAGGAAGGGGTGGTACTGCAGCACGTTCACCAGCAGGTCGCGGGTGGCATCCACCACAGCACGCACGCCCCTGCCCTGCAGCCGGGCCAGCAGCCGCTCGTAGGTATCCTGCGAAAGGCTTGCCGGGATGCTGCCCGCCAGAATGAGGATATCATCCTCGTTCAAGCTGTCCAACTTCTTTTCCAGCTCCTGCATGGCGCTCTCCGGAATGTCGGGGCCCGCGCCGTTCAGCTCGGTCTCCTGCCCTGCCTTGATCTTGACATTGATGCGGGTCATGCCCTGTTCCAGATGCACAAAATCGGTCTTTAAGCCCTGTGCAGCAAGGCCGCGTTCCAGCCATGCGCCGGTCTCACCGGCCACAAAGCCCAGCGCCACGCTCTCGCAGCCCAGCTGTGCCAGCACACCGGACACATTGATGCCCTTGCCGCCCAGCACGCAGTCCTCGCCTTTGGCGCGGTTCACCTCGCCTACTTCCAGCGGTGCATCCAAACGCACCACATAGTCAATGGCCGGGTTGAATGTTACGGTATAAATCATACTTCCGTCTCCTTTACCAGCGTGAATTGTTTGTATTTGGGGTTGGGGCAGCGGTTGGTGAGAATGGCACCGCCCTGCAGGTCGGCAATGACTGCCGGGTAGATGCGGGAAAACTTGGCATCATCCACAAGGAACCAGGTTTCCCGTGCACGGTGCACTGCCGCTGCTTTCACGGCAGCTTCCTCGGGGTCCGGCGTGGTAAAACCGGCATCCAGCGCCACACCGTTGGCACCCATGAACGCCTTGGTAAAATTGTAGCGCTGCAGGCTGGTGACTGTGGGTGCACCCACAATGGCTTCGGTCTCGGGCCGCAGCAGTCCTCCGGGCAGATACACCCGGCAGCCCTTTCGGGCCAGTGCCCGGGCATGGGCCACGCCGTTGGTCACATAGCTGGCTTTGAGGGCATCCTCCGCCAGTGCACGCACCAGCTCCAGCGTGGTGGAGCCTGCGTCGATGAACACAAAATCATCGGCGTTGATGAGCTCTGCCGCCGCCTGCGCGATGCTGCGCTTCTGCTCCACAGCCTGTGACTCCTTGGCCTCCATGGTGGGTTCATCCGCCAGAAAACGGCTGTCCGGCAGGGTGGCACCGCCGTGCACCTTGTTCAGCTTGCCCAGCCGGTCCAGTTCGGTCAGGTCGCGCCGGATGGTGGATTCGCTGGTGTTCAGCGCCTCGCACAGTTCCTGCACTGTCACGGTGCGCTTGCGGTTCAGCTGTTCCATGATCAGGCTGAAGCGTTCTTCTGCCAGCATCGGCATCCTCTCCTTTGGTTTGATCTTATCTTTGACGGTTTATGACCGTTTGTGCATTGTTTTGGTTGATTGCATCTTTATTATAGCAAATACAGCGCCAGAATCAATCATTTCCAGTCAATTTCATTCATTTTTGTTCACAAAAATTTGTCTTGAAATTTGTGTAGGGAGTACAAAAGCTGGGATACAAGCATTTTGTGCAAACAAAAAAGCCGCCGTGCGTACCAATCGCACAGCGGCCGGAGAGATGGCTTATTGAGGAATCACTCGGCAGTCCAGTAGAAATCGTCGCCGGGCATTGCGCCGCCCACTGCCTTGGGGTCGGCATCAAACAGCACCTGCAGATAAGCGGATGCGTTGGTCTTGAGCTCGTCGCCGGTCAGGCAGACGATGTTGCAGTTGGGCAGGGCCTTCTTGGCAATGGCAGCCTTGGCCACAACACCCTGCTCCTCGCACAGAGCGGCAGTGCCGTCCAGATCGGTGTTGGCAGCTTCCACGCTCTTGGCGTAGTCGGTAAGGAATGCGGCCACAACATCCGGGTGTTCCTCGGCATACTCCTTGCGCACCACGGTCACGCCGGTGATGAGCTGGGTATCCGCAACCTTGTTCCATTCCTCGGTCAGGTCGAGGGCCACACGCAGGGTGTCGTCCTGCAGGCCGGCTGCAGTCACATAGGGCTGGGGCAGAACTGCAATGGCATCCTCGGTATTGGCCATCTGGGCCGTGACCTCGGTAGCCTCGCTGTAGTATTCAATGGTCACGTCCTTGTCCGGGTCGATGCCGTTGGCGTTCAGAAGATAGCGCAGCACGTACTCCGGCGTGGTGCCCTTGCCGGTGGACAGGATGGTACGGCCTGCAAGGTCTGCCATGGACTGGATCGTGTCGCCGCCTTTTTCCACTACGTACAGCACGCCCAACGTGTTGACGGCCACAGCCTGAATGCCGCCCTCCGTCTTCTGATACAGGGTGGCGGCCAGATTTGCCGGGATGGCAGCCATGTCCAGCTCGCCCTTCATCAGCAGCGGCACGATCTCATCGGCAGCGCCGTAAAGCTGCAGGTCGTAATCCATGGAAGCGGTGCCATCCTCTTCCATGCTCAGCAGGTTGACAAGGCCCATGGTGGTGGGGCCTTTCAGGCCGGCAATGCGCAGAGCATCGGTGGTGGACAGTTCCTTTGCTTCCTCACTGGAAGCGGCTTCCGAAGCAGCCTCGGGGACAGCTTCGCTGGAAGCTGCACTGGATGCAACAGAGCTGGATGCCGCACCGCCGCAGGCGGCAAGGCTCAGCACAAGGGCCAGAGCCAGCAGCATGGATGTCAGTTTTTTCATGCAGGGTTCCCTCTTTCCTCACAAGACCACGCCATTTTGTGCCTGAAAATTTTGCACAGAACCATGGGTCGGTCTTTTCATATTTTTTACAAGGCAAATTTGCAAAATCATTTGCTTTGCGGGTCTAAGTTTACTATAATAGAGTCAAAAATACCGTTGCGTGTGCAACGGAATTGCAGGAGGGCTGTGGGAAGCCGGATCTTTCCCACGGAATTGTGATGAAAAACTTTCTTCCGCTGTTATGCTCCACCTCTTTATTCAATGGTCTGACCCCTGAAGAGCTGCAGACCCTGCTGGCTCAGCTGGGTGCCATTATGCGCAGCTATGGCAAAGGCGAAGCGCTTGTTCTGGCGGGCGAACCCAACCGCATGGTGGGCATCGTACTGTCCGGTGAGCTGGAAGCCTACCGTCCCGGGCCGCAGGGTGCGCGCATTCCAATCACCCACATGGAACCGGGCGGCGTGTTCGGCGATGTGCTGAGCGGTTCCAGTCTGGCAAGCCCGGTCACGGTGATGGCTTCGGTGCCCTGCGAGGTGCTGCTGATTTCCTACGAGCGACTGCTGCTTTCGGATGGCAGTCCGGCGCACCAGCAGACATTGCGCAATCTGGTGCGCACCATCAGCGACAAATACTTCCTGCTCTCCCGCCGGGTGGACCTGCTGGTGCTGAAGAGCCTGCGCGCCAA
>OHLB01000814.1_pt1 | contig 13771 bp, 15 predicted proteins | sample 1569021 | NCBI WGS metagenome assembly OHLB01 (sample SAMEA3879592, study PRJEB24766) | human gut metagenome | biome: human-associated habitat; feature: feces | place: USA | collected 1985/1987 | reverse complement strand
TGAAATGGAAAAGGGTATGGATATCCGTGACGCCGTGCAAAAAGTGCTTGAGGATTTGGACTTTGACAGCCATAACACTGAACTTGTCGCCGCCGCTGTGGTAGCCAGTGCCATAGCTGGTTTTGGATTGCGGCCGAAACAGGTAACAGCGGAAGTCAAAGCCGAGATAAAAAAGGTGCTTATGAAAAAGCCGTGGTCAGCTGATGGCATGAAACTGTCGGAACGCCTGCACGGCGTTGATAAAGTCTTGCGGCAGAATATTATCAGCACGGTAACGGCCAGCGTTAATAACAGCGATAGCGTTATTGATATGGCGCGCAAGCTGTACGATGGCTATAACAGCGGCAAAGCAGTAATTAAACCTGCTGATTTGCCGGAATATCTTAAAAAGCTGGTGCGGCAGGCGCGTTTAGCTGTGCAGGGCGATGCGTCAGAACTAAGTAAACTGGGCGTGTTGCAGGCGGCGCAGAAGTTAAAAAATCCGGATAGGCTGACAACCAAGGCTCTGAAAAGGGCATATAAAGACCTTGTTGAAGCCTGCGCAAAGCTGGAAACCGAAGCCGTTGATAAAGCGTTGTGGACGGCGGTGCAGGAAAAAAGCCGGTATTACGCTGAACGTATAGCCAGGACTGAGTCCGCCCGCGCTTGGTATGAAGGTTATATGGCTGACAGCGATAGTGATGACTATGTTGCCGGCTTTAAATACACACTGTCATCGGCACATAAAAGAAATCCTTATGATATTTGCGATGTTTACGCTAACGCCGACTTTGGCTTTGGTAAAGGTATATGGCCAAAGGGCAGACAACCGGAAATACCGGTACACCCGCACTGCATGTGCTATTACGGCAAGGTTTTTAAATGGCAGTTAAAGGGTGAATGGAAGCCGGAAAAAGCGCGTGAATATATTAACAGCCGCAGCGCCGTGCAAAAGCAACTGCTGTTTGGAAAAGAAGGCGCAGCGCGTTATCTTGCCGGTGAGGACTGGCAAAAGCTGGTACACAAATCTAAACCTGCTGTTATAAGGCTTGGAGCAAATGATTTTGCAGGGCGGGCTTTCAGTGGCAAAGTCAGCGAGCCTATATTTATAGGCAAAGTTGATTTAGATAAAATTGACGAAACACTGGAAAAATACGAAAAGGAAATGGTGAAACTTGACCATGAAACTGCTATAATTATTACCAAAGAAGGCAAAACATTTAGTGTTGTTGGTAATAAAAACAGTGTCAATTTCCGTGATATTGGCGCAGAAGAACTTGAAGGCTCAACTGTTACGCATAATCATCCGGCAAACGAAACCCGCTATTCCTTTAGTCATTTTGATATAACTGAAGTTTTAACTTATAAACTTCATAGGCTTAGAGGTGTGGACGAAAAGTATATTTACGAAATTATTACCAGTCAAGATACTTTATTTGGAGATACCGTAAATATTCAACATGAATTTACATCTACGTTTAGAATGGAATATTTAGATAAGCTGTTTAAATCTGGAATGATGTCAGATGATGAAATGGAATTCCACGAAATTAACCAACTTATGGCTAAAAAATATAAATATTCTTATCGGAGAGTTAGAAGATGACTAAAGAAGAATTAGTTGAAAAAAAGAAAAAGTTAATTAAGCAATATTTTGATGATTGCCAAGCTATTAGTGAAAAATACAAAGAATGGCGATTAAAAAATCCTCATGCTTTGGATGGGCCAGAAATTGGTGAAGAAAAAAGGATAGCCAAAATATTTTATTCAGAATTAAAAAAAATAAATACAGAATTAGAAAAAATTAAAGATTAACTTCGCCTATGTTTTTACATAGGCGTTTTTTTATGCCCGATTTTAGGAGGTGGGGATATTGATTGTTTGTGTCGCATATAAAGCGGCTTTTTTTATACCCAAAAATAAATTTGAAGGGAGTAAGTTATGAACATTGAAGAAATTTACGCATTTTTAAACAAAACTCAGGACGGCGGTCCGGTTGCAAAAGCGTTGGAAGCAGTTATTAAAGCTAAAGATGAAGATATCAAGGCTAAAGAAAAGAACATCCGTACGCTGAATACGAAAGTAAAAGATGCCGAGGGCAAAGTTAAGCCGCTGGAAGAAAAGATTGCAGTGTTCGCCGATGTGCTGGGCGTTGATGAAGATGCAGAGGATTTGCAGGCTGCTGTTGCTGACGCTTTAAAGGCAAAAGGTGGAACAGGAGATAACGCCGCCGCTGAACGCAAAATTAAGCGTCTTGAGAAACAGATTGCAGACCTTAACACTAAAAACGCCGAAGAACGTGAAAAACGTCACCGCAGCATGGTAGACACTGCCCTGCTGGAAGCACTTAACAAAAACAATGCTATTGACGCATCGACTATGCTGCCCATGTTCCGTGGCAACGTAAAAGTAAACGATGATGAAACGCTGACCTACGGAGATGACGGCGCAACGATTGAAGAAGGTATCAAAGACTGGTTAGATAAGAATCCGACCTTTGTAAAAAATGTTCAGAAGGGTGGCGCTGGCGGCGGCACTGGCGGTGCCGGTGGCAAAGACGGCGATATGTCAGATTTTGCCAAAGAGCTTGCTAAGGAAGCCAAAGGTGGCCAGCCTGATGATAAAGCGCTTGGCGCATATTTTGAGTAAGGAGGTAAAAACTATGTATTTTAAAGAAACTGAACTGACTACCCCGAAAACAATTCTTGCTATCCCTGACCACTATGTGGCAATTCCCATTATGGTAGGTGATACTGATGTAACCGCAGACGCTGACGGCAGAAAAATTGTGCCTGCTGGCACTATTTTGGGCGGTGGTGTAATTGCTGACCGTAGCCAAGCGGCAAAAAAATCTGTTGATGGACAAAGCGAACCGCTGGTTACCGCTGTTGCCGCAGAAGGTGTATTGATGAATGATGTGGATGTAACCGGTGGGCCGGAAATTGGCGCACTGATTATTCACGGCTTTATTGATGTAACAAAGCTGCCCGAAGCACCCACTGCAACTATGATTACAGCGCTGAAACAAATTACCTTTATCGGCACCAAAGATGATGACTAAGAGGAGGAGTAAATAATGCCTAAAACAATTTTTGATTATGTCAATGCCCCTGTTATTGCCGCCTATGTTAACGAATTGGGGAGCAACCAAATTCCTTACCTCGGTGAACTGTTGTTTCCGGCAAAGAAAAAAGTCGGCATTGACCTGAAGTGGATAGTGCGATTGCTCAGACCAAAACGCTGGACAGTGACCGCGGCGTATTTGCTTATCCTTGGGTAGAGCCGGAAGAACTTGAAGGCGAATATGTAGCGCCTGACGGGTATCTTGCCGGTGTTATCTCGGTGCTTAACCCGCATCAGTCGCCGTCTAACAAGCAGGTGAACGGCATTCTGTCCACGCGCGGTGATTATACTTACGCGCAGGTCAAAGTGCTTACCGAAGCGCGTATTTGCCCGATTACGCTTGTGCCGAACCGTGGTTTTAGGGTACGCAACGGCTTAACGCTTTCCAGTGACAGCGCATGGTCGCAAATCTGTATCCGCCGCCAGCAGGATAAAATGAATATGGAACTGTGGAACGCCATGCAGTGGGCAATCAGCGAGCCGCATGATACGCCGCTGTGGAATAACATTGCTGCACAGTGTGACGCTTATTTGCAGGTACAGAAGAACCTCGGATATATCCGTGGCTATAAAAAGACCTTGTGCAACAGCCAAACTAATCCGCCGGAAAACATTCAGGCGCGCATTTTAACGGCTATCGTTAGGTGGTTGCCGCTTTATCCGGCTGACTTTATTGTGCTGCGCATGAAGCGCGAACTTAGCGAAGATGACGCTGCATAAGAAGGGAGGTATAAATAATGAGTGACCCGTTGCAGGGCTATGATGTAACAATATCTATTATCGGCGAAAATGGGCCGGAGCTTGTCGGCCAATATCAGGAAGCTGAAATTACTGTAACAAACGAGTTGCAAGAATACCTTGAAACTGGCGAGCGTATTCCGCGTCAGCTTGACGGACAGATTGGCATCGAAGGTAAATTAACGCGCGGTATGCTGCATGTTGATGTTATTCAGCGCATTATGGGTAGCGGTACTATCCGCAGGGGTGAAGCTATCCCGCAAAGCCCTCGCTTTACCATCGAAACTACACTTAAAAACAGCAACAAAGGATATGACGGCAGAATCCGTGTTGAACAGGCTGTGTTTAACGAACTGGCGTTGTCTATTACGGCAGGCGCAGAAGTAGTAAAAAAGATTTATCCTTTAAAGCGGAGGGCATTTCGCAGGCGTAAATTATGGCGGCATTTTGCCGCCTATTTTTATTATTGGAGGTTTGAACTATGGCAGAACAGATTATTTATGGACCGTTAGAATTACCCAGCGGTAAAGTTATTAAATTTAGACGTCCGAAAGGTATGGATAAGGTTATTGTGACCAAAGAAACAAGAATGTCGGCAGATAATATCAGCAATTTGCTGCTTGTAGCACAGTATACGGCGGCAAAGTGCATTGTAGAAATTGACGGCGCAAAGCCTGATGTTGATTATAAGCGTACCCTTGAAAGAATGGACGGCCTTGATTTTGATTATTACTTCTCTGCATTTGATGAAATGTTTGGCATGACCGAAAACAGAAAAGATGAAGCACGCGAAAAAGCTCGTTTTTTATTAGAGAATGCGACCTCTACCGATTTATCCAAATAAGCAGGTATGGCCGCGCTGTTACTTATGAAGAATGGCTGAATTTGGACCAAGAGGACAGAGATGCGCTTTATTATGCGACTGAATGGCTTATGAAGTCTGAGAGCGATGCTATGAAAAAATAGGGAAGGGGGTTAATTATGAACGATACAGTAGAAATCATTATACGCACGGTAAATCAGGCGTTACCTGGTATTAAACAGGCTATAAAACAACTCAATCTTATCGAAAAAGCAAAAATAAAGCTGAAAGATATGCCGGTTAGTTTAAAGGCGACACGTAGTTTTAATACCATTCGTGACCGCTTGCGTGGCATTACTGATAGTGTTAAAGCAAAAATACCTATCAATATATCAAGTGAAAGAATTGATGCGGCAACAGACCGCTTTAAAAAGTTTACATCATCTATTGGCGGTGCAGTTACAAAAACAGTTGCTTTAGGCGCGGCGCTGGGTGTTGTAGGTGCGGCAACAGCGGCAATAGGATTCGCTGGAACTGCGGTTGGATTAGGTAGCCAATTACAGCAGCAGCAAATTAGTATGCGGCATTTTATTGGAGTAAGTAATGCTGGTATGGATAGTGCGGCGTTGGATAAGATGACCAGCGATTACATGGAGCAGTTACAGAAAAATGCTAATTATACACCGTTCAGTCAAGGCGAAGTTATGGAAGCCGGTACACGCGCACTTTCCGTTGCCGATGGTGATACAAAAAAAGCAATGGAATTTGTGAAATTGGCCGAAGATATGGCGGCACTTAACCCGGGCAAAACGGTTATGGACGCCATGGAAGCACTGGCCGATGCGAATGTCGGCGAAATGGAACGCCTTAAAGAGTTCGGGTTTAAAATGTCTGCTGATGATTTTAAAGCAGCTGGTGGCGACCTGTTTGCTATGACAGACAGTAAAGGCAGAAGTTTGCAAGGCTTCTATGCTGGCGGCGCTGAAAAACTGTCGACCAGCGGCGCGGGCTTATGGTCTACTATTACAGGCAATCTTGAAAGCGGTGTACAGCAGGGTGGCTTGAAAATGCTGGAAGCATTAATGCCGGCATTACAAATGGCTATACCGTTATCTGACCAGTTGGCAGATACTTTTGCGCAGATGGGTGCAAGTATCGGCGGCGTAATAACATGGCTGATTAATGGCTTTACACAGGCGGGCGGCATTATTGATTATTGCCGTGGTATAGTTGCACAGCTTACGCCGTTATTTAACCAGATATCCGCGTGGGCAACAGCAAACATGCCGATGATACAGGCGGGCTTTGCAAAAATCTGGGCAGCAATAGACCCTATTATTGCAACGGTTATTACGCTGATAGGTATCTTTTGGCAAATGTTTGAAGCGGCGTGGCCTATTCTGTCGAAGATAGGCGGGTTTATTGCTGATTTTATGATTATTGCCATTCAAAACCTTTGTGCTGTAATTCAGGGAATTGCGGGGGCGTTTCAGTGGGTATTTAATATAGTGCAGCCTATTTTACAAGGCATTTTAGACTTGATTACCCCGATTGTGCAAGGCCTTAGGGATATTATGAACAATGGCGGTGCATGGTTGGCCGAAAAGATAGGTGCAAAGCTTGATACCAGTACGCCTGAGCCTATGAGCAGCGGTAATACTGGCGGCGGACTTAGCGTTCAACAGAACAACGAGGTTATTGTGCGCAGTGCCGAGGAAGCGGCAACCTTTACCGCAGGTGCATTACCAGGTAAATACGCAGCCGCAAGGGGGTAAGCGTATGAGCGTTTTAAATATAGGCGGTATTACATTGATACCGCCTGAAAAAAAGATTGAGTTTGTAACCAGCCGCAAGGTTGCACGTTTTGAAGTGCCGGGGTATAAAACAGAGTACCAGGATATGGGGCAGGGCGAACAGAGTTGTAGCTTTAAAGGTGTTATCAATGAAATAGGTGCGCTGGATAAAGCTCGGGCGCTGGAAGAACTGCAAAACAAAGGCGCGGAAGCATTTTTTATTTTCGGCCCGATTAATACCAAAGTTATAATTGAAAGTTTTAATTATAACTGGCAGCGTGATGACCTTGTGGATTATGAAATGTCGCTGATAAGGGTTGGTGATATAACAACATCGCTTACCTATCAGCTGACAAACCTTGTTAAACAAAGCAATATCATAGCTGAAATGGCAAAAAGCGGAGCAAGCGGAGCTTTGCAGGCTGTAGCTACAGTGTCAAAACCATTTGTGCAAGGCGATTGCCTGCGGTCAATAGCTGTTAATATCAGCGGTAATGCTGATGATTGGCAGTATATAGCTATGATAAACGGGCTTAACAGTGCGATTGTGCCAGATGATGTAAAAACGCTTACATTACCGGCCAATGCGCACGCTATGGAAGATTTGAAATTAATTGCGGAAGAAGATTTGAAGAAGCTACCGCCGCTGGAGGTGTAATATGAAATATCCACGTGCATGGATTGAAGTAACGCCGCGTGATGGTGGGAATGCCGAAGTAATCAGTTGGCAGGACATTATAACGCTTGCCGTTACTGACACGCTATATAATGCCGCTGACAGCTTTGAGTTGACGCTGAAAAATGATAAAGCACTATCGGATTATCTGCGTAAGGAAATGGACGTGCAAATTTACCTCGGCTATGTTGCTAACCCGCAGGCGTGGAGCAAAAACGAACTGTCGCTGGTGTTTCGTGGTAAAGTTGACGGCGTGCGGCCTGCATACAGTGCTAGCGGCCAGTATGTTACGCTTGTTGGGCGTGATTATGCTGCCTTGCTTTTGGATAACGAATTTAATCTTGCTTTTGCGGAACGTACTGCATCGCAGGTAGCTGAACTGCTTGCCGAGAAGTATGGATTGACGCCGGTAGTAACGCCGACTACCACGATTGTGGAACGTGACCTGTACAAAGATAAGAAAGAATGGCAAATACTGCAAACTATGGCCGACTGTGAAGGCTTTGTGTGCTATGTAACGCCGCAAAAAGAATTATACTTCGGCGAGCGGCAAGCGCAGAAGGACGAAAACGGTGAGGAAGAAGTATCTGCTACTTTTTCCTGGAAAAAGGACACGGCAAGCAATATCAAATCTGTAACCTTTGATGATAGTATGTTGGAAATTACCAATAAAGTAATCGTGCGGCACTTTATGGGCAAAGGTAAGCAGGCAATATCGGCAACGGCGCAAAACGATGACCTTATTGCAAAATACGGCGAGAAAGCAAAAGTTGTTTATGACAGCAAAGCGAAAACGTATGATTTAGCACTGCGTACAGCACAAAACCTGCTGTCTAAACTTTGTACGGCAGTGGTTACTTTTGAAAGCATGGAAATAGCTGGTAATGCTGCTGTCGGTGCCGAAAAGCTAATAGCTATCGAAGGATGCGGACGCTTTGACGGTAAATACTATGTGTCTGAAATTAAACATAATTTTGCCGCGTCAACCGGTTATACATGTACATTATCTGGTACTAATCAACAGCCTGACAGTGCGGCGCAGTACCGAGAAAATCTGTATGAAACGGCGGTGACCTGATATGCAAATGGATGACCAGACTACATTCGCTCAGGTTGGTATTGTTACGGCCATTGATACCGATAACTACCGCGTTAAAGTATGGTTTCCACTTCTAGAAAAAGAAAGTGATTTTATTCGTGTAACAAGCCAGTATGTCGGCGCTGGCTGGGGCATTGTAGCACTGCCGCACGTTGGGCAAGAGGTGCTTGTGGTATTTGCCAACGGCGAATTAAACGAGGGCCACGTAATTGGTTGCAGTTACAGCGAAGGTGCAGATGCGCCGCCACCAAGCGAAGAAGTCGCAATGGTACATGAGAGCGGCTCGCAGTTCCGTTTTCATGCCAATGGTGATATTACATTACAGGCTACAGGTATTTTAACGCTTAAAGGTACAAAAGTAATGATTAACTAAAGGGGTGATATTATGCCGGAAGCTGTAAGAAAAGGTGATATGTCTGCTGGGCATCCGCATTGTTACCCAGCAACACCTGCTGATTGAATGATGGGTGGCAAACTCATGGAGCCTGCCCTGTACATAGTCCGCACGCTGGAACAAGCAGTAGCGGTAGCGGTACTGTCTTTATTAACGGTTTGCCCGCCTGCCGTATCGGCGATAGCATAAGCTGTGGTGATACAATGGCCGAGGGCAGCAACAATGTCATTATAGGGGACTAAAAATGAATAAGGAATTAGGCGTTGATATCATGATTGCCGATACCGGGTGGCTGGATGGTGCTGGCGAGGTAATCTCGCGCAACGGTGATATGCAGCCTATCAGTGATGCCGATAACGTAAGGCAGGCGCTTATAATGCGTCTTAACTGCCCGAAGGGTACGCTTATAAGGCACCCGGAATATGGCAACGGCGTTTATGATATTCTATCTGAACCAATGTCGGATAGTTTTTTGGAAATGGCACTTGCTAATATTAAAGATTGTATTGTGCAAGAGCCGCGTGCGGAATTGGTAGACGTAACTTATACCGTCAACCATGCCGAACGAACTATAATTTATACCGTTTATTATAAAGTAGTCGATAACCCCGGAACAAATAATCTTGTTTACACTTTGGATGTGGGGGGGTAATGGTTTGATAAAAAGTTTTAAAGATATTCTGCAAACAATGTTTAATGCCGTTGTGGGAAGTACACTAAGCGACTTTAACATCGGCAGTGTAACACGTACAGTGCTGGAAGCAGTGGCAAGCGCCATTGAGGAAGCATATATGTATCTGTACAAATTTGTTTTAAAATTTTTCATATCTACTTCTGAAGGGGAATGGCTTGACAGAAGGCTGGAAGATTTAGGAATGACCCGTAAGCTTGGTAGCATGGCTTTTGGCGTTATAACCATCGGGCGCGATGCCGCCAGTCCTATTGGTATATCTATACCAATAGGTACGGTTTTTGAAGCTGAAAATGGAGCGCAATTTGCTACCACAGAGTTGGCAACATTACCGGTTGGTGGAATTAGCGTTAATGTGTCAGCACGTGCGGTGGCAAAAGGAAGTAATGCTAACCTTGCGGCTGGTACGGAGTTAAAGCAAATCGGTGTAGCCATATCAGGTATAGACTGGGCGAAGGTTGTTGAAATGACCGGCGGCATGGACGATGAAACTGACGATGAAACTGACGATGATTATAGAAATCGTGTGCCGGCTTATTTTGAAAGCCTTGGACGTGCAACGGAAGGCGCTATAAAATATGCGGCAATGACGGTATCAGGTGTTACCGGTGTTACGGTTCGTGCTAACCATCCAACAAAAGGCTGGTTTACGGTTTACCTTGATAGCAGCGTTGATGATACGTTGTTGGCGGCTGTAAAAGAAAAAATCGATGAATACCGGGGCTTTTGTATTCAGTACACCATTGAAAGGGCCGTGCGAGTCGGTGTTGATATAAAAATGTCTATTAATGTTTTAAGCGGTAGTGATGAAGTGTTGACCCGTCAGGGCGTTATTGCTGCACTTACGGATTTGGTGGCAAATCTTGAAATGGGTGAGCCGCTGTATACTGCAACGATTATCCAAACGGCCATGAATGTGGCAGGCGTGGAGAACGTAAAACTTACCGAGCCGACAACGGACACCGTACCGGAAGAAAACGAGATTTTGCAGCCGGATAGCGTGGAGGTTACGGTATTATGAAAAGAAGACTGCAATATTTAATTTGGCTGGGGGACAGTGCAATTGAAAATGGCACTGTCCTTTATACTTTAGCCAAAGCTGCGATAACGGCTATTGACGAATTTAACGGCAATGTAGATGCAATGACGGAACAAATTTATTTAAGAACAGCGACAGGAGAATATCTTGACCGCTGGGGCTGGGATTTGGTACGTTTGAAACGCAAATATATGGAAGATGATGATAGCTTCCGTGGCCGCATAATCGTTGAAATGTTACGTTTATATGGTACGCGGCAGGCAATTATTCAGATATTAACAGATTTAACCGGAGAGAAACCGGTTGAAGTTTTTGAACCTATCCGAGATACAGCCTATAACAATGCTGGTATATTTTTAATGCCTGCCGGTGATAACTTGATTTCAGCAGCTTCTGATGGTTCTGGCCGTTATGTTGCGAGATTGGGTAGTAAAAAAGATAGCAGCTTTACCGGATATATCAGAATAAAACATACAGAAACCAGTGCATTGAGTGTTGGTTTATTTTTTTATGATGCTGATTATTTGGATGCTGGAACATTTACTTTACCAGCTACACGAAAGCAGAATTTGTCACGAACTGAAATTATGGATGCAGTACAGATGATAATTGTTGCCGGAACGAAGGTTTATATCGAATTTTTAAGCGAGGAGTGAGAATCGAATGCATAGAGTAAAGTTTAATGATTATGCCGAACTTTTGAGTGATGACTTAAATAATAATAACGCTTATTTATACAACGGATTAATAACTGCCATTTCGGATTTTATTGCTGCAAATGATTGTGTAAGTGGATTAGAAGTAACTGCGCAGGCAGTGCCGGATATGACGGTATATGTAAAATCCGGAAGGGTTTACCAGAATGGATATCAAGGGCTTTTAGAAGCAGATTTAACTACTCCTCTTACTATTGCACCTGCATCCTCTAGCCAGCCGCGTATTGACTTAATTTGCGCAAAATATGAAGAAGTGGAAGATGAGCCGGAAATTCGCAATGTGCTTACTGATGTTGTTAGTCGCAATGTGTCGCAGGTTGAAGTTAAAACACGCATTGCAAGTTCAATAGCTTTTCAAGTTGTCGGCGGTACAGCTGCAGCAGAACCTACCGTACCTACAACACCAGAAGGTTGGGTTGCATTGGCAAAAGTAACGGTACCAGCTAACACGTCCGTTATTCAGCAAAGTAATATCGTTGATATGCGGCCGGAGATTATTAATATTTATCAACATGACCATAGCGGTGGAGCAAACGGCGCAAAACTAGATTATAACAATCTCAATAATTTGCCTGATTTAAGCGATTTTACTGGCGCAACGGCCGAGGCCGCTGGTAAACGTGGCATGGTTCCGGCACCGGCAGCAGGCGACCAGAACAAAGCGTTATTTGGTAATAAATCGTATAAGTCAGCATTACAAAGCATTAATGGCGTTGTGGCTGATAACGAAGGTGATGTAAGTTTAAGAAATGCCTTGTATTGTCATTATGCCTCTGAATTTATGGAAGAATTGGGGACAGCAGGGTGGAACAGTAAAGGCGTATATGCTGTTACTTTTGCAAATACTGACAATTTCCCGCAAAAACCATCTCCGTATTGTGTTGTGTTTAATTTAGCTGAAACGCCTAATAACGGTTATGCCATACAAATAGCAGTTAACATTCTTAACGGCGATATTTATGTTAGGGGTACAAATAATCAGAAGGAGATAGATGATGTGCCTTTTGAAAAACTGGGAAGAAACAACGAATTATTAGCAATGTTACCAATTGGTACAATCTTACCATTTGCAGGTGGAACGATACCTTATGGCTTTTTAGCTACTAACGGTGCGGCAGTAAGCCGTACAACGTACAGCGCATTATTTAGCGCAATAGGCACAACATACGGAAGTGGTGACGGTAGCACAACGTTTAATTTACCGTTGATAGAAGATAACAGATTTTTGGAATTTGCAAGTACAGCAGGCACGAAGAAGAACGCAGGATTGCCAAATATTACAGGTACGTTCAGATACGATGTATATGCTACAGATAGAACTGGTGCTTTTTCGACAGGGTCTGCGAATGACTTTCGTACAGGCACATCACAAACTAGCACGATTGGTCAAGATATTCAAACCGTTTTTGACGCAAGTGATAGTAATAGCATTTACGGTGGCAGTACAACGGTACAGCCAAAATCTTTGACGGTACGTGCAATCATTAAATATTAAGGCGGTGAAAAATCATGAACGTATATAAATATAACGATAACGGCGAATACATCGGAACGGAAAAAGCGTTATTAGACCCGTTAGAAACGGAACAGCAGGGCGAAAACATTTATTTACTGCCTGCAAACGCAACCTTTACAGCGCCACCGGCAGAAAAAGAAGGCTTTGCCCGTGTATGGACCGGCGAAAGTTGGCAAGAGGTAGAAGACCACCGTGGCACTAAATATTGGCTGCCGGGCGAAGACTACGGAACCCCGGCGCACGAAATGAAAGAGCTGGGGTCTTTGCCGGAAGGCGCAACAACAACAGCGCCGGAAAAGACGCTGGACGAACTGAAAGCGGACAAGCTGGCAGAGATTGACGCATGGACGGCGGCAAAAATCACCGGCAGCTTTGTTTCTAATGCCAGCGGCGAAGCTGTAACATACGACAGCGACAAGGACACGCAGCTGACCATGCAGGGCATAGCGTTAAACGTAAATACTGAACTTTTTGCAGAAAAATACCCGACCGGCTGCCCGGTTAGGGGTTACCCAGAAGATAGCGATACAAAACAGATTTATATGTTGTCATCGGCGCAGGTAATGCAATGGCAGGCTGACTTGTCAATCCATATCGGCACTTGCAAGCAAAACGGCTGGACGAAGCAGGCAGAAGTCGAAGCGGCGCAAAGCAAAGATGAAATAGAACAAATAGTATTATAAATTTATAATCTATTGATTGCTGAATCAACATATAATATAATTCATAATGTGAATTTATAATAAGGAGCAATTTTAATGAACAGTAAACATTATGAAATTATTGATGTAATTAAAGGAATAACAATTTTATTAGTTCTTATAGGACATGTTCTATTAAGTGTTATAAACAAATCAAATTTAGGGACTGAGAGCCTATTTTATCAGACTAATTTAATTTTAAATGAATTTCATATGCCTTTATTTTTCCTTGTTTCAGGTTTGTTTGTTGACGGATTTATAAAAAAAGACCTGTTAACAGCATTAGAAAGTAAAATTACACGTTTACTAATGCCATATTTTATTTGGTCATTTATCATAGCATCTTCTTTTGAAGTGTTTAAAATGTATGCTGATTCGTTAAATATAGGCTATTCATTACTGTTAAAATCATGGTATTTGCCTTTTTGGCAATTTTGGTTTCTATATTATTTGTTTTTCATGTTTTTATTTACACTTGTTTTGAGCAGAATAATTCCTAATTAT
>OHLB01000811.1_pt1 | contig 13793 bp, 11 predicted proteins | sample 1569021 | NCBI WGS metagenome assembly OHLB01 (sample SAMEA3879592, study PRJEB24766) | human gut metagenome | biome: human-associated habitat; feature: feces | place: USA | collected 1985/1987 | reverse complement strand
TCATGGAACATTTCGGCAGGAAGTGCATTCGGCAGCATACCGATTCTTTTTCCATTTAATGTAGTCAGATCTGAAGTGGAGATATCTGTATTAGAAGTATCCACATACAGGTAATATTTATCCTCTCCCATAGGCAATTCTGAAAAAAGCATGGAAGTGGAACGTTCCTCTGTATAGGAAATGCCTCCCAGCAGATCGATCTGTCCATTTTTCAGCATACTCATCAGTTCTGCCCAGCTTCCCTCCACATATTCATATTTCCATCCGGTATGCGCAGCTACTGCCTGCTGGTATTCGTAGCTGTAACCTCTCCTCTGACCGTCTGGTCCTGTGGTATTATAGGTTCCCTCATACCAGCCTACTCTGACTGTTTTGGATTTTGCTTCCTCTGCTGATACAGGAAGGGGAAGCACGGTAATATATAAAATAAAGCATAATAAAATGCAGATATGTCTCTGTACATTTAACTTAAACTTTTTCATATAACTTTCTCCAAATGATTTTGTGTCTATCCGGTGAAGATATCTCAACAGATTATTGCCTTTTTCATTTACTTCACCCGGGTTATAGAAACGTGTAACATGCTTCTGCAGATATCATACCTTATTTTCCGTCATTGCAACAGCCCTATATTTATTTTTTATACCTATTTTTTCAGTTTTCAGATAATCTTTACTTGCCAAAATTCATGGGCTACGACAACCGAATTCGGACAAAATATACCGCAAAGTGGGGCGGATAGATTGTGGGAATAATTTTTCAAACACGCTCTAATACAACAAAAAGCGGAGCAGACATATGGAAAAAATTCTATATGCCTGCTCCACTTTTTTATAGATTCTTTTACTCTTCTATGCTCTCACTTGACGTATCTGTTAAATCTGATTTAGTATCATCTGTTGTTGCTTCGTCTGAATCTGTCTTATCTGAACTGTCTTCTTCTGTTCCGACAACTGATTCAAATGCTGTGAACAGTTCTTTTACATTCATCTTATTTACGAGATATACTTTATTATCCACCACTGCTGCATAATAGTTTGTATCGTAACTATAGTATGCAACTTCCTGTGTATCACCGTCTTCTTCTGTAAATGTAGCTGTCAGTTCTGCATCACCGTCAGGTTCATATTTATCTGTCAGACGTTTCTGAGCCGTCATGTTGATCAGTTTATTGTAGAATGTTGTAAATGTTGTTTCATCCAGATCAGAACCATTCAATTTATAGGTAACTGTTTCTGTATCGTTTCCATCATCATCTGTGGATGTTTCACGTGAAACATTTACTTTATAATCACTGCCCTGATAATTTACTTTGAGGCTTCCGAGGCTGTTTAAAGATACATAACTTACTGTCATATCCCAGAAGTCTTCTTCTGATTTATCAGTGAGCGCGGACAGAGTATCCGTTGACATCGCATAGACTTGATTGCTGTCATTTACCATGACATATCTGCTGCTGTCATCTGTTTCATTTCCAACAAGAATTGTAAGCTGCTTATCTGCCATCTTAGTTTCTTCTTCCGAAGAATCCTCATCGTCTGATTCTGTATCCTGTTTAGCATCGTCACTGTTTTCTTCCGCAGATGAAGCATCTTCATCTGCCGCCTCACCGGAAGCTGTCGTATCATCTTGTGTGTCTTTATCAGTGTCATCATCAGCAACTTCTTCCTGATAATCTACTGTGATTGTTGCATATGGTTTATCCAGACCATATTTGCTCTTGTCGTCACATTTATAATCTGCAAGCGAACTATATGCCATGCTTCCGAATGAGGATACCAGAGAACTTACGGTAGCTGAGTCTGCTTTTTCTTCATCCTCGCTGCCTTTTACTGACCAGGTACTTGTATCTTCGTCTTTTGATAATTCATAGGAATTATCGCCGTCTACAGAAATTTTTGTAATGGTATCTGTATTGGAAATTGCAGGGAAATCATCCATCTGCGCATAATCATTCAATGATTTGGTAAACGGCTCTACGCAGGAAGAATCTATCAGGTATACTGTCTTCTCATCATCATCTTTTCTTACATAATACTGACTGGTGGAGGAATTTTCATCTCCCACATACAGTGTAGTTGTTATGTCATCGCCATCTTCCTCATCAGATTTTGTTACAATCTTAATCGTGTTTGACGGAGAGTCCAGACCATATTCTGAAAGATCATCTACGTCCTCCAGAACTCTGTCTGAATCGACAGATGCAATAGCAGATGCTGCACTGTCCAGAGTAGTCTGATTTACCGGAAAATCTGTTTCGTCTTTCTTTACCCAGCTGTCATCATCTTTTTCAAATGTTGTCTTTGTATCATCAACCATAAAGTCCAGAGATTTAATGTTATCTGTTGATGCAGTAAATACAGTTGTGCTTTCTTCAGAATCTTCTTCGGATTCTTTCTGCTCCTGATGGGCTACGTAGGTTTTTACACCTGCGTAAGCCCCGCAGCAGACACCAAGAACTACAACTGCAAGAACCATTTTTACAGTTTTATTCTTCATTTAAGCTTTTCTCCTCTTCATCCAGACTGCAAACCCTACAACAAGGAAGAATCCAGGAATCAGACCGATGGTGCAGATCTTCCAGAATGCAGCATCATAGTCTGTAAGTGTCAGATAAGATACAGACAGGCTCTTGGATGGGATAGATACGGTTGCACTGTCTTCTGTGTCTGTCATCCACTTCAGGGATTCGATAATCAGCTTCTCATTTCCGCCAGATACCATCTGATTTACCTGTGATTCCATCAGATTGGAAGTTGAATAGTATACGATCTGCGTTTCTTTGTCATCATCCAGAGTCTCTGTGATGCTTACTCCCAGATCAAATGGGCCAGCTTCGTCTCCGTCTTCTTTCTCCAGAGTATCACTGTTCAGATCTGTCTTGGAATATGCCTGGTCTGATGTGGTGAGGATACTGTTGATCGTTACGGTATCTCTTACATCATCCATTTTTTTGATTCCCTGTGCATATGGTACAAGTACATGATATCCTCCGGAAACAGTCTCAGAGCTTGCATCTGTGCTGTTTATAGTCGGAACCAGATAATATGGCATCTGCATTGCATAATGCTGATTATCACCTTCAAATACGATTCCAGCTTCTCTCTGAACACCATAGTTTTCCAGAACTGCATCAAAGTTTGGCAGGTCTTCTGTTGTATAATCAGAGAAAATCATCGCCTTTCCGCCATTTTCAAGATAATCAATAATAGCAGTCTTTTCATCTTCTGAAATATCTGTGGATGGAGAATCAATGAACAGGCAGTCTGCATCATCCGGAACACTTCCCTCTGTAAGAAGATTCAGAGACTGAATATCCATGTTTGCCTTCTCGATGTCTTCTTTGATAGTAGAATCCATCTCCTTCTCACCATGTCCCTCGAGTGTATAAAGGATCGGGAGATCTTCGGATGTTACATATCCGATCGCACTTGTGATCTGACCTTCACCGTCGAAACCAGTGGTCTGAGAGCTGTAGGTCTGATAGTCCATTGTACTCTCATAGATATTGTTGTAATCAATGACTTTATTTCTGTCACCGCATACAACGATCAGACTGTTTGCAGAAAGATCATCACTTGTATATTCTGTTACAAATTTAGGATTTACTACAGGATCCTTCTGCTCTACTTTAATATGCTTGGATTCATCTTCATATTTCTTAAGCAGATTGGTAATATTCTCATCTTCAGAACCGCTCTGTGCAATCTGATAAATTGTTACGTCCTTGTCCAGATCTTTCAGCATTGCTTTTGTATCATCACCAATACTGTAGAGTTTCTGGCTGCTGATATCAATTTCTGAATATTTGGACGGAATCGCATTTACGATCATGTTGAGCACTACAACTACTGCAATAAATATCACTGACATAACCATTGTGTAAGAGCCGTTTTTGATATGCTTCTTACTGATGGTGCCAATCAGTTTCTTTTTGTCAAATTTTTTATGCTTATTATTTTTCATCTTTTCTTTCAGTTTCATTTTCTTTCACCTCCCCACTAATTCCAGCGTCTCTTCAAAATAGACTGTGTTGTAAGGAACAGGCATACTGCGATCACAGAAAGAAAATATACAATTCCTTTTATATCAAAGATGTTACTTGTAAAATTATCAAAGTGTCCGCTCAGATTAAACACATCCAGGACTTTCTGAATACCGCCCTCAAAAATACTGGATTTTACTACATAAATAATAATCAGTGCCACTTCTCCGATCACACCGATCACTGCTGAGATCAGAATATTCTTGATCATGGTATAGATAATGATGGCTGCTGCCAGGATCAATAACCCAAATGTCACGCATGTCGACATAGATGTCTGAGAGAAGAATGAAGAAATACCATTCATCATGTAAAATGCAAATAAGAAAACAAATGTGAGTACCGCTGCAATTACCTGGCTCTCAGTTAATGCTGACATAAATACACCGATTGCAATATTTGCACATCCCAGGAGAAAGAATCCCAGGACTGCTGTATATGCAGATGCAAACTCTACTGTGCCAAACTTGGACATAATCAGCGGATAAGTACACATAACTGCCATCGGAACAGCAAATACAGTTACCAGTGCAAGATATTTACCTATTACAATACCGCTCACAGAAACCGGTGCTGTCAGAAGCAGCTGATCTGTTTTCTGTTTTCTTTCCTCTGCAAGTACACGCATAGTCAAAATCGGTACTCCGATCAGGAATGCAAAGGTAATTGCACTTAAGGTGTATTCAAATTTCGGATATGTTGCTGAAAGCTGGTATGCTGAAAAATAAATACCTGTCAGTACAAGAATAAAAAAGATAAATAAATATCCTACCATGGATGTCAGGTAACTTTTCAGCTCTCTTTTATATATAGCTGTCATGGTTATTTCTCTCCCCCTTTATCATTATTCTGTTCTTCCGGTATTTCTGCTGATGTCTGTTTTACGTTTGTCTCGTTAGATCTACCGGCATCAGTATCTTTATCTTCAGGTGTATTTGGGACTTCGTCTGCAGATATTGGTTTATCGGATGCAGTAAGTTCAAGGAAGATTTCCTCCAATGATACTTTCCTGGACTTCATCTCATAGATTGGGCTGTTAATCTCCGACATTTTGTAGAATACTTTTTCCCGAATGTCATTCTGCTCTTCTGTTGAAACTTTCACACTCCAGAGATTCTGTTTCTCATCTTTTTCCATTGTTACGCTGTTGACTCCCTCGATTCCCTCGAGAGCCTGCCTGATCTGTGTTTTTTCACCTTTAATAAGCATCTCCAGAGTGTTGGATCCCTCTGCAAGTTTTCCAAGATTCTCAGGAGTATCGCTTGCTACCAGTTTTCCATGAGAAATGATCAGCACGTAATCGCATACCGCACTTACTTCAGAAAGTATATGCGAGCTGAGAATAACGGTATGTTTCTTTTTTAATTCTTTAATTAAGGTTCGGATTTCAATAATCTGTTTAGGGTCAAGACCTACTGTCGGTTCATCCAGGATGATCACCTCCGGATACCCCATAATCGCCTCAGCAAGACCAACTCTCTGTCTGTAACCTTTTGACAGGTTCTTGATCAGACGATTTCTCATGTCTGAAATCTTTACCATGTCCATGATTTCTTCGATCATGTTTGTTTTTTTATCTTTTGGAATTTTCTTGAGATCTGCCACAAATTTCATGTATTCCAGGACAGTCATATCAAAATAGACCGGCGGCTGTTCAGGCAGATAACCGATGCATTTCTTTGCCGCTTCCGGTTCTTCGAGGATATCGTGTCCGTCAATTTTGACGGTTCCTTCGGTGGATGCGATGTATCCGGTTATCATATTCATTGTAGTGGATTTTCCTGCACCGTTTGGTCCCAGAAATCCATAGATTTTGCCTTTCTCTATTTTAAAGGAAAGGTGGTCAACTGCCGTATGGTTACCATATCGTTTGACCAGATTGTTTACTTCAATCAATGTGTTCTCCTCCTCTTAATTTTTGCCAAAATAAAATATAGAAAATGTCCCCAGGTGAAACAGAGAATGGGGGAACCCGAGGACATCTCTATAAAAATAGTTTATGATGAAGTTGTGATGAAATTAGGATAAAAGTGTGATTATTCTGTGATGTTTGTTTGAAAAAAATAGCTGTCCCGAAATCTCGGCATTTTTTGCCAGAAGATTTCATGAGACAACTATACATAGATTTATTATGACAATGGTTCTTTTAATGGTGTTCCTGCTTTACGCGGATACTTTCCAGGTGTAGATTTTTTCTTATTTATAATGACAAGGGATCGGTCAATCTCGGAGTCCGGCAATTTAAAGTATGTGATGTCTTTCACCTGACCACCGAGGATATTGATTGCTTTCTCTGCTTCTTCTGCCTCTTCCTGTACAGTTCCTGATTTATAGGAAATGAAAGTTCCTCCTGTCTTTACATAAGGAAGACAATATTCTGACAGAGTTGCAAGGTTTGATACTGCCCTGGATACACAGAGATCATATTTCTCACGATACTCTTTATTTTTTGCATACTCTTCTGCTCTTCCATGAATCGCCTTAATCCCTTCTAATCCAAGAAGCTCAAAACTTTCCTCAAGGAAGTTTACCCTCTTTTTCAGAGAATCCAGCAGACATGCCTCCAGATGTGGAAAAGCAATTTTCAAAGGCACACCTGGAAATCCGGCACCTGTACCGATGTCCATAATTGTTTTTACTTTTGTCATATCAATGGCTTTTACACAGGCAAGACTGTCAAGAAAGTGCTTTGTAAGTACTTCCTCAAACTCAGTAATACCTGTCAGATTCATAACCTTATTTTTTTCTACCAGAAATTCATAAAACTGGATAAACTGATTTTTCTGCTTCTGGCTCAGCTCTATACCCAGTTCTCTGCATCCATTTTCCAATGTCGTCAGATTATACGGCATGTATTATTCTCCTTTTTCTACCTTTATTTATTATTTTTGTATATTTTACAGGGTTGTTTTATGTGCTTTTATGATTTTATCTGTTATTTATAGTCCGTTATTTTACTCTTTTATGTACTATTTTAATATTTTTTGCCAATTTCTTGTTTTTATAAGCACATTAAAGCGTATTATATTAATTATTTCGTACTGGAAAGATACACCAGTAAAACTGATATATCAGCAGGAGAAACTCCTGAAATTCGGGAAGCCTGTCCGATTGAAATCGGTCTGTATGCTTCCAGTTTCTGACGTGCTTCGATTCTCAGACTTCCAACTTTCTCATAATCAATATCTGTCGGGATTTTCTTTGCTTCCAGTTTCTTAAACTGTTCTACCTGTTTTAACTGTCTGCGGATATATCCATCATACTTGATGTTAATGTCAACCTGTTCCTGTACATCCCATGGCAGCTCCGGACGTTCTTTATCAAGTGGTTTGATTGCTTCATAAGAAAGTTCCGGACGGCGGATCAGTTCTGCCAGAGTGGTTCCGGATTTCAGCGGTGTGCTGTTATAGCTTTCCAGAAGGGTCTGAACCTCTTTGTTTGCTCCGATATTTGTATGTTCTACTCTGCTGATCTCTGTTTTTATCTGTTCTTCTTTCGTAAGGATTTTCTGATAATCCTCTTCACTGATGAGCCCTGCCTGATATCCCTTTTTACGAAGTCTCAGATCCGCATTATCCTGTCGGAGAAGTAATCTGTACTCCGCTCTGCTGGTCATCATTCTGTATGGCTCATGGTTTTCTTTTGTTACCAGATCATCAATAAGAACACCAATATAAGCCTCAGAACGGTCAAGAATCAGCTGTTCCTGACCTTTAACTTCCAGAGCAGCATTAATTCCTGCGATCAGTCCCTGCGCCGCTGCTTCTTCATACCCTGAGCTTCCGTTAAACTGACCGCCGCTGAACAGTCCTTTGATTTTCTTAAATTCCAGTGTAGGATATAACTGACGTGGATTAATACAGTCATATTCGATGGCATATGCATTTTTTACGATTTTTGCATGTTCCAGTCCCGGTACGGAATGATACATTTCTTCCTGCACATCTTCCGGCAGAGAACTGGACATTCCACCAATATACATCTCATTTGTATAGAGACCTTCCGGCTCAATAAATACCTGATGACGGTTCTTATCTGCAAAACGGACTACTTTATCTTCAATTGACGGGCAATAACGCGGACCGGTTCCTTCGATCATACCGGAATACAACGGAGAACGGTCAAGGTTTGCACGAATGATCTCATGAGTTTTCTCATTTGTATATGTCAGCCAGCAGGATTTCTGCTCTATCTGAACATCTTCCGGATTAGTTGAGAATGAAAATGGTACAACTCTCTCATCTCCAAACTGTTCCTCCATTTTACTGTAGTCAATTGTATTTCCGGCAATACGGGCAGGTGTTCCTGTTTTAAAACGGAACATTTCAATTCCCAGCTCTTTCAGAGAATCAGTCAGATAGTTGGCTGCCTGCAGTCCGTTTGGTCCTGTATAATTACTTACATCACCGTAAATACATCTTGCTTTTAAATAAGTTCCTGTACAGAGGACCACAGCTTTACAGTTATAAGTTGCACCGGAATATGTTTTTACCCCTGTAATCTTTCCGTCCTCGACCAGAAGTTTTGTTACTTCTCCCTGTTTAATAGTCAGATTAGGTGTATTTTCAAGCGTTTTTCTCATTTCATTGCTGTATGCCTGTTTGTCAGCCTGCGCGCGTAAGGAGTGCACTGCAGGTCCTTTGGAACAGTTAAGCATTTTGGACTGGATAAAGGTCTTGTCAATATTTTTTCCCATTTCACCGCCCAGGGCATCAAGTTCTCTTACCAGATGGCCTTTGGAACTGCCGCCTACGTTCGGGTTACATGGCATTAATGCGATACTGTCTACACTTACAGTAAACATCACTGTATTCAGGCCCAGGCGCGCGCCCGCAAGTGCTGCTTCACATCCGGCATGACCGGCACCGACTACAACAATATCATAATCTTCTACTAACGTTCTCATTTTGTCTCCTTTTATTTTACAACTGTTCATCCTATTCTTTCAAAAATCGCCGAAGGCGATTTTTTGATTTTTATTTACCCATGCAAAACTTGCTAAATATCTCATTTACCAGATCTTCACCAACAGACTCTCCGAGGATTTTACCCAGATTTTCATATGCATTCATAAGATCTATAGAAAAGAAATCTTCCGGCATTCCCATTTCGATACTGTTTCTGACCAGATCAAGGCTTCTGTCAGCCTCTTCCAGTGCTGCTTTATGACGGGCATTTGTAATATATACCTCATCATTAAAGGAAATCTCTCCTCCAAAAAACATATCTTTAATCTGTTCTTCCAGTTCTGTAATGCCTTTTTCTTCTTTTGCAGAAATCGGAATTACCGGATGTCCTGTTTTTTCTTCCAGGATTTCCGGCTGGATTTCCGGCTGAAGATCAGTTTTATTATACAGGATAATCGCCTTTTTTCCAGTAAGCATTTCCATGATTTCTTCATCATTTTCGTCAAGCGGAACAGAAGAATCCACTACATAAAGAATCAGATCTGCTTTCTGTGCCATTTCTCTGGCTCTGTCTACCCCTATTTTTTCCACAATATCCTTTGTTTCCCGGATTCCGGCTGTATCAATAATCTTCAGAGATATTCCATGAAGTGTGATATATTCCTCCAGAATGTCTCTGGTCGTTCCTGCAATATCTGTCACAATAGCCCTGTTTTCTCCGATCAGAAGATTTAACAGTGAGGATTTTCCGGCATTTGGTTTTCCAAGGATAACTGTCTGGATTCCCTCCTGGATCATCTTTCCGTCAGAAGAAGTTTTCAACAGGCGCTTCACTTCTTTCTGTTCATTATCCACAACTTCCAGAAGTTCCTGGGGATATCCATCCAGACTGATATGTTCCGGATCATCCAGTGCCGATTCTATATATGCAATGTGATAAATCAGCTTTTCTCTGATATCTCGGATTGCTTTCTGCACAGAACCTCTTAACTGATCCATGGAACTGCGAAGCGCATATTCATTTTTCGCCTGTATAACATCCATAACAGCCTCTGCCTGGGATAGATCCATCCGTCCGTTCAGGAAGGCACGTTTGGTAAATTCTCCTGGTTCTGCAATTTCGGCACCATTTTTCAGCACTGTATCCAAAACCCTCTGCATAGCATATACACCACCATGACAGTCTATTTCTACTGTATCTTCTCCTGTAAAAGTCCTCGGTGCATGCATGATCATTACCAGAACCTCATCAATCAGTTCCTCTCCATCATAAATATATCCATAATGAATGGTATGAGTCGGAACTTCTTTTATTTTTTTCTTCCCGCCTTTTGATCTGTAGATACGGGAAATCACATCCATGGCATTCTCGCCGCTGATACGGATGATTCCGATTCCGGACGCACTCATGGCTGTGGAAATTGCTGCGATTGTTGTTTCCATTTTTTTCTCCTCACTTGCCTGTTCTATAATAGTTCCGCCCCTGCGGAACAGTAGACTGTTACAATAATTCTGTCATCTTATATACATAACAGGAAAATCACACTGACTACTGTTATTTTTTTCTGCAAGTGTGTAATCTCTCTGGTATATATACAAGACTTTCCGTAAAATAAAAATGTTACTCCAGGCAAAAGTACACACGCAAAGTTACGTGTTATTCACGCTTTCACCTAGAATAACATTCTTTTTTCATATCTGCAATGAAGCAGTCATATTATTAATTTCTTTTTAATTTTACCACTACATGACGGTAAGGCTCTTCACCCTCACTGACTGTCTCAACGAATTTATTTCCCTGAAGAGCAGAATGGATAATTCTTCTCTCATAAGGATTCATTGGCTCAAGAATAACCGGCTTGCGGGTTTTTCTTACTTTATAAGCAATACCTCTTGCAAGGTTCTCAAGAGTTTCTTTACGGCGCTTGCGGTAATCTTCTGTATCAAGTTTTACACGAATGTAATTTGATTTACCTTTATTTACCACAAGACTCGTCAGATACTGAAGAGAATCCAGAGTCTGGCCTCTCTTGCCGATAAGGATTCCCATATCTTCGCCTTCAAAGTCAACTTCCAGACTTCCGTCCGTTGTGTTATATTCAGATGTAATCTCTACTTCTCCAAGATTCATGGACGCAAATACATCACGAAGGAATACCTTTGCTCTGTTTTCTACTTCTTTAATCTCTTCCGGATCTGTAAGGATCTCAACAGGCTTTGCCGGTTTTACCGGTTTAGCCGTCTTTTCTCTGACTTGTTTCTCTTTTGGCTCTCTGAATTCTCTCGGCTGTTTTTCTTTTGCAACCCTTTCCTTTACAGGTTTTGGCTGTCTTGGTTTCTCAGAAACAGCTTTCGGCTCTTTGATTTCTTTCTTTACCGGTTTTATAGCTTCCGTTTTCTTTTCTTCCTGAACCGGGGCTTCCTCTTTGAAGGAATCGAGTTTCACTGTCTCTACGATCTCCTTCATTTCTTCTTCCTCAGAAACCGACTCAATCTTACGAACCTTAATTACTGCAGGCTTGCTTCCGATTCCGAAAAATCCGTTGCTGCCTTCACTTATTACCTGAATCTCAAGCTGGTCACTGGATACGCCAAGCTCGATACATGCTTTTGTAATTGCTTCACTCTTTGTTTTCGCTGAAAACTGGATATAATCCTCCATGCCAACCCCTCCGTTCCTGACTACTTCTTCTTATTACGCTCATCAAATGCTTTTACCAGATTGGCCTTTGCAGTAATGCTGCCAGGTTTTGCATTCGCAGCGTCTTTGTAAGCTTCTTCAACCTTCTTGGCTCTTGTCTCAACATTTGTATTGCTGCTGCCTTTTTCAATCTTATTGATATTCTTGGCGCTCTGATGGGCCTGATTTGTAATCTTCTGAGGTGGAAGTCCCGCTTTCTCACGCTTCTTTTCCATCTTCTTCATATTCTCACTGATCAGGTCTTCAATCTGGATCTTATCCATCTTTTTATTGATAACAACCTGCTGCACACTTCTTACTGCAGCACTTGCTACCCAGTAAATACCAAGACCTACAGGGAATGTGAAACAGAATACTGCTGACATCAACGGCATTACCATATTCATTGTCTTCATGGAATTCATCATTGCGTCCTGCTGTGAATCACCACCCTGCTGTGCTGCCTGAGGCATCAGCTTTATGCTGAGTGTCTTAAGTTGATCATCTGTGTAGCCCACGCAAGAATCGGGATAAGAATCGCAACGATAGCAAGAAGAGCAGATCCACCTACAAAAGCTGCTTTAATATAAGTCAGTGGCTGATCAGCGATATTCAGACCAAAGAAATTCTGCACATGTGAAATCTCTTTTGCAGTGCTGTTCAGCGTATCAGTAAATCCTGCAAACTGGCTTGTCTCAGCAAGTGTTTTCCACTGGGAAGGTGATAATGCATACAAAAAGTCTGTGACTGAATTACTTGTAGCTTTACTTCCATCCATAATAAGCTGAACTCTTGTCATCTTATTATCTGTGATAAACTGCTGAAGGATATCTGTATATCCGTTTACACCTGTAATACTGGTAACTGCAGATGCAAGGATATCCCTTACACTTCCTACATATGCCGGAATTTTATAAATTACCTGATATAAGGCCATCAAAATAGGGAACTGGATTGCAAGCTGTACACAGCTTCCTGTAGGAGATACGCCGTATTTCTGATATACAGCCTGTGTTTCCTCCTGCATTTTCTGCATTGCAGCAGTATCGTTGTTTTTTCCCTTGTACTTCTTTTGAATTTTCTGAAGTTCCGGCTGCATGATTGCACTCAGCTTAGAGAATTTCTGCTGTTTGATCTGCAGTGGGGTCATAAGAGCATAAATAAGGATACTGAAGATGACAATACAAAGACCGATATTCTGAATTCCAAAGATATTCAGCAATCTGTAAATACCATCCATGATCCATCCCATAACGGTCGCAAGCTGACCAATGATAGGAGTGCTGCTCTTTGTCGCTAAAATCATTTCCAAGTTCATTTCCTCCTAGAATCCATAAATGACAGGAGGTTCCTTCGATCGATCAATATTCAATTTTCAAGTACATTCCTGTCTTTACGGTACAGGGTCATAGCCTCCGTGGGAAAAAGGATTACAGCGAAGTATCCTCCATACCGCAAGAAGACCACCCTTTAATGCACCATATTTTTCGATTGCTTCTAAACCATATTGAGAACATGTGGGAATATAAGGACATTTTGTTCTCTTCATCGGTGATATATACTTTTGATAGAGTTTAATTATTCTGATCAGAAACTTCTTTATCATTGTTCTTACCTGCTATGCAGTGCTTTCCCGCCAGATGCATCAGCGCACTCTCTATCTCTTGATAGGTTCTGTCCTTTGCCTGTGGGCGTGCAACTACTACAATGTCCAAACTGTTTTCAAATTCCGCTTCATTCAACCGATAACTCTCTCTTATCAATCTGGTGAGTCTGTGGCGAACCACACTATTCCCTACTTTTTTACTTACTGATATTCCCAGACGATTCTTCATGTACTGATTTTTCAGTACGTACATCACCAGATACCGATTACCTTTTGATGTTCCATTTCTGTATACTTTTTGAAAATCTTGATTTTTTTTTAAGGACTCTGATCTTTGCATAGAATCCCCTTTCCTGATCTCTTTTTTAAGAGAAGAAAAGACCACATAATTGCGGTCTTATTCTTAGGCTGATAAATGCTTTCTTCCTTTTAATCTTCTGGCAGCTAATACTTTACGACCACCCTTTGTGCTCATACGAGCTCTGAAACCATGAACTTTTGCTCTGGATCTCTTTTTTGGCTGAAATGTCATTTTCATAGGTAAAGCACCTCCTT
>OHLB01000803.1_pt1 | contig 13941 bp, 12 predicted proteins | sample 1569021 | NCBI WGS metagenome assembly OHLB01 (sample SAMEA3879592, study PRJEB24766) | human gut metagenome | biome: human-associated habitat; feature: feces | place: USA | collected 1985/1987 | reverse complement strand
CAATTCTCGGCAACGGCTCCAACGTGCTTGTGCGCGACAAAGGTATCCGCGGGCTGGTTATTCAGCTTGGCAATGCACTTAAAAGTTTCCGCCGTGACGGCAACAGGCTGTTCTTCGGTTCCGGTTATTCGCTGGCTTTGGCATCACGCAAAGCGTGGGAATGCGGTTTAAGCGGCATGGAATTTGCCGTGGGCATTCCTGGAAGCATTGGCGGCGCCGTTTACATGAACGCCGGTGCGTATAACGGTGAAATGAAAGGCGTAGTTGAAAGCGTAGCCGTTATGGATATGAACGGCAAGGAGTTTGTGCTTACCGCTGCGGATTTGCAGTTTGGCTACCGTAAAACAAGTTTGCAGGAAAGCGGCTATATTATTACCGAAGTTTGCCTTAATATGCAGCCCGGCGACAAAGACGCCATTAAAGCCATGATGGACGATTTCAGCAGCAGGCGCATCAGCAAGCAGCCGCTGGAAATGCCAAGTGCCGGCAGTATGTTTAAGCGCCCGCCGGGATATTTTGCCGGAACACTTATTGAAGAGGCAGGACTAAAAGGCTATAAGGTTGGCGGCGCGCAGGTTTCGCCCAAGCATGCAGGTTTTGTTGTAAACTGCGGCAACGCCACGGCGGCAGATGTTTTGCAGCTGATAGCGGACGTGCGCAGAGTAATTATGGAAAAAGCCGGTGTGGAACTTCATCCGGAAGTGCTGGTTATCGGCGAAGAATAAAAAATTTTTCAAAGAGCGGCTGCAAAGCCGTTCTTTTTTATACAGTGCAGCATTATTGTAGTTGCCCGCTTGTATATGTTATAATAAGCTATCACAGAAAGAGGTATTTTATAAAGTATGGATAATGTTTACGATTTAGTGGAAGATTTTTACGGGCATGACCCGGGCTGGAATTTTCTGCTCCGTCGGGAATACGCCGAGGGCTTTCTGCGTATAGAAGCATGGCATGGAAAAACGCCGGAAGAATTGTATGATATATGGGACCAGCTGACAATGCTGTGCCTTTACCTTGGTAATACGGAACTTATGCTTGGCGATATGAGCGCGGATGATTTTGTGGACTGCATTGCCTGGTGCGGCCGCAATGTATCCGAATTTGACGCCGATTATGAGCATACAAAATATTTTCTGGATACCTGCGTGAGGCTGTACGCCTATTTGCAGAAGAAAAATGTAATTTCTGACGCCGGTGCTCCGCTTGAAGCGGAAGAAAAACTGCTGGCAGGCGGAAAAATGAATATTGTGAATCCGGACGGCAGTTTTACTGATGAAAATAAAGACCGCCGCCTGTTTACGGTGCCGGATGCTTCCAATAAAATATTTTTAAACGTAAATGAACGGATGCAGGAAATTTATGCGGCTATGCATGAATTTTTTACTGAAAGCAGGTTCAGCGTTGATTTGGAACGCGCTTCCGTGCTGTATCATGGAATTTTTGGCAATGCCATTAACGAGTCGGCTAAAAGCAGGCAGGAAGCCTTTAATTCATTTTGGGATTATTTTCTGCTTGATTACCGTTTGATGCTGCGCGATATGCATCCGCTGGAATATTTTTATGAAACTGTATGCAGCAGTGACAGCCGTTACTATGATGCAGGCTTTGCCAAGCGGAACAGCGATATTTTAAAGGAAATTATTTCCGCGCGCCTGGTGCTGTTTACTGTGGAAGGTTTTGGCGAAGAAGGCATGTATTTATGCCGCGATTTTCTTACAAACGAAACGTATCAGCTTAATTTGCCGTTAACCGAAGATATTGAAACAACTGATATGTTGTTTATCGGGCATTTGTTTTACAACGATAATATGCTTACCGAAAATATGCGCGGCTACAAGATAGACAACATAAACGCTTTATGCCTGCGCGATACTTTAAAACGCGCTTATAAATGGGTAAGCGTACAGCAGAAGGAACCGGACTGGCAGTGGTTCAGCGAGTATTATCCCATGGTGCTGCGCAATATGCTGTTTTTATATGCGGCAGGCATTGCGCATAAAAACTTTAACAACTATACGGAACATACCGCATTTGCGGCAGCGCCTTACAATGATGAAACGCTGGTTGCCGGTATTTTAAAAAATATTATGCTGAAAAATTACTTTGCACTTGCGGATGTGCGGCTGGCAACGCAGATGTGGTGCGATTTGCAGGGTGCGGGTGCAGATTTGGCTGCTTACAGCGAAACGGTATGGGCAGCAGGCATAATTTATACATTTGTAAAACTTAACGGTGCCTATACTTTCTTTGATGAACGCATTGCCGGTTTTTGCGGAACGGAAGTGGCTGCCATGCAAAAGGCTTCCGAAACGATATGCGAAGTGCTGCAAATAGAAAAGCATGACCCGCGTTACAGCAACGAAGAAGGCATTTTGGCAATGCTCATGAGTGCTTACATGTAAAGGAGAACTTTATGAAATGTAATTTTTGCGGCAGGGAAGTGCCTAAAGGCACTGAAGAATGCCCATATTGCCATTACAGATTCGAGCAGGAAGCGACGATACTCAATCCGCGCGAGCGTGATGAGTTTGAAGGCGTAACCATTGATGAAAGCGGTTATGAAGAAAACGCTGCCGGAAATAATGGCACAAGAAGCCCCGAATACAGGCAGACTTATGAATACCGCAGCGAAGAATACAGCGGTGCGCGCAGCGGCAGAGGCCCTAAAATTTACGTTAAAAACCTTGGCTGCGGCGGTGGGCTGCTTACAGCTTTGCTGGTTATCTGCGTACTGATTGGTTTGTTTATTTTCTTTATGCCGCTGTTTGTTATAATAGCAGGCATTGGCCTGATTTATTATTTCATCAGCAGCTTTTTAGGATGATAACAAAAAAACTGCGCTTCAATCCGTATAAAACGGAAAGAAGTGCAGTTTTTATTTTGCGCGTAAGTTTTACAAAATTTCGTCGCGGACGAGCTGGTTAATCATTTTTTGTTTGCCAAGAACCCATAATAAATCGCCTTTTTCGAACACAAGCGAAATATTGGGGTTTACTATGGTGTAGCTGCCGCGTTCAAGCCCTATTACAAGGCAGTGCCATTTGTTGCGGATATCGGTAGATTTTATGGATTTGCCAAGCAGCGGTGAATGTTTATCGACCGTAATGGCGCAGGGCATAAAAGCAATATCGTGGCGGCCTTCGGCTTCGTTAACAAGCATAAACTGGCGCATGCTTACTGGAGAATCGAGCATGGTAAGGCCGAGATTTTTATTTCTTATGGCGGCATTTAAAAGTTTAAAATGCGCTTTAGTGCCGATAATTAAAAGTTTTGTTCCGGCGGTGATTGTAAAGCTGCCGCCCGGCATATCGTGAATCTGCCTGCCGGTATCGGCCTGCAAAACATTACAGCCGTAGGATTCGCGCAGGGCGAGGTTCAGCAGGGTCTGCCCGGCAGTAACTGAACCTTCTTCCACTTTGTAGTGGGCTAACTGCAAATCTTCGTCAAACCAGCCGTAAGGTGTGTGCTCGCCCGATTCTTTTAAAGCCTGGCGGTGTTTTAACATATGGCGCTCGTTAAGGTTAACCAAAAAGCGCGATTCCATACGCAGGTATTCGCCCATCAGCCAGTCGGAAGAAGAAATAAAGTAAGCCGTAATTAAGGTTGCGGCGGCGGCAAAAAATTCAGACAGGTTTAAAATCCAGGCAAATACAAAGAAGATAAAGCCTGCGGCGGCAATAATTTTTAATAGGATGAGCACCATAAGCGGAATATGGTTGCTGCGTTTTTCAAACCACAGTACGGAAAACAGTTCCGAACGCCTGGTGCGGTTAACGAGGATAGCACGCAAAAACGGTGCCGCTATAATAAAGGTAAGCACGGCGGTAATAATATCTGCGTAAGGCAGTTTTAAACTATCGCGCAGGTAACCGCTTAAATAATATTCCGCAAACAGCGCTATCGCCGTCAGCAGTGTTGTAAAAATCAGCATACGCGTAAAATATTCCCGCAAAAAATTGCTCCAGTCCGTTGTGGCTCTGGTGCTGATATTTTTTTCGGTGTAACGGTCAAGCCAGTCGTTAACACGCTGCGGCAGCAGGCGGCGGATAATTTTGTAAGCCGGGTCGGCAGCCATAATGCAGAACGGCGTGGTAAAAGTAGTCATAACGGATACGGCAACGATGATAGGGTAAATAAAATCGCTGATAACGCCGAGGCTCATGCCCAAAGAAGCAATAATAAAGGAAAATTCGCCAATCTGCGCCAGGCTGAAACCGCATAAAATTGAAGTTTGCAGGTTTTGCCCGGAAAGCAGCACGCCGCCGGCGGAAAAAATAAGTTTGCCGGCAATGGTAACGATAATAAGCACGATAATGGGCAGCCAGTATTCCACAAGCAGTGCCGGGTCTACCAGCATACCAACGGAAACGAAGAACACTGCACCGAAAATATCTTTTACCGGGGTGAAAAGGTGCTCGATTTTTTCGGAGTTCGGTGCTTCAGCAATAAGCGAACCCATTATAAAAGCGCCAAGCGCGGCGGAAAAGCCGAGATGCGTTGCCAGAACAACCATGCCGAGGCAAAGGCCGATGGAGGTAACAAGCATTGTTTCGTTGTTCATCAGTTTCAGCAAGCGTTTATAAAAGGTAGGCACAAGGTAAATGCCAAGCACAAACCACAATACCAGAAAGAACAGCAGGCGCATAACGCTGGCCAAAAGCTCCGTGCCGGAAATGCCTGCGGAGGCAGCAAGTGTGGAAAGCAGAACCATCATGATAATACCGGCGATGTCTTCTACAATTAATATGCCAAAAACCATTTCGGTAAAGCGTTTGCCCTTCATTTTTAAATCTTCAAAGGCTTTTATAATGATGGTTGTGGATGACATGGAAAGCATGCCGCCCAAAAACAGGCTGTTCATGTGGCTCCAGCCCATAAGCGTGCCCGCGCCGTAGCCAAGTGAGAGCAGGCCGGCAATTTCCACTATGGTTGCAATAAAGGCGGTATTGCCAACTTGTTTCAGTTTGTTGAAGCTGAATTCCAGCCCAAGCGAAAACATTAAAAAGATAATGCCTATTTCCGACCAGGTGTGGATGTTGTTAAAATCCGTAACCGTCGGGAAAAAGGAAAAATGCGGTCCGGTAATAAAACCGGCAACGATGTATCCGAGTACAAGCGGTTGATTGAGCTTTTTAAAAAGAATGGTAGTAATACCTGCTACCAGCAAAATCATAGCGAGGTCGGAAACAATTGGTGGTAAATGCGCCATCTAAGGTTCCTCCTTACTTTTGTAAAATAAGATAAGCGACAAATAAAAAGAAATGTTGTATAATAAAATAGGTTTAATGTTTATAAGCGGCAGTAAAAAAAGCCGCTATATTATTATACAATGACACAGTGCTTTTTAACAAGGCATACTGTTTGCAAAATATTTGAAAATACGGAGGCAAAGCATGAATACAGATTTGATTTTGATTAACGGCGATATAGTTGACCGTAAAGAAGGGCTTATTGAATACTGCGACCGCGGGCATCAGTTTGGCGACGGTGTTTTTGAAATTGTGCCGGTTTATAACGGCAAGGTTTTTGGCATGATTCCGCACATGGAAAATCTTTTTACTTCCGTAACGCGTTTAAAAATACCTGCCGTTTATATGGTGGAAGAACTGGTTGAGTTTCATGAAGCGTTAATAAAGGCCACCGGTATGGAAAACGGCGAAATTTATACGCAGATTACACGCGGCAGTGCGCCGTTCGGGCTGGCTTTTCCGGAAATGAGCGTGCCGCAGCTTGTAATGCAGCCTGTTTTTACAGACCGCTCTCAGCTTGTGGAGGCACAGCAGAAGGGTGTAAAGCTCATTACCGAAAAAGACCTGCGCTGGCAGCATTGCGACGTTAATACCTTAAACCGCCTGCCGGAAGTAATGGCACGCCAGAAAGCAGCTATCAGCGGCGCATTTGACGCTTTGTTTGTGCGCGACGGAAAAATTACCGAAACCACCGAAAGCAGCTTTATGCTTGTAAAGGATGAAGTTTTGTGGACGGCTCCCGAAAATGAAAACATTCATAAAAATATTACGCGCAAAGTAATTAAAGAACGACTGGCGCTTGATTTGGGCATGCCGGTTGTAGAGAAAAATTTTGACGTGGATTTTGCGTTAAAAGCAGAAGAAGCCTTTATCTGCGGGCCGCGCTGCGAAATTGTGCCCGTAGTTAAAATAGACCGCAAGCTGCTGAACGGCGGTGAAGTGGGCAAAGTAGTGCCGCAGCTTTTAGGGGCTTACAAAAATTTTGTTGCCAAAGAATGCCCGGCAAGGTAATTAATTATGGATAAAACTTTAGTGCGCGGGGCAATGCTTATTGCGCTGACGGTTGTTTTGCAGTCGCTGCGCCTTTTTATACCGCTGCCGCCAATGGCAAGCATGTTTTTTATAGGTACGCTGGTTAATATGATGCTTGCCGTTACCGTGCGCCTTGCTGGTTTAAAACCGGCCCTTCTGGCAGTTGTGCTGCTTCCGTTTTTTGCATATTTGCAGGGGCAGCTGCCGATACCGCTTTTAATACCGGTAGTTATCGGCGGCAACGCCGTGTTTGTGCTTATCTGCCATTGGGCATGGCACCGCGGGCTTATGCTGGCGCCGCTTGCCAAAACAATCTGCATGTTTACGTCAAGCCTTGTGCTTTTAAAAGTGCTGGCGCTGCCTGAAAAAATGGTATTTGCCATTGGCTTTATGATGGGCTGGCCGCAGATGGTAACAGGTATTTGCGGCATATTGATGGCACGGTTAATTACAAAACGCACCGCAAACTTTTAATATGGGGGCATTGTTATGGATACAAGAGTGGTACTTTTGGGCATTATTGTAGAAAACACTGCCGCTGTTGAAGAACTGAATGCTATTTTGCATAATTACGGCAGTTATATTATCGGGCGCATGGGGCTGCCCTACCGCGAAAAAAATCTGCATATTATCAGCATAGTTCTTGATGCGCCGCAGAACATTATCAGCGCGCTTGCAGGAAAAATCGGCATGCTGCCGGGAGTTACGGCCAAAGCGCTTTATGCCGGAAAACAGGCTTAGTCCTTAATGCCTTAGGGCTTTTTTATAGGAGAAATACTGACAGGGAAGGTTCGTCCTGACCTTTAAGGAGGAAAATCAAATGTATGATGCAAAATCAATGAAGGCCGAAGAATTTATTGACCATAACGAGATTATGGCAACATTGGAATATGCCGCAGCCAATAAAAACAACGCTGCCCTTATTTCCGAGATTATTGAAAAGGCAAAACTGCGCAAAGGCTTAAGCCACCGTGAAGCAGCAGTACTGCTGGACTGCGAACTGGAGGACAAAAACGCAGAAATTTTTGCGCTGGCGGAACAGATAAAAAAGGATTTTTACGGCAACCGCATTGTTATGTTTGCACCGCTGTATCTTTCCAATTACTGCATTAACGGCTGCGTGTACTGCCCGTATCACAGCGTAAATAAACATATTGCCCGCAAAAAACTCACGCAGGATGAAATCCGTGCCGAAGTTATTGCCTTGCAGGATATGGGGCATAAACGCCTGGCACTGGAAGCCGGAGAAGACCCGGTTAATAACCCTATTGAATATATTCTTGAATCAATTAAAACAATTTACAGCATTAAACATAAAAACGGCGCAATCCGCAGGGTAAACGTTAATATTGCCGCAACTACGGTTGAAAACTACCGCAAATTAAAAGAAGCCGGTATCGGCACCTATATTCTTTTTCAGGAAACCTATCATAAAGAAAGTTATGAAAAACTGCACCCTTACGGGCCGAAAAGCAATTATGCCTACCATACCGAAGCAATGGACAGGGCAATGGAAGGCGGCATAGACGATGTCGGCCTCGGCGTATTGTTCGGGCTTGAACTTTACCGCTATGAATTTGCAGGGCTTTTAATGCATGCAGAACATCTGGAAGCAGTTCATGGTGTTGGCCCGCATACTATCAGCGTTCCGCGCATCTGCCCGGCAGATGATATTGACCCGTCTGCTTTCGATAACAGTATCAGCGACGATATTTTTGAAAAACTTGTTGCCTGCATCCGTATCAGCGTGCCTTACACCGGTATGATTGTATCAACCCGTGAAAGTCAGCGCGCCCGCGAAAGAGTGCTGCATCTCGGCATTTCGCAAATCAGCGGCGGTTCCCGCACCAGCGTTGGCGGCTATGCCGAACCAGAAAAAGAAAATGATTCGGCCCAGTTTGATGTAAGTGATAACCGTACACTGGATGAAGTTGTTGGCTGGCTGATGGAACTTGGCTATATTCCGAGCTTCTGCACTGCCTGCTACCGCGCAGGGCGTACCGGCGACCGCTTTATGAGCCTCTGCAAGAGCGGGCAGATTCAAAACTGCTGCCACCCCAATGCGCTGATGACCTTAAAAGAATATCTGGTAGATTACGCTTCTCCGCATGTAAAAGAACTGGGTGACGAACTTATTGCCAGGGAAATTCATAATATTCCCAACGAAAAAGTGCGTGAACTTGTGGAACGCCATTTGAAGGATATTGAAGAAGGCGAACGCGACTTCAGAATTTAAAATTGACATTTATAATCATATCGAATAAAATTTATATGTGTATTTAATGTTCAAGCCGCTTTTTACAAGCGGCTCATTATTTTTGAAAGGCGTTGATATTTTGCTGGAAAATCTGTTCAAACTTAAAGAAAACGGTACCAATGCCAAAACGGAAATGATGGCCGGGATTACAACTTTTATGACTATGGCTTATATTCTGGCTGTAAACCCCGCTATTTTATCTGCATCCGGTATGGATTCCGGCGCCGTATTTACGGCAACTGCCATTGCATCCTGCATCGGCACGCTGTTTATGGCGTTTTTTGCCAATTATCCGTTTGCACTGGCGCCTGGCATGGGCCTGAACGCATTTTTTGCCTATACTGTCGTAGGGCAAATGGGGTATTCGTGGCAGGTTGCGCTGGCTGCCGTATTTGTTGAAGGCATTTTGTTTTTCATCCTGTCGCTTACAAAAGTGCGTGAAGCAATTTTTAACTGCATACCGTTTTCGCTTAAATATGGCGTTACCGGCGGCATAGGTTTGTTTATTGCTTTTATCGGCCTGCAAAACTCGCACCTCGTTGTGGACGGTGCAACGCTGGTAAGCATTTATCCGTTTAAAGCGTCGCTTGCGAGCGGAGAGTTTTATACAACCGGTATCGGTGCGCTGCTGGCGCTGATAGGCGTAATTTTAACGGCGGTTTTAATGATAAAAAATGTGCGCGGCGCAATTTTGCTGGGCATACTTATTACCTGGGGCCTTGGCATAATTGCGGAAGTAACAGGCATTTATATTCCCGACCCGGCCAAAGGCGCATTTTCGGTAATGCCGGATTTTTCTAACGGCTTATATATACCGAGCCTGATGCCGAGCTTTATGCAGATGGATTTCAGCTATATTTTTACCTTTAATTTTGTTACCATAATGCTGTCATTTATGTTTGTAGATTTGTTTGACACACTGGGTACTTTAATCGGTGTTGCTTCCAAAGCCAATATGCTCGACAGACAGGAACGCCTGCCCAGAATCAGAGGCGCGCTGCTGGCTGACTCTGTTGCAACATCGGCAGGTGCTGTGCTCGGTACTTCTACGGTAACAACTTTTGTCGAAAGTTCTTCCGGTGTTATGGCTGGCGGCCGCACAGGCCTTACTGCTGTTACCGTGGCAATACTCTTTTTGGCCTCTTTGCTGTTTGCACCGGTATTTCTGGCAATACCTGCATTTGCAACGGCGCCGGCGCTTATTATTGTAGGCTTTTTAATGCTGGCTACCGTTTTGAACATTGATTTTAACGATATGGGCGAAGCAGTGCCCGGCTTTATTGCCATTATAGCCATGCCGTTTATGTATTCAATTTCCGAAGGCATTGCGCTTGGCATAATTTCTTATGTTGTTATCAATGTTCTTTCCGGCGCGGCAGGTAAAAAGAATATCAGCAGTATTATGTATATACTGGCATTCTTGTTTGTTTTGAAATATATTTTCGTTTAAAACTTAAATTTGTTATGGCAGGGCCGGATGACTTCCGGCTCTTTTTTATTGCCCAAATTGCGGGCAGAGCGGAACAAAGCCTTGTCAGATTAGTTAAAAACGCAGGAGCGTAATGTAAAATTTCGGTTAAGCAGTGCTTTAAAAAATGCGTATTGAAACCTTTTATAAGTTTCTACCTTAGCGCGGCGGGTGTTCGGGGTATTGCTGCGCAGACGGTGAAAAAGCGAAAAATTCAGATTTATCTTTAAAAGTGGTCTTTACAGGGGGGGCAAACGTGTTATAATGAGGCTGTATAAAAGACTGGGTAGTCAAAAAAACCTTCTCCTCAGGAACGTTTTTCAGGTTTACTCAATACTTTATACAATAAGGCTTGCCGTTTCCTCAGGGGCAGGCCTTCACTGGGGTTTATAAACCGCAGCAGGAAGAAAATGTAATTAAGCATTTGCAACGGTAGAGGAAACCAGGAGACTCGCACTCAGGGCAGATGCCGAAAGCAGAAGTTTCTTCCCCAAGCGTTTTATAAAAATAAAATGTGTTTTTCTAAAGGGAGGAAAACAAAATGAAAAAATCTTTAGTACTTGCAATGGCTATGGCTCTCGGCGTAACTGCATCCGCATATGCAGCTAACCCGTTCAGCGATGTACCGGCCGGCCACTGGGCTTATGACGCAGTTAACAAACTGGCAGCAGAAGGCGTAGTAGACGGTTATCCTGACGGCACCTACGGCGGCGACAAACTGATGACCCGTTATGAAATGGCACAGATTGTAGCAAAAGCTATGGCAAATGGTGCTAACGTAGACAAACTGGCTGCTGAATTCGCAGACGAACTGGACAGCCTCGGCGTTCGCGTAGCAAACCTTGAAAAGAAAGCTGACAACGTAAAAATCACCGGTCAGATCCGTGCTTCTTATCGTGATGTTGATGGCGATGCTAAATCCCATGAAGGCCGTCTGCGTACCCGTCTGTTCGTAAACGGTGCAATTAACGAAGACTGGACCTATACCGGACGTTTTGAAAACAGCCAGTATTATGATGGAAAAGATGCAAATAATAATTCTTATGGCAACAAAGGTGAAGATGATGTAAAACTGAACTGGGCTTATGTAACCGGTAAAGTTGGCGGCGTTAAAGTTATGGCTGGCCGTCAGGACTTCAAACTTCATACTGGTAGTGTAATCGATGCTACTGTTGATGGTGGTATCCTTTCCTATGGTAAAGATGTTAAATTGACTGGTTATGTAGGTAAAGCTGTTGATAGTGGTACTTGGGATAACTTGGATGATGTGAAAGGCGATTTAGAAGATGGCGATCGTCTCTATGCAGTTGACCTGAGCGCTAAACTCGGCATAGTTGATTCTTATGTAACTTATTACAAAGCAGATACTGTGAATGACAATGAAATCTGGAACGTAGGTGTAGCTCTGCCTGTTGCTAAAGATCTGAAACTGTCTGCTGAATATCTCCATGGCGATGATCAGCGTGATGGCGATAACAATGGTTGGGCAGCAGGTTTGGCATACAAAGGTGCTAAAGCTTCCACTCCTGGCAGCTGGGGCATTTATGCTAACTACTATGATCAGCCGGCTTCTACCTTCCTTGAACACACCATTGACGGTTATGCTCCGTTTGATTTCGTAACTGGTGATGATGGCTTTGAAGGTTATGAAGTAGGCGCAAATGTTGCTCTTGCTAAAAACATTGTAGCAGCTGTTAAATACTATGACCTCGATGCTCGTGAAGGCAGCTATGACGAACAGACCCTGTGGTCCGAAGTTGTATTCACTTTCTAATCTTAGCCTTACAACAGCTTAATATTAGAATAATTAAAGCGGATGGCTTATGCCATCCGCTTTTCTGCGTTATGCGCTTTAGCGATGGTTCTGAGCGACGAAGGAGCGAAAGAACAACAACCACCAGCTATGCTGGTGAGATTAAAATCTTTAGATTAAAGAAAAATTCCTCCAATGGTACAATAATGTAGTTCGTCAGCTGCATTAAGGAAAGAATTGGAGGAATTTTTTATGAATAATAAAGAAAGTTTAGCACACACATCTTGGAATTGCAAATTTCATATAGTATTTGCACCGAAGTATAGGAGAAGGGAAATATATGGAGCATTAAGGCGGGATATAGGAAGAATATTAAGAATGCTCTGCGAAAGAAAAGAAATAGAAATAATAGAAGCAGAATGCTGCATAGACCATGTACATATGCTGGTAAAAATACCGCCAAAATACAGCGTGTCGCAGATAGTAGGATACCTCAAGGGAAAAAGTTCACTAATGATATTCGACAGACATGCAAATTTGAAGTATAAGTATGGGAATAGACATTTTTGGTGCAGAGGATATTTTGTAGATACAGTAGGGAAAAACACAAAGAAAATAGAGGAGTATATAAAAAACCAAATAAGAGAAGATATAATGGCAGACAAAATGAATATGAAGGAGTATATAGACCCGTTTACGGGTGAGCCAGTAGGAAAGAAGCAATAAAAAAGCCCCGCATGAGGGGCAGTGAGTAAAAATAATTGCAGCTGGCGAATAAAAATCAGGCATCTTGAGATGCAGCTGTATCAGCCGCTTCGAGCGGCGAACAAACCGCCGGCTGAGCCGGCGGTTTTGATTAAAGTAACATAAGTATGTTTTTACACACTTTTCTCCGTTTAAATTTATATGAAATTAAAAACTCAATACACTAAAACGCCGATAATACCGCTGATGAGCATAAGGCTGATTGCACCGACTTTGCGGTAGTAATGCAGATAAAAGAGCACGGCCAGCACCGGTATGCCAATGGGGTTAAAGGTGCTGCTTTCACTGGTGGCATTGTCTATCGGGAAAACGGTAATATCCAGAAAGAAAATTACGGCTGTAATCATAAAGGCAATAACCGCCGGGCGGATGCCGCACAGCGCTTCTTTAACGAGGCGCGACTGGCTGAATTTTTCCAGCGAGCGGGCAACAAAATAAACTATAATAAACGAAGGCAGCGATACACCGAGCGTGGCGATAAACGACCCCATAAACGCCGGTACAAAATCCGGTCCGCACACGCGCGCCCCAACATAGGTTGCAGTGTTGACGGCAATAGGTCCCGGAGTCATCTGCGAGATGGTGATGATGCGTGCGTATTCCGCTGCGGGAATCCACCCATGCGCCAGAACTTCCTGCTGAATGACGCTGACCATGGCAAGCCCGCCGCCGAAGGAGAACAGGCCTATTTTAAAGAAAACGAAAAATAAATCCCAGTAAATTCCCATCAGTCAGCCCTCCTTCCCAAAAAGCGGTAGGCGGCAATGGCGTACAGCGCCGCTGCAATAACGGTGGAGGCAATGCCGAAGCCCAAAACGTAAATTTCGGCAATGGAAAGCGCCAGAATTACCCAGCCCAGCCTGTTGCTTACGGAAGAAGCGAACATTTTTTTTGTTGCAACTACCAAAAGCACGGTAATGGCAGCGTTAACGCCGGCAAAAAATTTTAAAATATAGGCGTTGGCATCAAGCCCGCTTGAAGCAAACAACATGGCGATGGCAAAAATGATAATGAACGAGGGCAGAATAACGCCAAGCGTGCAGACCAGTGCTCCGGCTATGCCTGCCAGGCGGTAGCCCAGAAACGTGGCGGAGTTGACAGCAATAACGCCCGGCAGCGATTGTGCAATCGCCAGCACATCGGTAATGTCCTTATCGTCAATCCAGCCCTGGCGTTCAACAAATTCGTCGCGGATTAAGGGAATCATGGCAAGGCCGCCGCCGATAGTGAACAGCCCTATTTTAAAAAACACATTGAACATGTGCAGGTAACTTACTTGTTTTTGCTGCATATCAACACTTCTTTTCCAAAACATAATTAACAGGTGATAAATATATTATCTCCTAAATATGCAGGCTTGGCAAGTTAAATTATGGATATGTTATTGTTTATGTCATTTAGTTTTAATTTGCGTTTC
>OHLB01000787.1_pt1 | contig 14118 bp, 11 predicted proteins | sample 1569021 | NCBI WGS metagenome assembly OHLB01 (sample SAMEA3879592, study PRJEB24766) | human gut metagenome | biome: human-associated habitat; feature: feces | place: USA | collected 1985/1987 | reverse complement strand
GTATAACAATAATAGGCTTTCTCCAGAAATTGATGAATTTGTTGGAAGATATGGTTTAATTGAAGTTCGGTATATTAATTATGCAAATAATAATGTATATCCAAATTTTAAAATTTTGGGTGATGATAATCGAAATACATTTATTTATATAAATATAGCGTGCAGCTATAATGGTTACAATGATAGGTTATGGCGTATTGGAAATTTTTATGAAGGTGTAATTTTTACGCTATTACATGAATTGGGGCATATAATTATGCAGCCTAACAATTCAGAAGCTGTAACAGGATTGGATAAATGGGGTAAATTAACAAATTCTCATGAAAGTATTGCTTGGTTGTGGGCGTTTAATTTTAGGCATGAACATAGAACAGAATATAATTGTTTGATTGAAAATTTTCGAAATTTTTATAATGGTAATTCAATGATTAGAAATTGTAGTCGTGCTGTAGAAGAATATGAAATGAAAGATGAAAATATAGAGGAACATTTAGGAGAATGGTATTTTTTATATAGAAATTATATTTATTGACAACCAGAACCTATAATTTCGAGTTTTGGTTTAATTATTACTAAATAGCCAAAGGGGATTATTATGTCTGAAAAAATATTTAAAAATGTATTGGCGGCATTAAAAGCAGCAAATAAAGAATTACAAAATAATAGACTATTAAGCGATGAAAACTGCAAAGAGTTAAATAATATTATCACCAATGCTGATGCGCCGCTTACGCTTTTAATTATGGGCGAATTTTCTACTGGTAAATCAACCTTTATAAACGCTATTGTAGGCAAAGAAATAGCCGCTGTTGGCGCTTTGCCTACAACTGCCGTAATTACTAAACTTTGTTATGGCGAAGAAGATAAAATTACAATTTATTTTAAAGACGGCAAAAGCAAGGTTTATGGGCAGGATGAATTTGCACAGATAACTTCTGAAACAGACGATAACAAGTATAAAAAAATCCGTAAAAATATAAAATATGTAGAACGCGCCATGCCGATGAACATATTGCAATACATTTCGCTTATCGACAGCCCGGGCTTAAATGCTTTAAATGAAACCCACGCCGATATCACTAAAGAATTTGTAGATAACGCCGATGCTGTGCTGTGGATGTTCAGCACGGATAAAGCCGCTTCTGTAACGGAAATACAGGCAATGGAAGCATTAAACCCACGTTTAAAACCCATTGCTATAATAAACCAAATTGATAAACTTGACCCTGAAGAAGATGATGTAGAAACATTTTTAAACGATATAAAAAACAAATTAAAAGGCAAAGTGCTTGATGTTATAGGCATATCTTCCTTAATGGCATATAAAGGGAGAACCTTGGGCAATGAAATGCTGGTAAAAGAAAGCAATATTCGTACTGTCCAAAATGCTATAGAGGAAAAAGTTATACCTAACCGTTATGACTTTAAATTAAAATCACTGCTTGATGAATTAGGGAGTTTCATATGTGGAGTTCAAGAAACTTTAAATGAATTTAAAGAAAATTTAGAAGAGCAAAAAGAAAATAATTATGATAAATATATAACAGAAAAAAGCAGTGTAGTAGAAACAGAAGCAATTTTAGAAAAAATAGTATTAAGCGTAAAAGACTACTGTTTAGAAAATGCTGGTTTACAGAATACATCAGCAGCTTTTGTACTTAATGTGCTTTATTATTACGGCTTAAGTGTAGATAAAAATGAAAGCAAAGCTTTGGAAGGCTTGGAAAGCATTGCTATAAAAAACCATTATTTAGCGCAGGCATTTTTAAGTATTGAATATTTAAATAAACAAGATTATACCAAAGGCTTTTATTGGACGAAGAAAGCCGTTGAATATGGTGATAAAGAGTGTCGATATGCTTTGGCAGAATTATATTTTAATGGTTTAGGTACGCAAAAAAATGAAGCAGAAGCAGTAAAGTGGTATAAGAAATCGGCAGAACAAGGATATGCTGAAGCGCAGTATATTTTAGCTAAATGTTATTTAAACGGACAAGGAGTAAAAGAAAATAAAGAAAAAGCATTAAAATTATTAAAAAAGGCAGCAAAACAAAAGCACGAACATGCAAAAGAGGATTTGGAAGAGTTGCAAAAAGCAGAAAAAGCAAAACAGTTATATCATGTGGCTAAAAGCCATGATTCTGCAAATAAACTAGATATAGCTTTTAAATATTATGAGAAAGCTGCTAAATTAGGGTATGCAGAAGCACAAAATTACTTGGGTCGTTGTTATGAAGAAGGCTGGGGTATAGCGAAAAATGAGAGCGAAGCATTTAACTGGTATCAAAAAGCAGCAGAACAGGGGTTAGCAGTTGCTCAGTATAATTTGGCTGATTGTTATTTAAATGGTATAGGTGTGCCTGAAAATAAAGAGAAAGCATTTAACTGGTATCAAAAAGCGGCAGAACAAGGATCAGCAGAAGCACAAAATATGCTTGGGCGTTGTTATAAAGAAGAATGGGGTATAGCGAAAAATGATGATAAAGCAGTATGTTGGTATCAAAGGGCAGCAGAGCAAGGAAATATAGATGCACAATATAATTTAGCTGTTTGTTATTTTAACGGTGAAGGTATAAAAGAAAATAAGGCTGAAGCAATAAAATGGTTTACAAAAGCTGCCAATAAAAACTCTGCAAGTGCGCAAAATATGCTTGGTCGTTGTTATGAAGAAGGATGGGGTATAAGTAAAAATGAAGCTGAGGCCGTAAAATGGTATCAAAAAGCAGCTAAAGGTGGAAATGAAAATGCTAAAAATAATTTAATAAAGTTAAAAAATAAAATTGCAGAATTAGAGAAATTTAGTTCGTTAAGACGTGAAGCGGAGTTGGGTGATAAAGAATCACAATATAGGTTAGGTCGCTGTTATGAAATTGGTGAAAATATAGTAAAAAATTATGAAGAAGCATTTAAATGGTATAAAAAAGCTGCAGATAATGGTCATGTATTAGCACAAGAGAGAGTTGGTCATTTTATAGAAAATGGTATAGCAGTATCTAAAGATATAAATATAGCGTTGCAATGGTATCAATTAGCCGCAAATCAGGGTTATATTGTTGCCGCAAATCGCTTAAAGTTGCTAAATCAAACAAGTGATATTAATAATTTTAGCAACAATAATGCAACAATTTTGTATGAATCAGCTCAAAATTATTATAAAAAAGGTGAATTTCCTAAAGCTGTTGAGTATTATAGAAAAGCAGCTGAAATAGGATTGCCTGAAGCACAAAATAGTCTTGGTGTATGTTATCAGCTTGGAATAGGTTTAACTGAAAATTATAGAGAAGCAATTAGTTGGTATAAGAAATCAGCTGAACAAGGTTTTGTCAAAGGTCAATTTAATTTAGCGCAATGTTATGATTATGGTTGGGGTATTAATAAAAATTTAAGCGAAGCGTTAAAATGGTATAAAAAGGCAGCGGAGCAAGGATATGCAGCCGCATATAATAGGATATATTATTTGAGTAAAGAAAATAATAATCAAAATAATAATGCTAATATACAGAGGCAAGCTGCTCAGTCTAACGGCTGTTTATTGCCGGTTATTGGTTTGTTAGCAATTATAATGTTTATTATAGCGTTGTAAATTTTAGGTGGAACTTAGGTGGAGTTATGGATTTAAAAAACTATTTATCAGTTAAAGAGCTGGTTAAGTCCAATCAGTTAAAGCTGCAAATTGTGTTAGATGATTTAAAATTAAATAATGTAGTCAAAAAGATAAAAGACGATATGCTGGCGTTAGATTACGAAAAATTTACTCTTGTGGTTGTTGGTGAATTTTCTCGGGGTAAATCTACCTTTGTTAACGCTATGTTGGGTAAAAAGGTGCTGCCAAGTAGCAAACGCCCTACAACAAATATCATCAGCAAAATTGTGTATGCCGATAAGCCCGCTTACGAGATATTTTTAAAAGACGGTAAAAGCAAGAACTTAACGGAAGAAGAATTTAAAAATATTAAAGCGCAGGCAGAAGAAGACCCCAGCAATATATTAAAGTTTAAATCTTTTATAAAAAAAGAAGAGGACTTTTCTAAAATCGACTACGCCGTTATCGGTCAGCCGCTTACATTTTGTCAAAACGGTGTGGAAGTTGTTGATACGCCCGGTACAAATGATTTAAATGTTGGCCGTATGGAAATTACTTATAACTATTTAAACCGTGCTGACGCTGCTGTTTTACTGCTTAATGCCACGCAGGCATTAACACGCTCGGAGCTTGATTTTTTAAAAGAGCGTATTTTGGGAAACCAGATAAAAGATATTTTTGTAGTTATTAATTTTAAAGATGAGCTTAGTCCTGCGGAAGAAGTTAAAGTAAAAAATTATGTAAGGGATAATATAAGGGACTTAGCAGAGATTGAACCTAAAATATTTTTGGTATCAAGCTCTCAAGCGCTTACTTACAGGGCTGCTAAAAATGGCGCTAAGCTTACGGCAAGGGAAATGATGAACTTGCCGCAAACTTTTGAAGAAACAGGTTTTGCAGAATTTGAGGAAGCTTTGGCAAAATACCTTGATGAAGAAAAGGGCAAAGCAAAATTAAATAAATACGCTGAAAGAACATTGCTTTATACCAAAACTGCGGAAAATGACATACAGCTGCGTATGCAGTCGCTGCTGCATTCTGCTGATGAAATAAAGGCGGAACTTGCGGCAATGCAAGATAAGGTTGGCAAAATAAAAAAAGAAACAACTGCGGTAATAAGCGGTATGGAGCAAAGGTTAAGGTTATCAGAAGCAGAATTAAAAACGTATATTGATATTGCTATAAAAAATATGCGCTTGGCAGCAGTGCGTGCTGCTGACGGTTATAAAGAAGGCATGGGTAAAAAAGATATAGAATACATGCTTGATAAAGCTGTTACGCCGCTGCAAAAAGAACTTTTTGAGCATGTTAATAAAACTTTGAACAATTCTGTTAAAGAAGAATTAACTGTGGCGTTAAAAAAATTAAAATTAGTGTGGGATGATTTGGAGCTTGAACAGAAAAATTTGCTGATAGAAAATTTTTCTAATATGAGTTTAGAAATAACCGGAAGCAGCCTAAATAGCAAACAAGCTGTTGATAACACCAAGTTTCTTTATGCAGCGGGAGCTTTTCTTTTAGCTGGGCTTGCCGGGTTAGGCGGTGTTGCAGTGCTTGGTGCAATTTTTGGCTGGCTTTTTGGATCGGATAAGGCGGAGCAGGAGCAGCGCGAAAAATTAAAGCGGCAAATACGCGAACAATACGACAGCAGGTACAAAAATTTTTCTTCTAATATCTGCCAAAAATACCGCGAAAGCGTTAAAAGTGTTGCCGATGCTTTGCAAAATGAAATAAATAACCATTTAAACGGAATGGAAGACCAGCTTAAAGAAATTATAAAAATAAAAGAGGCTAATGAAACAGACGCTGAACAGCAAAGAAATATTTTAAATAAGCAGCTTGACGAGGTATTAAAAATTAAGGCTGCCATGGCGGAGGTGTTGAAAGCATGACGTTAAAAGAAGAAAAACAGAACTTGCTTGCAATGCTGGAAGAAATACGGGAACGTGATTATATTAAAGCCAGTGAAAAAACAACCAGTCAGTTAAATGAACTATGGACTGATATTGATAATGATTTTTTTACCGTTGTTGTATTAGGCGAATTTAAACGCGGCAAATCTACTTTTATAAATGCTTTGCTGCAAAAAGAACTGCTACCGGTAGATGTATTGCCGGAAACGGCTACTATAAACGCGCTTATTTATAATGATGTGCCAAAAGCATATGTAACGTTAAATGACGGTACAGAAAAAGAAGGTGAAGCAACACAGGAATATTTGCAGCAGTTTTCCGCAAGGAACGCTGCCGCCGGTGTGCAGAACATAAAATATATTAAAATTGGCTACCCGGCGGATATTTTGCAAAACAGGCTTGTTATTGTTGATACTCCGGGCGTATCGGATATTAACGAGCAGCGCTGCGAGGTAACATATAGGTTTATACCTAAAGCCAATGCCGTTTTGTTCTTGCTGGACGCTAATTCTCCGCTGAAAAAGACAGAGAAAGATTTTATTGAACAGCGTTTGCTGCCGCTTGGCATTGACAATATTGTTTTTGTGGTTAATAAGTACGATAGCGTTGACGAGGAAGAAGAACCTAATTATTTGGAAGATTTACGTTTGCGCCTTGCCAAAGCTTTTGAGATGGACAGCAATGATAAAAAATTAAAAACATTAAAATTGTATCCGCTTTCTGCAAAATGGGCATTGCAGGGTATTTTGAAAAATAAACCTAATTTTGTCGAGGCTTCCGGTATTGAACAATTAAAATCGGAAATTTTAAACCTTGCTTTTAACGGCAGTGTTGAAGCGGAAAAAATTAGGCGTTATAAAATACGGCTGAAAAATATTTTATTTGAACTTTACGGGCAGCTTGAAAATGAACGTGCCATTAAATCTGCCGGTATTGATAAATTAAAAGAAGTAAAACAGGAACTTGATAATCTTTTAAGCCAGTACGAAAGCAGCAAAGGCAATATTGCCGAGTATGTGAATAACGAAAAGAAAAATATTAGGGCAATGGTAGATAAATCGCTGCATTATTTTTACAACAGGCTGGAAGAAAATGTGGTTGATAATATCGCTCTTTATAAGGGGCTGGATTTTAAAGAATATGTAGAGCAGCGCATTTCGCGTACTTTACAGCGCGAAATGGAAGGCTGGGTTGCCGCGTATTCTCCGCATATCGAACAGCTTTTAAAAACTTTGGAAAAGGAGTTGGCGCGCGGAATTTCTTATAAATTCCATCAAAAAGTAAGGCTTACTGCTAATGTGCCGGGTAATATACAGCAAAACAGGTTTATTTTTAATTTATCGGCTGTTGATGTATCGGATTCAACAATTAAAGCAGGAGCTATTGCTGCCGGTGGCGCTGGTTTAATGATGATGATAGGCGGGCCGGTGCTGATGCCTTTTATCAGTATGGCGGCGTTTCCGTTTTTGCAGAAAAAGCTTCTGGAACAAAAGCTTGCAAAAGCAAAGGATGAGGTAATTCCTGCCGTGCAGGAACAAATGGCGCAGGCTATATATAACCTTAAAATGGCAATTTATGATTATATTGAGCAGCGCACGGCGAGTATTATCGGCAACACAGAAAGCGCTTATGAAAAAATACTTTTTGATTTAAAAAGAGATATTGAAGCGCAGATTAAAGAAAAAGATAATAACAGCAGTGAGCTGTTAAGCGAAGTTAACCGTATCAGTAAAAATATAACAGAATTAAAAGCGTATATGGAACAGTGCTGAAGGAGGGATAAGTATGGATTTTGCAACAGGCTTTGATTATGCTTACGGCGATGGTTATTATGGTGATGATATTGACAGCAATGATTATGCTGACACTTATGCGGATTATTACACAGACAGCGGTGATATGAGCGCTTTACCGGCAGTTATAGATAACGCGCCGTATGATTATGTTGTGGTGCATGAGGGCAACGCTTTACAGCTGTTAAATTATCAAGACCCGCTTATTCATTCGCACGAATATCACAGCGGCTTATTCCGTTTGGATGCTAATTGTCCCGAATGTAATGAAATTATTAGCGAAATTGAAAGCGGTAATAACCAATGGGGCAGAGAATTAGTGCATGTAAATCCGTATTTTAGGGATGATGGTACTTTTGTTGAGGGTCATTTCAGGACTGCTCCGGATGGAATTGAAGGCAATAATTTTTCTAAGTAATTTTCCGGGTGGTGTAATAATGAGCATTTTTACAGATTTTGATGCTAATTACGGTAATGGTTATTATTCGGAAATGCCTGTTACCGATACTGAATCTGATGTTTTACATAATGGCAGTGTGGTAAACGAACATAATTCTGACTTTTTAACATTTAAGAACGGCGATTTAGTTTTACGAAGCAGTAATGCTGCAACCGGCAAAGAACAGGTTATTGTTAACGGAAAAATAGTACAAACTTCTTATGATAATATTTTTGGCGGTGAAAATATTTATGACGGAAATAATGAGTTAAAACAATTGACAATACCTAATGAATATGGCGGTATAGATATTTATGATAGGGATATGCAGCAGCTTGGCTCTACACTGCCCAATGTATACGGCGGTGAAGATTACTTTGCGAGGGAAACTAATGTGAATTACATTATGGATTATCAAGACCCTCTTGTCCATTCCGGTGAATATATAATGAATCCCTTTTATTTGTCTAAATAATATATAAAGCCTTTATCTTTTTTTAAAATTGATGAAGGCTTTTATGTTTCAAAACGTAAATACACAATTTAACAATATAATTCTGAAAGGGAAATTTATATAATGAGTTATTAATTATCGTGCATAGCGCGATGATTTTATCAAATACTTTTAACTGATTATACAGGCTTTACTTTAATATTGCCCGTGTTTGTGATAAAATATAAATATTATAGTAAAGAAGTAAATTTGGAGGAATGTACATGTTAGACATGAATTTTGTCAGGGAAAATCCTGATGCGGTAAAAGAAGCACTGGCAAAGCGCCATTCCAAAATAGATTTAGACGCTTTTTTGGAGCTGGACAAACAGCGCCGCGAAGTTATTTTAAGCGTTGAAAAATTAAAAAGCCAGCGCAACAGCGCATCTCAGGAAATCGGCCGTATGAAAAAAGCCGGTGAAAATGCTGACACGCAAATGGCAGCAGTGCGCGCCCTTGGCGAAGAAATTGCCGCAGGCGGCAAAATTAAAAGATATCGAAGCACAGTTAAACGCTGTTTTATATACCATTCCTAATATGCCTGCTCTGGATGTTCCGGTTGGCGAAGATGATTCCGACAACCCGGAAGTACGCCGCTGGGGCGAACCGCGCAAATTTGATTTTGAGCCGCAGGCCCATTGGGATATCGGCGAAAAACTGGGCATTCTGGATTTTGACCGTGCCGCTAAAGTTACCGGCGCACGTTTTACCTTTTATAAAGGCCTTGGTTCCCGCCTGGAACGTGCGGTAATTAATTTCTTCCTTGATATTAACACCAAAGAACACGGCTATACTGAAATGTTTACGCCGTTTATGGCTAACAGCAATACTTTGTTCGGCACCGGCCAACTGCCTAAGTTTGCCGAAGATATGTTCAAACTGGAAGGTTTGGACTACTATCTGATTCCGACGGCAGAAGTTACTTTAACCAACTACCACGCCGGTGAAATTTTAAACGGCGAAGACCTGCCGAAATATTATACCGCTTACAGCGCCTGCTTCCGCAGTGAAGCCGGCAGCGCCGGACGCGATACCCGCGGCTTAATCCGCCAGCACCAGTTTAATAAGGTAGAAATGGTTAAAATTGTAAAACCTGAAACCAGCTGGGATGAGCTTGACAAATTAACCCACAATGCCGAGCATTTATTGCAGCTTCTGGGCCTGCCTTACAGGGTAGTCCGCCTCTGCACCGGCGATTTGGGCTTCAGCAGCGCTACTACTTACGACCTTGAAGTATGGCTGCCTGCTGCCAACATGTACCGCGAAATTTCTTCCTGCTCCAACTGCCTCGACTTCCAGGCACGCCGTGCAAATATCCGTTTCCGCCGCGATGCCAAGTCCAAACCGGAATATGTACATACGCTTAACGGTTCCGGCCTTGCTGTTGGACGTACCGTATGCGCAATTTTGGAAAACTACCAGCAGGCTGACGGCAGCGTGGTAATTCCTGAAGTTCTGCGTCCGTACATGGGCTGTGATGTTATTGCGGCTCCCGAAAAATAAACAACGTATCAGTTAATAATAAAAGCCCTGCCTTGTTGGCAGGGCTTTTTAAGTTTTTATTTATCCAAACCTTTTTCGTGCAGCCAGTTTTGCATCAAGTCTGCAATCTGTACGTTGTTAAGGTCGCTGAAGGGGAAGTGCGTGTTGCCGGTAACGCCGATTTCCGGCAGGTGTACAACGGTGCAGTCGCCGCCATGGCGGTTGACGGCTGCCGCAAATTTATGCGCCATATCCAGGCGGATGCGCCAGGAATCTTTATTCCACTCGTCGGTGTAGTTTTCGGCAATGTTGTCGCCGTAGTAAATGACGATAGGAATTTTGGTCAGCTGCATAAATTCGTCAAGCGTTACGGTTTCCGGCTGTAATGGGCCGAAGGGGCTTGATGTAGGAATTGCTTCCGGTTCTTCTCCCTGCGGGAAAACAAAGCTGCTGCCCGGTTCGTAACTGATTACGGCGCGTACTTTGGGGTTTTTAATGGCGATACGCCAGCCCGGGCCGCCGCCCTGCGAATGTGTGATGAGAACGCCGTCGCCGGTTTTATCAAAAACTGCGCTTAAAGCATTAACAACAACGCTCTGGTCATACGGTGCGGTGTTGGGTGTCATCTGGCGGTAGTATTGGTCAAGCGCTGCCGGGTCTTTGCTGAACTGTACGCCTTTAAAAAATTCCGGCGCGTCGCCGACGCGGAAGTTGCTGAACCAGAACTGGTCATTGGTTGTGGCGCTTACAGTGCCGTCAACGGTTGCCTGCCCTGCGTCACCGCGGCGCGGCTGGTCTACAAGGTAGGTAGCATAACCGCGTTCCAGAAAGATATTTTGAAAACCATCGCGTCCGTCCGGTGTGGTTTCCCATGTTTTTTTGCTCTGCCCTGCGCCGTGTAAAAATACCAGCGGCAGTTTATGGGCGTTAACTGGTTTCTGGTAAAAAACATAGGCGTGGTCGCCGTGCAGGGTTTGCCCCTGCGGGTTTAAAGGATTGCTGAAATCAAAGCTGCCGGGTGTGGTAACGGTGGTGCCGCCTGCAAAAAAGCTGCCCTGGTCCTGCAAAAGCACGGGTTTTTCAAAGGCGTAGGCGCTTGTGCTCAGCATCAGCGCAAGCACGGCTGCTGCAAGTGTTTTGGTTGTTTTGTGCTGCATAGTATTACCTTCTTTTTATTATCTTGTTATTACAGATGTTTGCCGTAAAAGTCCTGCAATTTGGCAACAAACTGGTCAACATATTCGGGCACATAGTAAGTCTGGATGTGTGTTGCGCCGTCGACGAGGAACAGTTCTTTATCCCTGGTGCCGGTAGCTTTTTCGTAGGCTTCTTTGCTCATGTACAGGGAATCGGCTTTGCTGCCTGCCATTAACAGCAGCGGCTGGTCGATAAACTCAAGCTGGTCGGTAGCGTCCCATGCCATCAGCTCCATCAGGCTGCTTGTGGTATAGGCGAAGGTGGAGTTGGGATGACGGTGCGTGCGGCCGTAGTACATCATACCTTCGCGGTACAGGTCGGTAGGAATTTTGGCAATATCTTCATCGCTTAGTGCGTCAAAATCAACGTTGCCGCTGATGGGGTATTCGCCTTTGGTAATTTCAACGGCACGGGCATCGCTTGCTTCGTGCAGGCGCTGCTGTACGGTGTCAAGGCCGCTGTTCATATAGCCGTTGCGCCTTATTTCGCCGCTGTTGAACATGCTTAAAGTTGCAACTGCTTTAAAGCGTTTGTCGCTTTTAGCAGCGTTAAGCGTATAACCGCCGCCGCCGCAGATGCCAAGCACGCCCATGCGGTCAGGGTCAACGCCGGGGTAAGTCATAATGTAATCGGCCATGCCGTGAATGTCTTCGGTGCGGTAAAAGGGCTTGTCGGTGTGGCGCGGTTCTCCTTCGCTTGCGCCCTGATAAGCAGCGTCAGCCGTGATGGTGATGTAGCCGAGTGCGGCAAGGCGCTGGGCGTACAGCCCTGCAACCTGTTCTTTAACGCCGCCGTTGGGGTGGGCAACAACAATAGCGGGGTATTTTTTTGCCGGGTCATAGCCTGCCGGGGTGTAAACATTGGCGGCAATTTTCAGCCCGTTCAGCTTGTAGCTTACGGGGTGGATATTTACCTGCCCTTTTACGTTTTGGGTAATGGCATTGCGGTAAACAAGCCCCCAGGGGTTAGTGTTTGCAGGTCCGGCAGCAAAGGCTACGCCTGTGCTTAATGCCATAATAAGGCCTGCGGTAAGTAAAGTTCTGCGTAATTTCATGATAGCTGTTCCTTTCTTTATATCTGTTTATGTCCGTCCGTTATTTCAAAACATTATTTAAAACTGCCTGCGCGTTGCTGCCGGTGTCGGAGCTTACGGTTTCATTCAGCACATCAACGGCTTCCTGTAACTGTTCCGGTGTAAGCCCGGTGTTCATGGCTGCGCGGAAGTGCGAAGTAAGCTGCGGGTTTACGTTGCCGATGCCTGCCAGCGCGCCTACGGTTGCCAGTTCACGCTGCTGCCAGGTAAGTACGTCGCGTGCAAAAATGTCATAAAACAAATGCTCGCGCAGGAAGGTGTTAATGATTGGTGCAAATTCGTTGGTTACAACGCGGCCGCTGATAGCGGTCTGGATTTCGGTGCCTTTGGCAAGGCGGTCAACGGAAGGGTCGAGCGGAGTAGCGTCCGGGCCCATTTCGTCGTTAATGCCTGCGGCTTTGCGTTCCTGCACCAGATTGTTCAGCGTGCTGAGTGCATTTAAGCTGCGCGGAAAGCCGGTGTAAGCATAAAGATGCACCAAAACTTCTTTTGCCTGGTTTACGGTCATGCCGTTATCCAAAGCGGTGGCAAGAGATTTTTTAAGGTTCGGCAAATCGCCTTTGGCCATAAAGGCCGCCACCGTTACAATGTTTGCCTGCTGCGTGTTTAAGGCTTTCAGTTCCGCTGCCTGCACGCCGGTGCTGATGCCTGCCGTTAACATAAGTGCCGTTAAAAGTGCCAGATATTTCTTTTTCATTGCCGTTCCTCCTTAGTCTTTCGGATAATCTTCATCGCTGACCGATTCCAGCCAGGTTACGGTGCCGCCTGCTTCGGAAAGGGCGATATGCGTCATGGACATTTTTGCCGAGCCGCCGTGCCAGTGTTTAACGCCCGGCGGGCAGCGCACAATGTCGCCCGGTTTAAGCATTACAGGATTTTTGCCCCATTCCTGCGTCCAGCCGGTGCCTTCGGTAACAATTAAGGTCTGGCCCATTTCGTGGATATGCCAGTAAGTGCGTGCGCCGGGGTTGAAGGTAACAGTGGCGGCATAGCTTTTGGAAGGTGCCTGCGGCCCGTAAAGGGCAGCTGTTACAACTTCGCCGGTAAAATGCTCGCTTCCGGCAGATTTTATTTCCAGTGTCTGCGGATTAGTTACGGTTTGGTGCAGCGGCGTGCTTTCTGCCGCAAAGGCGGGAATTGCCATAGCCGTAATGGCGGCGGCAAGCGCCAGTGTTTTAAAAATCCTGTTCATAAAAGCTCCTTTCTTTCTGCGCAAAGCAGCAAATTATTTATATGATTTCTGGTAGATACCGATAACATCTTCTTTGGTAAGCGCAACGCGGTCACAGGCGAACAGGCCGCCCATCGGGCCCATGGCATTGTCTGCCATTTTGGGGAATTCATCAGGCGTAATGCCGTAGTCGCTCATTTTCAGGTTTGCCACGCCGCAGTCTTCCAAAAGTTTTTGCAGTACTGTTAAAAAGTCTTCCGGTTTATCTGCGTTTTCCATGCCCATGGCTTTTGCCATGCGGATAAAACGTTCATCACAGGCATGGTTGGCAATTACGTTGCCGAAATATGCGCGGCTTAACATAATCAGCCCTGCGCCGTGCGGAAGGTTGGGGTGGTAAGCGCTGAGCGCGTGTTCCAGCGAATGCTGGCTGCTGGTGGTGCCTACGCACATTACTGTGCCTGAAAGAATATTGCCGAAAGCAACGTGCGTTCTTGCTTCAATGTCATTGCCGTCTTTAACGGCGCGTGCCAGATAGCGGCCTACGTTTTCAATGGCGGTGATGGCGTACATATCGCTCATAAGGTTGGCGAATTTGGAGATATAACCTTCAAGGCTGTGGCTGAGCGCGTCAAAGCCCTGATAAGCAGTGTAATGTGCCGGTACGCTTTTCATCAGTTCCGGGTCTTCGATGCACAGTACGGGGAACAGGTTCGGTGTTTTCAGGCCGACTTTTTCGTTCGTTTCGGAGTTGGTAATAACGCAGCCGGCGTCGGCTTCGCTGCCAGTGCCTGCCGTGGTGCTGATGGCAACGATGGGCAGCGGTTTATTTTTAATGGGCTGCCCCTTGCCGGTGCCGCTGCCGATATAATCCCATAAATCGCCGGGGTTGGCCGCCATAACGGCAATGGCTTTGGCGCTGTCGATAACGCTGCCGCCGCCCAGTGCAACAAT
>OHLB01000768.1_pt1 | contig 14377 bp, 9 predicted proteins | sample 1569021 | NCBI WGS metagenome assembly OHLB01 (sample SAMEA3879592, study PRJEB24766) | human gut metagenome | biome: human-associated habitat; feature: feces | place: USA | collected 1985/1987 | reverse complement strand
CTATGACAACTTCTCCTGTGGCGGCTTCCGTGCAAACTCCTGTTGCTGCACCGTCTGCTCCATCTAAACAAGCACCTGCGGCTGCCAATATTCCGGGAGTAGAAGTGAAAGAAATGGATCGTGTCCGCCGGATTATTGCGGATCATATGGTGATGTCCAAGAAGGTTTCACCACACGTAACCAATGTAGTAGAGGTAGACGTAACCAAACTGGTACGCTGGCGTGAAAAGAATAAAGACGCTTTCTTCCGTCGTGAGGGAGTGAAACTGACCTATATGCCCGTCATAACAGAAGCTGTTGCAAAAGCATTGGCAGCATATCCTCAGGTCAATGTATCTGTTGACGGATATAATATTCTTTTCAAGAAACATATCAATATCGGTATTGCTGTTTCTTTGAATGATGGCAATCTGATAGTTCCTGTGGTACATGATGCCGATCATCTGAACTTGAACGGATTGGCTGTAGCTATAGACTCGCTGGCATTGAAGGCTCGTGATAACAAATTGATGCCGGATGATATTGACGGAGGTACGTTTACCATTACTAATTTCGGTACATTCAAGAGTTTGTTCGGTACGCCGGTAATCAATCAGCCCCAGGTTGCCATTTTGGGAGTGGGATATATTGAGAAGAAGCCTGCCGTAATAGAGACACCGGAAGGTGATACGATTGCTATCCGTCATAAGATGTATCTGTCCCTGTCTTATGACCATCGTGTAGTTGACGGTATGCTGGGAGGCAACTTCCTGCACTTCATTGCCGATTACCTGGAAAACTGGAAGGGCTGATAACAGATTATTTCATTCATTAAGAACTTCATTAACTATGAAAAAGAAATATGATATAAAGACTACGGATGTTGAAACACTGAAAAAGTGGTACCATCTGATGATATTAGGGCGTGCTTTGGACGAGAAGGCGCCGTCTTACCAGCTGCAATCCTTGGGTTGGTCATACCATGCTCCTTATGCGGGGCATGATGGTATCCAACTGGCTGTCGGTCAGGTTTTCACATTGGGAGAAGATTTCCTGTTCCCTTATTACAGAGATATGCTGACTGTGCTTTCTGCAGGAATGACTGCGGAAGAGATTATATTGAATGGCATTTCGAAAGCAACCGATCCCGGTAGCGGCGGACGTCATATGTCGAATCACTTCGCCAAACCGGAATGGCATATTGAAAATATATCTTCTGCTACCGGAACGCATGACCTTCATGCGGCAGGTGTAGCAAGAGCAATGGTATATTATGGGCATAAAGGAGTAGCAATCACTTCGCACGGAGAATCTGCTACTTCCGAAGGCTTTGTTTACGAGGCTATCAATGGAGCTAGTCTGGAACGTCTTCCAGTGATTTTCGTTATACAGGATAACGGATATGGCATCTCTGTTCCTAAATCCGAGCAGACTGCCAATCGTAAAGTAGCTGAGAACTTCTCCGGTTTCAAGAATCTGAAGATTATCTACTGCAATGGAAAAGATGTGTTCGATTCCATGAATGCCATGACTGAGGCACGCGAATATGCGATCAGTACCCGTAATCCTGTGATTGTACAGGCTAACTGCGTTCGTATCGGTTCTCATTCCAATTCGGATAAACATACACTTTATCGGGACGAAAACGAACTGGAATATGTGAAAGAAGCTGATCCGCTAATGAAGTTCCGGCGGATGTTGCTGCGCTATAAGCGCTTGACAGAAGAGGAACTGCTGCAAATTGAAACTGAATCAAAGAAGGAACTATCTGCTGCCAACCGCAAGGCGCTGGCTGCCCCTGAACCTGATCCTAAAAGCATTTACGATTTTGTGATGCCCGAACCTTATCAGCCGCAAAAATACAAAGAAGGTACTCATCAGGAAGAAGGAGAGAAGACTTTCCTGGTCAATGCAATTAATGAAACATTGAAAGCGGAATTCCGCCATAATCCGGATACCTTTATCTGGGGGCAAGATGTGGCTAACAGAGAAAAAGGCGGGGTCTTTAATGTGACCAAAGGCATGCAGCAGGAATTTGGCGAGGCGCGTGTATTCAGCGCACCGATTGCCGAAGATTATATTGTAGGTACAGCCAATGGTATGAGCCGATTTGACCCTAAAATCCATGTAGTGATAGAAGGAGCTGAGTTTGCAGACTACTTCTGGCCTGCCGTAGAACAGTATGTGGAGTGTACTCATGAATATTGGCGCAGTAACGGTAGGTTTGCTCCGAATATCACTTTACGGCTTGCTTCCGGAGGATATATCGGTGGTGGATTATATCATTCCCAAAATATAGAGGGTGCTCTGACAACGTTGCCGGGTGCACGTATTGTCTGTCCTTCTTTTGCAGATGATGCAGCCGGATTGTTACGAACCAGTATGCGTTCAAAGGGATTTACCTTGTTTTTGGAACCGAAAGCTCTATATAATTCGGTAGAAGCAGCAGCTGTTGTTCCGGAAGATTTTGAGGTTCCTTTCGGAAAGGCACGTATTCGTCGTGAAGGAACGGATTTGAGCATTATTACTTATGGCAATACGACCCATTTCTGCCTGCACGTAGCAGAGCAACTGGAAAAAGAAAGTGGCTGGAAAGTCGAAGTGATCGATATTCGTTCATTGATACCATTAGATCAGGAGGCGATTTTCGAATCGGTGAAAAAGACCAGTAAAGCATTGGTTGTTCACGAAGACAAGGTGTTCTCCGGTTTCGGTGCGGAACTTGCTGCTATGATCGGAACGGATATGTTCCGTTATCTGGATGGTCCGGTGCAGCGTGTCGGATCTACATTTACTCCTGTCGGTTTCAATCCGATTCTGGAAAAAGAGATATTGCCGGATGAGGCGAAGATCTATGAGGCAGCTAAAAAGCTATTGGAATATTAATGGAATAAAATGGAGGTATAGTATATGAAGAAGATTGGTTTGTTTTATGCCACCAAAGCTGATAAGACTACTTGGGTGGCAGAGAAAATTCAGAAAGAATTTGGAAAAGATAAGATAGAAGTGGTGCCTATTGAGCAGGCATGGCAAAATGATTTTGCAGCTTACGATTGTTTTATAGTAGGTGCTTCGACCTGGTTTGACGGAGAACTTCCTACCTATTGGGATGAGTTATTGCCGGAACTTCGTACATTGGATTTGAAAGGGAAAAAAGTAGCTATCTTCGGGTTAGGAGATCAGATACGTTATCCCGAAAACTTTGCTGACGGAATCGGGTTGCTTGCCGAGGTATTTGAAGGAGACGGGGCTACACTGGTCGGTTTTACTTCTTCCGAAGGATACACTTTCGAACGTTCCAGAGCGTTGCGTGGTGATCGGTGGTGCGGTTTGGTCGTCGATTTGGATAATCAATCCGAGCAAGCGGAAAAGAGAATCAGGGAATGGTGTGAACAGGTAAAGAATGAGTTTGATTCAAAACCTTAATACTTTATATCTGTTTCCCAGTAACATAACAGAAGGAATATTATACCATACCATTCTTTTCATTAAAGGATGGTATGTACCAGATGCTCATCTTGTACACTACCGGATGAGCATCTGGTGTATAACAAGATGAGCATGCCGTACAGCACGAGATGAGCATCTCGTACATCTTATCTCTACCACAAATATATGCTGTCTTTTAAAGATACGTGGTCTGTGTCTTCTTGAAACAGATAAGGAAGATTAATGCTTAATATGTGAACTTTACTGCTGCCCAGCGATTCTTCTCCTTATGATGTACGAAGGTAAGTCCATTCTTTTCTGCTTCTTCGCGGATGAAAGGAATGTCATCTACATAGAATCCACTCATGTAAAGTTCCGATCCCGGATGCATACAGGCGACATATTGCTTCATGTCATTCAATAAGATATTCCGGTTAATATTAGCGATAATTATATCGAAGGGACCTTTGTCTGTGAGCGATGAAGCGTCTCCTTGTGAAACGGCAATGTCGTCTACACGGTTTAACTCGATATTTTCGATGGAGTTTCGTACACACCATTCGTCAATGTCGATAGCGGTACATGGACGCGCTCCCCGCATACGGGCAAGAATTGCTAAGATCGAAGTACCGCAGCCCATATCCAAAAGTGATTTATCTTTCAATTCATTGTCCAACAACTCTCCGATGATGAGGCTTGTCGTTTCGTGATGTCCCGTACCGAAAGCCATTTGTGGGTTGATAACGATATCATAGGTTGCCTGCGGTACATCTTGATGGAAGGTGCTGTGGATAACACATCGGTTGTCTATGACAATCGGCTGAAAGAAATTCTTTTCCCATTCTTCGTTCCAATCTTTGTCTTCCGCTTCAACGTATGTATAGGAGATTTCCGTATCAGGCAGCGGGAAGTCGGCTATCGCATTTTTTATTGTATTTTCATCGCATAATGCCTGTTGTATGTATGCAGTCAGTCCGCCTTCGCTTTCGACAAAACTTTCAAATCCGGCCTCGCCTAATACGGCAGCCAGTACGTCATTTACTGTTTCTGTGCATGGACTTGTATGGAATGTGAACTCAAAATACTTCATAGTTGTTTTTAATTTGGTGAATCTTTTGCAAAGATAGTCAGAAATAGGGATTTCCCTATTATCCTTTGGGGAAAATCTCCCTAGAGTGGCGAATCTCTTCCTTATCTTTGTAATGTGAATAAGTTTAAGTAATTACATAAACCGAGATGATATGAAAAAGATTGTTTATTTCTTGCTAATTGCTTTATGCCTCCCTATAGGCTTGATGGCACAAAGCGTTGATGACGACCTTTATTTCGTACCTTCTAAAGACAAAAAGGAGAAGAAAGAAACGACTCCGGAAAAGAAGGAACCGAAAAGACAAGTCACGACCAACATCTATACATCACCGGGCACTACCGTTGTAGTTCAGGACCGCAAGGGAAAAACACGGGATGTGGATGAATATAACCGCCGTTATGACGCTCGTGAGAATGAATTCGTAATGGAAAACGATACCTTATATATAAAAGAGAAAGCTCAGCCAGACTTGGAAGGAGAATGGGTAACCGGTGAATTTGATGGTTCGCAAGAGGACTATGAATATGCCGAACGTATTATCCGTTTCCGTAATCCACGTTTTGCTATCAGCATTAGCAGCCCACTCTATTGGGACGTAGTTTACGGACCTAATTCATGGAACTGGAATGTATATACCGATGGCATGTACGCTTATGCTTTCCCGACATTTAGTAATCCGCTTTGGTGGGATTGGCGTTACAACTCCTACGGTTGGGGATGGAACTATGGCTGGGGATGGAATCGTCCTTACTACTCTTGGGGATATTACCCCGGTTATTGGGGCGGCTGGTATGGTGGCTACTGGGGTGGCTTCTATGGCGGCGGTGGCTATTGGGGACATCATCACCACTGGGGTGGTGGTCCTAGCTGGGGCTGGGGCGGTGGAGGCGGTCATAGAGACATGCTATACACCAACCGTCGTTCTCCTAACAGGAGTGTTAACCGTACAACTAGTGGTACTAGATATACTTCTAACCGATATCAATCTTCTCGTTCTTCATCTGTTCGTACATCTTCGAATAGAACAACTTCGGGACGTGTAGTAGGAACCAGAGAGAATAGTACACGGACAGGGGTAAGTACAAGAACTAGCTCTTCTCGTAGAGATACTTATACTCGCCCGAGTAGTACTCGTACTAGTACATCTTCAGGAATCAATCGTAGTAGTAGCACTCGTACCTCTTCTTCAAGAAGTGAAGGTACTTATAATAGGGGATCTTCTTCTAGAAGTAGCGGAACTTATTCAAGAGGAAGTAGTAGTTATACACCTAGTCGCTCTAGTAGCTCTCGAACATATACTCCTAGCAGCAGTAACCGCTCTAGTAGTAGTTCTCGAACATATACTCCTAGTAGCAGTAGTCGTTCTAGTAGTTCCAGTTCTTATTCTCCTAGCAGCAGTTCTTCTCGTTCTAGTGGTTCTTCATATGGCGGCGGAAGCAGTAGCAGTAGTCGTGGAAGTTCTTCCGGTGGCGGAGGTTCAGCTAGAGGTGGTAGTAGAAGATAAAACTATAGCATAAATAATATTTAAGGAAACGTATGAAAAAGAAAATAAATATAGCTGCACTTGCTCTTATTATGGTGGCAAGTGCAAGCGCCCAGACAATATACGATGGTGCTAAGTTTACGCAGAAGGATTTGAATGGAACTGCCCGTTTTGTAGGAATGGGAGGAGCAATGGGCGCATTAGGAGGAGATATTTCTACTATGGGGACAAATCCGGCTGGTATTGGTATATATCGTAGTAATGATATAATGGGAACTTTCGGCTTTTCTTCATTCGGTTCGGAAAGTAAATATGAAGGATCAAAGTTTAATGTTGATAAGACTCGTGGATCATTTGATAATATTGGATTTGTGTTTTCTTCTAAAATTGGAAATCAGACCGCTCTGCGTTATGTGAATTTTGGATTCAGTTATACTCGTTCCAAGTCATTTGATAAGTATATGACAATGGAGGGTTTGATTAATCTGGGGCCCGGAGGAACAATTCTTTCTCAGACTAATCAAATGACGAATCAAGCAAACACTATGATTAAAGAGAATGGTGATTTTATCAGTAAGTTGGCTGATGATAAGATTAATCTGTTTACTGATAGTCAGACTGGTTGGCTTGCTGCTACTGGTTGGAATGGGTATTTATATAATCTAAATGAAAATAAGGATGGTTATATAGGTTATTTGCCTCAGCCATATTCATGGTATGATGGACATGAAAAAGGAGGAATCAATCAGTATGATTTTAATGTTGCTTTTAATATAAGTGATCGTGTTTATTTAGGATTGACTATTGGTGCATACGATGTTAATTATTCAAAGACTTCTACTTATGGAGAAGAGTATGGGGAATATATCGTAGAAAATGTGAATTATGGTACTCCAAGTTATGAAATGACTACTGAGAATAAAATAGATGGTTCAGGTGTGGATTTTAAGTTTGGAGCTATCGTGCGTCCATTTGAAGACTCTCCATTCCGTATTGGTGTTGCTGTTCATACTCCTACATTTTATAATTTGAAAATTAAAACGAATGTTAGAGCAGTGACATATACCCCTGATTTTGACTCTAAAAAATTAAGTGAGGCTGTTGTAGATTCTTATGATTTTACGAATGGTGTTGATTATGGATATGACTTCCGTTTCCGTACACCATGGAAATATAATCTAAGTCTTGGGTATACTTATGGATCATCTTTCGCTATTGGAGCAGAATATGAATATCAGGATTATTCCGCTATGCATTTTAGCTATTCGGATGGAGAAGCAATGGGATGGCAGAATCCTACAGCAAAAGAAATGTTGAAAGGTGTGAATACTTTCCGTATCGGTGCTGAGTGGAAAGTTATTCCTCAATTTGCTTTTCGTTTAGGCTATAATTATATGTCAGCAGCATTCAAAAAAACAGCTTTTAAAGATTTGAGCTACAATTCAATTAATACGGATACGGATTTTGCGAATGCAAAAGCAAATAATAATTATACATTAGGTATCGGTTATAGAGGATCGACTTTTTACGCAGACTTAGCTTATATGTATAGTACTTATAAGGAAGATTTCTATCCATTTGATGATGGAGCTTTAAAAAAGACTGATGTGACGAATAGCCGTAGTAAAGTGATGATGACTTTAGGTTTACGCTTTTAATTAGAAACTGTTTTCAATTTCAATAATAACTTTTGTGTGTTAGAGTCCCTGGAATGCTGAGTGTCTACAGCGGTTCCAGGGATTTCTTTATTATCTTTTCATTTACTGCCAAAGAAGGTTGTTTCTGTTTCGAATATTGCAATTTTATTAGCGGATATAATTATTCTTTTTGTTTAAAGAAAAAAAACTACTTAATTTCTTGTTATTTAAAATAATTTCATATTTTTGTAATCGTAGTCAGAACCAAACTATGAAATTTTGATGTCCTCTCTACACACAGACTATTTTTATTAACCTTAAAAGAGCAGTATTATGTTTAAACCACTCAAATCAGTAAGTGTGCTGTTGCTCTTGTGTGCCATGCCGGCAGCAATTTCCTATGCAGCCTCTGAGAATGGAGCAACAAGTGTGAATGTCACACAGCAAAACGGTACGTGTAAAGGTGTAGTAAAAGACAAGGCAGGTGAAGCGGTTATTGGAGCTTCAGTTGTAGTCAAGGGTACTACAAATGGTGTAATTACCGACTTGGACGGTAATTTTGTTCTTTCCAATGTTCCTGACGGAGCAACGATTCAAATCTCTTATGTAGGTTATACCCCACAGGAAGTGAAGTTCACGGGTAAACCTTTAGACATTACCTTGCAGGAAGATACACAGACACTCGATGAAGTTGTAGTGACAGCTTTGGGGATTAAGCGTCAGAAAAGGTCCCTCGGCTATTCTACAACGACAGTAGGAGGAAAAGATTTCACGGAAGCTCGTACAACGAACATTGGTAACGCACTTTCCGGTAAGATTGCCGGTGTTTCCGTTTCCGGAAATGCAACAGGTCCGGGTGGTAGTAGCCGTGTCGTAATTCGTGGTAATGCTTCTTTGACGGGAAACAACCAGCCGCTTTATGTTATCGACGGTGTTCCGTTTGATAATACTAATATTGGTAGTGCAGGTCAATGGGGAGGTAAAGATATGGGCGATGGTTTGTCAAGTATCAATCCGGATGATATTGCAGATATTCAAGTGTTGAAAGGTGCTGCTGCATCTGCTCTTTATGGATATCGTGGTGGTAACGGTGCTATCTTGATTACTACTAAATCCGGTCAGAAAGGAAAACCGGTCTCCGTTGAATTTAACAATAACTTGGCTTTTGATGTGATTTATGATTACCGCGATTTCCAGAATGTCTACGGGCAAGGAACTCAGGGTAACCGTCCGCTTTCTGCAGATGTGGCAAAAGCAACGGAAACATCTAGCTGGGGTGAAGTAATGGATGGAAAAAAAGCAGTAAACTTCTTGGGGAACGAATATGCCTATTCTCCTGTAGATAACTGGAAGAACTTCTATCGTACTGGGATTAACAATACGACAACTTTGGCAGTAAGTGGTGCTTCCGATAAGATATCCTATCGTTTTGGTGTTTCCAATATGGCGGTAAAGGGGATACTTCCCAATTCCAGCATCAGTCAGCAAGGTATCAATATGAATACGACTTATGACATTTCTTCAAAAGTTCATTTAATGGTGAATGCCAACTACGTATTCGACAAGAATAAAGGTCGTTCTAACTTGTCCGATGGTAACAGTAACACGAATGCCGCACTTCTTTATCATGCCAATTCATTTGATATCCGTTGGATGGAACGTGAAAATCCGGATTGTGACTGGGGTACCGGTGCTGACGGCAAAGAGTTGTTAGGTGGTACGAACGGTTATTTTAATAATCCGTATTGGTTGCAGTACAGGGTTACCAATGAAACCAACCGTAATCGTCTGACTGGTGGTATGACTTTGAAGTATGATATCTTTGACTGGTTATACATTCAGGGGGCTGTGACACGTGACGGTTATAATCTGGAATATTCCGAAGTGAAGCCAATCGGTTCCGCTTCTCCGGAAGATCCACGCGGTTATATAAAGGAATACACTCAGAACTTCTCTGAAATGAACCTGAACTATTTGATCGGATTCAATAAGACATTCGGAGACTGGAGTGTCGGTGCTACTTTCGGTGGAAACCGTCAGAGAAATATTACAAAGAAATACGGTCTGGATGATAAGGCCTCTTCATTCTTTGTGCCCGATTTTTATTCAAGCAGCAATACTGCGAAGCATGTGTATAAGAAAGAATATACAGAATACCGGGTAAATTCAATCTATGGTACTGCAGACCTTGGTTATAAGAATCAGGTATTCTTAAACTTAACCGGACGTAATGACTGGTTCTCTACATTGGACCCGGATAATAATCATTATTTCTATCCTTCTATCGGTATGTCATGGGTATTTAGTGATACATTCAAGACTCCCGACTGGTTTACTTTCGGAAAGGTGCGTGCATCCTATGCAGCTGCATCTAACGGAACCAAAGCATATCAGAATCTTCTTACCTATAAAGTAGATAATTATCAATCGAACGGACAGCCTGTAGTAACGATCAATAACTCGACCGTACCTAACAAAGGACTGAAACCGGTTCAGATTTCTGAATGGGAAATTGGTTTGAACCTCTCTTTCTTGGATAATCGCCTGTCATTGGATGCTGCATATTATGTAAAAACAACCAAAGATGATATCGTGCAGGTAACCACCAGTGGTGCTTCCGGTTTTGAATCAGCTATCCAGAATGTCGGAGAAATCAGAAATAATGGTGTGGAAGTAATGGTGAATGCCGTTCCTGTTCATACAAAGGACTTTAACTGGAATTCTACATTCAATATCGCTTATAACAGCAGTGATGTGAAATACCTGGGAATAGACGGAACGGGAGAAAAGATAAAGAGACTTACTCTTGACGGAGCCAATTCACGTGTAGGTAGTGTTTCTGTTCAGAATATCTTGGGACATCCTTATGGTGAATTAGTAGGTTATGAATACAAACGTACTTCGGACGGACAAGTTATTTTTGAAAACGGTCTTCCTGTACACTCAGACGAGGTTCAGGTATTAGGAAACGGTGTTTATAAGGTAACCGGCGGATGGCGCAATGAGTTTACTTACAAAAACATAACTCTTTCTTTCCTGATTGACTTCAAAGCAGGAGCTAAGATGTTCTCCGGAACCAATCTGTCTCTTTACAGCAACGGTCTGCACAAGAATACTTTGCAGGGACGTGGTGCTGACGGTAAAGGAACAATGGTGGGCAATGGTGTAATGTCTGATGGCAATGGTGGCTATGTGAAGAATACCGTAGCCGTTTCTGCGCAAGACTACTGGCAGGCTATCACCAGTCAGAATATTGCTGAAGAGTTTGTTTATAATGCGAGTTTTATAAAACTGCGCGAACTGTCAGTCGGATATACTTTGCCGCAGGCATGGTTGAATAAGCAGACACTTATAAAGGGGGTAACCCTTTCTTTAGTCGGTCGTAACCTTTGGACTATATTGAAGCATACGGATAATATTGATCCGGAATCTGCTTATAATAATGGTAATGCTCAAGGTCTGGAATTGAACGGATATCCAGCCACGAGAAATGTGGGATTCAATGTAAATGTTAAGTTCTAACATCTTAAATACTGTAACAATGAAAAAGTTTACTTTATATATATTGACGGCTTTCGGTCTGATGGGATTAGCGACAAGCTGTAATGACTTTGGGGATGTGAATAACGACCCTATGAACCTGAATCCCGGAGTGGTGGATTATAAAATGGAATTTACTCAGGTTGAAGCACAGATATGTGGCTCCGACTGGGATGTGTGGCGTAATGGCTGTATCTACACAGCCAACATGATACAGCATACGGCTAGTGTAGATTGGGCGTATGGAGTTTTCTATACATGGAACGATCAGTATAGTGGTGCTTATTGGGGAGGATTCTATTCCGGTGGGCGTGCAGCTATTCGCAATATTATAGATGTGATGAATAATTGGGAAGGAAATCCCGCTTATGCGAATGAATATCAGATGTGCCGCATTCTGAAAGCATATATGTTCCAGAATATGACTGACCTTTATGGAGACGTTCCATATTCTGAAGCAGGGCAGGGGTATTCTACCAATCCGATTCCGTATCCTAAATATGATACACAAGAAGCAATCTATAATGACCTGCTGAAAGAACTCGATGAAGCACAAGCTGCATTAAGCACTTCTGCCGGTAATACGATAGGGGCTGCCGACGTTATCTATAACGGTGATGCTGCGAAATGGAAGAAATTTGCAAACTCACTGATGCTCCGGGTAGCCATGCGCCTGACCAAAGTAGCTCCTGATAAAGCGAAAACATGGGTAGCTAAAGCGGTTTCGAATGGCTTGTTCGTAAGCAACGATGATAATGCGATCGTCAGACATACCAATGGTTCACCAAGCGATGACTCTGCCGAACCTTACGGAAAAGTATTTTCCAGTCTGGATACTCAGGCGTTCTATATCAGCGAAACATTTATAAACATCCTTCAGGACGATCCTCGTCTGCCTCTGATTGCTACAGTTTGTACCAGAGATCCTAAACCGGGATGGGGAGATGCCGATTTTGATTTAGGTGACAACACGGCTGCTAAGCAGAAAGGTATGCCGGTTGGTTATGATGTGTCAGGAGGAGACTGGGATTTGAGTAAAGATCCGGAATATCCGGGAGAAAATTGGAGAAAAGTATATTCTGTTCCCAACCGTACAGTTTATGCGCGCCCGGATTCACCCTCTATGCTTGTCACTCATGCCGGTAACTTGTTATTATTGGCTGATGCAGTGAAACGTGGACTCTATACAGGAGATGCAGAAAAATTTTATAGAGATGGAGTAACTGCTGCCATGAAACAATTCTCCTATTATGAAAAAGCCTCAGCTACGATTACAGATGATGCGATAACTGCCTATCTGAATGCTAATCCATTGGATGCTGATACGGAAAAAGCGCTGGAACAGATTAATACGGAATATTATATTCATACGTTCTGTAATGAGTATGAAGCTTTTGCAAATTGGCGTCGTACCGGATATCCTAAATTAACCCCGTCTCGAAATGCAGCCAGCTATCCTAACAATGTGACAAATGGAGAGATTCCTCGTCGTTTCATTTATCCGGCAAGCGAGATAACGGCTAATCCTGTTAATTACAACGATGCAGTAAAGAGACTCAGCGACGGTGATAAGATGACATCACGTGTATGGTGGGATAAAAAATAATACGCTATAAATAAGTCGGTCGGTTCCTAGGAGCTGACCGGCCTTATATAGTTTTTAGGTATAAATAAAAAACGGGATTCATCATGAGTCCCGTTCTTTTATTTATATAATCTGCAAGATTGTCTTTAAGTGCAATCTTCTTATCTGTACAATGGAACATTGCCATCAATAATACCTCCGAATCTTTTTGATAATCTGACAGAAAGTGTGCTTCCGGCTTTTAAATCAAGATCTTCTACTGCACTGATCTTCTGAGTGACTCCTCCGACAGTGATCGTTCCTATTTCCTCTCCGGCACTGATCTTTTGCGGGAGAACATTGGTAGTAATGCCTTCGGATACTTTCTTTACTTCGATATTCTCTGACAGCGCATTTTCGTTGATTTCGATGGTACCGTTCAATAAATCCTGCGTACCTTCATTTTTCAGGCTGAGCTCAACTTTAGCTTCGCCTTCATACGGACGATCGTTCTCATCAAGTATAATAACCGGCACGGTCATTCGTTTGAATTTCAGCGATACATTCTGGCTGCCCGGAGCTGCTTCCGCTGTTCCGAACAAGTGCTCCTGACCTCCTTTTAAATAGCGTTTGTTACCGCTTGATCTGGTGGCGGCTCCATCTGTCAGTGCAGGATAATGGGCGTAGAAGGTTACTGTGCCTGTGGCAGTTCCTATTTCGTTCCATGCGCGGCTGTCTTTGCCAACAATGAACGGAGTATAGTCCTGACCGGAAGCAGCCATGGAGATAACTTCTCCTGTAGTGATACTGTTTCTGGCAGGGAACAGATCATTGCTGGTACGGGTAAGCGGGTCAGAAAGAGCGTCATCGATAGAGATTGAGAAGTTGGTTGCTTCTTTACTTGTTTCTTGCAGTTCATCCTGTTGCTGGCAACTGAACAAACATCCTGCTGCGAGGAGAATTAAAAAGCTTTTTCTTTTCATTTTACTAAGTATTAACGGGGTTAAGTGAGATTAGATGCTAATATTCTACTTTATCTTCTTTGGACATCCAGGCTTCGAAGGCTGTAATGGCTTCGTTGTGCAATAATACTTCCGAGGGAAGTTTTCTGTCGGCAGGTTTTAAAGCCAGCTCATCATAAATAAAGGAATCGTCGAAACCGATGTTTTTGGCATCCGTCTTATTGTTCCCATAATACATTTTGTCCAGTCGTGCCCAATAGATGGCACCCAGACACATCGGGCAAGGTTCGCATGAAGTATAGATTTCGTATCCGCTGAGGTTGAATGTTCCTAGTTTCGCGGCTGCGGCACGTATGGCACTAACTTCGGCATGAGCAGTGGGATCACATGAAGAGGTTACTCTGTTGACTCCTGTAGCTATAATTTCTCCTTCTTTTGTTGCAATGACAGCTCCGAACGGGCCTCCACCATTAGCAACATTTTCCTTCGAAAGCTCTATTGCTTTCCTCATTAGTTCTTCTTTGGTCATAGTTATAAAAAATAAATATCGTTAGTTTTGCTTTTATTGCTACCTTTCGCAAATATAAAGAAAACTAACGATAGAATAAAGTGATTAAATTATTTTAAGAAACAAACGAGGGAGCATTATCTTAGAGCTTCCCTAATATTTTGTCCATTACCCAGTTAGTCAAG
>OHLB01000759.1_pt1 | contig 14465 bp, 14 predicted proteins | sample 1569021 | NCBI WGS metagenome assembly OHLB01 (sample SAMEA3879592, study PRJEB24766) | human gut metagenome | biome: human-associated habitat; feature: feces | place: USA | collected 1985/1987 | reverse complement strand
GGACCTGTACCGCACATCCGGGCACTTCCCGTATTACCAGGAAAGCCAGTACGCGCCCATCCCGGAACGGGACGCCATGGAAAAACTCAGCCAGGAGGGGGCTTCCTGCGCGGAACTGTTCAACGGCCTGGCCACCGGCACCATTGAGGGCTACATGCTCAAGCCGATGAATTGCCCCCACCACATCAAGATTTACGCGAATGACGCCCACTCCTACCGGGACCTTCCCGTGCGGCTGGCGGAATTCGGCACGGTGTACCGTTGGGAACAGAGCGGAGAGCTGGGCGGCATGACGCGCGTGCGCGGTTTCACGCAGGATGACGCCCATATCTTCTGCACGCCGGACCAGCTGGCCGGGGAAATCCGCCAGTGCCTGGGCATCGTGAAAACCATTTTCGGCACGCTGGGCATGACTGACTACCGCGTGCGCCTTTCCATGCGCGACCCGGAAAGCGACAAATACGTGGGTTCCCCGGAAAACTGGGACAAAGCGGAACAGGCCCTGCGGGAAGCCGCGGAATGGCTGGGGGCGGACTACAGCGAGGAAGCTGGGGAAGCCGCCTTCTACGGCCCCAAGATCGACTTCCACCTGGAGGACTCGCTCGGCCGTACCTGGCAGTGCGGCACCATTCAGCTTGACATGCTGCTGCCGGAAAAATTCGATTTAACCTACACCGGCGAAGACGGATTAAAACATCGCCCGGTAATGATTCACCGCGTTGCCTACGGTTCTATTGAACGCTTTATCGGCATTTTAATTGAACACTATGCCGGCGCGTTCCCCGCATGGCTTGCTCCGTGCCAGGTCCGCATTCTGCCGATTACTGACAAACAGCACGATTACGCACAAAAACTGTACGATAAAATGTTTAAACTTGGTTTGCGCGTACACGTGGATGACCGCAACGAAAAAATCGGTTACAAAATCCGTGAAGCACAAATGCAGAAAACTCCGTACATGCTTGTAATTGGCGAAAAAGAAGTTGAAAACGGCACCGTTGCAGTACGCCGCCGCGGCGAAGGCGACATTGGCGCTATGAATCAGGATGAATTTATCGCCATGCTGCAAAAAGAAATTGCAGAGAAAAAATAATAAAGTATAAAATAAAAATCGCTGTACTTTTTGGTACAGCGATTTTTTTATATAAACAGCAAATCAGCGGTTAAAATAAAACCTGAATTACGCAATATTGCTGCGTAAGTTTTTTAATGCTTGCTTATGGTGCTTGGTAACCATGGCAGGCGAGCAGTTCAACAGTTCGGCAGCTTCCCTGCCGCTGTAACCATTTATGTAAAGCGCTTCAATAGTCTGCCGCTGTTTGGCAGTTAACTTATTAAGCGCTAAATTTAATAAAATACTTAATTCCTCACGTTCAATAACATCGTCGCTGAACTCAGCGCCTTCTGCCTCACTATCGGGCAGGGGCGCTTTTTTATTTTCATCCGCCCATACTTTTTTAACTTCGTCGTACAGCGCAAAATGTATTCTGCACCTTACGTATCCGGCAAAATGCTCGTAATCAGCTCCGTTGTATGTTAATACAAGCTCAATAAACTTTAACCTAGCAAGGCTTAACCCCTCCTCAAAGCCAAGGGCATTGTAAAACATATCACGGCGTATTTCACTGCGGAACAAAGGTTCAAAAGATATGCAAAGCTGTTCCAACGCCTGCTTGTCACCATTTTGTGCGGCAGTAATTAAACTTTTGGTTTCATTTGCCAAAGTGGTAAAAGTTTTGTGGCGCACGGTTTTAGGTATAATATCCATCTCCGGCATGGCAGATTTAGGCTTTGGCGTTTTAGGCACCGCATTAGTAAATAAAAAGTTTTTTCTGTTTTGGTAATTATTCAAAAATAAACCCCCTGTTAAAGTAATAAGCCGTTTAGCGGTGCGCACCCAAAAATCGGCGTAAGCAAGATTATAACCGAAGGCTTGGCAGTTTGTAAAGAGTTTGTTGAAAAAATTTGTAAAAAATAAAAAAGAGCGAATTAACACAAACCAGGTTACCAGTTGGCAAGATACGTAAAAGAAAGACACAAAGTTAAAGTAAGGTCTTGCCGGGGGGGAAGAACGTGGTATAATTTTAGCAAAGAGATAGAGGACGCTTTATCTCTGCAAAATCAGCAAAGTTAAACCTGCAAACCCTTTGAGGAATGTGGCGCCGCGGTAACATTCCCGGATGGCTTACAGAGTAAAGATATTTAAAGGCGCGCGCTTTTAAATAACAACGGGAAAGGTGATAAAGATGGCAAGCAAAAAATCTAAAGTATTAGCAATAGCTTTTTGTGCAGCAGTAATGGCTGGTATTCATGTAAACCCGGTTTTGGCTGCTGAAATATCTGTAAATAATGGATCAGTGACGGTAGGATATAAAGATTTTGAAACAACTACTGGAACTGGAAATGTAGAAGATGCTCAAGTAACTATAACTAATATTGCAAGTCAAGAGGATTTGGCGCAAGAAACTGCTGATCGTGAAAAAAAGGATGCTGAACATGACAGTGCTATTAAGAATGAAACACTTGACCGCGAAGCAGCTGACCGCGAGATAAAAGCAGAGTTAGATCAGGAAACTACTGATCGCGAAAAAGCTGATGCAGATTTGCAGGCTGACATCAATGCTAAAGAGGAACAGTCTAAGGACAGAGATTCTCAGCTTCAGGCAAATATAGATGCAGAAGCAGAGGCACGCGAAAAAGCTGATGCTGATTTACAAGATAAAATTGGCCAAGAAGAAATGAATAGAGTTAATGAGGATGCGGCAATTAGGGGTGAAATAAGCAAAGAACATGCCGATAGAGTTGCCGCAGACCAAGAATTAGAAGATAAAATTGGCCAGGAAGAAATGAACAGGGTTAATGAGGATGCAGCAATTAGGGGTGAAATAAGCAAAGAACATGCTGATAGAGTTGCCGCAGACCAAGAATTAGAAAATAAAATTGACCAAGAAACTACTGATCGCGAAAAAGCTGACGCAGATTTACAGGCTGACATCAATGCTAAAGAAGAACAGTCTAAATACAGAGATGCACAGCTTCAGGCAGATATAGATGCTGAGGAACAGGCACGTAAAGATGCTGACGCAGATTTACAGGCTGACATCAATGCTAAAGAAGAGCAGTCTAAAGACAGAGACGAACAATTGCAGGCAAATATAGATGCGGAAGAACAAGCGCGTAAAGATGCTGATGATGCGTTACAGGCTGACATTAATGCCAAAGAAGAACAATCTAAATATAGAGATGAACAACTTCAGCAAAGCATTGATATTCAACGCGAAGTAATTGGTGCTGATAGTACTGAAGACCTTCAGACCGCTTACAGCGGTACTAATTATATTAGCGACGCTGAAAATATGGTAGAAGCAGACCGCAAACTTGACGCTGCTATCAGCGACGTTAACAGCCGCGTAGATGGTATTGAAAACCGTGTTGACGGCTTGGAAGACCGCATTGATAAAGTAGGTGCAATGTCAGCAGCTATTGCCAACCTGCGTACCATGGGTTATGACCCTGCCGCACCGACCGAAGTAGCAGTAGGCGTTGGCCAGTACCGTGATGAAACCGGTATGGCACTCGGCCTGTTCCATTACCCGAACCGCGACTTCATGCTGAGCCTGTCTGTATCCACAAGTGGCGATGAATACATGGGCGGCATTGGCGCAACCTGGAAATTTGGCCGCAAATCTCCCGAAAAAGTAGCCGAAATTAAAAAAGCACAGGCAGAAGCTGACGCAAGACGTGCAGAAGAACAAAAACTTGCTAAAGCAGAAGAAATGAAAAAAGCTGCCAAAGAAGCAAAAGTACAGGCACAAATGGAACGCCATGCCAAACTTGCAGCAGAACGTGCAGCACTGGAAGAAGCCTGAAATATAAAAATTTAAGCAGCAACGAGTTTTGAAACAACGGAGGCGGGGGCAACCCTGCCTTTGTTGTTATAAGGATATTACAGGATAAAATTTTATGGGCAAACTTAAAGGACTAATGACAACCTGCCTTACGGCAGCGGCCTTGTGCATGCTGCCGCTGCCAACGCTGGCGCAGACACTGCTTGAAGCAGGCAAAACAGATGTAGGAGTGCTGTATATAGACAGTGAGAGCGTAAACACCGTAAAAAAAGACGGCAAATACTACCTTGCCTTCTTTGCCGAAGAAAAATATACAGATGAAGCTTTCCTTGCGGCATTAAGGCAGGGGGAAGATATGCAGAACGCGGTAAGCGGCATTAACCTGTATTTGTTTAATACTTTCGGCAGCGAGTATACTATCGGGGCAAGCTATGTGGTGGATTCGGAAGGTAAAATTTGTGCTGACCTTGGTGCAAATACCATACCGCAGGATGCAAGAGGCAATAAAACTCTGCGCAACGCCTACACAATGGCGCTTAAAATATTACAGCGCAAAAATGCCGGGCAGTAAAAGGCAGGTAAACAGCATAAAGTAAAGCACAATTAAAATAATGCGGCAAATAAAGCATTTACAGCAGGCAAAGGCTTGCTGTACGGCAATAAACATATCAATACATACGAGGTGATATGGTGGAAATAAAAGAAATACCGTTTAACCAGACGATGCTGAAAAAAGCGGCAGGGGAAGATGAAATAGAATACTATAACATCAACCAGCGTGATGAAAACGGAGGCAGAACGCTGGAACTTAAAATAACGGACAGCGAAGGCAGGCGCAAAGTAGTAGTGCTTGCCGACAGAGGCTTCTGCATAGAGCCAAGAGAGGTAAAGTTAAAACCGTTCTGCGGCAGGGAAGAACGCAACAGGGAGATATGGCGCTTATATAATGAAGAACATTTAACGCAGGTCTTTCTGGCAAACCTGTTCAGCATAACGCAGCCTTCCGTATCGCTTATTATTAAGCAAATGAAAGAAAAATAATTTTTACCGGCACCTTAAAGTTTAAAATGGCTTTTAAGGTGCTTTTTTATTGATGGCAGAAAACGGAAATTTTTATTATTTTTGCGGGATGAACAAATATTTTACAAAAAAATAAATAATTATTATTGATTAAATGCGCAGACTGTGTTATACTTAAATCATCAAGAAAGCGTTTCCAAAAAAGGAGGATTTTAATATGAAGAAAAAAGTTTACAAAGCATTTAACGAGCAGGTTCAGGCTGAATTATATTCTGCATATATGTATCTGGCAATGAGCCTTGATATGGAAGCTAAAAATTTTAAAGGCATGGCACACTGGCTGAAAGCACAGTATGAAGAAGAACGTGAGCATGCTTTTAAATTAATGGGCTTTATGCAGGATTGCGGCGAAAAACCGGAACTGCTTGCTATTGAAGCACCGGCTGCCGATTACGGCACTCCGCTGGAACTGTTCAAAAAAGTTCTGGAACATGAAAAATATGTTACTTCCCGCATTCACGATATGTATGAAGTAGCTTTGGCAGAAAAAGATTATGCTGCCCAGAGCCATTTGAAATGGTTCATTGACGAACAGGTTGAAGAAGAAGCCAGCGCTTCCGAAATTGTTGAAAAACTGCAAATGGTTGGCGATAATGTTGGCGGCCTGTTCATTATTGACGGCCAGCTCGGCGCAAGAAAATAATTAAATAATTTGTTGACAAGGCTGCACGGTTGTGTTATTATATTTGGGTAACAAAGTAGAAGCCGCTCGCTTCTCACCTTGCAGCTGTGCTCGACAGGGTTGGATATGTACTAACGCGGGTGGATTTGTTCTGCCCGCTTTTCTTTTTGACTGAAATATTTTGGAGGTGACTTGTCATAGCTAAGGAAAACTTGCGTATCAATGAAGAAATTCGGGCACGTGAAGTGCGCGTTATCGGCAGCGATGGCGAACAGCTTGGAATTATGTCTGGCCGCGAAGCCCAGCAGCTTGCTTATGAAAAACATCTCGACCTGGTGGAAATTGCACCTACTGCCAAACCGCCTGTGTGCCGGATTATGGATTACGGCAAGTATCGTTACGAGCAGCAGAAACGCGAAAAAGAGTCTCGTAAGAAACAGAAAACATTTGACATTAAAGAAGTTAAGCTGCGCCCAGGCATTGAAGAACATGACTTCAACGTTAAGTTTAAAAATGCCGTGCGTTTCTTAGAAGATGGCGACAAAGTAAAAGTTACCATTATGTTCCGCGGACGTGAGCTTTCGCATCCGGAACTGGGTGAAGTTCTTTTAAACAAAATGGCTGCCCAGCTTAAAGAAATGGCAGTTGTTGAAAGACAGCCCAAACTTGAAGGCAAAAACATGATTATGATAGTTGCGCCGAAACCGAGTAAATAAGGAGGATTTTTTAAATGAAGTTGAAAATGAAAACCCGCAGAGCTGCTGCAAAACGTTTCAAAAAAACCGCTTCCGGTGAATTTAAACGTGCCAAAGGTTATAAGAGCCATATTCTTGAGAAAAAAGCTCCTGCCCGCAAGAGAAATCTGCGCAAAGCTACTTTAGTGCATAAAACTGACCATGAACGCGTAGTTAAAATGCTGCCGTATGCATAATTAGTGGAGTTAAGGGAGGATATTACTAATGGCAAGAATTAAAGTTGGTGTAACTGCACACCGCCGTCATAAACATATTTTAAAACTGGCTAAAGGTTACCGCGGAGCTAAACATTTACAGTTCAAAAAAGCTAACGAAACTGTAATGAAAGCATTGAGCTATGCACGCCGCGACCGCCGTGCTAAAAAACGCGAGTTCCGCCGTTTGTGGATTGCCCGTATCAATGCTGCAACCCGTGCTAACGGCATGAGCTACAGCCGCTTTATCTGCGGCCTTACCAAAGCAGGCATTCAGCTTGACCGTAAGGTTTTGGCAGATATGGCAATTTTCGACGCAGCTGCATTTGCAAAACTGGTTGAAACCGCTAAAGCTGCTCTGTAATTTATAAGCATTAAAGGACCAACGTTTTACCGCGTTGGTCTTTTTTTATTTGTGTAAAAATTTGCAAAAATTTCATAATTTGGTATAATACGTGGTAACAGCTGTAATGGCTTTAATAATAAAAATTTTAGCAAAAAGCTTTTAAATGAGGTGAGTATACCTTGGGGCGTGAAAATAAGTTTTTGCGTTGGGTTGGGCAAACTTTTAATGGCAGTCAGCTTGTGGCGCTGAGCTTTATGCTGCTTATTTTTAGCGGCGCACTTTTGTTTATGCTGCCAATTTCCACGCAGGACAGGCATGGGCTGACGTTTTTGGACGCGCTGTTTACGGCGACGTCGGCATCGTGCGTAACGGGGCTGACGGTTATCGATGTTGGTAACGAGCTGTCACTTTTCGGACAGATTGTCTTGATAGGGCTTATTCAAATTGGCGGCCTTGGCATTATGACGATGACGACGCTGGTTATGGTTATTGCCGGGCGCAAGGTAAGCCTGCGTGAGCGTCTGTTTTTGCAGGAATCTATGAACCAGACGGAAATATCCGGCGTTGTACGCATTGCGCTGAACATTATTAAATATACGCTTATTATAGAATTGTTCTTTGGTACAATTATGGCGTTATATTTTATGTTTGTGAAGGGTCTTGGTATTAAGGGTGTTTATTTTGGATATTGGCATTCAGTGTCTGCTTTTTGCAACGCCGGTTTTGACCTGATGGGCGATTATAAAAGCTTGATTGATTACCGTGGAGATGTTCTTATTAATGTATGTATTATGTTATTGATTACATTGGGTGGTCTTGGGTTTGTAGTGCTTGAAGATTTACGCAGGGGATTTAAGTGGAAACGTTTTGCACTTCAAACCAAAATAGTTCTTTTAACAACATTAGGGCTTAATGTAATCGGTACAATACTAATATGGCTTTTTGAAGCTAATAATCCTTATACTATTGGAAATTTGCCGCAGAAAGAAGCTTTTTTGGCATCTTTATTCCAGACGGTTTCGGCACGTACAGCTGGATTTAACACAGTTGATTTGGCATATCTTCATGATAGCAGTATGCTTATATTAATTATTTGGATGTTCATTGGCGCAGGCAGCGGTTCTACCGGCGGTGGCATTAAAATGACAACTTTTGTTGTTTTAATGACATCTGTTTGGACTATGTTGCGCGGTAAGCGTGATGTTGTGATGTTTGGTCGCCGTATTGACGAAAAAATAGTCGATAAGTCATTTGTTATAACAGTTTTATGCCTTTTATGGGTTATTATAGCAGTTATGATACTTGTGGTTTTATCTAATGGCGAACATTCCTTTATAGAAATCTTATTTGAAGTTATGTCCGGATTTGGAACGGTAGGGTTAGGCATCGGCATTACGCCGGGATGGGAACCACTTGGAAAATTAGTGTTAATTTTAACCATGTATATCGGCCGCATCGGAATTTTAACTTTCCTTTTAAGCTTTTTAAGTTCCGGTACCAACAAAATAAGGTATCCGTCGGAACATATCAACATAGGTTAATGGGGTGTAAACAATGGCAAAAAAAAATAAAGAAAGACAATTTGCGGTGCTGGGGCTGGGGCGCTTTGGCACCAGCGTGGCGCTTACGCTGCATGAGCTTGGCTACCAGGTTTTGGGCGTTGACAGTGATGAAGAAATTGTGCAGGATTTGTCGCACGAGCTGACGCATGTTGTAAGTGCGGATGCTTCTGACGAAAACACTCTGCGCAGCCTTGGCATTAATAACTACGAGGTTGTTATTGTAGGCATCGGCCCCCTTGAAGACAACCTTTTAACAACGCTGAACCTTAAGGAAATGGGCGTACCTTTTGTTGCCGTAAAAGCAACCAGTGCCGTACATGGTAAAATGCTTGAAAAAATCGGCGCCGATAAAATTATTTACCCTGAACGCGACATGGGCAAGCGCGTTGCCCATAACCTTATTTCCAGCAGCATTGTTGACTACATTGAAATGAGCAACAACATCAGCCTTATGAGTACGAATATTCCACATTCGCTGGTTGGCAAAAACCTTATCGAATCCGATTTGCGCAAACGTTACAATGTTAACGTCGTTGCCATCAAGCACGAAGGCGTAACTTATATTAACCCGAAACCGACTCAGGTTTTGGAAGAAGGCGACGAGATGATTGTTATAGGCGAGCATCAGAACATAAAAGCCTTAGAGGAAATTGTTTAATGAAAGAGATTACAAGCCTTGGCAACGCCGTTGTTAAGGATGTGTGCAATTTAAAACAGAAAAAGTACCGTGAACGCAGCGGCAGTTTTGTTGTTGAAGGTCTGCGCGCCGTTGAAGAAGCGGTGCGTTATGCCGCTGTGCAGAAGATTTTTGCCGTGCCGGATACTGCAAATACCAGGCTGGCGCAGCTTTTGGCTGACGCTGCCGCAAAAAATATTGAGCTTTACAACGTAACGGAACAGGTTATGAAAAAAATGAGCGATACGGAAGCACCGCAGGGTGTTTTGGCTGTGTGCAGCAAGCCGCAGTGTTTTATAGTGGCAGACGGTACTGTGCTTGTGCTTGACCGTGTGGCTGACCCCGGCAATGTCGGCACGTTAATCCGCACTGCGGAAGCGGCAGGCATTGCAGCGGTTGTTTTGCTGGCGGGCTGCGCCGATGTTTATGCGCCAAAAACAGTGCGCTCCACCATGGGCTCGCTTTTGCGCATGCCTGTTTTGTGCGATATGCCGGAAGCTGAGTTTACCAGCTGGGCACATAAAAACAATTACGAAATTATGGTTACCTGCCTTGACGGCGCACAAAACCTGTATGATGCGGAGTTTGGCGCGCGCACGGCCATAGTTGTGGGCAGCGAGGCTTACGGCGCTTCGGAAAGTTTAAAGGCTGCCGCTGCCAAAAGGGTGTTTATACCGATGCAGGGCAGGGCAGAATCGCTTAATGCGGCAGTGGCAGGGGGCATAGTTATGTTTGAAGCCATGCGCCGCCGTCTTGCAACAAAATAAAGGCTGTGTTATAATAATACACGTCAATTTATAAAATTTGTGCTATGAAAAAGAGAGTAGGCATAAACTGCGACGCAGAGAGCAGGGCCATGGCTGAAAGCCTTGTGATACAGGTTGTGCCGAAGTTCACTTTGGAGCATCCGTTTTGAAAATAAGTAGGAACGGCGTTTGCCGCGTTAAGGCGTTATGAGGTACAAAACAGGGTGGTACCGCGGAAGTTATGCAGCTTTCGCCCCTTTGAAGGGGCGGAGGCTTTTTTATTTTTACCGCCTGCCCCTGAATGCTGAATTTTGGGAGGTTAAGTATGAGAGAAGAACTGCAAGCACTTAAAGAGCAGGCGCTTAAAGAGCTGGAAACAGCTGCAAGCGTGGACGCGCTGAAAGATTTGCGCGTTAAGTATCTTGGCAAAAAAGGCCATATGACTGACATCCTGCGCGGCATGGGCAGCCTGCCGGCAGAAGAAAGACCGAAAATCGGCCAGATTGTAAACGAAGTAAAAAAGGTTTTGGAAGAAGCTATTGCCGCCAAAGCCGAAGTTTTGGAAGCTGAAGCATTAAAACAGCGCCTTGCCAGCGAAAAGGTTGATATTACGCTGCCCGGCCGCAAACCGCAGTGCGGGCATTTGCATCCTATTACGCTGACGATGCGTGAAATTAAAAAGATTTTTATGCGCATGGGCTTTGAAGTTCTGGAAGGGCCGCAGATTGAAAGCGATTACTATAACTTTGAAGCATTGAACCTGCCGAAAGACCATCCGGCAAGGGATATGCAGGATACTTTTTATATTACCGAAGACATTTTGCTGCGTACGCAGACTTCGCCTATGCAGGCGCGCAAAATGCAGGCAAGCGTGCCGGATTCCCCAATCCGCATGATTTCGCCGGGCACCGTATACCGCAACGACTACGATGCAACCCATTCGCCTATGTTCCATCAGGTTGAAGGTTTGGTGCTGGGCAAGGATATCAGCCTTGCCGATTTAAAAGGCACACTGGAAACCTTCTGCAAGGAAATGTTCGGCAGCAGCGTAAGCATCCGCCTGCGCCCGAGTTATTTCCCGTTTACCGAACCGAGTGCGGAAGTTGATATTTCCTGCGTTATCTGCGGCGGCAAGGGCTGCCGTGTGTGCAAAAACAGCGGCTGGCTGGAAATTTTGGGCAGCGGCATGGTACACCCCAACGTACTGCGCATGAGCGGCTACGACCCCGAAAAAACCAGCGGCTATGCTTTTGGCATGGGCGTAGAACGTATTGCCATGCTTAAATACGGCATTGACGATTTGCGTTTATTCTTTGAAAATGATTTGCGGTTCATCCGCCAGTTTAAATAAGGAGGGGTACCATGTTAGCATCTGTTGATTGGCTTAAACAATATGTAGATATTGATGTCACTCCTGAGGAGCTGGCTGAAAAACTGACCCGCGTAGGGCTGGAGGTTGAAAGCGTAAACCATCTCGGTGAAGGGCTGGAAGGCGTTGTTACCGGCAAGGTAACGCATATCGAGCGTCATCCTAACTCTGACCATTTGTGGATTTGCAAAATGGATGTCGGCGGGCCGGAAATTCTGCAAATTTTAACCGGTGCGCAGAACGTTCATCAATATGATATGGTGCCGGTAGCAGTTATCGGCTCTCATCTGCCGAACGGCATGACGCTTAAAAAAGCAAAAATGCGCGGCCTTGATTCCTTTGGTATGCTGTGCAGCGCGGCTGAACTTGGCATTGACGCCAAACTTTTGCTGCCGGAACAGCGCGAAGGCATTTTCATTCTGCCGCCGGATACTCCGGTTGGCGTGGATATAAAAAAAGTGCTCGGCCTTGATGACGTAGTGCTTGATATTGACCTTACCGCCAACCGTGGCGACTGCACCAATATTATCGGCCTGGCGCGTGAAGCTGCTGCAGTGCTTGGCAAAGAACTGCGCATGCCGGATATGAGCGTTAAAGAAGCTGCCGGCGGCAGTGCTGCTGATATGGCTGCCATTGAAGTTGACGCTAAAGATTTGTGCAGCCGTTTTGCAGTGCGCGTATTGAAAAACATTAAAATCGGGCCCAGCCCGGAATGGATGCAGAAACACCTGCGTGCCTGCGGTATGCGCCCGATAAGCAACGTTGTTGACGTTACCAACTATGTAATGCTGGAACTTGGCCAGCCGATGCATGCTTATGATTATGATAAGGTAGGCGGGCATAAACTTATTGTGCGCCGCGCCGCAGACGGCGAAAAACTGGTAACTTTGGACGGGCAGGAACGCATTTTAACCCCGGACATGATTACCATTGCCGACCCTGACCATGTTGTTGGCCTTGGCGGCGTTATGGGCGGTTTGGAAACCGAAGTTACCGGCGAAACCGTTAATGTAATGCTGGAAGCCGCAACCTTTAACGGGCCTTCCATCCGCCGTACTTCCAAAGCGCTGGGGCTGCGCAGTGAAGCCTCCGGACGTTTTGAACGCGGCGTTGATACTGTGCTGAACCATAATGCTTTAAACCGCGCCGTACACCTGTTGGAACAGATGGGTGCCTGCGAAACGGTTTGCGGCATTGTAGAAGATTATCCGGAAGAAGTTAAACCTGCCGTTATCCGCGTAACTCCGCAGGCTATTAACAGCCGTATCGGCGTGGAAATTGCCGCTGAAGAAATGGTTGATATTCTTAAAAAATTACAGTTCGGCGTTGATTACAGCGGCGGCGTATTAACCGTTACCGCTCCTTCCTGGCGTTATGATATCAGCTGTGATGCCGATATCAGCGAAGAAATTGCCAGAATGCATTCTTATGACAAGATTGAATCGCATAATCCGGATTTGCCGCTGGTACAGGGCCGTCAGGCTGTAATTGACGATGTATGCGAAGAAATTGAGGATTATCTTGTTGCTGCCGGTTTGAACGAAGTTATGACTTACAGCTTCATTAACCCCAATTCTTTTGATAAAATCCTTCTGGACGAAGCAGACAGCCGCCGCGGCGCCATTGAACTGATGAACCCGCTGAGCGACGAATTTAAGGTAATGCGCACCAGTATGCTGCCGGGTATGCTTAATACGGCAGCTTATAACCAGGCCCGCCAGGCAGAATCCGTTAAGATTTTTGAAATCGGCAAGGTATTTTTGCCCAAGGCTCTGCCGCTTAAAGAACTGCCGGAAGAAAAACCTGTTTTATGTGCCGTACTGGCAGGAAGACGCAGCAGCCTTAACTGGACTGAAACCAAAGACGAAGTTGATTTTTACGATATGAAGGGCGCTGTGGAAGGCCTTTTGGAAAATTTGCAGATTGCAGACGCAAAATATGTGCCGGTGGCTCAGCCTTACCTGCACCCCGGCAAGAGCTGTGCCGTTGAATACGAAGGCAGGGTAATTGGCTGGTTCGGCGAACTGCACCCGACCGTTGCCGGAAACTACGGACTTAACGGCAGCGTATGCGTGCTGGAACTGGATGTTGAACCGCTTGTGGCAAGTGCATCCCATGTGCCGCAGTTTGTACATCTGCCCAAATATCCTGCAACCTCGCGCGATATTGCGGTTGTTGTACCGCTGGAGGTTGCCATGGAAGAACTGGAGGCAGTTATCCGCGCTAACGCGGGCAGCCTGCTGAAACAGGTAAAAGTATTTGACGTTTACACCGGCAAACAGGTGGAAGCAGGTTATAAATCCATGGCGTTCAACTTAACTTTCCAGGCAGACGACCGTACTTTAACGGATGAAGAAATTGATGCCGTTATTAAAAATGTTGTAGAAAAAGTTGGCGAAGCCTACAAAGCTAAATTAAGAGATTAATTTTAATATTCATGGCAAAGTGCCGCCGGGTTTATTCCGGCGGTTTTTGCTGTTTTAAGGCAAATTTTAAAAGCCTGTGCCCTTAAAAGTTGCCGCGGCGGCGATAAAAGTTTATAATTAATTTAAAAGAACACGGAAAGAAGGTGCGTTTATGAAACTTTATGTATGGCGCCATAACAAAACCTACCATAGCCACAGCATGATACAGGAACCCTGCGTTAACACGGAATTTTACCTTGATGCCATTGCCATTGTGGCGGCAGAAAGCCTTGAAGAAGCGCTTAAACTGTTGGAGGAGCAGCATAAAGGCTGGCGCACGGAGGATTTGCGTGAACTTGAACCTACTGTTTACAGTCTTGATGAAGGTAAAGTTATTTTTACCGAACTGAGAGGCTCAATCGCCTAAAAGGAGTGTAAAAATGCCGGCAGAAATTGAAATAAAACTTAATATTGGGGCGGAGGTTTTGCAAAAACTGCTTGCTTCTCCGCTTGTAGCGGATAAAATTATCGGCGGCAGCGAAGCCGTACACCACCTTGAAACTTCGTATTATGATACGCCGTCTTTTAAACTGATGCACAGCGGCATTGCTTACCGCGTGCGCAAAAACGGTACTAAATACGAAGCCACCATTAAAACGGAAAAAGAAGCTCATGGCGGGTTTTCCAGCCGCAACGAATATAATGTTGATTTGCCTGACTGCAAGCCTGTTTTGCAGGGGTTTAAAGAAGAAGGCTTTGATACGGATTTGGAAAAACTTATTGCCGGTGAGCCGCTTGTAAAACTGTTTACCGTTGATGTTGAACGCAGGCTGTGCCTGCTTAAAATAAGCGCGGCTACAAC
>OHLB01000740.1_pt1 | contig 14776 bp, 15 predicted proteins | sample 1569021 | NCBI WGS metagenome assembly OHLB01 (sample SAMEA3879592, study PRJEB24766) | human gut metagenome | biome: human-associated habitat; feature: feces | place: USA | collected 1985/1987 | reverse complement strand
GACAAGCTTTAACAGATTCAGATTCACATTAAAGGATACTTTTACGATAATTATAATGCTTGTATGTTTTGTGATGGCTGTTATTCCGATAGCAGGAAAGAAGCTTGCAGTATATTATCTTCCAGTAATATATTTTACGAAATCAGGTGTTGAAGGAGTGCTGTCAGTTACAGCATTTGTAATACTGACATTGATTCCTGTGATAATAGAGATAACAGGAGATGTGCAGTATAAGAGACGAAGTTCATATAACGAAAGGTAATTGCATAATGACAGACACAATTATTAATGTTTCATCACTTTCTTTCGGGTATGCAGGAAGTGATGTATTGGTACTTGAAGATATAACATTTGATATAAAGAAGGGCGAGGTTGCGCTGATTATAGGTGCTTCGGGAAGTGGAAAGACTACGCTTCTTAAGATGCTTGATAAAAGCATGATTCCAGAGGGGAGACTTAGTGGAAAAGCAGAATATTACGGCAGACAGATAAGCAGCTTAAGTCAGGCAGAAGCGGCAGTTAAGATTGGATATGTCGGACAGAATCCTGACAACCAGATTGTTGCGGCAATTGTTGAGGAGGATGTGGCCTTCGGACCGGAAAATATCGGCGTGCCGCCGGCAGAAATCCGTACCAGGGTTGATAATGCACTGGCAGCCGTTGGCATGACGGAATATGCAAAACATGCCCCGCATTTATTAAGCGGAGGGCAGAAACAGCGCGTGGCCATTGCCGGTGTGCTGGCATTGGAGCCGGACTGCATTGTGCTGGACGAGCCTACTGCGATGCTTGACCCGCGCGGGCGCATTGAGATTTTAAACACGGTAAAAAAGCTGAACCGTGAAAAAAATATTACCGTTGTGTATATAACGCATTATATGGAAGAAGCCATGCAGGCAGACCGCATTATAGCCATGGAACATGGTGTGATAAAAATGCAGGGCAAGCCTGAAGAAATTTTTACGAAAGTAAAAGAGCTGCATGCTTTGGGGCTTGAAACACCGCTGGCAGCACAGGCCGCCTTTGACTTGCGCCAGAAAGGGATTAAGCTGGCGGATGGTATTATCTCTAACGAAGAACTGACGGAGGAATTATGCCGATAAGTTTAGAACATGTTTCGTTTACATATATGAAGGGAACGCCTTTTGAAAAAACTGCCCTGCATGATGTAAATCTGCAAATAAAAAAAGGTGAATTTGTTGCCGTTATCGGGCATACCGGCAGCGGCAAATCCACACTGGTGCAGCATTTAAGCGGGCTGCTGCACCCGCAGAAAGGCAGCGTTTGTGTTGACAGCGTAAATTTAAACGCCAAAAATGCAGCCGCCAAAAAAGCACGCAATTCTGTCGGTATGGTTTTTCAGTATCCGGAGCATCAGATTTTTGCCGAAACGGTTTATGAGGATATTGCCTTTGGACCGCGTAATAAAGGCCTAACGCCGGAGGAAACCGACAGAGCCGTTAAGGATGCCATGGCTTTTGCCGGGCTTGATTTTGAAACATTTGCCCAGCGTTCGCCGTTCCGCCTTTCGGGCGGGCAGATGCGCCGCGTAGCCATTGCCGGTGTTGTTGCAATGGAGCCGGATTATTTAATTTTGGACGAACCTTCTGCCGGATTGGATCCGCGCGCACGCGACGGAATTTTTAAGGAAATAATGGCGCTGTACCGTAAACGCGGCATAGCCGTTATTTTGGTAACGCATAATATGGAAGAAGCCGCGCGCTATGCAACACGCCTTTTGGTAGTGTCTGACGGGCGGATTATTTTGGACGGAGTTCCGCATGAAATTTTTACAAACCATAAGGAAGAACTGTTAAAAGTGTCTATGGATGTTCCTCCCGTTTATAAGCTGGCGGAATGTTTGCAGGAACATGGGATGAACGTAAAAAGCACGCCGGAGCTTGCCGATTTGGAACGGCAGATACTTAAAGTAAGGAGGAGCAGACATGCTGACTGATATTACTTTAGGGCAGTATTATCCCGGCAGTTCCGTTATACACGGCCTTGACCCGCGTGCAAAAATACTGGCAACGCTGCTGTTTATTGCTGCTATTTTTTTTGTGGAAAGCATGCTTTCCTACGGAGTTTTGGCATTGTTTGTCGCAGCGGTTATTCTGCTTTCGCGCCTGCCGGTATTAATGGTGCTGCGCAGCGTAAAACCTCTGTGGATTATTATTTTGCTTACGCTGTTTATTCATGCTTTTACGGGTGAAGGCAGCAATGTTTTATATCAGTACGGCTTTTTCCGTTTAACAGAAGAAGGCCTTATTATGGGTATAAAAATGTCGCTGCGGCTGGTATTTTTGCTGCTTATTTCGTCTATTTTAACTTTTACTACCTCGCCCATTGTGCTGACGGACGGTATTGAATCGCTGCTGCGGCCTTTTAAATGCATTGGCGTACCGGCGCACGAGCTTGCAATGATGATGACCATTGCGCTGCGCTTTATACCTACTTTGATAGAAGAAACCGACCGTATAATTAAAGCGCAGACCGCGCGCGGTGCTGATTTTGACAGCGGCAGCCTGCTACAAAGGGCCAAAAATATGCTGCCGATACTGATACCGCTTTTTATAAGCGCGTTCCGCAGGGCCGATGAACTTGCCATTGCCATGGAAGCCCGCTGTTACCGCGGCGGAGAAGGGCGCACCCGCATGCACGAACTGGTGTATAAAACCGGCGATTTTATTGCCCTGGCAATAATTGTGCTTTTAATTGCCGTTTTGGCAGTAATGCGCTGGGGGCTGGGCTTATGATGCGTACCTTTAAACTGACGGTTGCTTATGACGGCAGCGGTTATCATGGCTTTCAGCGCCAGCCGCGTGATATAACGGTGCAGCAGGTGCTGGAAGATGCCTTAAGCCGCATTACAGGCGAAAATGTAGTGCTTGCAGGTTCCGGCAGGACCGACAGCGGCGTACACGCAAGAGGGCAGGTTGTTTCTTTTACAACTGGCTGCGGCATACCGGCTGGCAATTTAAAACGTGCCATGAACAGCATACTGCCCCCGGATATAACGGTAATTGCATCGCAGGAGGCTGAAGAAGGCTTTCACGCGCGATTCAGTGCCAAATGGAAACGCTATTGCTACCGCATTGTGCTCAACAATGATTATGACCCGTTCATAAGAAATTATGCCTGGCAGATGCAGAACACCAAATTAAATATCGAAGCTATGAACATGGCAGCAGGTTTTCTGTTAGGCACGCATGATTTTTCTTTTTTCCGCTCAAGCGGCAGCGTGCAAAGTTCGCCTGTAAAAACAATATATAAAGCCGTTTGGCAGGAAAAAGTACCGGGTGATTTGCTTTTTGTTATTGAAGGCGACGGTTTTTTATACCGCATGGTGCGCAACATTGTTTGGAACCTTGCTGAAGCAGGGCTCGGCAGAAAAAGTTTGGAACAGTTTAAGGAAGAACTTGATAAAGCGGAGCGCCATTTTAAAATAAGCCCGGCGCCGCCGCAGGGCCTTTACCTTGATTATGTGGGCTATACGGAATATTTGCCCTAAAAACTGCGAATTTTGCTTGACAAACAATAAGCAGATGTATAAAATATATATACGTGATTTTGTGACGTATCTTATTAGCCCCAAGATAAGTTAACAAGTCGCACTGAACAGGAAATAATTTAGGAGGAACATAAGGATGAAATCTTTTATGGCTAATCCGTCCAACATCGAACGCAAATGGTACGTTGTTGACGCAGCTGATAAAACTCTCGGCCGTCTTGCCGCAGAAGTAGCAAAAATCCTTCGTGGAAAACACAAACCGACTTTCACTCCGCATATGGATACCGGAGATCATGTAATTGTAATTAATGCAGATAAAGTAGTTCTGACCGGCAAAAAACTCGTTCAGAAAACTTATTTCCGTCACAGCGGTTATCTTGGCGGCGCAAGCTTCACTACCGCAGGCGAAATGCTTGCCAAAAACCCTGTAAGAATGGTTGAACTTGCTGTTAAAGGTATGATTCCGCACAACCGTCTCGGCAGCAGAATCTTTACCAAACTGCATGTATATGCAGGTGCTGAACATCCGCATGCAGCACAGAAACCTGAAGTTCTCGAAATTAACGTAAGATAATAACCGGAGGAGGAAACGTAAATGGCAGTAGTTACTTATAATGCGACCGGCCGTCGCAAATCTTCAGTTGCACGCGTTCGCCTGGTTCCGGGTGAAGGTAAAATCATTATCAACCAGCGTGAGCTTGATGATTACTTTGGACTGAAAACTTTGGAATTAATCGTAAACCAGCCGCTTGAACTCACCGAAACCAAAGGCAAATACGATGTACTCGTAAATGTTATCGGCGGTGGCGTATCCGGCCAGGCAGGTGCAATCCGTCATGGTATTGCCCGTGCTCTCCTGAAAGTTGACGAAGAATTCCGTCCGGCTCTTAAAAAAGCAGGTTACCTTACTCGTGACCCGCGTGAAAAAGAACGCCGTAAATATGGCCTCAAAAAAGCCCGTAAAGCAAGCCAGTTCAGCAAACGCTAATATTTGGATATTGCTTCAAAATTCAATCCCCGAAAGCCTTATGGCTTTTGGGGATTTTTTGTATTTTACGGCGGCATTTCACATAACCTTTGCTTTTGTCAGGCAGGAGTGCTTTGAATTTGGTCGAAGTATTTATATTATAAATCTCAGGCGAGGCCTGTTTGGAGGTAAGATAATGCAGAATTATGCCGCACAGGATGAAATATTATATCATGTTGGATTATCGCGCGAAATGTTAAAGGGCGCGGAATATGCCCTTTTGCCCGGTGACCCCGGCCGTGTGGAAGCACTTGCCAAAGCGCTTGGCCCTGCACAGTATTTAAATACGCACCGCGAATACACAAGCTGGCTGGCAGTAGTTGAAGGGCATAATGTGCTTGTTTGTTCTACCGGCATGGGCGGGCCTTCCGTTGCTATCGGGCTGGAGGAACTGGCTCGCCTTGGCATTAAAAACTTTATCCGCGTAGGCACAACCGGCTGTATTCAGGAAAATATCAACCTTGGCGATGTTATTATTAATAACGCTGCCGTAAGGCTGGAAGGCACTTCCGCGCATTATGCGCCGCTTAATTTTCCGGCTGTGGCGTCGTTAAAACTTACCAATGCCCTTAATGATGCGGCCGCAGCTTTAAATGTGCCGCATCATGTCGGTATTTCCGTTTCTTCCGATACTTTCTGGCCGGGGCAGGAGCGCTATGACAGTTTTACCGGCTATGTATGCAATGCCCTGCGCGGAACGCTTAAAGAGTGGCAGGCGCTTGGTGCGCTTAATTATGAAATGGAAACGGCAGCGCTGTTCGTTGTGGCACAGGCTTTCGGGCTTAATGCAGCTTCAATTTGCGGTGTTATTGCCAAACGCACGCAGAGCGAAAGCATTGCTCCGCCGGAAATATACGCGCTGGCCTCCGAACGGTTTGGCGCTGTTGCCAAAAAGGCACTGCAAACTTTGCTGAAGGGGGAATGAGCATGGCAAGAGCAATAATTCTTTTGTTGGATTCTTTCGGCATTGGGCACGCAGCAGATGCGGAAAGATTTGGCGACAAAGGCGCCGATACGCTTGGGCATATTTGCAGCTGGATGGCTGAAAACCGTAAAAATGAAGACGGCAGCCCTAAATTTTTATATCTGCCAAATATGGCAAGGCTTGGGCTTGAAAAAGCTGCCGAACTTAGCAGAGGGCAGCGCCTTGCCCATACTATTGCCGGTGAAAGCCCGGAAATTACCGGCGCATATACTTACGCACAGGAAGTAAGCCGCGGTAAGGACACACTGAGCGGACACTGGGAAATGATGGGCGTGCCCGTTGATTTTGAATGGGGTTATTTTCCCGATAAACCGAACTGTTTTCCATCGGAATTGGTGGAAGCAATTATAAAAAAAGGCAGTTTGCCGGGAGTTTTAGGCGAAAAACATGCTTCCGGCACGGAAATTATTAAAGAACTGGGCGAAGAACATATGCGCACCGGCAAGCCGATAATATATACCAGTGCCGACAGTGTTCTGCAAATTGCCGCGCATGAAACTGCTTTCGGGCTGGAGCGCTTATATGACTTGTGCAAAATTTGCTATGAACTTGTTAAACCGTACCGCATTGCCCGCATTATTGCACGTCCGTTTGTAGGCAGCTGCGCCGCTGATTTTGTGCGTACCGGCAACAGGCATGATTATGCCGTGCCTGCACCGGAACCTACCTTGCTTGATAAACTGACGGCGGCAGGCGGAAATGTTTATGCTGTCGGCAAAATTGCCGATATTTTTGCCCACCGCGGCATAACCAAACATTATCCGGCGGCAGGGCTGGAAAATATTTTTAACGCCAGCAGCAGTGCCATTGCGGATGCGCCGGATAACACGCTGGTTTTCAGTAATTTTGTCGATTTTGATTCTTCGTACGGGCACAGGCGCAATGCTTTGGGTTATGGCGAAGCTCTGGAATATTTTGACAGCCGCCTGCCGGAAATACTGGCACAGCTGAAAAAAGACGATTTGCTGCTTATTACCGCGGACCATGGCTGCGACCCGACCTGGAAAGGCAGCGACCATACGCGCGAGCATATACCGGTACTGTTTTACGGCAGCGGCATAAAACCGCAGCAGTTGGAACCCATGCCATCTTTTTCCTGCATCGGGCAGACAATAGCCGCACATCTGGGGCTTGCGCCGCTTGCTCATGGCACGGCCGCAGCATTTAAATAAACCGGAGGGGTGAAGAAAAATGAAAAAGCTTAATTTGTTTTTTATGCTTGCTGTAATATGTTTAACTTTTACCGGCGCTGCGCCGAAGGCATTTGCTGCCTTTGCAGAACAGCCTGCAACGCTTGTAGTGTTTGACCGCAGCGGCAACGTAACGCAGGACGTGTACCGCATTTGGCGCGAACCTGTAAGGTGGGCTTATCATTTCCCGGATTTTAAAATGGTAGACAACGCTCCGGCCAAAGCCGCCGCTGCAGAAAAAATTTTTACGCCGCAGGGAAAAGTAAAAATTGATTCCAATGTAATGAAAAGCATTGCCGAAGAAGCACAGATAGAAGCCCTTGTGCTTGTTATGGTTGATGACCTCGATTCTTATATGGTTAACAAGTTTTTTGGCTTCCATGATGATTTTGACGATACTTACATTGAAACTATTGCCAATGCGGATATTTATGTATACAGGCACGACGGCAACAGGTTCTCCAAAAAAGAAATTTACGAACGTGATGTAGAGCCTATGGGCAACCAGAAAGACCCGGTAGACATTATGAAATGGGCAATCTGCAAACAGGTGAACCTGATGGAAGGACGCTCGATTATAGAATAAACATACAAAATATTGCGCTTTTAAAAAGTTGAATATACAATATTTTGTAGAAAGGGCTTTACAAATAATTATTATTGCTTTATAATTAGGTCATGAAACAAGTTTGAGGAGTGAGTTTTATGACATACGAAATGGACGGTATTAAAGTTAATTGTGCGGAAGGTATTTCAAAAGAAGAAGCCGCTGTTTATTTAAAAGACCAGCTGCAGGTACGCCCGCATGAAACCCTGCTTTCTTTGGATTTAAGCCTTAAAGGTGATAATGTTGTTGTAAAACCGCATTATGATACTATCGTAAGAGTCCGCAGAATTACGGGCTATCTCAGTACACTGCCGCGCTTTAACGATGCCAAAAAGGCTGAAGTTGCCGACCGCGTATGCCATCTGCACTGATATAAATAAATTGCCTCCGTGCCGTACAGGTGTGGAGGCTTTTTTATTTTACCGCGTTATTGTATAATATTTGTAAAAAAACAAAGGAGCAGCTTATGCGCAATTACACAAAAATATATATTACCCCCAAAGGCGAGCGTGCCGCAAGAAGCGGCCATCCCTGGGTATATGCCGATGAAATTATCAATATTGAAGGTAAGTATGCCAATGGCGATTTGGTTGATGTTGTAACCAATAAAGGAAAATATCTTGGCACGGGTTTTATTAACGATAATTCCAAAATTAAGGTACGCATTATTTCCACCAATACCAACGATAAATTCGATACTGCTTTCTGGCAGCGCCGTTTGCAGTATGCTGTCGATTACCGCCGCACGGTAATGCCGGGCGATGATTTTAAATGCTGCCGACTTATTTTTGGCGAGGCAGATATGTTTCCGGGCCTTACGGTAGACCGCTTTAACGATATTTTGGTAACTCAGACTCTGTCGCTGGGCATAGAACTGCGCAAAGAAGAAATTTTCCCCATGCTGATACAGATTCTGCGCAGCAGCGGTGAAAATATCCGCGGTATTTATGAGCGAAACGATGTAAAAATACGCGAACTGGAAGGCATTGCGGAAAACAAAGGCTGGTTTATGCCCGAAACGGTTGAAGACAAAAATACCGTAACGGAAATAGTTGAAAACGGCATCCGTTACAGCGTAGATGTTGAAAACGGACAGAAAACAGGCTTTTTCCTCGACCAGAAATATAACCGCCAGGCTGTGGCACGCATTGCCAAAGGCAAGCATGTGCTTGATTGCTTTACGCATACCGGCGCTTTTGCGCTTAATGCTGCTGCCGGAGGGGCGGCGTCCGTAACGGCGGTGGATGTTTCTGCCGAAGCAGTGCGCATGACAGGCATTAATGCGGAAAAGAACGGTTTTAAAGATGTTGTTAAACCGCTTGAAGCGAATGTTTTTGATTTATTAACCAAACTGGCGGAAGAAAAATCCCACGCTTATGATTTTATTATTTTGGACCCGCCCGCCTTTACAAAATCGGGCAGCACGGTTAAAAATGCCATCCGTGGTTATAAGGAAATAAATTTAAAAGCAATGAAATTATTGCCGCGCGGAGGTTATCTGGCAACTTGTTCCTGCTCGCATTTTATGAAAGAGGAATATTTTGTGCAGATGCTTAAAGATGCCGCGCGTGATGCCAGCGTCAGCCTGCGCCAGATTGAAGCGCGTCAGCAGTCGCCGGACCACCCTGTTTTATGGAATGTGCCGGAAACCTACTATTTAAAATTTCATATTTTCCAGGTTGTGTAAGAGGGGAGAACAATGCAAGAAAAACTGCATAAATTAATGTTGGCGATGATTGCCTACAACAGCGGCGACGCTAAACGCATTCAGCATTTTATAAAGGTTCACGCCTTGGCAAAACTCATCGGTGAAGAAGAAAAACTGGACGCTAAAACGTTGTATATTTTGGAAGCCGCCGCACTGACGCACGATATCGGCATCCGCAACAGCGAAAAGAAATACGGCACCTGTACCGGCAAACAGCAAGAGGTTGAAGGTCCGCCGGAAGCGGAAAAACTGCTGCAAAGCCTGGGCTTTGACGCCGCTGTTACGGAACGTGTGTGCTGGCTGATTGCGCACCACCATACTTATAACAATATTGACAGTGCCGATTACCAAATTTTGGTGGAAGCCGACTTTTTGGTAAACCTTTATGAAGAAGCCGTAAAAACGGCGTACAGCCGCATTTTTAAAACGCAGGCAGGCAAAAACATCTGCCGTACAATGTACGGATTGGCAGAATAAAAGGACATACTGTTAAATTTTTTACGGTTTTATGCGTACGTAGTTTAATATTGTGGTTAAATTTATTTGAATACTGTACAAACTAAAGTATATAGTGTATCATATTAGTAATTATAATTTTAGGGAGGCTTTTATAAATGACTAAAGCTGCAAAATTTGACGCTTTTCTGGCAGAAAATAAAATTACCTGCTTTAACAAAGAGGAGGTAAAAAACGACCTGCACACCGTGGTATACCGTGCGCATATGGAAGTAAGCGGGCAAATGCTGCCGACAATGGTTGTTGCCGATGACAGCATTTATACCATGATTCAGGTTCGTGTTGCTGCTTCCGTAGTAAACGAAGGCAACAAACAGGCAGTGCTGGAACACATCAATGCTATGAACGGCAAATACAAAGTATTCAAATATTATGTTGCCGATAACGGCGATATTTGCCTTGACAGCTGCCTTACCGATACGGAAGAAAGCTTTGACCCGCGCCTTGTACATACCGTTATTGATGTAATTTTAAGGCATTTAACGGAAGAATATCCTAATTTAATGAGCCTTATATGGGCTAAATAATTGTTTTAACAGGAGTTGGTTAATATATGGATCCTCTTGGGTCTGTGGTTGAGTGTATTATTGTTTTAGTCCTTATTTTATTGAACGGTTTATTGTCAATGCTGGAAATGGCGGTGGTGTCCTCGCGCAAAAGCCGCCTGGAACAGCTGGCGGAAGAAGGCAGCAAAAGCGCTGCTTATATCAGCAAACTGGCAGAGGAGCCGACTGTATTTTTATCTACCGTGCAGATAGGCATTACGCTTGTCGGCATCGGCACAGGCGTATACAGCGGCGCCATGCTGGCGGCACCGCTTGAAGTGCTGCTGCGTAAAATTCCTTTTATGGTGCCTTACGCCGCATTTGTATCATATTCAACGGTTGTTGTGCTGGTAACGTATTTAAGCCTTGTTTTGGGCGAACTGCTGCCGAAAAAATTGGCTTTGAACAATCCTGAAAAAATGGCAATGTTCTTTGCCCGTTTTATTAAAACCTTAATTACGGTTTTCCGTCCGCTTACCATCTTTTTAAGCGTATCAACAACAGTTCTGTTAAGGGTTATCGGCGTTAAGCCTAACGAAGAACCGCCCGTAACGGAAGAAGAAGTGCGCGTTTTAATTGAGCAGGGGCGCGAACACGGCGTTTTTGATGACCGTGAGCAGATGATGATTGAAAACGTGTTTGCTCTTGATGATTTGCGCGTCAGCGAAATTATGACGCCGCGCACCAAAATTGAATGGCTTGATTTAAACGACACGGCAGATGTACAATTTTCTGAAATGTCAGACAAGATGTATTCCTGCTTTGTTGTGGCGGAAAATGATTTGGAACATGTTGCCGGTGTTGTTTATACCAAAAAAGTTTTTGCGTCGTGGCTGCACGGCGGCGAACGCAACCTGCGCAAATTCATTCAGCAGCCGCTTTATGTTCCGGAGGCCATGCACACGCAGAGCCTTTTGGATATGTTTAAGGTAAAGCGCATAAAAGTTGCGTTGGTTATGGATGAATTCGGCGGGCTGGCCGGTATGGTAACGTTAAGGGACGTTATCGAGCATCTTGTCGGCGATTTGCCATCTTACGATGAAGACGTTAAGCAGGAAATTGTAAAACGTGATGACGGAAGCTGGCTGGTAGACGGCATGCTGCCTGTTTCGGAATTTAAAGATTATTTTGAATTCGAAGAACTGCCGCTGGAAGAAAAGAACGGCTATAATACAGTTGCCGGGTTTGTGGTTACAAATATCGGGCATATTCCTCAGGCCGGCAATTACTTTGTTTGGGAAGGTTACCGTTTTGAAGTTATTGACATGGACGGCACCCGCGTTGATAAAGTAATGGTTACGCAGGTACCGCAGCAGGAACCGGAAGCTGATGATGAAGATTAAAACAAACATTAAATGACAATGGTGTCATGAAGTGGGGAGGAGTCGTAATTGGTACTTTTTATTGTAGTTGCAAGTGCAATAATTTTACTCGCTGCATATTTTACTTATGGCAAATTCCTTGCCAACACGGTTTTTAAGCTGGATGACAAAAATCCCGTTCCTTCCGTGGAAATGGAAGACGGCGTTGACTATGTGCCTGCTAAAAAAGGCATGCTTTTGGGCCAGCATTTTTCGGCCATTGCCGCGGCAGGGCCTATTAACGGGCCTATTCTGGCCGCCGTTATTTACGGCTGGGCGCCTGCACTTTTGTGGGTAATTTTGGGCTGCATTTTTATCGGCGGCATTCACGATATGGGCAGCCTTGTTGCCTCCGTGCGCCATAAGGCAAAATCCATTACCGAAGTTGTGCGCCTTAATGTATCTCAGCGCGCGTGGATTTTGTTCATGATTTTTGTATGGATTACGCTTGTTTATGTTATTGTGGCATTTACCGATATTACGGCATCATCTTTTGTCGGCAACGTAACGCTGGAAAACGGCGAAGTTGTTTCCGGTGCCGGTATTGCAAGTTCCTCTGCAATGTATCTGGCTTTGCCGATTATTATGGGTCTGTTAATGCGCTTTGGCGGCTTAAAAGAAGGTTTGGCAGTAGCAATTTTCCTGCCTCTGGTTGGCGTTGCCATTTGGGCAGGCCAGTCTTTGCCGCTTAGTCTGCCTGTTGCAGACCCGGCAACTGCCCAGAAAATCTGGGGCGTTTTAATTCTGGTTTACTGCCTTGTTGCGGCAATGATGCCGATGTGGCTTCTGCTGCAGCCCCGCGGCGCGCTTGGCGGTTACTTCCTTTACATTGCCCTTGTTGTAGCGGCAATCGGCATTATGTTTGGCGGTTACGAAATTAATTACCCCGCCTTTACCAATCTTAATCCCGACGGTAGCCTTGGCGAACATTTCTGGACGCCGATGTTCCCGATACTTTTCATCACCATCGCCTGCGGTGCCTGCTCCGGCTTCCATGCCCTCGTATCTTCCGGCACCAGCAGCAAGCAGCTTGCCAAAGAAACGGACGCAACTGCCATTGGCTATGGCGCAATGCTGCTTGAAGGCATGGTTGCAGTAGTTTCCATCGTCTGCGTTATGATTCTTGCCAAAGATTCCGAACTTATTACCAAAGCGCCTAACTTTATTTACGCTATGGGCATCGGCAGCTTTATGGAACTTATCGGTATTCCGGCTGCGTTCGGCATCAGCTTTGGCCTGATGGCGTTTACTACCTTTGTTTACGACACGCTTGACGTTTGCACCCGCCTTGGCCGTTACGTTATTGAAGAACTTACCGGCTGGCGCGATATGAAAGGCAAAGTGCTGGGAACCGTGCTTACTTCCGCAGTGCCTATTTTCTTCATCTTCCAAACCATGACGGATGCCAAAGGCAATGTAATTCCGGCATGGAAAACCTTCTGGAATACTTTTGGTGCATCCAACCAGCTGCTGGCAGCGCTGGCACTTATCGGCATCAGCATCTGGCTGTACAATACCCGCCGCAACTCCAAGGTATGGATGGCAGCGTGCATTCCGGCCGTGCTTATGTTCTTAATGTCCAACTGGGCGCTCCTGCTCAGCATTTATGAAGGCTGGGTACTTGGCCTTGGCCATCCTGCCGTACCGGTAGTATCCGTAATTTTGGTAATACTTTCCGTACTGGTTGCGGTTGAAACCATTTATTCCGTAAGCAAAAGCAAAGTCCAAATTCAAAAAGAGCAATAAGGCTTGACATAATTTTTAAAACTAATTATAATAATTTCCAACAACATATTTTTCACCTGAAAAACTATGAAGGGAATAAGATAAACCCCAACGCCTTCAGAGAGCTGCCGGAAGGTGCAAGGCAGCGGCAAAGGTTTATGTATAGCTCATCCCGGAGTTGCCCGCCTGATATGTAGGGTTGGACGTTTGGCCGCGTTATAAAGCCGGGCCTTGTTGGAGGCTGCTGAGGGCCGCGTCTGCGGCTGAAATTAGGGTGGTACCGCGTGGAATTATTCCCCGCCCCTATGCTTTTGTAGGGAGCGGGGATTTTTGTTTCTCCGCTCAAATAAAAACGAACGGAGGTTATTAAAATGCAGTATGCAAACAAAAAGTACATTCCATTTCAGCCTGTAAAAATGACAAACCGCGAATGGCCGGATAAAGTAATTACCAAAGCTCCGGTATGGTGCAGTGTAGATTTGCGCGACGGCAACCAGGCACTGGTTACGCCCATGCAGCTTGATGAAAAGCTTTTAATGTTTAAAACATTGGTAGATATCGGCTTTAAAGAAATTGAAGTTGGTTTTCCTTCTGCCTCTGACACGGAATATGAAATTCTGCGCACGTTAATAGAAGGCAACTACATTCCTGATGATGTAACAGTGCAGGTACTGGTTCAGGCCCGTGCCGAACTTATCAAAAAAACTTTTGAAGCCGTTAAAGGCGCTAAAAACGTTATTATACATTTTTATAATTCAACCTCAACTTTGCAGCGCAAAGTAGTGTTTAAAAAAGATATGGACGGCATTGTTGACATCGCCGTGGAGGGCGCACGCCTTATCCGCAAATTAACGGAAGAAGAAGTTGCCAAAAGCGGCATGAACATCCGTTACGAATATTCTCCCGAAAGCTTTACCGGTACGGAAATAGATTTTTCCATCCGCATTTGCGAAGAAGTTATGCGCGAACTTGGCGCAACCAAAGAAAACCCGGTTATTTTAAACCTGCCTTCAACGGTGGAAATGTCCACACCAAACACTTATGCCGACCAGATTGAATACTTCTGCAAAAACCTGCATAACAGGGAAGCCGCTATCGTAAGCATTCATCCGCATAATGACCGCGGCACGGCAGTTGCTTCGGCAGAACTTGCCATCATGGCAGGAGCAGAACGTGTGGAAGGCACGTTGTTCGGCAACGGCGAGCGTACCGGCAACCTTGACCTTGTAACAGTTGCGCTCAATATGTTCACTCAGGGTGTAGACCCGCAGCTTGATTTCAGTAATATTCTGGAAATTAAAAATATTTACGAAAAATGCACCAAAATGCACGTGCATGAACGCCAGCCCTATGCCGGCGAACTTGCCTTTACTGCTTTTTCCGGCTCCCATCAGGATGCAATCCGCAAAGGTTACGATTATATGGAAAATTCCAAAACTCCGTATTGGGAAGTACCGTATCTGCCAATTAACCCGGCGGATGTTAACCGTGAATATGAACCCGTTATCCGCATTAACAGCCAGTCCGGCAAGGGCGGCGCAGCCTTTGTACTGGAACATGCATGTGGTTACCGCCTGCCTAAGGAAATGCACCCGGAATTT
>OHLB01000731.1_pt1 | contig 14895 bp, 11 predicted proteins | sample 1569021 | NCBI WGS metagenome assembly OHLB01 (sample SAMEA3879592, study PRJEB24766) | human gut metagenome | biome: human-associated habitat; feature: feces | place: USA | collected 1985/1987 | reverse complement strand
CCGTCGTCGTGACGTTGTAGTGCGCCGAGAGCACGCCGCCGTTGCTGCGCCAGATGACAGCCAGCGCCAGCAGCACGGCCTGACCGATGAGCGCATACACGACCGTCCGTCTTGTCCAGTGAAAGGATTTAAGCTTCATAACCACACCTCGGAACAAGCCTATTCAAATTTGCCGCCGGATATGTTATAATACATCCAATGGCCGTAAAGGAGGGGCGCGCATGATCCGTCTGGACAAATATCTGGCCGATACCGGCGCCGCTTCCCGGCGCGAGGCCAAGGCGTATATCCGCCGCGGTGAGGTCACGGTCGACGGTGTGCCCGCCCGCGCGCCGGAGCAGAAGATCGCGGAGACCGCTGTCGTCTGCCTGCGCGGACAGATCCTGCGCTATCAGGCATATCATTACTATATGCTTCATAAACCCGCCGGCGTCCTCACCGCGACGGCCGACCGCAGTCAGCCGACGGTGCTCGATCTGTTCCCGCCGGAGCTGCGGCGCTTCGGGCTCGTGCCCGCTGGGCGGCTCGATAAGGACACGACCGGCCTGCTGCTCGTTACGGACGACGGGGACTATGTCCACCGTGTCATCACGCCGAAAAAGCACGTGCCGAAGGTCTACTTCGCGCGCACGGATGGACAGCCCACGAGCGCGGATGTGGACCGCTTTGCACAGGGCGTTGTCCTCGGCGACGGGACGCAGTGCCTGCCCGCCCGGCTGGAGCTGCTGCCGGAGCAGGGGGGCTGCCGCGTCACGGTCTATGAAGGGAAATATCATATGGTCAAGCGGATGCTGGCCGGCTGCGGGACGCCCGTTTCGCAGCTGCACCGGCTGTCGATCGGGGCGCTGACGCTCGATCCCGCGCTGTCACCGGGCGCTTATCGGGAATTGCAGCCCGCTGAGGCGATGCTCGTTTTCTCGCTTCCAGCTTCGTGATAATTTACAAAAGTTCGGGAAATTATCCGACTATCTCACGAAATTTCGAAAATTATTCACAAAAAACGACCATTTTTCTATTGAAAAATGCACATAAATCGTCTATTATGTAAAGTAGGAAATTGGTAGGTGCTGTGGGAGACTGCGGCGGCCGTTCGTAGGAGGAAAAGATATGTCGAGCAGAATTTTTCAGGGCGTGATCGTTCAGATGAAAGATGCCACCACGCGCTGCATTGGTGTTGTGGACGAGCAGGGGTTTGTCATTGCCTGCAGTGAGCTTTCGATGATCGGCTCGCGCCTGGATGACTTTCAGGCCGCGGTGGGTGAAGTGCAGGAGCAGCTGTTTGCAACGGACGCACGCACGTATAAGATTCTGTCTGCCAGCACGGCGCGTTTTGAGTATGCCGTGTTTGTCGAGGGCAATGACCAGACGGCGCGCAGCATCTGCATTCTCGCGGCCGTCGGCATGACGGAGGCCAGCACGAACTTTGAGGAAAAGCACAATAAGGCCGCCTTCGTTAAGAACATCATTTCGGACAACATTCTCCCCGGCGACGTGTATGTGCGCGCCAAGGAGCTGCATTTTACCACCGACGTGCCGCGCGCTGTGCTGCTGGTGCGTCAGGTGAACGTGACGGATATCGCCGTGCTCGAGCTGATCCAGAACATGTTCCCGGACCGGCAGCATGATTTTGTGCTCAGCGTGAGCGAGTCGGACATTGTCGTCATCAAGGAAATGACGCCGGACGAGACCTCGGAGGATGTCTGCGCGCTGGCCGAGAGCATTGAGCGCGCCGTGCACACGGAGCTGCACGTGCAGACGGTCATCGGCATCGGCACGACGGCCAACCACCTGCGCGAGCTGGCCGACCGCTATAAGGAGGCGCAGGTCGCCATCGAGGTCGGCAAGGTGTTTGAAAACGAGAAGCCGGTCATTCACTATGACAACCTCGGCATCGGCCGCATCATTTATCAGCTGCCGACGACGCTGTGTGAGATGTTCCTGTCCGAAGCGTTCAAGAAAAACCCCATCGAGGCGCTCGATGAGGACACGCTCGACACGATCAATCGCTTCTTTGAGAACAATCTCAACGTTTCGGAGACGGCGCGCAAGCTCTACGTCCATCGAAACACTTTGGTATACCGGTTGGAGAAAGTCAAGAAGATCACGGGCCTGGATCTGCGCGAGTTTGAGGATGCAATCCTCTTCAAGGTCGCGGTCATGGTAAAGCAATACCTCGATTCTCAGAACACTGCCAAGTTCTGAGACCTACCCGGGCGGGCGTAAGCCCAACATATTGGAGGACATCTTATGGTTCAAATGAACGATGTGAAGATGGTCTACGGGAACACGGAGGCTGCGGCCCTCAATGGGATCAGTTTTACGATCAACGAGGGCGAGTTCGTGTTTCTGGTCGGACCGTCCGGCTCCGGCAAGACGACGATCATCAAACTGATCACCGGCGAGCTGAGCCCCACATCCGGACAGATCACGGTCAACGGCTTTGACATGCAGGGCATCAAGCGCCGCAAGCTGCCGAAGCTGCGCCGGACACTGGGCGTCATTTTTCAGGATTTTCGCCTGATCGACAAAATGACGGTGTATGAAAACGTTGCGTTTGCCATGCGCGTGGTGGGAGCTTCCAACAAGGAGATCCGCCGCCGCGTGCCGCAGGTGCTCGAGCTGGTCGGCCTGGCCGACCGGGAAAAGCGCTTTCCGGCGGAGCTTTCCGGCGGTGAGCAGCAGCGCGTGGCCATCGCCCGCGCGCTCGTGAACAATCCGCGCATGATCATTGCGGACGAGCCGACCGGCAACCTCGACCCGGTGCGCAGTCTGGAGCTGATGCTGCTGCTGGAGAAGATCAACGAGCTCGGCACCACGGTCCTCGTGGTGACGCACGAAAAGGAACTGGTCGACGCTTTTTCCAAGCGCGTCATCTCCATCGACGCCGGAAGAGTCATCAGTGACGGATTGGACGGGTACTACGGATATGAAGCTGAATAGATTCAACTACCTGATGACGCAGGGCGTGAAAAACATCTTCACGCACGGTTTCATGTCCTTCGCGTCGATCACGATTATCATCGCGTGCCTGCTCATCATGGGCAGCTTTTCGCTGCTGACGCTCAACATCGACGCGAACATCGACCGCCTGCAAAATCAGAACGAGGTCATTGCCTACGTCGATGAGACGCTCTCGGAGGACGAGGCCCGGGCCATCGAGCCCCAGGTCGCCGCGGTGCCGAATGTCGCCACGGTCGAATTCGTCACGCGCGAGCAGGCCATGCAGACGTTCGAGGCCGAGTATGACTCCGACCTCTTTGACAACATTGACGCCTCGGTCTTTCGTCATCGCTACGTCGTGACGCTCGACGATCTGTCGCTCATGAAGGACACGCAGGCCGCGCTCAAGAATGTCGACGGCATCGCCGATGTGACCGCGCACCTGGATTACGCGGAAAACTTTATTACGTTCCGGAACATTGTGAGCGTTGTCTCCGTCGTTTTGATCGTGATCCTCATCGCGGTGTCCCTGTTTATTATGACCAACACCATCAAGCTGGCCACGTTCGGCCGGCGTGAAGAGATCGCCATCATGAAGATGGTCGGTGCGACGAATGGCTTCATCCGTCTGCCGTTTGTGGTCGAGGGCCTTGTGCTCGGCCTGGTCGGCGGTCTGGTCGCGTTCCTGCTCCAGTGGGGACTTTACAGCCTGATCGTCAGCAAGATCATGTCCACCATGGCGGCCGGTATCATCACGGTGCTCCCGTTTGCATCCGTGGCGCTGCCGCTGCTGCTGGTGTTCCTTGGCGTGGGTGTGCTCGTCGGCGTGTTCGGCGGCCTCACGGCCATTCGCAACTATCTGAAAGTTTAAGGAGGAAATCGAATGAAGATGAACCGCAAAGTCGTTCGATCCGTCATTTGTGTGCTGCTTGCGTTGATTTTTATCGTTTCGCTCATGACGGCGCTGATCCCGATCAATGCCAGCGCGGCGTCGCAGTCGGAGATCAACCAGCTCACGCAGCAGCGTAAGGAGCTGCAGGCCAAGCAGAAGGAGCAGCAGAAAACCATCAACAATCTCCGCTCTAAGAAGGCCAGTGTGGTCGATCAGAAGGCCGCGCTGGATCAGGAGAACGATCTGGCGCAGCAGGAGATCGAGGTCGTCAAGCAGCAGATCACGGCCTATGACCAGCAGATCGAGGACAAGGGCGTTGAGCTCGAGGAAGCCAAGCAGGAAGAAGAGGCGCAGACGGTGCGCTTCCGCGGCTGCGTGCGCCATCTTGAGGAGTACGGCCAGATGTCCTACATCGCCATTCTGCTCGAGGCGACCAGTCTGTCCGACCTCCTTGCCCGTATGGACATGGTCGGCGAGGTCATTGCATATAATAAACAGGTGCAGGCCGACATGACGGCCGCCCGTGAAAAGGTCGAGACCGTCAAGGCGGAGCTTGAGGATGCCCGTACCGAGCTGCAGGATAAGCAGTCCGAGCTGGAGACCAAGCAGGTCGAGCTGCAGCAGAAGGTGTCCGAGGCCAACGCGCTGCTTGCCAGCCTGGAGTCGGATATCAACGCTTATAAGAGCGTCTATGATCAGTACGAGCAGCAGCAGCAGAACGTGCAGTCGCAGATCGATAAGCAGGTCGAGGATCTGCGCCGCCAGGAAGAGGCGAACAAGAAAAACGACCCCAGCTATGATGCGGGCAAGGACAACGGCGCCACCGGCTCCATGATGTGGCCGTGCCCGTCCTGCCATACGATCACGTCGGAGTTCGGCTGGCGCTACCACCCGATCTATCACACGCAGAAGTATCACTCCGGTGTGGACATCGGCGCGAGCTATGGCGCGAGCATCGTTGCGGCCGACGGCGGCACGGTCATCACGGCCGGCGCTGTGTCCGGTTATGGCAACTGTGTCGTCATCAACCATGGCAACGGCATCACCACGCTCTATGGCCACATGAGTTCCATCGCGGTCTCCTCCGGCCAGAAGGTCTCCAAGGGCCAGACGATCGGTTATGTCGGCTCGACCGGCAACTCCACCGGCCCGCATCTGCACTGGGAGGTCACGGTCAACGGCGTGCGCCAGAACCCGCTTAACTATGCGCGCTGATCGGACATATTTTGACTGAATGAAACTGCCGGGCAGCCGGAAAATGGCTGCCCGGCTCATCTGCTGCATTGGGGCTGCCCGATGCAGGCGGCAAATGGACCCGGAGGGATAGCATGGACGAACACAAGCCACAGGAACAGGCGTCGGAAAAAGTGCCCGCCCGCAGAAAAAGCGGCAGAATGCATGGCTGGAGGGCGAGTATCCTTGCCTGTGTGATCTGTATTCTGGTGACTGCGCTGGTCACGTCGATGATCTTCGTCGGCAAGTTCGGCGGCAGCAGCAACTATAAGCTCGCGCTGAAGTTTGCGCAGGTCAAGCAGGTCGTGGATAAAGACTATATCGGCGACGCGGACGATACGGCGATCAGCGATGCATCATCGAGCGCGATCATCAGCGCCATCGGCGATAAATGGAGCTATTACATGACGGCCGAGGAATACAAGGCCTATCAGATGTACTCCAACAATGAGTACGCCGGCATCGGCGTGACCATCCAGCTCGACGACAAGACGAAGGGCTTTCGCATCACAGCCGTGACGAGCGACTCGCCCGCGGCGAAGGCCGGCCTCCAGCAGGGGGACATCATCACGGCGATCGACGGTGAGGACGTCACGGGCAAGACGCTCTCGGACGTGCAGAGCACCATCCGCGCCAAGCTCAACAAGACGCTCAAGCTCACCATTCAGGACTCCGCCGGCAAGAGCCAGACCGTCACGCTCGACTGTACGGTCATTTACACCGATCCCGTGGCGTATAAGCTCATGGATAACGGCGTCGGCTATGTCCAGATCCGCAACTTTGAGACCGGCGGCGGCAGCCGTGCCGTACAGGCAGTCGATAAGCTGCTGGACCTCGGCGCAAAGTCGCTGGTGTTCGACCTGCGCGATAACCCCGGCGGCCTGCTCTCGGAGCTCATCACGATCCTGGATCACCTGCTGCCGCAGGGCGACCTGTTCGTGAGCGTCGACGGCAACGGAAAAGAGACCGTCACGCAGAGCGACAGCGTCTGCGTCAAAGTGCCGATGGCGGTCATCGTCAACGGCAATACCTACAGTGCGGCGGAGTTTTTCGCGGCCGCGCTGCAGGAGTATGACTGGGCGACCATCGTCGGCCAGAACACGACCGGCAAGGGCCGCAGCCAGACGACCATCGCGCTTCCGGACGGCAGCGCCGTGCACATCTCGAGCCGGAAGTATCTCACGCCCAACCGCGTGGACCTGTCCGAGCAGGGCGGCCTTGTGCCGGATGTCGTTGTGGCCCCGGCCGCGGACAGCGATGTCGATGCGCAGCTTGAGGCAGCGATCGCTGCGCTGCGCTGAATCAACGGAGATATACTGAAATTTCAATGATATAAGGAGACGGATTATGGCGATCGACAGCAGATATAAGATGAGTCAGGAGCGTCTGGACACGCTCAAGGAAGAACTGCATTACCTCGAGACGACCCGCGAGAAAGAAGTCGCGGAGCTCATCAAGGAGGCGCGCTCGTTCGGCGACCTGTCGGAGAACAGCGAGTATGACGAGGCCAAGACGGAGCAGGGCAAGCTCTACTCCCGCATTGCCGAGATCACGGACCTGATCGAGAACGCCGAGGTCGTGGAGAAGGTCGAGGTCGCGGCGGACGTCGTGACCATCGGCAGCCACGTGCGCGTGCTCGACGTCGACGAGGACGCGGAAGAGGAGTACACCATCGTCGGCTCGCAGGAGGCCAACCCCATGGAGGGCTGCATTTCGGACGACAGCCCGTTCGGCTTCGCACTCAAGGGCCACAAGGTCGGCGAGACCGTCACGGTAACAGCCCCGGTCGGCGAGCTGCAGTTTAAGATCATTGCCGTCGAAAACGAAGACTGAGGAGTCCATCATGAACGAAGAGAGAAAGAACCAGCAGGCGGCGGCAGAGCCGTCCCTGTCCGAGATCCTTCAGGTGCGCCGCGACAAGCTCAAGGCGCTGCAGGACGCCGGGCGCGACCCCTTTGTGCAGACGCGCTTTGAGCGCAGCGCCTATTCGGCGGATATCAAGAACGATTTTGACGCCTATGACGGCAAAACGCTGCAGGCCGCCGGCCGCATCATGTCCAAGCGCGGCATGGGCAAGGCCATCTTCTGCGACATTCAGGACGACCGCGGCCAGATCCAGCTCTACGTCCGCAAGGACGCCGTCACCGAGCAGGAGTTTGCCGATTTCCGCAAGTATGACATTGGCGACATCATCGGCGTGCGCGGCTATGCGTTCAAGACCAAGACAGGGGAGATCTCCATCCACGTGCAGCAGGTCACGCTGCTCAGCAAGTCCCTGCGCCCGCTGCCGGAGAAGTTCCATGGCATGACGAACACGGAGCTGCGCTACCGCCAGCGTTATGTGGATCTCATCATGAACCCTGAGAGCAAGCGCAATTTCCAGATCCGCAGCCGGTTCGTGGCCTATCTGCGCCGCTATTTGGACGGCCTGGGCTTCATGGAGGTCGAGACCCCCGTGCTCAGCCCCATCGCCGGCGGCGCGACGGCGCGCCCGTTCATCACGCACCACAACACGCTTGACATTGATATGTATATGCGCATTGCGACCGAGCTGCACCTCAAGCGCCTGATCGTCGGCGGCATTGAGCGCGTGTATGAGGTCGGCCGCATCTTCCGCAACGAGGGCATGGACACCAAGCACAATCCGGAGTTCACGACCTGTGAGCTCTATCAGGCCTATACCAACCTCGACGGCATGATGGACATCCTCGAGGGCATCCTCTCCGGCGCGGCCAAGGAGATTCTCGGGACGTATCAGCTCCAGTGGCTGGGCCACGATGTGGACCTCACGCCGAGCTGGCGCCGCGTGACCATGGCCGACGCTGTCAAGGACGTCACGGGGGCGGACTTCATGGCCATCCTCGGCGACGCGGACGCGGCAGTCGCCCTCGCCAAGAGCGTGGGCGTGGACATGGAAAACGTTGCCCACACGTGGGGCAACGCGCTCTATGAGACGTTCGACCAGAAGGTCGAGTCCACGCTCATCCAGCCGACATTCATCACCATGTACCCCGTGGAGGTCAGCCCGCTGGCCAAGCGCAGCCCCGAGCAGCCCGCGCTCACCGAGCGCTATGAGATGTTCATCTGCGGCTGCGAGATGGGCAACGCCTTCTCTGAGCTCAACGACCCCATCGACCAGTATCAGCGCTTCAAAGCACAGGCCGAAAAGCGCGCCCACGGCGATGAAGAGGCCAACATGATGGACGAGGACTTCGTCATGGCGCTCGAATACGGCATGCCGCCCACCGGCGGCTTGGGCTTCGGCATTGACCGCTGCGCCATGCTGCTGTGCGGCGCAAGCTCCATCCGCGATGTGATCCTGTTCCCGACAATGAAGACCCTGGAACCAAAGCGGGCTGAAAACAAAGCCGAAAAAGCAGCGGTAAATGGTTCTGCAGAGGCTGCAACCGTGTCCGCGCCAAGCGTACAGATTGATCTTTCCAAGGTGAAAATCGAGCCTTTGTTTGCAGATGATGTAGACTTTGAGACATTCAGCAAGTCTGATTTCAGAGTGGTTAAGATCGAAGCCTGTGAGGCAGTGCCGAAGTCCAAGAAGCTCCTGAAATTCACACTGAATGACGGAACAGACCGGAAACGCACCATTTTAAGCGGTATTCACGAGTATTACGAGCCGGAAGAGCTGGTTGGTAAGACCTGTGTGGCAATCACAAACCTGCCGCCGAGAAAGATGATGGGTATTGATTCCGAGGGTATGCTGATTTCCGCAGTGTACGAGTATGACGGACGGGAAGGCTTAAATCTTTTGATGCTGGATGACAGTATTCCGGCAGGAGCAAAGCTGTACTAAAGAGGTCATTTACTACAAAAAATCGCGTTACTACAACTTTTCTACAACTTTTGCGCGAGACCCTACGAAACCGGATGAAGCAATATGAAAGGCGGATCTGCTTATAAAATGCAGATTCGCCTTTCTTTTTACATCAGCTTCATGTTCACACTAATGTTTTTTGCCTTCTCCTGCATATTCTCTTGTGTGATATGGGTGTAGATGTCCATTGTAGTAGAGAAATCGGCATGCCCCATGACTTGCTGAATGAATTTAACATCGTTGGTGCTTTCGCAGAGCCGGGTACAGAAGGTGTGCCGCAAGTTGTGAACACTAAAATGAGGGAGCAGATCCGGTTCACGGTCTTCCAGTTCAGCCTGATCCATTTCCTCCATGTTGTAAGTTACGCTGATTCTCTCAATCGCCCGATTGATATTGTGGGCGCTCATGAATGAGCCGGTTCGGTTGCGGAAAACAAAACCGTGAACTCCTCCTAACACCAGTTGATCGTCTGGATACAATGCGTCGATGGTTTCAATCTGGAGGCGAAGCTGCTCGGCCACCTCTGGATAGAGGATAGGGATAATTCGTGTACCGCTCTCAGTTTTGGGAGTGGTAATGTGAAATCCGGCTTTTCCGTCAATGACCCGGTAGATTAAGTTGTGGTTGACCGAGATTGTGTTTTCGCTCAAGTTAATATCGCTTTTGGTAATGCCGGTACATTCTGCTACACGCATTCCTGTTCCAAGGAGCACAGTCATGATGGGGAGCCAATGGCTGTATGTAGGGGACTTGGCAATAAAACGCAGGAAATTCTGCTGTTGCGTTTTAGTGAGTGCGATCCGCCGTTTAGGCTTTGGAGCGCTGCCGTCCGTCTTGAGCTTGCGGTAAATGCCCTTGCTGGGATTTTTGCGGATGTAATCGTCGTCCACGGCCATTTCAAGCGTAGGGTGAACAATGGTGTTGATGCTCTCCAGTGAGTTGATAGCAAAACCGTGTTTCAGCAGTTTGGTATAAAACGCGAGAATATCACTTCTGTGGATTTGTGGCAGAGGCATGTTAGCGAAAGGCTCTTCTTTCACATAGAAGTCCCACAGGTAAAGATAATTTGCTCTGGTGGAGGGCTTCAGTTTGATGTTGTTATTCATGTAGACCTTGAACATATCATTCAGGGTAAGCTTCATGGCTTCCTGAGTACGGATGCCATCATCCTTATCTTTGTTGATCTGCTTTTCTTTGACACGAAGACTTGCGAGATCGGAGTCGTAAAGATATTTCTTTTTAGTGCCTAATTTGTAGACATACATATAGCTGCCATCTGCCCGTTGTGTTTCTCCGGGCCGAAGATTTCGTCCTTTGTTGTCTTTTCTCACTTTTGCCATTACTGGTACCTCCTGATTATAAAAGTGTAGTGCGCCTTACTGGCATGGTTATTTAGCCGGAAATATCATAAAGATATTCTTTGATACGCTGGACACTCCATAGGACACGGGTGTTCATGGTAATGCGTGCATTGGCAAGATCCCCAATCTGTACCGCAGTGTGTCTTCCACAGCACAACAGTTTGCAAAGGGTATCGGTATCAACAGCCAAGCACTGCTCCGGCGGTAGGTCATTCGGTTTTCTTTTCTCCATAATCGTCCTCCTTTTTTCGATTACAATGATCCCTTACGATTTGTAGAAGAAGGTTTTCAACAAAAACAATGAAAACGGTCTTGAGGTCAGGAGGTATTGAAAAACAAAAGAACTCTAATGGGGCCATTTCCTACGCCAGAACGGTTCTGCCGTGTATTTCAGGCTGCTGCTGTGCAGCATTTCGATTATGGGCGCGCTTCTGTGGTCATCGCACACTGTCCAGAATTCCTGTATAACTCCCCATAGAGGTTATGAACTTGTCAAGGTACTAAAAGAGCGTAGGGATCATCCGGTATTACCAAATGATCCGATACATCCTATAAATAGGCTGGGAAGAAAGAACTTCTGCAAAGAGGAAAGAAAATTTAAAGAAAATCCAAAAATCAATATATAGAATGTTGGAATTGACAAACACTATATATTGTGTTAAAATTGCAATGTAATTGATTTTTGTGCGTTGCCCGTCAGGGTACACAGGCTTTAGGGCTTGTGTTGCGGAGTAATGACTGCATTGCACACGCTGTTAAGTTTGTACTTGTGTCAGTAGTATCACTGCGCCTTTTCAGGCCGGTATATTACTGGCTTTTTTATTTTACGGGATTTACCCACCATTGCGAGAATGACACCGGTTCATAGGCAACTATGGACACCAGGCTTTATGCCGTCTGTCATTCTCGCTTTTTTATTGCCTGTAAGCCTGAAAGGGCTTTAAGGATAAATCAAAACTGAGAAAGGCAGGTCATGTACATGAATGTGAAGCAGAAAAGAAAGCAGAATGGTCGGCGGGTCAAGTCGGCACACTCCACGGACTGGAAGATGAAGAGACAGGCAGTATCTTCGCTCCGGCTACGAAATGTTGCACCAATGACGAGGGCGGTTATTTTGCCCCGAAGATCACGAAGGGGGATTTGATATGTCTGGCAGCAATAGTGCTGAACGAAAGCGGTATGAACCGCTGGTGCTGGTAGAAACGGCAGATCTTTCAGAAGAAGACTGGCTGGATTACCGGCGCCGTGGAATCGGCGGCAGCGATGTATCGGCGATTTTTGGCACTTCTCCATTCCGGACAGCCAGGGATCTGTACTACGACAAACTGAACATAGCGTCAGTGGAAGATGATGAGGGCAACTGGGTTGCCATGGAAATGGGGCATTTGCTGGAGCCTCTGGTAGCAAAGATATTCGAGCGGAAAACTGGATATCGGGTCTACCAGATCAAAAAGATGTTCCAGCACCCACAGTATCCTTGGATGCTGGCTGATGTGGACTACTTTGTGGAACTGCCGGATGGCACCACAGCAATCCTTGAGATCAAGACCACAAACTATAATGCCAGAGATAACTGGTGGATGAATGGGAAGGAGACGGTTCCAGTCTACTATGAATCTCAGGGGCGTCATTATATGGCGGTAACGGATCTTGACCGATGTTTCTTTTGCTGCCTGTATGGTAACAACGAGGAAGAAGTTATTATCCGGGAGGTCAAACGTGATTTCGAGTACGAGGCTGAGATGGTCTTTTTGGAGCAGTATTTCTGGGAAAACCATGTGCAGCGCCATGTGCCGCCGCCCTATACAGAAAGTGGGGCCTTGATCATTGAGAGCGCACGCAAACACTTTGGTCCGGCAGATAAAAATGCTCCGGCCGTTGCACTCGACCTGGATATGACTGCAAAACTCATGCAGTATTTGCGTCTTCTGGATGAAAAGAAAAATGCAGAGGTGTACTCCAAAGAAATCGACAAGGATATTCAGCGTCTGAAGGCCCTGTTGATTGCGGAAATGGGTACCAGCTGTACTGCGATCTGTGAGCAGGAGGGCGTGAACTATACGGTTACCTATACCCCTGTTCGCAAGTCCATCATCGACAAGGATAACCTGCTTCGGTTGAAACTGGAGCATCCGGATATTTACGAGCAGTTTGTTACAGTATCCGAATCCAGACGGTTCAGCGTTAGAGCCTCAATTATGGAGGCCGCTTAGTGAGGTGAAAAAAGGATGAATTGTATTGGAACCTACGACGGGACGATTTTTTATAATCCTGCCAATAAGTTTTGTATCGTCAGTGTAAAGACCGCAGACCAGAGCGTGCCTGCCGAGGCCAGGTCAAACAGACGGTACAAAGACCATTTGATCCGCTTTACAGCTGTGGGGTATGAGATTCCACGGACAGATGCGGTAGAGCTGGAACTGGATGGTGAATGGACAAAGGGCAAGTATGGTGTCCAACTCCAGGTGGAGCAGTGGCGTGAAATTGTGCCCAGAACAAAAAACGGCGTAGAGGGCTATCTTGCCTCCGGGCTTATCAAAGGGATTGGTCCTAAAACTGCCGCAGACATTGTGGAGCGGTTCGGTGTGGCCACACTGGATATTCTGGAACACCAGCCGGAGCGGCTGTTGGAGATCCGGGGTATTACGGAAAATAAATTGGAGGACATCAGAGCCTCTTATGCAGAAAACCGTATGCTCCAAGGAATTATGACTTTGCTGGCGCCATTTAAGATTACTCCCAAGACAGCATTGAAAATATATCAATATTTCGGCCCAACCAGCGTAGAGATTTTGGAAAAGAGCCCATTTGAGCTTTGCCAGATCTCCGGCTTTGGATTTCGGCGGGTAGATGCAATCGTACAAAAGAGCGGGGGTGATCTCCATGACCCTATGCGTATCAAAGGGGCTGTCTTTTGTGCGTTAGATGAAGGCAAGAGTAAACGAGGCCATCTGTACATCAGTTCTGAAGAACTGGAGAAATCAGCGCTGAAGCTGCTCAATGAGAAGATACCTGTACCGGAGCTTCGCCTGCATCAGCAGGAAGTCAGGGATATGATGCAGGAAATGATCCTGAATGGAGCAATCGTTTCTGTGAAGGATAATATCTATCTTCCCAGAGTGTTTGCCCAAGAGGACGAAACGGCGCGCCGGATCGCCCAGCGTCTGGTCGCCCAGATGCCAGTAGAGCATATTGCGCCGGTGCTGGAACAGGTCAAGGTTGAAATGGGGCTGCGCCTGTCTGCACAGCAGGAGGCTGCGGTCTATGCAGCATTTAGGCATGGCTTGTCAGTGATTACGGGTTCTCCTGGTACTGGTAAAACAACAGTGCTGCGGACGATACTTGAGGTTTACCGGCGGCTGCACCCTGATGGCAAAATTGCTCTTATGGCGCCTACCGGTCGGGCAAGCCGCAGGATGTCGGAGAGCACCGGCTTTGAGGATGCCCGGACATTACACAGTGGTCTGGGACTGACCAGTGAAGAGGATGAGGGTAGCCGGAACAGAAAGTCAGAGCCACTGTCGGCCGATTTAATCATTGTGGATGAGTTTTCCATGGTGGATATGTGGCTTGCCGAGAAATTCTTTGAGCGCATGAAGGCAAATGCCAGAATCGTGCTGGTAGGCGACCCAGATCAGCTTCCCAGCGTAGGAGCCGGAAATGTTTTCCGTGAGATCATCGAGACCCAAATCGTCCCGGTAACGGTGCTGGATCAGATTTTCCGTCAGTCGAAGGACAGTCTGATTGCCTATAACGCCAAATTTATCAACGAGGGCAATACCAAACTGTTTTATGGACCGGATTTTGTTTTCGTGTCTGGTGATAGTCAGGAAGACACCGCTGAAAAGATTACAGAACGGTATTGTTTGGAGATACAGGAGAGTGGCATTGAGAATGTGCAGATTCTTTCACCTTTCCGTTCAGAAGGCGCCGCGTCGTCGGAACAGCTGAATGAAACCATTCGTGAATTGGTCAACCCATTCCGCTCTGCGGAGGAAGAAATCAAGTTTGGCCCCAGGATCTTCCGGGTCAATGACCGCATCATGCAGACCAAGAACACAGAAAAGGTCTCTAATGGAGATCTGGGCTTCATCCGGTATATTAAGGACACTGACCAGGGTAAAAAAATCGGCATGGATTTTGGCGCTGGCAGAACACTGGAATACGGCGTAGATGATTTGAGCAATGTGGATCTGGCGTATGCCACTACAATCCACAAGGCTATGGGCTCTGAGTATGAGACCGTCATTATGCCGCTGCTCAAAGCGCACACCATCATGATGTACCGTAATCTGCTCTACACCGGAATCACGCGTGCCAAAAAGCGGGTGGTGCTGATTGGGCAGAAACAGGTATTGTTTATGGCAATCCATCGTAATGAGATCGGCAAGCGAAATACGCTACTGGAGTTTCCCATAGTTAAAGATACCACACCAAATATGATGAACCCACGCTTATACACTACCAGCTATAATAAACCGCAAGGACAGCAATTTGATGATACTGCTGTCCTTTCTTTTATAAAATTGCAGTACACATAAAAAAGCTGTAAAATGATAAATATATTTGTCCTTGTAACAATTCTCGGACATTTGCCTGTTATACTATCTGCAAAAAGCAAAGGAAGTGAGGATATGAAG
>OHLB01000729.1_pt1 | contig 14920 bp, 16 predicted proteins | sample 1569021 | NCBI WGS metagenome assembly OHLB01 (sample SAMEA3879592, study PRJEB24766) | human gut metagenome | biome: human-associated habitat; feature: feces | place: USA | collected 1985/1987 | reverse complement strand
GGTATTCAATTGCGGTTTACCGAAAAAAGGACAGTAAGGTTGAGGACTTGCTGATGAAAGACAGAGTTGATTTTATCTATCCTGCCGACTATTCGGAAAACACAGGTCTTGACCTCACCGTTAAAAATATCATCAGAAAAATGGCTGTCTGCGGTCTTTTGTACGATGAAAACCATGAGCAGAAAAAAGAAATTCTCGGAAGATAATTTCGGTTGAATAAAAAATGTCAAGTATCAAAACGATGCTTGACATTTTTCTTTATTTGGTTTAATATATTTATAGAAAGAGATACCTGCGATAAGCGGATTCTCACTCTTTATGGTTAGAAAACAACCGCCGGAGCTTCGAAATTCGGGCGGTTATTTTCTTTTTTATTTATGTATGTAAATAAAAAAATTACTTTTTGTTGCCAAAGACTTGGTAACAAAGAGCGATAACGCTGACGATTAAAGTGCCGAGTAAACATACATCGGAAATTGTCATGGTTATCACCTCCTCTTGTGAGGAGAAACCGCCTACCGTTTAATGCAGGTATCACGGTTTTATTCTAACAGTTTAATTCTTATTTGTCAATTTAATTTTTAGGCGGCAGTTCTTTACGGACTGCCGTTTTTTTGCATATATTCTGCATAACCTAAAAACATATTTTCACATCTGAAGTTCGTCTGTATTTTACGAAAAAGACTTGCAATAAAAAAGCAAATCAAATATAATTTAAAGAGAGCGTTGTTCAGGCTCAATTATTGTATAAAAAATATAACAACAACTTTTAACACAAAGGGACAAATAATGAATAAATTTCAACTTATAACCAATGAGGTAAAAAAGGTAATAAACGGTAAAGACAGGGCGATTGTCACCACTCTGCTTGCGTTGCTCACAGGCGGAAACATTCTTATTGAGGATATTCCGGGTGTGGGAAAAACAACAATGGCGGTTGCGTTTTCAAAGGCACTCGGTCTTGAATACGGCAGAGTACAGTTCACTCCCGACACCTTGCCGTCAGATATCACAGGCTTTGCGGTCTATAACAAGGATACAGGAAAATTTACTTTCAACAAAGGCGCTGTATTCTGTAATCTTTTTCTTGCAGACGAGTTAAACAGAACTTCAAGCAGAACACAGGCGGCTTTGCTTGAAGCAATGGAAGAACGGCAGGTAACGGTTGAGGGCAGCACTTTCAAGCTTGAAAAGCCTTTTTCTGTTATCGCAACGCAAAACCCGACAGGAGCGTCGGGAACACAGCTTTTGCCTGATTCACAGATTGACCGATTCACGGTAAGGCTTTCAATGGGATATCCCGACAGCGATGCGGAATGTAAAATGCTGCTTAACAGAAGCGGTAAAAATCCCCTTAACTCAGTAAACTGCATTGTATCCAAAAATGAATTTCTTGATATGCAGTCGGAGGTTCAGAATGTTTTTGTCAGCGACGATATGGCAAGATATATTGTGTCACTCATTTCGGCAACAAGAAAGCATCCGTTGCTTTCAAGAGGTGCAAGCCCGAGAGCAACGCTTTCACTGACCGATATGGCAAAGGCTGTCGCATTTGCCGAGGGCAGAGATTACATTGTGCCGAGAGATGTGCAGAATATTTTTATCTGCACCGTAAATCACAGGATAATTCTCAATGCAAAAGCCTCTGCATCAAAAAAGAACGGCGAAGAAATTCTGCACGAAATTCTCAGAAAAACTCCAAAGCCGAGGACTTGAAAATGATAAGGAACATAATAATTTATCTTTGTCTGCTGACAGGAACATTTTTGTTCAGCATTTTTTATTATGCTTGGTTTTCGTGGTTCTTGTTTCTGACGGTCGTTTCAATTCCGATAATCTCGCTTTTGCTGAGTCTGCCTTTTATGATACGGAGTGCTTGTTCGGGCATTGAAATTTTTGCAAAAAACAATGTTTATGTGAAAGACGATTTTTACATTGCAATATCAGGCAAGAAGAAAAAACCGCTCTTCTGCCCTATGCTCACGCTGAACATAAAATCCACCAACCTTACAACTAATCTTTGTAAGAACATAAAAATCAGATTTTCGGGTACATTTACAAAGCCGTTAATCAGACAATGCAACAGTCTTACACAGCATTGCGGACAGCTTGACATTGTATGCAAAAACGGTAAAGTTTACGATATGCTTGGTATATTTTTTATTCCGATTAGAATAAAAAAGCACAGCTTTGTTCGTGTTCTTCCAAAGTCGCAAAAGCCGGAAATCATCCCCGACAGCAGTAATTTCACGGTTACGGGATACAAGCCTAAGCCTGTCGGCAACAGCGAAATTTATGAACTTCGTGAATACCGTCACGGTGACAGTCTGCGCAATGTTCATTGGAAGCTTTCGTCAAAAAGCGATGGGCTGATTGTGAAAGAACCGAATGTTCCGATAATCAAGAACTGTCTTATAATGCCTTTTTTCGGAGATAATGCAGACGAAAATGATGTTGTTTTTGCAAAGCTGATGTATGTCTGCCGATATATGATTAAAAGCATAGGCATTTGCTTTGCATGCGACAGGAACGGCAATCCTTTCGAGATAAGATGCGAAAACGATATATTAAACTATTTTTCCGCACTCTATCTAAACACGGAAAGCAACTTTGTTGCCGACACAAATGATTTTCAGCATTATAGTATATTTGCCGATCGTGAGGAGGTTGACTTGTTGTGAAAAACAAAACAAGCTTTACGATTGACATTCTTCTCTGCGTAACATTGATTTCAAGCCTGTTTTACTGTCTTGTCACCTCTTTTGATATAAAAACAGAATGGTACATCATAGTAGTTCCTACGGCAATTTTCTGCACAATTTACGGATTGCTTGCCTCCCTTGTCAAAAAGTCGGGTGTGCTGTTTATCAGCGTAGCAATCACTATGATTGTTTTTGTATTCACTCTGCTGTTTTCACTTGAAAGCATACTTGAGCAATTGAGTTATGTTATTACTCAGACTTTAAAACCGCTTTCGCAATATCTTCCCGTACAGAACAAAATCATTTTGGGAGATACCCTCGGCACAAGTGCAACAGGACTTTTTGTGTTCATTTCGGCAATACTGAGTGCTGTTTTTACAATCAGCCTGATACGATACAAGCGTATTTTGATTCCGTCATTGCTGTCAATGGTACTGCTCGTCCCCTGCTTCATTCTTGTAAACACTCTGCCGTCACTTGTTTGTCTTTTTATTGCAATTGCAAGTCTTATTGCCTTGTACATTTCAAAGAACACACGCAAATTCAGACCGTCACAGGGCGGTGTGATTACGGCAATTTCATTCGGAACAATGCTTGTTGTGATGACAATTTTGCTTGCGTTCAACCCGATTGAAAAATATGAGCGATTTGACTGGCAGGAAAACCTTTTGCAGAGCATTGAAAACAGCTTTAATATTGATGACGGACGAAAAACTTCCACAGAAAAAAACCTTAATGAAATCAAAGGTTCACTTGAAGAAAAAGAAAATCTCAACGATATTTCTCCGCTGACGCAGACGCATACACCTGTTATGACGGTAACTTCGGCAGTTGGCGGTAATATTTATCTCAAAGGCACAGCATATGCCGACTACAGGGACAATATATGGAGTATCATTTCCGACAATGATGTCGCAAGATATCCGCAGGATTTCGTACCGTTTACGGCAACAATCGGAAACAATGCTTTAACCGATACAAGGGTTCATATGCTGAATGAAAGTAAGATTGCCTATGTTCCCTACTTTTTGGAAAGTCTACCAGACAATCTCAATTCGGTTGCCGATGTGTGCGTAAAAAACGGTACGGATAAAAACGAATTTTATTATTCGCACTATCCGTTTTATGCCGAAAACACATACAGATACAATAATTCAGCCGAAGCGGAAGATTACAAAGCATTTGTGTATGACACCTATCTTAAAATTCCGAGAAAAACACAAATTGAATTGCGTAGAATTGCAGACCAAGAGGGCTTTCTCGACTCGGAGCTTACCGTTTCCGAAAAGATTGAAATGGTAAAGAACTATATTTCAAACAGTAAAACCTATTCGTTGAAAACTCCGAAAATGCCTTCGGGCAAAGATTTTGCAGCTTGGTTTCTCAACGAGAGCGACACGGGATATTGCGTTCATTTTGCCACGGCAGGCACGCTTATGCTGAGAGCACTCGGGATTCCGGCACGATATGTTACAGGCTACTATGCAACCGCATACGCAAATCAGACCGTTACCGTAACAACCGACAACGCTCACGCATGGGTTGAGTATTACAGCGATACGGCGGGTTGGATTCCGCTTGAATGTACACCGTCATCGTTTCAGCCGGCAAGGTATGTCGGCTCTCAAAGAGCAAACGGCGGCAGTACTGACACAACTCAGCCAACAACCGTTGAACCGACAACAGCACCGACTTCTCCGACAAACGGCACGGTTTCTCACAGCACAAAACCGAAAAATAACAGTAAATCTTCATTTGAATTTAACGGATTTACAATCGCTATGATGTCATTGGGAATTGTTGCCCTTGCGTTAATCGCAATTTTCTCAAGAAGAATTATCATTATCAAAAAGAGAAAACAAAGATTTGAAACAGGCAGAAACAATAAAAGGGCAATCTGCATTTATAAAGAACTTAAAAATCTCACGAAAATTTCACACATTCTGATTACAGATGAAGTGAAATCTGTGTATGAAAAGGCGAGGTTCAGCAATCACACGATAAGCGATGATGAACTGAAGATTATTGAAAACGCTTACTATAATTCCATTGAAGAAATTTACAATAATCTCCCTCGCATCAAAAAGCCGTATTACAAGTTTATAAAGGCAATAAAATAAGAAATGCTCCCGTACAATACGGGAGCGTTTTTACACAACAAAAGGCTCTTGGAACAACTCAAGAGCCTTAGATTTTGCTTTATATTATTTAAAAAGATTCTTTTTGTCATAATAATCTTTATCGACAAACTCGTCCTTTTCGTCAAGATTATTTTCACTGCTCTTGAAAAGTCCCGAGCCAAAACGATAATCGTGATTTGCCATTCTGCGAATTCCGTAAGCAAGAATTGCAACACACACCAAAATCCAGAAAACTAACCAAAACATAAACAACACCTCTCAAAAGCAATACAATGTTAGTATTTTTGTTTAGCTGATTATATCATTGCAATATTATATTGTCAATATATTTTTATTAATATTCATTAATAAATGCAAGAACTTTTCTTACTGTTTCAACACTCAATTTATCAGTGTTGCCGTATTTGAGAAAAGAATTGACATTACCTGCATTAAGGTTCAATTCCTTATAAATGCGGTAGTTTGTAATACACTTTTGCTGTTTAACTTCACAGATTTTTTTATACATCAAATTTTTAATTTTTGTTTCATTATTGTGTTTGTTTAATCTGTAAAGGTAGTTATCATAGATTGTTTTGTACTCGCTTAATTCTTTTTCGGAAACATATTTTTCAACATTATTGTCCGTAATTCCCGAAAGTTTTTCGCAACCGTCATTAAGATAGTCGTACTTTTTAAGAAGTTTATTCTTTAAATTTTTATCGGTAAACATCATAAGATAAAGACATAAAGCATCTTTAAGGCGAAAATTATTTTCGGCAAGTTTTGAAAACGAGTACAACGATGTTCCGCCCACTCCCGACAATTCCTGTAGTTGTGAAAGAAGATATCCTTTAAATGTCAACGCTCTCATTTAAACCTCTCCTTGTAATCTTTATAATGCTCTAAAAGAATATTTTTATCAAAATCAGTCAACATTCCATAACAAACATCATCAACAAGTCTATCGAGCAAATCCCAATCTAAGGAATTGTAAACTAACTCATTTTCGATATCCTCTATATCTTTTCCTCGCATTGCACACAATTTTGACACTACCAAATCTTCAAGTGACAGAGTGTAAAAATTAACTTTCTTTGTTGGTATATTAACCTTTACAATTCGTTCAAGATAGTTTTCAGGAAAATTTATTCTATAAGCATTTACATTCATATTTATATTGTACAGTTCTAAAAGCTGTTTTATTTCATCACTTGCATCAATTGAATCAATATCGTGTGTTGATCTGTAAATTTTCTTCATTAATACAAGAGCACTTCCGCCTGCAATAACACAGGTGTAGACATCATCACAGGTATCAATCAACGCCATATCTCTATCAACCTGTAAAAGTCTTTCAATAATTCTTTTTCGTATAAATTCATTGCTACACCTCTTTATATATTTTGTTTTCAATAATAGTATTATTCAATTTATATTATATTTTAAAAAATTTTTTTGTCAACAAAAAATTGTAATTTACCGACATAATTTTGCAAGTTAGGGTTCGGTACTGTTAATTTTCTTTTTGATATGGTAAAATGGTTGATGAACGGAGGGAATGCGATGTTTAATGTTACAATCCGTCAGGTTGGGATTGAGGAACGGGAAGAAATTATAATTTGCTGTCATGAAATCAGCGACGAGGTTATGTCGCTTGCAAACAGCATTAAGGGGCAGAAACGTTTTCTTCTTGCATCAAAAGACGGCGAGATGTTCAAGCTTGACACAAAGGAAATTTTCTACATAGAATCGGTTGACAACAAAACCTTTATATACTGCAAAAACAATATTTATGAAACCAAACAAAAGCTGTATGAGCTTGAAGAAATTTTAAAAGGAACAAAATTTTTCAGATGTTCAAAGTCGATGATACTGAATATCGGTAAAATCCGTTCCGTGTCACCGTCTGTCAACAGCCGTTTTGAGGCAAAGCTTGTAAACGGTGAAACGGCAATTATTTCAAGGCAGTATGTGCCGACCTTGAAGAAAAAGCTTGGAATGTGAGGTATTGTTATGAATGATTCTTTGAAAGAAATTATAAAAGAAGTCATAAAGGACTTTTTCATAATCACGGTTGCAATGCTTTTTGTTGTAAGCCTTGCAAATTCAATTGCGTTAATCGAATACTATCCCCCCGATTTTCCGTGGGTTGTAATGGGAACAGGTGCGGTAACTTCAATTCCGACTCTGCTTTTTTACTTTAAAGAAGAACCCACCAAACTGCAGGCTCGCATACGAATTGTCATTCATTTCTGCCTTATTCAGGCAATTGTTATGACCGAGGGATTTTTGCTTGGTTGGTACAAGAATTTTCCTATGGCGCTTTTGGTTTTTGCAATGATTACCGCCGTGTATCTGCTGACATTTCTTTTCAGCTACATTACACGGACAAACACGGCAAAGTCAATTAATGAATCGCTCAAAAGATTTAACGCTGACGAGGATTATCAGGACGAATAACTGCATTTTGACATACAAAATCGCAACTTACTCCCCTCTTTTTGCAACACAGCTAAAATTGCTTTTCTTTTGAATTGCAAGGTGCTACTATGTTGACAGAAGGAGGGGGTTTTTAATGAGTAACATAATCGAAGTTAAAAATCTTGTAAAGAATTATAAAGATGTTCACGCAGTAAATGATATATCATTCACGGTTGAAGAAGGTTCGTTTTTCGCATTTCTCGGAATTAACGGCGCAGGCAAATCAACCACAATCAACATTCTTTGTACGGTGCTTGAAAAAACATCGGGCAATGTTAAAATCGGCGGATATGACCTTGACAAAGAAAAGAACAAAATCAAGGAGCTTATCGGAATTGTTTTTCAGGGTTCTGTACTTGACAAACAGCTTACCGTTAAAGAAAATCTTGAATCGAGAGCGTCATATTACGGACTCAACAAAAAAGAAATCGCCAAAAGAATTGAAAGCCTTACACAAACCTTTGATCTTTCGGAAATTCTCAAAAGAAAATACGGCACATTGAGCGGTGGCCAGCGCAGACGGGTTGACATTGCAAGGGCGCTTATTAACCGACCTAAGCTCCTGTTCCTTGACGAACCGACAACGGGACTTGACCCGAAAACAAGGCTGCAGGTGTGGGAAATCATCCACAATCTTCGCAAAGAAACAGGACTTACGGTATTCCTCACAACCCACTATATGGAAGAAACAGTTGACTGCGACAATGTGGTGATTATTGATTCGGGCAAAATTGTTGCCAACGATTCTCCGCATAATCTCAAAAAAGATTATTCGTCAAACAGCCTTGTTTGGTACACGGAAGAAAATTCTGAAAACGATAATCTTCTCAGGGCTGATAATCTTGATTTTGAAAGAGTCGGAGATGTATATAAAATCAAAATCAAAAACAGCAGACAGGCTCTTGAAATCACAAACAAACATACTGAAATTGTCGATTTTGAGATTATCAAAGGCAATATGGACGATGTGTTTCTGACCGTAACGGGTAAAAGGCTGGGTGACTGATATGAAATTTCAAAGAACACTTTGCTCATACAAGGGTATGACAAAACGAAATATAAAGGTATATTTAAAGGACAAAACCGCAATTATCTTCTCAATGATGACACAGATTATCATACTCGGACTTTATCTTTTGTTTCTCAAGCAGAATTATGTCGATTCAATGACTTCAATGCTTGACGGCTTCAACATCAAAACAGAGGACAATTTGATTAACGCACTTGTAAATTCATGGCTTGTATCCGGCGTTATCGGAACATCTGTTGTTACGGTTGCAATGAACTCGCTTTCGGTAATGATTTCCGACAAGCAGAACAAGATTGACTACGACTACAACGCTTCTTCCGTAAAGGGCAGTACGGTTGTTCTCTCCTACTTTTCGGGTGCGGTTGTAAACACAATTGTAATCAGCGCAATTTTGCTGACGGCAGGCATCGCATTTTCGTGCATATCGGGTTCAAGCTTTCCCGAATTTACAGAGCTTTTAAAATTATACGGACTTGTGATTTTAGGCTCTGTTTCAGCTGTACTTATTCTTATGTTCGTTGCGTCATTCTTCAAAAAGAATTCAACCTATGCCGCATTCAACACACTTATTTCGGTTGCAATCGGTTTTGTAATCGGCGCATACATTCCCGTCAGCCAGTTTTCGGACGGAGTTCAGACATTTGTAAATCTTATCCCCGGCTCACACATTGCGGCTATGATAAGAAATGTGCTTGTCAGCCCGTGCATTAACGATATTTCGACCTCACTCGCAGGAGCAGACCACGGAATGTTTGCCGCAGAGGCAGAAAAAGCTTTTGCAACCAACCTCAACCTTTTCGGAAACGAAGTGGATTTCACATTTATGATGATGTACTCAATCGGTGCAATCTTAATTTTCCTTGTCCTCAACCTTATATCATACAAATTCAGTTCAAAACGCAAGGACTGATTTATGGCAGATAAAAAGCCGACACTCCGAAAAGTGTCGGCTTTTTTATATATAGTTACTTCCAAACTTCTTCTGCAATTTCTTTTACAAGAGCAAGCTTTGCCCACTGCTCTTCCTCGGTAAGCTTATTACCGATTTCGCATGATGCAAAACCGCACTGCGGACTGAGATACAATCTGTCAAGCGGAATATACTTTGCCGCCTCATGAATACGATTGATTACAGTCTGCTTATCCTCAAGAACAGGTGACTTTGTTGTGATAAGACCGAGAACAACCTTTTTGTCACCGCTCACATATTTTAACGGTTCAAAACCGCCTGAACGCTCATCGTCAAACTCAAGATAATAAGCGTTGACATTTTCTTCACCAAAAAGTTTCTCTGCAACAGGATCATATGCACCGCTGCTGAAGTATGCAGAATGATAGTTACCTCTGCAAACATGAGTATTGATTACGAGGTCATCGGGCTTACCCTCAATTGCAAGGTTGTTTACCTTGAGAAGTTTCTCACTGATACTCTTAAAATCTGCATCCTCGCCATAGCGGTTTACGCTACCCTCCGCAACAAGAACGCCCCATGTGCAGTCGTCAAACTGGATATTTCTGCAACCTGCATCGTAAAGATCTTTGATTACCTTTTTGTATCCGTTTGCAATATCGTTGATAAGTTCTTCATCTGTCGAATAGAACTTCCTTGTCGTTTCAATATTTGCAGGAATGATGAACTGCTGGAAAAACTGTGCGGGAGCAGGAATTGTCTGCTTTGCTACTGTGTTTTCATCCTCAAGAGCCTTTACAAATTTGTAATGTTCAACAAACGGATGACTGTCAACCGAGATTTCGCCGGAAAGCCATGTATCGTCAATCAAAGCCTGTTCGCCGTGGAATGCAACACCGTTTTCGGTTTTTTTGTGTTCAACTCCGTTAAATCCCCACATGAAGTCAAGATGCCATGTTGCTCTGCGGAATTCACCGTCGGTAATCGCTTTTATACCGGCTTTTTTCTGTTTTGCAACAAGATCAAGAATAGCCTTGTCCTCAACTGCGGTAAGCTCTTCTTTTGTGATTTTACCGTTTTCAAAATCAAGTCTTGCTTTTTTAAGATAATCGGGTCTTAAAAAGCTGCCTACTGTTTCAAATCTAAATGGTGTGTGCTGTTTACTCATCTTAAATACCTCCGTGGAAATTTGATGAGTTAATTATATTATGAATTCACAGACTTGTAAAATACTTGTTATCAGCCGTTTGCTATTAGTTTTTCTTATATCAAATATGTTTCTTTAAAGCCTCAATATATGCCTCGGCAAGGTTACTGTGTAAAATCTTTTTATTTTCGATATAACCGATTTTCATATTGCCCTCTTCATCAAGGGGGATTGCGGTTATATTATCACCGTTAAGCTCATTGTCGATTACACCGCTGCAAACTGTGTAGCCGTCGAGTCCGATTAAAAGGTTGAACAGGGTTGCTCTGTCGGTCACTCTGATATTTTTTGTACGCCCGACCGTGCTGAAAATTTCTTCCGAATAATAGAAAGAATTATGCTCACCCTGTTCAAACGAGAGATACGGATAATCGGCAAGCTCCTCCATTGTAACGGATTTTTTGTCTGCAAGCGGATGATCGGTTGATACAAACACATGAGGCTTTGCCGTAAAAAGCTCGGTGAATGTCAGCGACTTTGATTTTATAATTTTCATCAGCGCATCTTTGTTAAAGCTGTTGAGATAAAGAATTCCGATTTCGCTTTTCATCTTTGCAACATCGTCAATAATTTCGTAGGTTTCGGTTTCACGAAGTGAAAAATCGTACTCCTCGCCTGCAAACCGTCGGATAAGATCAACAAATGCATTGACTGCAAACGAGTAGTGCTGGGTTGAAACGCAGAACTGCTGCTTTATCTTTGTTCCCGACTTATACACTCCCTCAAGCAAGCTTGCCTGTTCAAGAACCTGTCGTGCATAACCGAGAAATCTTTCGCCCTCATTTGAAGTTACAACGCCCTTGTTTGTGCGTGTAAAAATCTTTATGCCCATTTCCGTTTCCAACTCACGGATTGATGTTGTAAGTCCCGGTTGGGAAATAAAAAGTTCTTTTGACGCTTCACTCATTGAGCCTGTGCGGGCAACGGTGACAACATATTTCAACTGTTGCAAAGTCAACCTTGTTCAATCCTTTCAAAAACAAATTCCCTCATTCAACATAGAAAACACGGTTTTCTCTTCTCGGTGAAGTTTTGGGATATTCACCGTTCACATAACCGATAACGCAGTGACCGATACCCTCATAGTCACCCTCAATACCGAGTGATTTGAGAATTTCTTTGCCCTCTTTGCTTTCAAATTCTTTCTTTGCACGGTGAATCCAACAACTTCCGAGTCCCTCATCATGGGCGGCAAGCATAAGATTTTCCATTACAAGAGTACCGTCATACAAATATGTAGGCGCTGCTTTATCGGCAAGCACAATCAGAACAACGGGAGCGTTATAGAACGGATCAACATCTTTTCCCATAATTTCGGCATTCATTCTTGAAAGCCTGTCACGCATTTCTTTGTTTGTAACGGCAACGATAATAACCGGCTGTCTGTTCATTCCTGACGGCGCATACAGACCTGCGGAAATAATTTCGTCAATAACTTCCTTTGGCGGCATTTCAGACTTAAAGCTGCGAACGCTTCTTCTTGATTTCAGTTTTTCGATAAATTCACTCATTATGTAAACCTCTCAGTCCTCATAAAATTTTGCAAAATCCTCAACAGATTTTCTCTTCGGTCTTACGATTTCGGAATCAGTGTAACCAACTGCGATAACGCTGACAACAGCCTCTGTTTCGGGAATGTCAAATTCTTTTCTGAGCTTTTCACCGTCACGGATACCCATAACAAGGGTTGAAATGCCGAGTTCGGTTGCCTTTAGCAAAAGTGCCATATTGTTAAGTCCGAGATCATAATATCCCCAGCCGTTGCCGATTTCAGTCACGGCAGTACCGTCTTTGTCAAAACCCGAACGGTTGAGAACAACGGTTGTCACGATATATGCGGATGCATTTTCTGAATTTTTTCTGTTAAATTCGGGGAGTGCCTCTCTTACGGCATTCTTACTTTTCTCGCCTGTTGCAACATAAAAGCGTGGCGTCTGCGAGTTCTTCCACGAAGGAGCAAGATTTGCCGCCGACAGCATTTCATCAAGCAAGCTCTTGTCAACTTTTTTATCTATATAATGTCTTGTGCTTTTTCTGTTATTTAAAGCCTCAGATAATTCCATAATCAAACCTCCAAAATTTTTATACCTATATTGTACCAATGGAGTGGGAATTAATCAAGGGTTAAAGCAGAATATAGAACAAAATCGGTATCGTAAAAACTGCCGTAAGCTGTGACACAAGCGCCATGCTTGCACCGTCATCGGGACTTTTTCCGTAGGCTGACGGAATGATTACCGTGTTAAGTCCAAGCGGCATTGCATTTGCGCAAAGTGTTGCAACAACTGCCTCCTGAGGTGCGTTAAAAAGCTTTAACACAAGAACCGAAACCGTTGGCAGAAACACAAGGCGGATTCCTGCAACAACATAGGTCTGCCATTTGCCGAAAAGATTTGCAAAGCTGTAGCCGCCTATTACAAAGCCTGTCAGAATCATTGCAATCGGAGACATACAGGCAGCGGTTGAATTGATTATTGTTGTGACAAGTCTGAATTTCGGAATCGGCAATAAACCGAGAATTGCTCCGATAAAAATTGAAACAAAAATCGGATTAACAAAATTTTTCATTGAAAATTTGCCGTGTCCGTTCGGCACAAGCCACGCAATTCCTATTGAATAAGTAAACAGATTAAGCGGTAAAGTGAACATAAGATAGTCGAAAAGCTCCATGCTTTCTGCGCCGTATATTCCCGACACCATTGCAGTTCCGACAAATCCGAAATTTGAAACGGAAATTGAATAGCGGTACACCTTTTTAAGATATTCAGTCTTAACAAGAAATCTTGAAACGGCAAATCCCGTTGCAATGCAAAACAGCAGAACCCCCGTGCTGTAGGCAATGAACACCCATTTTTCGCTTATGTTTTTTACTGTACAATTGGTGCGGAATGTGTTAATTACGACGGCGGGCATAAGAATTCTGTTCTCAAGTTTTGAAAAAATTTCGGCTGAATTTTCCGGCAGAAATCCGCCCTGTCGGATTGTAAAGCCGATAAATATAAACGAAAACAAAACCGCAATCTGAAAAATTACCGATGAAAAAATCTCCACAAATTCATCCCCTTTTAAAGCCAAAACACCCCCAGTCCGAGGGGCTGAGGGTGTAAGCTTCAAATCAAATTACTTGCAGCTGCACTTTGCTTCAAAGCTCTGGCAGTCCGTACACTGACAAACAGTCGGATTTGCCTCGTGAGTTCCGACCTTGATTGCTTCAAGCGAACAATAGTCCTTTGTGCTGTTGTGATGCTTACAGTTTGTTACCGAGCACATAATGCTTTGGTTACAATATGCATTGTTTTCCATAGTATTCATTCTCCTCATTCATTTTTGCGGATTAGCCGCTTTTTATATTGTTTCTGCATTTTGCGGATTTATACCGCACACTTTGAAACATCTGCAATAAAATGTACTGAGGTGAATTACATGAATGTTGTATCGGCTGTTTTTCTTGTTGTTTTTGCCGTAATCGGAATTTGTGCATTTGTCCGTGAATTAACATTTTTTATCTTTCGTAACAGAAAAAATAATACCGTTATGTTTGTTGCTCCCGTCAGCGGAAAATGTGAAAATGCCGAATATATTTTGCGAAGTGCTGCCGCAAAGGTAAAATGGATAAGCAGAGGAAGAAATGACTGTGTAATTTGCCTTGACTGCGGTATGGACGATGAAACAAAAAGGATTTGCCAAAAAATATGTCGTGACTACGGCTTTGCAAAGCTTTTGACAAAACAGGAATTTTTTGAAATGATAAAGTAAAAATCCAAACGAAATTTAAACAAAAATACTGCCACGGAATATGCCGAGGTTTTATAAGGCAGTATGATAAAACTTAATAAACCCAAGACATTGCCATGGCAGTATAAGGCTTTGACTGTAAAAGGTCAAAGCCTTTTTCTTCAATCTCGGATACATCCTTTTGCCGCTTCGGTATAAGCTGTGGTTCAAAGCTCGAATCACGATCACGGAACTTGTAATAATAATGACCTATCCCTCATCTGCCGATGAATTGATTTTTGACCAAACAACAATGCTTGTCAGAAACGGAGCGGTAAAAAATGATTTCGGCTCCGTTTCAATAATCAATCTCTTCTCATCAATCGACAACCCTTTGCCTAAAACAGACAAAACAAACACTTCTTTTGTGATGAGAGAATGTGACAATGCAGATGTAATAAGACATAGAAAATTAAAAGAGATGTTTCACTTTTATGATTAACACAAAAGAAAACATCTCTTTTTATTTACCATTGACCAAAACCATTTGGTCCTACACAAAACAACTTAAAATCAACTCTTGAAACTTCACTTTTATGAAATCCTATATAAAACTCTTCATTTACAGAACCTTTTTCTGAATTTATTGAAAAAATTTCATAATCCGTAATGCCTGCAAAATTCTTCAACACAGCACCACTTGGTGTGTATTTTCTAAATTCACAATATCCTTCTTCTGTGTAAAATTCAATA
>OHLB01000700.1_pt1 | contig 15286 bp, 7 predicted proteins | sample 1569021 | NCBI WGS metagenome assembly OHLB01 (sample SAMEA3879592, study PRJEB24766) | human gut metagenome | biome: human-associated habitat; feature: feces | place: USA | collected 1985/1987 | reverse complement strand
GTAACGAAATCAATTTGCAGGAATTCAAGATGCATGAAAAGGATTCCGGTAGCTCCAGCTACCAGATTGCCCGCCTGACCCAGCGCATCGCCCACCTGACCGAACACCTGAGCACGAATAAACATGATGTTTCTTCCCGCCGCGGGTTGTTGAAGATGGTGGCTCTGCGCCGCAAGCTTCTTGATTACGTCAAGCGTGAAGATCTGGCCCAGTACCAGAGTCTGATCCAGCGCCTTGGCCTTCGCCGCTAAAAGGCGGAGCATATTCCCGTTTGATTCGGCCGTTGCGGTTTTCCGCAGCGGCCGTTGTTTTTATGGGAGGGGCTGGCGTGGTAGCGTTGTCATGGAAAGGGGGGCATGGCGGGTAACTGTGGATTTGTGTTTTGGTCAGGAGAGGTTGAAAGGCCTGTCTTTTTGTGAAAGAAGATATTCTGGAGTGTGGAGATTGTTTTTGTTGGCATGATTGCCCCTTTATTCCTGCGTGAATGTTTGATGGGGACGGAAAGTCCGGTATTGCGGGTATGATGCAGCCGCGCAAAGAATGATATGGTTGAAAAAGCAGTGGGCGGCTGTTATGGGTGTCAGGCAGAAATACTCAGTCCGTCCTTTAAGTTCTGCATTTCCGCTTCTGTGAAGAAGGGAAGGCGGACGTTTCCGGATATTTTGCTTGGAGAAATGCATTTTAATCAGGAATGCGAAGAATATTGAATGGATGAAGGTGAGATGGGAAAAATACCTTTTCTCCCGATGCGGGTGGATATTTAAAGCCCTGGAGGGAAATGGACTGCTATGGTTATCAAACTATTTGCTTGCATTATCCTTGACAGGGATTATGCTTTCATTCGACGTTCGGGGATTCGTTTCCCGAAACGTTTCTGTCGGGCATGCCTTGAGAAATTTTCGGATTTTCACAGGCTGTCAAGCCGGTAAGACTGGGCCGGAGCGTTTGATCCATCTGGGATGCGCGTCCTGCCGCGTGGACAGTATTCCCCCTCTGTTTCTGGGAAAGGACTGTTGCGGATAACATCTTCCTGAGGCACTGCCCGTACCTGACGCCATTCAGGCTTCCCGCCCGGAGCCGGCCTGGATGGGCTGATGAGGCTGCGGGTGATTGAAAGACAAAAAATATAATGAGCATACATTCAGTTGAATGCAACGTTGGTACGAATCCTATCACGATTGAAACCGGCAAGATGGCCCGTTTGGCGGACGGCGCTGTTGTTGTCCGCAGCGGCGATACCGTCGTTCTTGTGACCGTGGTAAGCGCCACCAAAGTCAAGGAAGGACAAACCTTCTTCCCCCTGTCCGTGGAGTACAAGGAAAAGGCCGCTGCGGCGGGTATGTTCCCCGGCGGCTATTTCAAACGCGAAGGGCGTCCCACGGAAAAGGAAATCCTGACGTGCCGCATGACGGACCGCCCCCTGCGCCCGATGTTCCCCAAGGGCTACTTCTACGATACGCAGGTAATTACGCTTCTGCTCTCCGCCGATGGTGAAAACGAACCGGACATCCTGAGCATTAACGGCGCTTCCGCCGCCTGTGTCGTTTCCGATCTTCCCTTTGCCGAACCCGTAGGGGCTGTGCGTGTGGGCCGTATTGACGGACAGTTCGTTATCAATCCGACCAACTCCCAGCGTGAACATAGTCAGCTGGATCTGGTATTTGCCGGCACGAAGGATCAGGTCATCATGATTGAAGGTTCCGCTAATGAACTGCCGGAAGAAGATTTTATCGCCGCTTTGCGTGTCGCCCAGGAGAACGTGAAGGTCATTTGCGAAAAGCAGGAAGAGCTCCGTGCCGTTTGCGGTAAGGAGAAGCGCGCTTATGAACTTTGCCTTGCCAAGCCGGAATTGCTGGAAATCGGTTATGAAATTGCCGGCGATCGTATTGAGGAAGCCATTTACGCCCCTTCCAAGGTGGAGCGTCAGAAAAAAGTGGGAGCCCTGCGTGACGAAGTGGAGGCCGCCATCAAGGAACGCCATCCGGAAGCTACTGACTTTGATGTGGAACAGGTTTTTGAATATATTCAGAAAAAGGCTTTCCGCATCTCCATCATGGAAAAGGACAAGCGGGCCGATGGCCGGGCTCTCAAGCAGCTGCGCCCTCTGACTGCGGAAGTCAATGTGCTGCCTCCTGTGGTGCACGGTTCCGCGATGTTCGCCCGCGGTGAAACGATGTCCCTTTGCCTGGCGACGCTCGCTCCGATGGAAGAACGTCAGTACATGGACAATTACACGGGCAGCGTGAATGAAAAGCGTTTCATCCTGCACTATAATTTCCCGCCTTTCTCTGTGGGAGACACCGGCCGTTTCGGCGGTCAGAACCGCCGGGAAATCGGCCACGGCGCTTTGGCGGAACGTTCCATCGCTCCGGTCGTGCCTGGCGAACAGGAATTCCCGTACGCCATTCGCGTCTCTTCTGAAATCATGGAATCCAACGGTTCCACCTCCATGGCTTCCGTCTGTGCGGGCACGATGTCTCTGCTGGCGGCCGGCGTGCCCCTCAAGCGCCCTGTGGCGGGTATTTCCGTGGGCCTGGTGACGGAACAGAATGACCAGCATGAAATCACCTCTTACAAAACTCTGCTGGATATCATCGGTTCCGAAGACTTTTACGGTGATATGGACTTCAAACTTTGCGGCACGTCGGAAGGCGTGACAGGCTACCAGCTGGACCTCAAGCTGCCCGGCATTCCCCTCTCCATATTGGAGGAAGCCATTCACGTGGCGAAAGCCGGCCGCACGGATGTTCTGAAGGTCATGAATGAAGCCATTGCCGCTCCGGCCCAGATGAGCCCGAATGCTCCCCGTATTGAGACCACCAAAATTCCCGCTGACCGCATTGGCGAACTGATCGGCCCCGGCGGCAAGAACATTAAGGCTATCCAAGCCGAATCCGGCGCCGATATCAATATCGAGGAAGATGGCACCGTGCATATTTACGCCGCCAAGCAGGAAGGCCTGGACCGTGCTCTGGAATTGGTCACGCGCATGTTCAAGACCATTGAAATCGGGGAACTGTACACCGGTAAGATTGTTTCCACGACCACCTTTGGAGCGTTTATGGAAGTGCTGCCCGGCAAGGATGGCCTGATTCATATCTCCGAACTGGCCGAAGGCCGCACCGCCAAGACGGAGGACGTCGTGAGCGTTGGAGACGTGGTGACCGCCAAGTGCATCGGTATTGACGACAAGGGACGCGTGAAAATGTCCATACGTGCCGCTTTGCGCGATGCCAAGGCTGCCGAAGCAGAAGCCGCCGGCATTACGGAATAACGTTTTTCGTTGAGCCTTTAAATTCTCAGCCCCGTTTCCGGTTATTCCGGGAACGGGGCTTTTCGATTGCTGGAAAGATGTTTTGCAGTTGGTTCAACTGCTTGCGAGATCAGACGGAATTTTTTCTGTCTGTACCGGAAGGAGAAAGTTTGGAATGCTGGAAAGGGACGGGAGGAATGGAGCTCTTTCCGCATGGCAGATTTTTTTGTTTCCCGTTCTTGACAGGATTTTTTCGGTTCCTATGATGCGGATGCCCGTTGCGTTTTACGGACAACCCTGCCATACATGATTCTTTTTGTCACTTTCGTTATTCTTTTTCTGATTCTGGTCAACGCCTTTTATGTTGCAGCAGAATTCGCCGCAGTGAGCGTACGCCGCAACATGATCCGGGAAATGGCGGAGAACGGCAGCAGGGTGGCTGTTCATCTGCTTAAGATTTTGGAAAATACAAAAGAGCTGGACCGCTACATCGCGGCCTGCCAGTTCGGCATTACCATTTCCAGCCTGGTTCTGGGCGCATACGGACAGGTTGAACTGGCCGCCTATCTGTTCCCTCTTTTTGAGCGGTTTGGTGGGATGGACTCCGTAATGGCCAATTCTGCAGCCGCTCTTGTTGTGCTGATAGGCTTGACGGTTTTTCAGGTAATTCTTGGAGAATTGATGCCCAAATCCCTGGCTCTTCAGTTTCCCAAGCAGGCGGCCTTGTATACTTATTATCCCATGCGCTGGACGCTGGCTTTCTTCGCATGGTTCATTGACTTTCTTAATGGAAGCGGTTTGTTGCTTCTTAAACTGTTCCGGCTCCCACCCGGCGGCCATCAGCACATCCACTCCCAGCAGGAGATTAATATGCTGCTGGATGAAAGCCACCAGGGCGGGATGTTGGAAGAAGATGAGCATGAACGGCTGCACAGCGCTTTGTCCCTGGCGGAACGCACGGTGGAACAAATTATGATTCCCCGTTTTCAGCTTGTTTGCCTGGATGTGGATGCCACACAGGAAGATATTTTGAATATGATCGCAGATAGGCCTCATACCCATATTCCCGTGTATGAAGGGAACCGTGAATCCGTTATTGGCATGCTGCATATTAAAGATATGGTAGCCGCTTATGCGGAAAAGGGAATTCTGCCTCCTCTCCGTTCCATGCTGAGGCAGGTGCCATGCGTGATGGAAATGCAGACGGTAGAGATGCTGATGGCCCGTTTGCGGGAAGACAGGGCCAAGGAAGCCTTTGTTCTGGATGAATACGGCAAGTTTGTGGGGCTGGTGACGCTGGAACGTCTGCTGGGAGAAATGGTGGGAGATATAGATGAGGAATTCATCCGCTCCGGGGAAAAGGTGGAAACCCTTCCGGATGGTTCCGTGCGCATCCCCGGCATGATGCGTGCCCATAAGGCGGAATGTCTGGTACCCTTTTTGATGAATGGCGCCACTACTGTGGGCGGCTGCGTGATCAAGCATATGTCCTGCATCCCAAAGGATGGGGACCGCCTGATTATCGCTGGACGCGTGCTGGTGGTGGAAAAGATGGACCATAACCGTGTTTCCTCTATCCTGCTGATGCCTCCGGAGAGAAAGGAAAATGAATTTGCCATGGAAAGCGGGGTGGATGCATGATGACGGTTTTCATTATTCTGTTGCTGATTGTGCTGAACGGCCTGTTTGTGGCTGCAGAATTTGCGTTGCTTGGTGCTCCGCGTGCGGCATTGGAGCAGATGGGTGTGTCCGGCAACATGGTGGCGCGCCGCGTTTCCCAGATATTGAAAACGCCCCGGTTACAGGACCGCTACATTGCTACGGCGCAGCTTGGCGTCACGTTCGCCAGTCTGGGGCTGGGTATGTACGGAGAGCATGCGGTAGCCGGATGGCTCCATGAATGGTTGGCGCAGTACGGCTGGGCTTCCTGGCTGGTGGCTCATGGCGCAGCCAGCATCCTGTCCGTGGCGGTGCTGACGTACCTGCATATTGTTCTTGGGGAAATGGTGCCCAAGGCGCTTTCCCTACAGTACGCCGCAAAGCTTTGCCTCATCATTGCGATGCCCATGTACGTGATCCAGCTCTGCCTGTATCCGTTGGTAGTGGGTATGAATGCCCTGGGTAATTTCTTTCTGGGGTTGCTGGGTGTGGACCGTAATGAATCCAAGTCCCACTACCATTCTGCGGAAGAACTCCAGTATATTATTGAAGAGAGCCATGAAAATGGGGCGTTGCCGCAGGAATCCGGCCGCATCATGGACGGCTTGTTTGACCTGGATGATCTGTATGTACACCAGGTCATGACTCCGCGCGTCAGGATAGACGCCATTCCAGAAGGGGCGGAACATGAGCAGATACGGGAAATTGTGCGTCGCACTCGCCGTACGCGTTACCCTGTCTACCGCGGTGATCTGGACCATGTGGTGGGCATGGTGCATGCCCGCGACCTGTTCCGTATCATGTCCCGCAGAAAGGCTCTGACTCCTGAATACATTCATGCCATACCCAAGGTTCCCAAAACAGTGAAGTTTGACAATGTGGTGGAAATCATGAGGAAGGACAATGTGCGCCTTGCCATTATTCTGGATGAGCACGGGGGGACTTCCGGACTTTTGACCCTGACGGATGTTTTTTCCGAAGTAATGGGCTGGGACCGCGGCCGCATTAAAGTGCTGACGGAGTTGCCTAGGGATGCGGTGGGCTTCTCCTGTGACGTATCCGGTCTGGCACGCATTGAGGAATTGGGGGAGGCCATGGACATGGATTTGGAGGACGGGGAAATAGACACCGTAGGGGGCCTGATTCTTAATTTGCTGGAAGCTCCTGCGGAGGAAGGAGATACTGTCGGCTATAGAGGGCTGGAATTCAAGGTGACCCGGACGGAGAATGGCGGTGTGGAGCGCTGTACCGTGACTCGGATTACTCCCCTGATGCGGGAGGAGGTCCTGGAAGAGGAGGAATAATCTGCCGTTTACGTATTGGGCATGTCAAGGACTGTGCTGCCTGATGTAAAAGTTCCTTGGTGGAGCGCGTATGATATGGCAGAATATTTCCGCCATGCCCGCCCCTGAATCTGCTGATGCCCCTGTGAACCGCCCTTCCATGAAGAAGTGGGTGGTTCTCCTCGTTGTTCTTGGGGCTTTGATCGGACTGGGCACAATGATGAAGGCTTGGATGGACAGACGTTCTGGAGCGGCGGCGCAGCCGGTTGTTTTTTCAGGAGGCAGTGAGCACTGGGACCAGAATGAGGTACCTATTTCCATGCAGTGCGGAGCATGTCATGAAAAGGAATTCCGTCAGTGGGCCGGTTCAGACCATGCCTGGGCATTTCGCAAACTGGGAGATCAATGGGAGTCTGAAGCGTTCCATAATATGAAGCTGGACGCCCATGGTAGCATTCTCCAATTCTCTACGAATGGTCACGGGCGCATGGTCCGTGACGGTCAGTCTTCAACCTCCTGGCGCGCGGAATGGGCCACAGGGAGAATTCCCCTGGTGCAGTATCTGGTCCCCGCCAAGGACGGCGGTTTTCATACCTTGAGCGCTGCATGGGACGTGAGTCGCAAAGAATGGTTTGATATTTTCGGCAAGGAGTCTCGCCAGCCGGGAGACTGGGGGCACTGGACAGGACGAGGCATGAATTGGAACACACAGTGCGCGTGGTGCCACATGTCTTTGTTCCATAAGAATTATGATCCTGGTAAAGATCGGTATGCTTCTACCTGGACGGAACCCGGAGTGACTTGCATTCAATGCCACGGCCCTCTGCTGGACAAGCCGGAGGCGGGGACGGGTTGCATGATTTCCACCAGGAACAAGCTGACGCCACAGCAGATTCATGATAACTGCGCTTCCTGCCATGCCAGGAGGGATGAATTTGATCATGATTTTGCCGTAGGCGACAGCTTTGACAATCATTTCCAACTGGTGCTTCCCGTGCAGCCCGGCGTTTTCTGGCCCAACGGCATGCAAAGGGATGAGGATTATTGCGAGACTGGCCTGCGGTTAAGCCGTATGGGCAAGGCGGGGGTGACCTGTTTGGACTGTCATGATCCGCATACGGGAACACTGAAGCTTCCTCAAGAAGATAATACGCTTTGCTTGAGGTGCCACGGTACTGGAGAAGCGGTAAACGGCGTAAAAGCTCCCGTTATTGACATGGCTACGCATACGCCATGTCCTCAGTCCAGCATGGGTGCCCGGTGTGTGGAATGCCATATGCCGGAAAGCCTGTATATGGCTCGGGACCCCCGCAGGGATCATTCTTTCAATTCTCCTGATCCTTTGCTGAGCGTAGAGTTGGGTATTCCGAATGCCTGTACCATGTGCCACGAGGAAAAAAGCAATGAATGGGCTGCGGAGGCGGTAAAGAAATATTACGGAGCTAAACCCAAAATGGCGCAGTACAGGGAACGGACCAGGGCCGTTCAGCATGCCTACGAAGGAAAGGAAGATGTTTTGCCTCTGCTTATGGAATGTTTTAAGAGGGAGGAAGTGGGCGCATGGCGCGCTACGTTATTGGATTTGATGGATGCGTGGGCTCATGAACTCGCCGTCCAGGAGGTGGCCGCGGCGGCGGTTAAGGACCCGGATCCTCTGACGCGTGCGCTTGCAGGCGGAATGGGCTCTCCGGGATTCCCTGCCTCCGGACAGTCCGGGAATGAAGGAGCTTACTGCCGCCGCTTTGCACCAGGCGGATCAGCCTTCCGGAGCTATGAAGCTGGCCCAGATAGCCATTAGCCGCAAGGATGTGAAAACTGCGGAATTGTGGTTTTCCAAAGCTTTGAAATGGGATGCCACTTCATCCGTGGTGCACCGTGATTATGCCGTTTTCCTGGCTTCTCAAGGCCGTAGCTGGGAGGCGGTGGACCAGATGCAAGAGGCTGTACGCCTGGCTCCCAAGGATGCCAACCTGTGGTATCTCCTGGGACTGGGCCAGATTGAAAATAATGATGAGCCGGGAGCTTTGGAATCCTTTAACGAAGCTTTAAAAATAGAGCCTTCCTTTATTCGTGCTTTGTTTAACCGCGCTCTGTTGAATGAAAAAGTGGGCCGGCTGGAGCAGGCTTTGCAGGATTTGGAAAACTGTTCTTCCCTGGAAAAGGGAAATGCGGATATTCCTTTCACTCTTGCGGTGATGCTTTACCGCAATGGGCGGTACCGTGAGGCCGCTGCCGCTGCCGCGGAAGCCCTGCGCCGCGACCCGGGACATGCCCGGGCCAGGCAAATTTTGGAATCAGCTTCTCGACATGGAAGATAAGAAATAGTATATTAGCATTATGTGTATGAAATTTTCATCTTGGTGTATCTTATTGGCATCCACATTCATGATGGGGTCCTCTCTCTGTTGGGCGGATTCTTCCGGAGTAGCGGATGATCCTTCCCTCCGCACCTGGACTAATAAAAATACGGGCAGTACGGTGGAAGCCCGTCCAGTAGCCCTGAATATGAAGACCGTCAAATTGGTGACGACGGCTAAAAAGCCCATTACGATGCCGCTGGAAAAGCTTTCCGATGAAGATCGCGCATGGCTGGAGGAACACAAGGAAGTTATCGGCAAGCCTATTGCAGAATGGTCGTCCATGCCGTCCGGCCCTGTGGCGGAGGAGATGAAGGGAAAGACTTACATGCTTGAAAACGGCAAACTTAAAAAGAGGGACGGGAAATTGAATCCCAAGCATTTCATTTTGTATTTCAGTGCAAGCTGGTGCGGTCCTTGCTGCCGGAATGCGCCTCACAGCGTGGAGGCCTATAACAGGGTGGTAAAGGATAATCCGGATGTGGAAGTAATCATGTGCAATCTGGACCAGAACCTGGATGCCGCCCAAAAATGGGCTGCTGCCAATAACATGCCATGGCCTATCCTGTTGAAAGAGGATTTGACGGAGCTTGCCAAGAAGGTGGCTCCACGCGGTATCCCTACCATGATTCTGGTGGACAAGGACGGCAAGCCTATTCAGTCCTCCCAAAACATGGAACAGTTGGTAAAAGCCATCGGCTCAAGCCGTTCTTCCCGCTAGGCGGCGCATTGTCTGATTGTTTAGGAGATGTCTTCTACCCGCAAATCCCAGTCCGACCGTTCTGCGGAAACCAGCGGCAAAATCCTCCGTGCTGCACAGAAGCTTTTTGCCCTCAGGGGATTTAATGGCGTGACCATGAGGGCGGTCGCTTCTGAAGCAGGAGTTAATCTGGCTTCTATCGTTTACTATTTTGAGAATAAGGAGGGACTGTATCTGGCTGTTTACAGACAATATGCGGAACCTCTGATGAAAGCGCGCATGAAGATGCTGAAAGAGGCGGATCTTCATCCGTCCCTGAGGGCGTATGCCCGTGCATTTATAGAACCTGCTTTTCGGCTATTTCTGGATGAGAGCCTGGGAGGGCCGGATCATGTCCGTTTATTGTGGCGTTTGCCGCAGGAGCCGGAATATCTTGGAAGAAAAATCTATGATGAATTTTATGCTCCATCTATCCAGGAGATGATAGCAAGAATTCGGAGATTCTGTCCGTGGGATGATGAGCTTTCCTTATCTTGGCATGCGCATATCATGAGTTCCATCTTCCATGCTACGTTGGGGAAATATGTCGCGTGCATGGATCTTCAAGAAAAGGAACCGTGGATGAAGGATCAGGAGCACATTTTGCAGATGATTGTGAATACCGCCGTTTTTCTGATCTCCCGTCCGGCTCTGTCTCCGGAGGAAGAGGAAAGGCAGGGATAACATGGATGGGGGTGCGCGTTTTTCGTTACGCTTCTCCCAGTTCTTTTCTGAGAGTTCTGACTGTTCCCGTGATGTCGGGGTGTGTAAGCAGCCAGGAAACGATGACTACCCTATTTGCCCCCGTCTCCAGTACGGAGAGCAGTGTGTTCCCATTGATGCCGCCGATACAGAAGACAGGGAAATTTTCCGGTAGCTGTTGCTGTACGCTTGCGATGTCTTCCAGGCCAATGGCCTGTCTTCCCGGTTTGGTACCCGATATAGTCCGCCTGCTCTCCACATGCACCCAGGGCCTGTTCAGGACTATGCGTGGACCGTCCTATAACGGCATCCTTTCCCAGCAGCCCCCTTACGGATGCCAAGTCTCCGTCATCCTGTCCCAGATGGACGCCGTCTGCGCCGATGTTCAGGGCAATTTCAGGATAATCGTTGATGATGAAAAGACAGCCGTATTTACGGCACAGGGGGGCAAGCTGGCGCCCCATATTTTCAATGTGTTCCGGGTTATGGTTTTTTGCCCTTAGCTGGAGAATGCGCAGGCCGCCTGCCAATAGTTTTTCTGTTACAGGGAGTAGTTGATGTTCAGCTGTATATCCCATATCTACAATACCGTACAGACGGCAGGATGAGAGGCATTCCTTCCTGTTCATGGCAAGGGATTGTACCGGATAAAATCATCCCGGCAAGACGCTTCCCATTCTTGACCCTAAAAGAGGGTGTGATACACTCCCCGCATTGTGTCACCCGCCTTATATTCCGCCGCTAAAAGTGTATTATTCCAAATGAATCCGGAAACTGCCCACAAGGTGACCTTGTGGGGGTTGCGCCTGGCAGAAAAAATGCGTGTACTGCCTCTAGTAATGGGGGAAGTTCCTTCTGATCCTGTGGAAATCCTGGGGATGAAATTCCCCAACCGGGTGGGACTTGCCGCCGGAATGGACAAGGAAGCGGATACGGTAAGCGCTTTTGGCCAGGCCGGATTCGGTTTTGTGGAAGTGGGTACGCTGACGCCCCGGCCGCAACCGGGCAATGAAAAGCCCCGCCTGTTCCGGCTGATTCCCCAGAAAGCTATTATCAACCGGATGGGATTTAACAATGAAGGTATTGCCGCCGGAGTGGAAAACATTCGTTCCGCCACTCGTTTTCACGGTGTTCTGGGTGTCAATATTGGGAAAAATAAAATAACTCCCAATGAGGATGCCGCCCAGGATTACCTTACTTGTCTGCGTGCGGCCTGGCCTGTGGCGGATTATATAGCCATTAATTTCTCTTCTCCCAATACGCCAGGCCTGCGCGACCTTCAGGCGGCGGAACCCGCTGCCCGTCTGCTGGCTTCCCTGAAATCGGAGCAATCCAACCTGGCTGCGGAAACGGGTCGCCATGTGCCCATTTTTATGAAAGTGGCTCCTGATGTGACAGATGAGCATATTGCGGAGCTCAGCCGCGTTTTTCTGGATGAGGGACTGGATGGTCTTATTGCTACGAATACGACTCTTTCCCGCGTCGGGGTAGAGGCCAATCCTCGGCATGAAGAAGCAGGCGGCCTGTCCGGCGCTCCTCTGACGGAACGGTCCACGGAAGTTATTGGAGCTTTTGCTTCCGAATTGAAAGGACGTATTCCGATCATTGGCGTTGGAGGCATTATGAACGGGGCGGATGCCGTCGCCAAAATCAAGGCTGGAGCCAGCCTGGTGCAGCTTTATACCGGCTTCGTTTATCGCGGCCCGGACCTTATCCGGGAATGCGTGGAAGCCATGAAGGCCGAATGCCCTGTTCACCGCTGATTTCCTTTATTAACCGCTTACAGGATCCATCCATGCCCGGTTCCTTCGTACACCTTCACAATCACACGGAATATTCGTTGCTGGACGGCGCCGTCCATATCAAGGACCTCATTGCTGAGTGTTCCCGCATGGGGATGCCCGCCGTTGCTGTTACGGATCACGGCAATTTGTTCGGAGCCATTGAACTGGTCATGGAGACAAACAGCCTCAATAAATCCGTGGCCGCCCGGAACAAGGAGCATCCGGAAGGACCGCAGAAGCAGGAGGTAAAGCCTATCTTTGGTTGCGAGGTTTACCTTTCCCCGACGCCCATCAGCGTGAAAAAACAGCTTCCCGGCCGCCGCAAATACACACATCTCCTTTTGCTGGCGGAAAATGAAACCGGGTGGCAGAATCTGGTTAAACTGGTGTCCCGTTCCCACTTGGAAGGCTTTTATTATAAACCCCGCGTGGATATGGAAACCCTGAGGGAATTTCATGAGGGCCTCATCTGTTGTACAGCATGCATTGCCGGACCGCTTAATGAGTGGCTGCTCAATGACCAGCCTGAAAAAGCAGAGGAAGCCCTTCTGGCGCTAAAGGATATTTTTGGGGACGACAATATTTTTGTAGAGCTTCAGGACCATGGCATGGAGGAACAGAAAAAATGCCTGCCGGAGCTGGTGCGTATCGCCCGCAAGACCAATACCCCCATTGTTGCCACCAATGACGTGCACTTCCTCAGGAAGGAAGATCACGACATGCACGATGTTCTGATTTGCATCGGAACCAACGAAAAACTGGCTTCCCCAAAACGCATGCGCTATTCCACGGAAGTGTATTTGAAATCTCCAGAGGAAATGCGGGAGGTGTTCAAGGATTATCCGGAGGCCGTGGAAAATACGTTGAAAATTGCGGAACGGTGCAATGTTACCATCAAGCTGGATTCCACCAGTACGGAGAAATACCCCCAATTCGGCACGCCGGACGGGTCGTCGCGCGAAGAATACCTGCGTAAAGTATGCTATAAGGGACTGGAAGAACGGTACGGAAAGGAACGTGTAGCTGCAGATAAGGAATTGCGCGATCGTCTGGATTATGAACTTGGAATTATCAACCAGTTGAAATTTCCCTCCTATTTCCTGATTACGGCGGATTTCATCAACTGGGCCAAGGATCATGACATTCCCGTAGGTCCCGGTCGCGGTTCCGCAGCCGGTTCCTTGGTGGCTTATGCCATGAAAATCACGAACATAGATCCTCTAAGATTCGGATTAATCTTTGAACGTTTCCTAAATCCGGAACGCGTCAGCCCTCCGGATATTGATATTGACTTTTGCCAGACACGCCGGCCGGAAGTAATTGATTATGTTCGGCAGAAATACGGAGAGCGCGCTGTTTCCCACATTATTACGTACGGCACCATGGGGGCCAAGTCCGTACTCAGGGATGTAGCCCGTGTGATGGATATGTCCTATGCGGACGGGGACCGTATTTCCAAACTTATCGAAACCGGCCCCAAGGTGACTCTTCAGTCCAGCTACAAGAGTAACGAGGAGCTGAGGGAGTTGATTGCCTCTGATGAGGGGTATGCGGAATTGTGGGGGTACGCGACCCGCCTGGAAGGCTTGATCCGCAACGTGGGGGTACATGCGGCAGGTGTTGTGATCGGTGACCGTCCCCTGGACGAGCATGTGGCCCTTACCCGTGACGATCTGTCCGATCCTCATGCCGCTGTCGTCGCCCAGTGCGACATGAGCGCGATTTATGAAGTGGGGCTTTTGAAGATGGACTTCCTGGGTTTGAAAACCCTGACCGTCATGCATGATGCGGAGCAATACGCCCGCTGGCGCGTGCCGGAGTTCAAACTGGATTCCGTCCCTCTGGATGACCGGGAAACCCTGGACTTGCTGAACAGGGGGGATACGATGGGGGTTTTCCAATTGGAATCCGGCGGTATGGTGGACACTTGCCGCCGTTACGGGATTCAGAAAATTGAAGACATCATTGACTTGCTGGCTCTTTACCGACCGGGAGCCATGCAGTTTATGGATGAAATGATTGAAGTGAAGAAGGGACTGCGCCAGGTGGAGTATGAGCATCCTTTGCTGGAACAGGTCAGTGGGGAAACCTACGGCGTGATGATCTACCAGGAACAGGTGCAGGCGGCGGCCAAGCTGCTGGCCGGCTATACGCTTGGCGGGGCCGACCTTCTGCGGCGCGCCATGGGCAAGAAAGACCCGGCGAAGATGGCCAAGGAAAAGGCCCACTTTGTGGAAGGATGCTGGAAAACAAACCAGATTGATGAAAAAACGGCTACAGCTATCTTTGACAAGATTGAAAAATTCGCCGGGTATGGTTTTAATAAATCCCACTCCGCCTGCTACGGGCATATTTCCTACTGGACGGCCTATCTCAAGGCCCACTTCCCTGTGGAATTCCTCTGCGGGCTGATGTCTAATGAGGCGAACAATGACAAAATCGGAGTGTTCATTCAGGAAGCCAATCGCATGGGTATTGAGATCCTGCCTCCCGATGTGAATAAATCCATGCTCAAGTTCACTCCTGAGAAAATGCCCTCCGGCAAGCTGGCCGTGCGTTATGGGCTGGCGGCCATTAAGAACGTGGGAGAGGGGGCTATGCAGATTCTTCTGGAAGAAAGAGAGAAGAATGGGGAATTTTCCAGTATGGAGGACATTTGTAACAGGCTGGATTCCAAATCTGTCAACAAAAAGATTCTGGAATCCCTGATTCGTGCGGGAGCGCTGGACTGGACGCTGGAGCCGCGTTGTGTTCTGTTCGAACGTGTGGACCTGGCCCTCAGCGGAGCTTCCCAGGTACATAAGGATAAGGCTCTGGGGCAGGGGTCTCTGTTTGACATGACCTTTGAAGCGCCCAGGGTGAAGGATGAACCTGCCGTTCCAGAGTGGTCCAAGGAGCAGCGTATGGGAGATGAAAAGGATCTGTTGGGCGCTTATTTTTGCGGCCATCCCTTGGACTCCATGCGCGGTGTCATTGATGCGGAAAAATATACCCGCATAGGACTCATTGACACGCTGGAACCACACGAACTCAAGCAGAAGCACCAGATTGCCGGCATGGTTCGTTCCGTCACCCCAAAAATCAGCAAGGCCGGTAGAAAATTCGCCATTCTGACGTTGGAAGATTTTACCGGCAGCATAGAAGTGTTGTTGTGGTCGGATGTTTATGAAAAGGCTCAGGAAATGGAGGGAGGCTTGGAGCCGGGCGTTTTCGTCTCCGTGCGAGCCAACATCCGGGAGGATGACCGTACATCCTCCAAAAGCGTGGCTGCCCAGAGCATTGACCCACTTGGAGGCAAAAAGCGCAAATCCAAATCCGGGGATCAGGGGCCTCTGAATATCATTGTCAGTCCCCTCCGCCACACGAGAAAAAATCTGGAACAGATACGGGATATTCTAAAAAGGTATCCCGGTCGTTCCAAAGTCAATCTCACCATCAAGGACAGCCTGGGCCATAGCCAAATTCTGGAACTGGATGAACGGTTTCGCGTGAATCGCTGCCCGGAGCTG
>OHLB01000666.1_pt1 | contig 15931 bp, 10 predicted proteins | sample 1569021 | NCBI WGS metagenome assembly OHLB01 (sample SAMEA3879592, study PRJEB24766) | human gut metagenome | biome: human-associated habitat; feature: feces | place: USA | collected 1985/1987 | reverse complement strand
ACTCCACCACAAGGTAGGCCATGGAGGCAAACATGCCCTTGCCGGTAAAGCCGCCGGAGCTCATAGCCACCCGCTTGAACACGCGGCTGATGCTGCCATAGGGCAGATAATAGCGGCGATCGATGTAAAAGCTGTTGAGGTACAGCGCCTTTTTGCCAACGCCGCAGGGGCCGATCTTTTTGCAGGACTTTCTGTCCTCCACCAGCTCCTGATTATCAAGCTTTGCCATACCCAGCTGTGCAGGTTTGAAGATCATGGAAGTTCCCTTCTTTACTGTTAGTTTCCGGTCCAGCCGCAGATGCTGCAGCCATTCCAAATAAAATCACCGGTTCTATTTTCGCACTGCAGCCCTCAAAATGCAACCCCTTCTGCTGCTAAGATTTGCACAAAAGGTTTGTCTGTTATGTCAAAACACCCCCGTCACTGCGGGGTGCAGCGGCGGGGGTGTCAGAGTTTAAGGCTTATGCGGTGCGGCAGACATCCTTATGCCTTCTGAGAAGCGGTGTGCTTCTTGGTGGCATGGATGAAGAGTGCCAGCATTGCGATTGCAAAGATGATGCCGATGGGGTATGCAACGGCAGTGTTGTAAGCGACCAGCTTGCCGTCTGCGTAAGTATTGATCATCTTGCCCAGGCACTCAGGTGCCAGCACGAAGTAGGTGCAGGACACAGCGCTCATGAAGGTAGCGGGCACAGCGGTGATCCAGTAGTTCTTCTTCTCCTTGAACAGGTACATGGATGCAGCCCACAGAACGATCATGGCCAGCGTCTGGTTGGTCCAGCTGAAGTAGCGCCAGATCACGGTGTAGTTGATGAAGCCCAGTGCGTTGCCGATGCCAAGGAAAGCGCCAACGCCCAGAACCGGAATGCAGAGCTTCAGGCGGTTTGCGTAGCTGTCCTGATCGATCTTGAGCCAGTCGGCCAGGGTCAGACGAGCGGAACGGAACGCGGTATCGCCGGAGGTGACGGGGCAGATGACAACGCCGATCATTGCCAGAGCAATGCCAACGCCGCCCATGGTCTTTGCACACACGTCGTAGATGGCAGCAGACTGACCAGCAGCCAGAGCCTCGGCCAGACCAGCCATCTTGCCGTCGGTGATGGTGTACAGTGCGCAGCCGGCAGCGGCCCAGATCAGAGCGATGACGCCCTCGCAGACCATTGCGCCGTAGAACACGAAGTGGCCCTGCTTCTCACTCTTCATGCAGCGAGCCATCAGAGGCGACTGGGTGGAGTGGAAGCCGGAGATAGCGCCGCAGGCAACGGTGATGAACATGAAGCTCCAAATGGGAGTGCCCGACGGATGCATGTTGCCGAAGTTTGCCCAGATCTCGGGGATGGTGTAGGCGGGGTTGGTAAAGATGCCGAAGATAACGCCCACAGCCATGATGATCAGGCAGATGCCGAACACGGGGTAGATCTTACCGATGATGGCATCAATGGAAATAAAGGTTGCGATGAAGTAGTACACCAGAATGATGATCAGCCAGAACAGGGTGGTGGTCAGCAGACCGGACATGCCGCTGTTCTTGCACAGGGTAACGATCAGGCCTGCGGGGCCAACTGCGAACACGGTACCGACCATGATCAGCAGCACAACAGAGAACACACGCATGATGTTCTGCATGACAGGTCCGAGGTATCTGCCGGTGACCTCAGCGATGGATGCGCCATCGTTGCGCTCGCTCATCATACCGGAGAAGTAGTCATGCACACCACCTGCAAAGATGGTGCCGAAGGTGATCCACAGGAACACCACGGGACCCCACAGAGCACCCTGCAGTGCACCAAAGATGGGGCCCAGACCTGCAATGTTCAGCAGCTGGACGAGGAACAGCTTCCACTGGGGCATCACAACGTAGTCAACGCCATCGTTGATGCGCACAGCAGGAGTTTCGCGGTCGTCCGGTCCGAACGTGTTGTCAACGATCTTGCCATAGACAAAGTAGCCGATGATCAAGAGCGCCAGACAGAGTAAGAAACTAATCATACCAGAAACCTCCTTTTTGATTCAAACCACAGCCAGCATTTTGCGTGCCCAGCTGCGGCTCTGACCAATCTCTGGCTTCATGTTAACACTTTTTTCATAAAGCAGTTAATATTTTTCTGGTATGGTTCCCATATCAAAAAGTATATGGCAAGATGCTTCCGCGGAATACCTGCAAAGAATTTTTATCGCATTCACGGCAAATTTTCTTAATTTTCCAGCAAAGACCTTTCCCGGAACCGGTCAAAACCGCTGCTGCCAAACTTTCCAGTCTGTTTTTGTGCAAGTTGCTCAATCGTTTTCGATTTTCTCCGCAAATCGTGATTTCTTTGCCTGAAACGCCGCAAAATACAAGGCACCCTCCGCCGAGCCATTTCAGCGGAGGGTGCCTTATTCAGCAGATTATTTGTATATATGTTTGTATATATCGTGTCATGCCTTCTGGGCTGCCTTCTTCGTTGCGTGGAGGAAGATGGCCAGCATTGCAATGGCAAAGATGACACCGATGGGGTATGCCACTGCGGTGTTGTAAATGGTGGCGCCCTCTGCGGTCTTGCTGTTCAGCAGGCCGCCCAGGCATTCGGGAGCCAGAATGAAGTAGGTGGAAGAGACCGCGCTCATGAAGGTGGCAGGCACAGCGGTGATCCAGTAGTTCTTCTTCTCCTTGAACAGGTACATGGAGGCGGCCCACAGAACGATCATGGCCAGCGTCTGGTTGGTCCAGCTGAAGTAGCGCCAGATCACGGTGTAGTTGATGAAGCCCAGTGCGTTGCCGATGCCAAGGAAAGCGCCAACGCCCAGAACCGGAATGCAGAGCTTCAGGCGGTTTGCGTAGCTGTCCTGATCGATCTTGAGCCAGTCGGCCAGGGTCAGACGAGCGGAACGGAACGCGGTATCGCCGGAGGTGACGGGGCAGATGACAACGCCGATCATTGCCAGAGCAATGCCAACGCCGCCCATGGTCTTTGCACACACGTCGTAGATGGCAGCAGACTGACCAGCAGCCAGAGCCTCGGCCAGACCAGCCATCTTGCCGTCGGTGATGGTGTACAGTGCGCAGCCGGCAGCGGCCCAGATCAGAGCGATGACGCCCTCGCAGACCATTGCGCCGTAGAACACGAAGTGGCCCTGCTTCTCACTCTTCATGCAGCGAGCCATCAGAGGCGACTGGGTGGAGTGGAAGCCGGAGATAGCGCCGCAGGCAACGGTGATGAACATGAAGCTCCAGATCGGGGTGCCCGACGGATGCATGCTGCCGAAGTGATCCCAGATCTCCGGGATGGTGTAGGCAGGGTTGGTGAAGATGCCGAAGATGACGCCGATGGCCATGATGATCAGGCAGATGCCGAAGATGGGGTAGATCTTGCCGATGACCGCGTCGATGGAGATAAAGGTCGCGATAAAGTAGTACACCAGGATGATGATGAGCCAGAACAGCAGCGAGGTGAGCACGCCGGAAGCGCCGCTCTGATGGCACAGCTCCACGATCAGGCCGGCGGGGCCTACCGCGAACACAGTGCCCACCATGATGAGCAGCACCACCGAGAACACGCGCATGACGTTCTGCATCACAGGGCCTAAGTATTTGCCGGTGATCTCAGCGATGGAAGCACCGTCGTTGCGCTCACTCATCATGCCGGAGAAGTAGTCGTGCACACCGCCTGCAAAGATGGTGCCGAAGGTGATCCACAAAAAGACCACAGGCCCCCACAATGCGCCCTGCATGGCACCAAAAATGGGGCCAAGGCCGGCGATGTTCAGCAGCTGAACGAGGAACAGCTTCCACTGGGGCATCACAACGTAGTCCACACCGTCATTGATGCGCACAGCAGGCGTTTCGCGGTCGTCCGGACCGAAGGTGTTGTCCACGATCTTACCATAGACAAAGTAGCCCACGATCAGGATCGCCAGACAGAGTAAGAAACTGATCATACCAGAAACCTCCTTTTTCTTTGTGCCGGAACCATGGAAGTATTTTCCATATTTTTCATCCATCCCGGCCAGCTTTCTGTGTCTATGTTAACATATTTTTCATAAAAGTGATAATATGCTTCTGGTATAGGGGCATATCAAAGGCCATATACCAGCAAAGATTTTTAGCCGATGCTTCGTCTCTTTTTCGTGCGGTTTATCAACAAAAAGACAGCCGCAGCGCATAAAGCGCCGCGGCTGTCGGCCAAATTCCTTTGCTTTCCGGTTTTTCTGCATTCTGATGTTTTGCCAGTTCTTAACCGGTTTCGGCGGTCATTTCACGGTCAGCGCCGCCTGCTTGTGCAGCAGCTGCACAAAGGTCTGCTCCTCCGGGCGCAGGGTCCCCCTGTCCGGATAGACCAGAACATCCTTCATGCGCTGGCGCTGGGCCGGACACTTCCTGAGCACCAGATGATACTGCTCCAGCGCCCGCCGGGGCATGGGTGACGCCCACATATAGGCATTGGGCAGGTTCTGCAGGATGGAGAACTGGCTGCACCGCTCGTACACATGGATGCGGCGGTTCGGGTTCGTATGCCAGCGCAGGCCGCTGTCCTCGCCGCCGGGCAGCTGGAAATCACCGTGCAGGACCTCCATATAGCTGTTCAGCTGGGTGATATCGGTCACCTCGCACTTTGCCAGCGGGCCTTCGCGGTTGGTCAGCAGCCGGTATTCAAACTCCATCACCGGCTCCCGGTGCAGGCCGTGACGGTCGCAGTAGCGGCGGTAATAATCCTCGTCCTCCTCCGCGTAGCGCAGCAGGGCCAGATGATAGCCCCGCCGCAGCACATGGTCCAGTGCTTCCATGGAGCCGGATTCCCGGATATGCACCCGCAGCTGCTGGCTGTCTGCCATCTGCTGCAAAAAATCCACCGTCGCGTAGGAAGCGTAGGTGGCGTGGGGCAGCACCACCCGCAGCTCCGCACAGCTGCTCTGCCGGCTGCGGGCATCCAGATCCAGCCGGTCCACCTCGTCCAGCACCCGCTCTGCCTGCCGGATAAAATGCCGTCCCTGTTCGGTGGGGATCATGCCGGTGGACGAGCGCTCAAAGATGCGGATGCCGTATTCCTCTTCCAGATTCTTGAGCGCCTTGCTCACATTGGGCTGGGCCGCATACAGCTGCTTTGCCGCCGCGCTCACGGAGCCCCACTTGCGGATGGCCACCAGATAACGCAGTTCCGTAATATTCATGTGACTGCCCCCTGTTCCAAAAATCATTCCTATTTTATCAAGCCGGGCGGCCGGCTGTCAAGCCAAATGCGGTTGACGCGCCCCGCGCAGAGCTTTATAATAAAAATGCTGTATTTACAAAAAGGAGTTTAGCTGCTATGGAGACTACCTACCGCGTTCTGCGCATTGAAGAGCAGATGTATGGCTGCGAGGAGCTGCCCGCCGGCCAGCCGGTGCTGTGCGATGTCACGCTGGCCGATCCCGCCGGGGAGCGGCGCACCCTGCCCTACCCGGACAAAGAGCTCACCCGCCTAGGCATCGACGAGGGCAGCATGGTCGTCCTGACCGCAGACGGCACACTGAAAAAAGCATAAAATGCAGGAGGAACTTATGAAAAAGATCAAAACCTCGGCCCTGATCGGTCTGGGCGCACTGGGCATCCTGTTCGGCCGCAAAATGCCCGGCGTGCAGGTCATTGCCGATGAGGATCGCATCGCCCGCTACTCTGCCGAACCGGTCGTCTGCAACGGCGAAGCGTGCAGCTTTCGTTACGTCACCCCTGCCGAGGGCAAACCGGTAGACCTGCTTCTGGTGGCCGTCAAGGCTACGGTGCTGGAACAGGCCATTCAGGACATTGCAAAGTTCGTAGGGCCGGACACCGTGATCCTCAGCGTGCTGAACGGCATCACCAGCGAGGAGCACATTGACGCAGCCTATCCCGGCCACACCCTGTGGAGCGTTGCCATCGGCATGGATGCCACCCGCACCGGGCGCACGCTGGTGTTCAATCAGGCGGGCAAGATCCAGTTCGGTGAGCGCAGCGGCGAGATGACCGACCGTGTGCAGGCCGTGGCCGACTATCTGGACGAGTGCGGCATTGCCAACGAGCCCTGTGGGGATATCCTTTACAAGCAGTGGAACAAGCTGATGGTGAATGACGGCCTGAATCAGGCCGCAGCCGCCTTTGACCAGCCCTACGGCGGCCTGCGCCAGCCCGGCGAAGCACAGGACATGATGCGCGCGGCCATGCAGGAGGTCATCCGGCTGGCGAACCTTGAGGGCGTGCCCCTGCCGCCGGACAACGATGTGAGATTCATCGACGCCATGATGCCCACCTTTAACCCCGAGGGCATGCCCAGCATGCGGCAGGATGTGCTGGCAAAGCGCCCCACCGAGGTGGAGGAGTTTGCCGGTGTGGTGCGCCAGCGGGCCAAGAAGTACGGGATGCCCACCCCTGCCAACGACTTTTTCTACACCCGCATCCGCGAGATCGAGGCGGGATACGACCAGTAAGGAGCCACCCATGCATACGCTTTATTTCACCCGCCACGGAGAGACCGTCTGGAACGTTGAAAACAAGATCTGCGGCATGACCGACAGCCCCCTCACCGAGCGGGGCCGCCAGCAGGCCCGGAAGCTGGGCGAAGCCGTCAAGGCCAGCGGGGTGCACATCGATGAGATCCTGTACTCTCCCCTGTCCCGCGCCGCCGACACGGCAAAAGCCATCGCCGATGCCACCGGCATCCCCGCCCGGTGTGAGCCGCGCCTGCGGGAGCAGTGCTTTGGCAAATACGAGGGCACGCCCCGCAACGGCGGCGAGTTCCGCGTTTCCAAGACCCACTTCGCCGACCGCTACGACGGCGGCGAGAGCATGATGCAGCTGGCCCAGCGCATCTATAACCTGCTGGACGAGCTGAAGGCCGACACCGGCAAGACCTATCTGCTGGTAGCCCATAACGGCATCGCCCGGGTGGTGCAGTCCTATTTCTACGATATGACCAACGAGGAATACGCAGCTGCGGGCATCAAAAACTGCGAACTGGTGGAATATCATTTTGAATGATGTCAGCGGGAAGCAGACGATTTAAAATGGCTCCGCGTGCGCTGCGCCATAAACAGCGGAAATATTATTTTTATAATTTGCAGTTCCGAAACGACTGCGGTCGTTTCGGAACTGCTTTTTCACCGATCGGGCCGTATCGGTCAAATGCATCTTTTCCGCTGCGCGACGGCCGCGGGCCGACAGCGGCAAGATGCCGTTTATCTCCACGACCTTCCCCGTGAAAAGTGAAAGCCAGAAAATCCGCAGATTTTCTGGCTTTCTTTCTATAAAAAATAATTTTTCCTCTGATATTGTCAGAGCGAAGCGGAGACAATTTTAAATCTGTCAGCCTTTATACAGCCCAAACAGCTTGAGCAGCTTCTGCCAGAAGGTCAGGGTCACAGCCGCCGGTTCCGGCTGGGCTGCCGGGGCCGGGGCTGTGATGGCAGTGGTCTGCAGCGCAAACTGCACCGCGCCCACCTCGGTGTTCTCTGCCGAGGTGAAGCTCTGCACCTCCCCGCCGCCGGAAAGACTGTTCAGCAGGCCGTCCAGCTGGGCACCCATGTCGATGTCGGAAACGCTGCTGCGCAGCTCGCCGGTGCCGCCGGTCAGCTGAGACGCTCCCTCCGCCAGCTGCGCAACGCCCGCCTTCAGCTGGGCTACACCGTCGGTGTAGGCGTTCAGGCCGTCGTCCAGTTGGACATACTGGGCGGCAAGCTGGTTCACGCCGTCGGTGAGCACCGAGAGATTGCCCAGCATCCCAGTAAGCACACCGGCCAGCTGACGCACCCCGGCATCAAACTCGCCGTAGCTGCCGTTCAGGGTGCTGCTGCCCTCGTGCAGCTGGGCGATGCCGCCGTTCACGGTGTCGAGATAGGTCTGCATGGCATCGATGTTGGCCGTAGACCCCTGCAAAAGCAGGATCACATCCTTGAGCTGCGGCATCATCCACACCATGCCCTGCAGCTGCTGGATGGCCTTGGCATTGCCATCCTTTACCACGTCAAGGTCAAGGCCGTTCTCTTTCAGGATGGCCTTGTAGGCTTCAAAGCTCACCTGCTGCTCCAGCTGTGCCGCGCCCTCATCCAGCCGGGCAATGCCGTCCCGGATCTGGGTGGAGGCATCCAGCAGGGTGTTCAGTTCGTCGGTGGAGGCAGAGATGCCGTTCAGCGCGGTCTGCATCTGGGTCAGGGCGGCACGCACCCGGGCTGAGCCGCCGGTCAAGGCACCGGAATTGCCGTTCAGGGTGTCGATGCCCGCCTGCACCTGCGCAATGCCGTCTGCCAGCGCGTTGGCACCATCGTCCAGCTGCACGGAACCGCTCTGCAGCTGTTCCAGCATCCCGGTCAGGTCCATATCCCCGAGGTCGAGGTTCAGGTTCAGCCGCACGCCGTTCAGGGATACGGCGTCCATGGCAAAGTCCGTCACATCGGCGGTGACGGTCACGTCGCTGTCCGCGCCCGGCAGCAGGATGTAGGAAAGCTGCTTTTTGCTGCCCACATTCGCCACCGTAGCGCCCGGCGCGCTGATGTTCCGGGCAAGGCCGGTGTCCAGACTCATGGTCACCTGCAGCGCGTAGTCGTCAAAAAAGCTGCCGGTGCAGTCCGGGTTGCGGCTCACCTGCAGCCGGATGGAAAGGGCACCGCTTTTGCCGCCCAGCTCGTCGGGGCTGATTTCTGCCCCATCCAGCGTATAGGTCAGCTTTACCACCCACGGCAGGGCCGTGGCGGCGTCCATGGTGCCCTCATAATAGAGCTTGCCGTCCTCGGTCACATGCACCGTGACCGTATCGCCGCTCTGCTCCACGGCATCGCTCGTGGTCATATTGCGCACGGCAGTGTAGCTGCCGTGGTCCGCAACGGTGTCCCCCGCCTGCACGGAAAAGCTGTTCACGGCGTACACGCCGGTCACCGCACCGGAGGCCGTCAGGTTTGCATAAATGACCTCTTCCTTGGCAGCGGAGGCTGCTGCAAAAGCTGGCAGACTGCTGCCCGCCAGCAGGCAGCCTGCCAGCGCCAGCGCCGACACCCGGCGCACAAATCGATGTTTCATCTCGGTCAAGCCTCCTTCGGCTGTCTTTTCTTTTTTATAATGAGCGGGTCGGCCAGATACAAAAAGCCCGGCAGTGCCGAAAGCACGATGGCCAGTGACACCAGACTGCCCACGCCCAGAAAATTGCCCAGCTGGCCCAGCAGCTGGTTTGTGGAAATGGCTCCCATCAGGAAGCCCACCACCGCCATGGCGCTGCCGGTGGTGCTGACCGAGGTGGTCACGGCGGACACCGTGGCTGCAACAGCTTCTTTGCGGCCCAGCGTCTCGCGGAACTCCTGATAGCGGTCGGAGAAGAGGATGGCGTAATCCACCGTAGCACCCAGCTGCACCGAGCTGATGATGAGATAGGCAATGTAGAACACGTACTGGCCCCGGAAGTACGGGATGGCCAGATTGATCCAGATGGCGGTCTCGATGCTGAACACCAGAATGATGGGCAAAAGCAGCTGGCGCTTCATGAGGAGCAGGATCAGGAATACTGCGCCGATGGCCAGCAGGTTCACCTTGACCATGTCGGCCGTGATGGTGTCCATCAGGTCATAGGTGCTCACGCCCTGACCGGCCAGATAATAATTGTCCGGGTAATATTGCTGCACCGTGGCGCGCACCCGCTCCACCAGCGCAAAGGCCCCATCGCCCTCGGTGTCGGCATCCACCGTAAGCACCATGCGGGTGTAGCCGCCGGAGACCAACAGCCCCAGCGTATCCCCGGGCACGAACTCCGGCGGAATGGACGCGCCTGCGTTGTCCACATAGGAAAGGATGCCGGTCACCTCAGGGATGGCGTGCAATGCATCCGAAAGCTTTTGCTGCGTGGCGGTGTCGCCCTCCGGCACCAATACAACGTAGGTATCGCTGCGGCCAAAGGTCTCTTCAATGGCGGCGGTGTCCGCACCCAGACGGGTGTTCTCGCCAAACATGTGGGCGGCACCGTAATAATACTGGTTCGAGTTGGAGGCCAGATAGCTGGGCACCATCAGGATGACCAGCACCAGTGCCATGGGCAGCATGATACGGGCCACAAAGCGGCCGAACTTGTCAAAGCTGGGCAGCAGAGGCCTGTGGTGGGTCTTATCCATCCACTTGTAGCACGCCAGCGTCAGCGCAGGCATGAAGGTGAACACGGTGACAAGGCTCAGCACCACGCCCTTTGCCAGCGCAAGGCCCAGATCCGGGCCGATCTGGAACTGCATGAGCACCAGTGCCAGAAAGCCGATGACGGTGGTCAGGCCGCTGGACAGGATGGAGCCGGTGGATCTGCACAGGGCATCCGCCATGCACTCCTCCGGGCTGGCATCCGGGTTTTCAGCCCGGCACTCCGCAAAGCGGTGGATCAGGAACACCGAGTAGTCCAGCGACACCGCCAGCTGCAGGATGCTGCCCGCCGCATTGGTGACAAAGGAGATGGTGCCGAAGATGAGGTTCGTGCCGTTGTTGAGCAGGATGGCCGCGCCAAGGCCCGTCAGCACCAGCAGCGGCTCCGCCCAGGAATCGGTGGTCAGGATCAGGATGAACAGCACATACACCACCGCGATGGCGGCGATCTTTGCCACCTCGGTCACGGTGGAGTTGGTGGCAACGGCAGTGGACACTGCCGCGCCCTCCAGCGCGTTGCCCTCCCCGATCAGATCCCGCACGGCAGCCACGGCTTCCAGACGCTTCTCGTCCTCCACCGTCACGGTGAACAGGGCGCAGCCATCCTTATAATAGCTCTCCACCGTGGCGGTGTCCTGCATCTGCAAAGGCACTGTCACATCCAAACTGTCGTCCAGCCATGCAACGGAGGACACTCCGTCGATGGCGGCAAGCTTTTCCTTGTACTCCAGCGCCTGCGGCACCGTGACATCCCGCACCATGACCCGCATGTTGGGGATGCCGCCGGTGAAAGCACCGTTCATCACCTCGATAGCGGTGGTGGAGGGGGATTCCGGCGGCAGATAGTCGTTGATATCATAATCCACCTTTACCTGACGCACAGCGAACACGCTCAGTACAGCCGCCAGTGCAAACACCGCCAGCACCAGCCTGCGGCGGCGCACGATGGCGGTATAAAAACGTTTCATCAAAACAGGAGTTCTCCTTTCCGGATCCATAAAAAAACTTTTATCATTCTAACAGGTTTGATAAAAGTTGGAAAGAGACAGTTTATGAATTTTGACCCTCGAATGCCGATTTTTTGATTTTTCTGCCTTGACAACAAAAATAAATTCTGATATGCTCTTTTTCGGTTCATCGGAGGACCGTTTTCAACGTAATTTGAAACGGGCCGGATAAGATGCCGTGCAGACAGCGCCCCGCCGGAGGTTTCGTTGCCGTAGTGACGAAGCAGATCGAGGCCGGGCGTGCACTCACGGACATTTATCCGGCCCGTTTTTGCACCTTGTGCAGAAAGGAGGACGCCATGTCCAAGCAGCGGATCCAGCTTTCCGATCATTTTACCTATTCCCGCCTTTTGCGGTTCGTGCTGCCCTGCATCGGCACCATGCTGTTCACCTCCATCTACGGCATCGTGGACGGCCTGTGTGTCTCCAACTTTGTGGGCAAGACGGCCTTTGCGGCGGTCAACCTCATTATGCCGCTGCCCATGCTGCTGGGCACCATCGGCTTTATGCTTGGCACCGGCGGCAGCGCCATCGTGGGCATCACGCTGGGCGAGGGCGACCAGAAAAAGGCCGACCGCTATTTTACCCTGTTCCTGCTGGCGGCTCTGGTCTCGGTCAGTGTGCTGGCCGTGCTGGGCATTGTGTTCCTGCGGCCCATTGCCGTGCTGCTGGGTGCCAAGGGGGAGCTTTTGGACTATGCGGTGCGCTATGGACGCATCCTGATGGTGTCCCTGCCCACCTTTGCGCTGCAGAATATGTTCCAGAGCTTTTTCGTCACCGCCGAAAAGCCGCACCTCGGCTTCTGGTTCACCGTGGGCGCAGGCTGCACCAACATGGTGCTGGATGTGCTGATGGTGGGTATCTGGGGCTGGGGCGTGGAAGGCGCGGCCATTGCCACCTTTATCAGCCAGCTGGTGGGCGGTGTACTGCCGGTGTTCTACTTCATCGACCGCAGCAACTCCAGCCGCCTGCACCTGTGCAAGACCAGTTTTTACAGCAAAGTACTGCGGGATGCCTGCATCAACGGCTCTTCCGAGCTGATGACCAACCTTTCCATGTCGCTGGTCAATATCCTGTACAACTACCAGCTGCTGCGTCTGGCCGGTGAGAACGGCGTGGCCGCCTACGGTGTCATCATGTACGCAGCCTTCCTGTTCGTGGCGGTGTTCGTGGGCTATGCCGTGGGCAGTGCGCCTATCGTCAGCTTCCACTACGGTGCCCGCAACCACGCCGAGGTGCACAACCTCTACCGCAAGAGCCTGCGGCTCATCGCCGTGGTGGCTGTGACCCTGACGCTGGCTTCCATGTTCATCATCCCCTGTGTAGCGCGCATTTTCGTGGGCTACGATGCGGAATTGCTGGCCCTGACCAGCCGGGCCTTCCGGCTGTATGCGCTGAGCTTCCTCATCATGGGCTTCAATGTGTATGCGTCCTCCTTCTTCACGGCGCTGGGCGACGGCGTGACCAGCGCGCTGATCTCTTTTTTGCGCACGCTGGCGTTTCAGGTAATTGCCATTCTCCTGCTGCCGCTGCTGCTGGGCATCGACGGCATCTGGCTGGCCGTCACCGCCGCCGAGTTGGCGGCTCTGGCCGTGAGCGCCGCCATGCTCCTCACCAAGGACAAGGTGTTCCATTACCGAAAGGCATGATAAGATCCCCTGCTTTCTGCGAAACGGCGAAAAGCGGGGGATTTTTTTGGTGATTCTGGCTCTGCCGCTGGCAGCAAAATCGTGTTAAAATGGACACAGCCTTTATTCACTTTTTATGAGGAATCATTATGACATTGTTTTTGACCAGCAGCCCCAGCGGCTGCCCCTTTGAGCCGGGGCCGGATATTCCGGTGCTGGACACGCGCAACCACTTTGTGGCGAACCTGCGGGCCGTCTGGCCGGATCACGCCGTGCTGGGCCTTGCCATTGCGGCAGACCCCTATGCCTACGAGCAGAACGACGAGATGTGCCGGGTGTTTGCCCAGAGCTTTGCGAACGCCCACCTGCCCCTGACGGCGCTCATCCCTTGCGATGCCCGCAATGCCGAGGAGATCGGTTCTCTTCTGCCCCAAAGCGGCTTTGTGATGCTGTGCGGCGGGCACGTACCCACCCAGAACCACTTTTTTGCTCAGCTGGGCCTGCCGGGGCTGTTCCACAACTACCACGGCATCGTGCTGGGCGTGAGTGCCGGCAGCATGAACGCCGCCCACATCGTGTACGCCGCGCCCGAGGAACCGGGCGAAGCCGCCGACCCGCACTACTCCCGCTGGATGAACGGCCTTGGCCTGACCGAGACCCGCATCCTGCCCCACTACCAGTTCATCCGGGATCATGTGCTGGACGGGCAGAAGGTGGAGGACATCGCCCTTGCCGACAGCAAAAAGCGGCATTTTCTCGCTTTGCCGGACGGCTCGTATATCCTGTGCGCCGACGGCAGCGAGGCGCTGTACGGCAGAGGCTGGTACTTTGCGGATGGGATGATGGAAGAGATCAACGAAGACGAAGATGTATTACCACTGAGATAATGGACTGATTCTCCCACAGGAAAGGCCCCCTATTACTACGTAATAGGGGGCCTTTCCTGTGGGTAAAAAAATCAAGAGTGGAACATCTTTTTCAAGATATGCCACTCTCTACAAAAGCTTTTGCTTTTCAATTGTAGAAGATATTTTATCAGAAGTTTAGGTGTTTGTCAATAGGTTTTTTATAACTTTTTCCTGAAATTTATAAACGCCTACGATCTTTGTATTTGTCCTAAAATATTCTTTATGCCGTACAACTCTTCCTTCCAAAAATTCCTGAAGCTCCTCATAACGCTTTTTTCTGGAATTGACCGGCATCAGACAGTCGTATACATACAACAGCGTAATAAAGCTGTTTGTAAATTTGCAGTTCATATTGTTGACGCGCGATGTTTTAGAGATTTCCGGCATAGCTCCAATAAAGTTTGAAATTTCGCTGTTCACCTGCTTTGTTGCATCGATTCTCTCTGTCATCTTATTCAGCAGGCAGTTGCTGTGTGCCGATGCATTGCGGACATCCCGTACGGTGTTCATCAATGTTCTATTCACGATTTTTACGTTATATCGTTTCTCGCAGAAATAGCAGAAATACAGCAGGTCTCCAAATGAAATCAGCTCCACAAACACCCAGATGGGGAAATACGGGTAATACTTTGCAATCAGGTCCTTGCAGTACTCTCCAGCCTTATGCCTGCGTATCCCTTCCAGCACTCTCATCCCGCCTTCTTCTGCAAGAAAGCGGCGGACGATATCATATCCATCTTCCTGCGGGTCCTTTGTTGCAAGGTCCACAAGCCGAACTTTGATTGCATGTTCAATGTCCAGGCACATTTCCAGCACCAAATGCCGCAAGTGCATATCCAGTCGAGACAACTCCTGCAAATATGCAAAATCCAGATTCTGGTACATTCCCTTCCGCTTGCCTTCTGCGCATTTTTCGTAGTTTGCGCGGTAGGCTGCAAGCTTCATGTAATAATTATTATTCTCCAGAAAATCCATTGCTTCTTTTTCAGAAGTCTCCCGGAATGTGATGCCTTTTTCTTTCATGTGCTCAATCAGCTCTTTGGTCGAAAGCATTGGCTTCATTCTGCATTTTCCTCCTCTCTGTCCTTTTCAATCCGGACAAAGGGCGCTATTGCGTTGGTGTCGCCGTGGCGGACGATGGAGTAGGTGATGTCGCAGTAGGGCTGGATGGCGGTACTCTTTTCCACGGTGGAGATGAGCAGCACCTGCAGCTGCAGGCGGCGGAACAGCTCCATCATGGGGCGGATACGGTCGCTGGTCATCTTGCTGAAGGCTTCGTCCAGCAGCACAAGACGGATGCTGTTCTCGCTCTTCTCATAGATCTGCAGCAGGCTGGCGCAGATGGCCACATAGAAGGGGGCCTGATTCTCGCCGCCGGAGGAGTCGCGGCTGACGCGGGACAGATACGCCTGCTGGCCGGTGACCCGGTTCGTCACCTTGATGTCATAGTCCAGATAGGTGCGGTAGTCCACATAGTCCGAGAGGGTCACGCCGCCGGTGCGGCCCTCCTGCCGGGCGCGGGTGTTCTCGTCCACATCGGACATGATCTTTTCCATCAGCTCGTCCACCTGCCGCTCATAGGCCGGGTCGGCGGTGGCGGCAAGGTTGTCCAGCGAGTCGCCCTCGGTCATCTGCTGGTTGCCCTTGTCCACGATGACCTGATAGAAGGCCGCCAGCTGCGGGTCGCGGCTGGGCTCCAGCTCAAAGCGGTAGACCTCCTCGCCGTAGGTCAGCTGCTCCATGACCTTGTTCAGCTCCCGGAACTGCCGCCGGGCGTTGAAGATATCGTCCTTCATGCGGAACAGGATATCCTTGCGGAAGCGGTCCTTGCAGTCCCGCTGGGCCTGCTCCAGACGGGCGGCGTAGCGTTCCAGATCGATGCGCACAAGGCTCTCGTGCTGAGCGCGGTACTGATCCAGCCCCGCAAGGCCCAGCGGATAATCGCACACATAGTGCTCGTTGTAGGCCTTCTGGGCGGGTTCCAGTGTGCCGGTGAGGTAGGCCGTCAGGGCATCGTCCAGCCGGGCCTGTGCCTTTTCGGCGGCCTGTGCGGCGGCTGCGGGCTTGTCGGCCGGAGCAAGGGCCTGCATCCGGGTGCGGGCCAGTGGCTCCAGCAGCGGATGGGCCGCAAAGAACTTCCGGGCCGCGTCGGCGCTCTGCTGTGCCGTCTCCCCGGCCTTTTTCTGTTCGGCTTCGCAGGAAGCGATCTGTTTTTCGCACACGCGGATGTCGCCGCCCACCTGCTCCACAGCGGTGCGGGCGGCTTCCCAGGCGGCTTCCCGCGTTTCTTCC